>ERZ1034984.440-NODE-440-length-46543-cov-27.532417_pt1 | contig 46543 bp, 46 predicted proteins | sample MGYA00520589_ERZ1034984 | MGnify/ENA primary metagenome ERZ1034984 (study PRJEB33766, sample SAMN09781790) | gut metagenome | biome: gut microbiome | host: Homo sapiens | place: Madagascar | study: EMG produced TPA metagenomics assembly of the PRJNA485056 data...
GCAAGTAATGCCCTCACATTCGTTCGCGGCGCTGACCGCGCTTGTTGTGCGCCGCGGAAATGGTCATGGAGGCCAACCAATGCTTGCCTGTACCAGCAGCCGCACGCCCCCCGTAGGGGCATTGGCGTGCGTACCCGGCAGCGGCACCTTGCCGCCCGCCTGTATTAAGCTCCCCATTATCCGGCAACACCATCGCTGACCGATTCATGGACAACGATCTCCCCGTTGACCATGCGGAATGTCGGCCCGGCGGCGGAGTCACCATGCTCAATCATATCGATAATCCATTCAGCGGCTGCCGCGCCCATGCCGCGCATCGGGGTTTCGTAGCTGGTCAGCCGGGGACGCAAAAACAGATTGGCGAGATGGTCGAAGCCGATTACGCTCAGGTCCTCCGGCACCCGCAGCTTGCGCTGCTCCATCGCCTCATAAAATCCGGCGGCCATCCAGTCGTTCGCGGCGATCACGGCGGTCGGCGGTTCCGGCAGGCGCAGCAGGGCTTCCAGCGGTCCGCTCATGTCTGGAAACTCCTTTTCCGGCAGGTTCGGATTGGGACCGGGAAGCGCGCTCTGAACCAGTTCGGGATCGAATGCGTCGCGGGCGCGCAGAAACTCTTCATACCCCTGCAGCCGCGCCAGAAACATCCGGTGATGGCAACGCATCGACACGAAAGCGATCCGGCGGTGTCCCCGCTCCCACAGATAGCGGCACACCTGTTCTCCGGCCCGGTGGTCATCGGTCGAAACCTGGGCGATCGGGATATCCCGTTCCAGCATGGAAAGGCCGATCACCGGCAACTGCCGGGCGAGTTCGCCCAGCACCGGCGGAATGTCGTTGACCGCCTTTACGATCAACCCGTCCACCTTGCCGTCATGCACGCAGCGCGGAATCCCATCCGCGGCGCTGGTATGTTCCAGCAGCACATGACAGCCGCGCCGGGCACACACCTCCTCAATGCCGGAGAGGTAGTTGATGTAGATGGAATTGCTGCTCCATTCGTTGCCCATCTCCGCCATCCACAGCCCGATATTGCCGGTGCGGAGCCGGGAACCGCCGCGCCGTCCGGCCAGCAGCTGCGCCGCCGAATTCTTACGGTAGCCGAGCACCCGGATCGCTTCACGCACCGCATCGATCCGTTCCGGCGCGATATTGTCGAAGCCGTTGATCACCCGACTGACGGTGCCGACCGAAACCCCGGCCATTTTCGCGACGTCCCTGATGCTGCAAGCCATGCGGCGCTCCCCTGTTGAACGATCATTGAAACGCATTCATTCTTCTTTAATTATACCGGAAAACCCCCTCCGCGTCAAGAGGCAATTCGATTTTTTCCGATTTTTTTATTTCGGCGGCAGCCGGAATTGACTTTTCCTGAAATCGGGGATATGTTGAACGGATTAAGGAGGCGACATTATGAAATTCGGCAAGCGGGTCAATCTGCATACCCATACTTTCCGTTGCAAACATGCGGTGGGAGCGCCGCGCGAGTACTGCGCCGAAGCGGTGCGGCAGGGACTTTGCACACTCGGTTTCTCCGACCATCAGCCGTTTCCGGACGGGCGCTTTGACGAGTCGCGCATGCCGTTCGGCGACCTTGAGGCCTATGCGCGGGAAATCGAGACGGCAAGACAGGAATTTCCCGAATTGAACATCCTGACCGGGCTGGAGGCGGATTATGTGCGGGCGCTCGGAAAATCCTTCTACGAGGAAGAATTCTTCAACAAACGCAAGTTCGACTACCTGATTCTCGGCCCCCACTTCAACGATCCGCCGGAGGCCGGAGCCGGGGCGGGAGCGGCGGAGAACGTGCGGCTGCGCGTGGAGTCGACGATCCGCGCGATGGAAACCGGCCTGTTCGCCTATGTGGCACATCCGGATATGTTCGCCTGTACCGGCCTGAGCTGGACGTCCGAAATCGAAGCACTCTGCAAAGAGCTGGTTTCCGCCGCCGTCGCGCTGAAAGTTCCGCTTGAGATCAATGCCTACGGACTGCGCAAACCGTGGATCGATACCGCCGAAGGGCGGCGGCCGCAGTATCCGTGGCGGCCTTTCTGGGAGCTGGCCGCTGAACTCGGGGCAACGATGGTGGTCGGAGCCGATGCGCATCGGCCCGAAGACGTCTGGAGCAATGCGGAGCAGACGGCTGCGTGGGGAGCGCAGTTCGGACTCGTCCCTGCCAACGCCGCCGTCGCCGCCGCAATCGTCAACGGGCGAAAGCCGCGTTGATGTTTTTCACACAGGCCTGAAGGTTCGGAACCGGATTTTCCGGTTCGCCTTCGTATTCGAGCGTGAGATAGCCGTCGAACTTGCTGTCGACCAGATAATGCGCGAAACCGTCGAGCGCGAGTACGCCGGTGCCGCTGATCACATCCTCCGCATTGCCGGCGCGGTCGAATACGAAATCCTTGATATGGACGCCGTAGAGCCGGTCACGGAACTTCTTCGCGACCGCCAGCGGATCTTCGCCGGAGTCCAGCATCCAGCCGGTGTCGAGGCAGAGCCCGACGTTGGCGCTGGAACGATTGAACAACGCTTCCAGTTCCCGGACGGTGCCGAGTGCGTGGCGGCGGCCGTGGTTGTGAATCGCGACCTTTTTGCCGTACTCCGCGCACAGCTTTTCGACCAGGTCGAGCGAATCGTAATTGAGATCGGCGCTGATCGCCGGGAAACCGGCCAGCGACGCGAATTCAAACACCTTGCGGTTGGCCGCTTCATCCGGCCCGAAGAAGTTCACGCCGAAAGAGGAGATCGTGATTCCGGCGTCGCGGTACAGCTTCAGCGATTCGGCGGGGCGGTCGAGGTCGATATGGATTCCGCACGCTTCCAGCCGGTCGACGCCGCAGGCGTTCAACGCCGCGATGATTTCCGGCGTGCCCTTGAGGCCGCGAAAGCACCAGCTCTGGATTCCGAGAGTCGAATTGATCATGGAGTTTCCTTTCCTTTCAGTTGGTTACCGGAATATTATAACAAACCGCAACCCAAAAGTCAATCCGGAATTTCACGGAAATAAGGATTATCAGAGTTGTCCGGCCATGGCATTTAAAATAACGGATTGGCAAGCATATTGTTATAAACAAGTTGTGTAAATGGTGGATAAATAACGGATCGGCTTCCGGCAACCAGAGGCGAATTGCCGGAAAGCCTGCCGTTAGAACCGATAAACTCATAGACAACAACCCCGGTTTTGAATTTTTACTGCGTAAAAATTCAAAACCGTATCCGGCGCCGGCACCTTGCCGGTCGGGGGGGCGGGGGTGAAGCGCCCCGGGCCGCCGGAGGCAAAGCCCCGGAGGGGAAGCCTGCCGTTTTAAAGGCAGGCGGATCTGCCTGCCCTGACGGGCGGCAGACCTTGTGCGCTACGCGGCCTGATTTTCAATCAGGCTCCTGTAGCTGGGCGCTGTAGCGCACAAGTGTCTCCGACGGCCAACGCTTTCGCCGTTGGATCACGACCGGCAACGTGCCGGTGCGGAGTACCACCGGTAGACCAAATAAACTCATAGACAATAACCCCGGTTTTGAATTTTTACTGCGTAAAAATTCAAAACCGTATCCGGCGCCGGCACCTTGCCGGTCGGGGGTTCCGGGGGCGAAGCGCCCCGGGCCGCCGGAGGCAAAGAAAAACCCCTCCGGATGGAGGGGGTGAGCGCGTGACAATTACTTGTCGGAGAGAGCGACCACGCCGGGGAGGGCCTTGCCTTCGAGGTATTCGAGGGAAGCGCCGCCGCCGGTGGAGATGTGGCTCATCTTGTCCGCAAGACCGGACTTGTTGACCGCGGAGACGCTGTCGCCGCCGCCGATGATCGAAATGCCGCCGTTGGCCTTGACTTCGGCAACCGCCGCGCAGACGCCGAAAGTGCCTTTGGAGAACGCGGGCATTTCAAAGCAGCCCATCGGACCGTTCCAGACGACGGTCTTGGCGCCCTTGATCGCATTCGCGTAGAGTTCGGTGGTCTTGGGGCCGATATCGAGCGCCATCCAGCCGGCCGGAATATCGTCGCCGGTGATCTGGGTGTTGGCGTCGGCGGCGAACTTGTCGGCGGCGACGTTGTCGACCGGGAGCAGGAAGTTCACGCCGAGTTCCTTGGCCTTGGCGATCATTTCCTTGGCATATTCGAGCTGGTCGAGTTCGCACAGCGAGTTGCCGACGTCGTGGCCCTGCGCCTTCAGGAAGGTGTAGGCCATGCCGCCGCCGATGATCAGGGTGTTGACCTTGGTCAGCAGGTTCTTGACGACCGCGAGCTTGTCGGAAACCTTGGCGCCGCCGAGGATCGCGACGAACGGGCGAACCGGGTTTTCGACCGCGCTGCCGAGGTATTCAATCTCCTTTTCCATCAGGAAACCGGCGACCGAAACCGGCACATACTTGGTGATCACGGCGGTCGAAGCGTGGGCGCGGTGAGCGGTGCCGAACGCGTCGTTGCAGTAGATGTCGCCGTAGGAAGCCAGCTTCTTCGCCAGTTCCTGCTGCTTTTCCTTGAGCTCAGCCTTCTTCGCCTTGAACTCCTCGTCGGACTGGCCTTCCTTCTGCTTGAGCTTGCCCTGTTCTTCCTTGTAGAAGCGGGTGTTTTCGAGCATCAGCACATCGCCCGGCTTCATCGCGGCGACTTCCTTGTCGGCGTTGGCGCAGTCGGCGGCGAACGCGACCGGCTTGCCGAGCATCTTCGATAGGTATTCGGCAACCGGTTTCAGGCTGAAATCGGCTTCATAGCCCTTTTCGGCGGGACGGCCGAGGTGGCTCATCAGCACGAGGCTGCCGCCGTTGTCGAGCACATATTTGATCGAGGGCAGCGCGCCCTTGATGCGGGTGTCGTCTTTGATCACGCCTTCTTTGATCGGAACGTTGAAATCGACGCGCATCACAACGCGCTTGCCTTTGAGGTCGACATCACGCAGAGTTTTCTTGTTCATTTGTTTTTCCACTTCATAATTAAGGATTGAAAACAAAAAGGGCGGGCGGCCTTGTACCACCCGCCCCTTCAGGGAATCAAGCAACCTGATTACTTGGAGATGACGCGGACCATCTCAAGAACCTTGTTGGAGTAGCCCCACTCGTTGTCGTACCAGGAGACGACCTTCACGAAGGTCGGATCCAGCGCGATGCCGGCCTTGGCGTCGAAGACGGAGGTGCGGGCTTCGCCGCGGAAGTCGGTGGAGACGACGCACTCGTCGGTGTAGCCGAGGATGCCCTTGAGTTCGCCTTCGCTGGCCTTCTTCATGGCCGCGCAGATTTCATCGTAGGAAGCGGCCTTCTCCAGCTCGACGGTCAGGTCGACCACGGAGACGTCGGAGGTCGGGACGCGCATCGACATGCCGGTCAGCTTGCCGTTCAGGGCCGGGAGAACCTTGCCCACAGCTTTGGCGGCGCCGGTCGAGGACGGGATGATGTTCTCGAGGATGCCGCGGCCGCCGCGCCAATCCTTCTTGGACGGGCCGTCGACGGTCTTCTGGGTCGCGGTGGCGGCGTGGACGGTGGTCATCAGGCCGCGCTTGATGCCGAAGCTGTCATTCAGGACCTTGGCGATCGGAGCCAGGCAGTTGGTGGTGCAGCTGGCGTTGGAGATGATGGTCTGGCCCGCATAGCTCTGGCAGTTCACGCCGTAGACGAACATCGGGGTGTCGTCCTTGGACGGAGCGGACATGATGACCTTCTTCGCACCGGCCTGGATGTGGGCGCCGGCGAGTTCCTTGGTCAGGAAGAGACCGGTGGATTCGACGACGACATCGGCGCCGACTTCGTTCCACTTCAGATCGGCCGGATTCTTCTCCGCGGTCAGGCGGATCTTCTTGCCGTTGACGATCAGGTTGCTGCCGTCGACTTTGACATCGGCTTCGAATTTGCCGTGGACCGAGTCATACTTCAGCATGTAGGCGAGGTATTCGGGTTCGAGCAGGTCGTTGATCCCGACGATTTCGATGTCATTGCTGAAGTTCTGGACCGCAGCGCGGAAGACCATGCGGCCGATACGGCCGAAACCATTGATACCAACTTTGATCATTTTTGGCAATTTCCTTTTGTTAAGTTAAGGGAGCACAATTTTCAACTTCATTTCTAAGAAATATACCGCCAAAAAAATAAAAGTCAAGTTTTCAACCATCAGGCTCTTACAAAAAAGAGCAGATTCGGCGGAGTGCGGGACACGGGAGCGGAAAACCGCCGGCAGTCCGCAGGTTTTATGATCCGCACCGGTATGAAAGCGCGCTTCAGGGCCGGTATCGGCGATTGCCGCAGGTGAAATCGGTTTGATCCTTTGATCCTGCCCTCCCGGACGATGTTCCGTTTATATTATACACTCCCTGTTTTTTCGTAAAAGTAGTACAGTTGTTAAACTTTTTTCGAAAATAATGGCGTCCGGCTCTTGGCAAATATGAAAAACTTTGCTATAATATAAAAAGAGAAACAACTGTACTACTTTCAGGATGCTCATGAAACCTTATGTAAAAAGCAGCAAGATATTGGAAGAACTCCGTTTGCTATTGCGCGAACGGCAGTGCCGGGGCGAGTTGATCCTGCCCGGCATACGGGAACTGGCAAAAGAGTTCGACGCCAGCTGCGGAACCGTCATCAAGTCGCTGAACCAGTTGCGCGACGAGGGGCTGATTTATCAGGAGAAAAAGTCAACCCGCATCCGGCCGGCGGCCGGGCAGGTGCTGCGTTATGGGTTCGTCTACACCGGGCACCGCGGCAGCGGCTGCTGCTGGTTTGCCGCTTATGACCGGCTGCGGTTCCTGCTCGAACGGATGATGAACAAGCAGCACCTCCAGCTTGAATGTTTTCTTTACGACCCGGAAGACCCCGCGGAAACGCCCGAATCATTCGCCGCCGGGCTGGCCGGAGTCGACGTGCTGTTCGTATCGTTGATTTCAGATTCCCGCGTGATGCCGCTGCTGCGGCAAGTGTGTTCCAGATTGGTGATTCTGGATCCGTGCAACTCGGAGGATTGCCGGGACGCCTCCTGCATCCAGCTCGACAATCGCGCCGTGGGGAGGATCGCGGCGGAATTGTTCATTCAGGCCCGGTGCCGGAATATCCTGTGCGTAATTCCGCAGGCAAAATCAACCGATATCCTGTTCCGGCTGCGTCTGGAGGGTTTTGCCGAGCTTTTCGCAAATGAACAGCGCCGCTTTTCCGTGGTGGAACACCAGAATGCCGACACACTCAAGTCATTGCAGATGTTCCGGGACCGTATTGATCAGGCGGTTTCCGAAGGTGGTGACGGTATTTTCTGCGTCTCCGATGAAAATATTTCGGAAATCTCCGAAGAACTCTTTCGATCGGGGAAAGTGCCGTCCGAGGTTTCAATCGTTGCATTTGACGGCGCCAATCGTGCAATCCGGCACTCTCCGCCGATCACGACGATCTCACACGGCGACGAACAGATTGCCGTCGAGTTGTTGAAACTGGCTCTCCGGCTGGAGGGCAATCCCCGGCAGTTTCCCGCGGTCACCCGGCTGATTGTTCCGCAGGTTTATCCGGGAGCAACCGTCCGTAAAGTTATGAAGGAACGTCACAATGCGCGGCTCATCGAAAGCGCGTTGCAAGTGTAAATGAAAAAGAAGGGAAAACAAGGAAAGGACGCCTGTGATGAGAACAGAAAGAAGATGTTTTACACTGATTGAACTTCTGGTCGTAATTGCGATCATCGCCATTCTGGCGGCAATGCTGCTGCCCGCTCTGAACAAGGCGCGGGAGAGAGCCCGCTCGGTCCAGTGCATCAACAACCTGAAACAACTCGGCACGGCGCTCAGCTTTTATCAGGACGAATCTGACGGCTTTGTTCTGGCATCCAAGCCCAGCGGTTTCGTCTACTATGACGGGAGGAATAATTTCTCTCTGTGGAACAGTTTTCTCATCTATAGCAAGCGAGTCACCATGAAGCAGCTTTGCTGCCCTACCTCGGAGAAATTCGAAAGCAGTTGGTCGTCCTTTTTCTTCCAGAAGAAAGAGTTTATCGCACCTGACGGCAGCGGATGGTATTACGGAGGTTACGGCATGAACAATTGCCGTGCCTATAACGGAAACATCTCGATAAAGTGGATCAAGAATACGCAGGTGAAACGTCCCTCCAACTTCATCATGCTCGGAGATGCCGCGACAGATCAGCCGGGTACACTTTCTCCTGGCGCTCTTATGTACGAGAGCGCCAATCAGGGCTTTTTCGCCTATCCCTGGCATGACGGCGGTTGCAATTTGCTCCGCTTCGACGGTCATGTTGACACCAGACGCGGAGCCTCACACATCGAACTTTACAATATTCCGCTAAAAGGCAGCTGGAACGACCCGAGCACTCCGTGGTCAGCCTGGCAATATTAAGTTTTACAGAAAGAATTTTTATATGCTCAAATCCCATATCTATCATGTAGTCCTGCCGGTTTTATGTTGGGGAAGTATCGCTTTCGGAGCAATGATTGACAATTCCTCTCTGGTACCTGTCATGAAACCGGATGCCGAAGTCAGATTGGAAAAAAGCAACGATGGGACCCGGGAAATTCCGGATTGGGTCAAAAGCCTGATCATAGTCGAACTCCGCGTTGATGCGGTTTCGACGGATGGAACATTAAAAGGAATGGAGCGCGCCCTCGATCACGTGGCGGAAATGGGAGTCAACTGTGTCTGGATCACCCCTCCGCTCAATGACGGCAACGGTTACGGGAACTTCGGTCTGCACACGATCAGTCCACGCCTTACCGGTGAAAAAGAGCGGGCTGAGCAATGGGCCGTTCTCCGCAATTTCGTCGTCCAGGCGCATAAACGAAATATCCGGGTTCTTTTTGATGTGATCAATTGGGGAGTGACCAAGCATGAGGGAGGGGCCAAACTTCCGAAGGAAAAACCGGAATGGTTCGGGGAATACTATCCGAAATATGCCGGTTGGCTTTTTAACTGGAAAAATAAGGACTTCAATGAGTGGTATGCTTCACAATTGGTGGAATGGGTTCGTATGACAGGCGTGGATGGGTTCCGCTGTGATTGCTCACCTTTCTATGCCGGTTACGGTCCGTATGAAACCGCTAAAAAGCGGTTGCGTGAACTTGGCTATAAAACATTATTCGTCGCCGAATGGGCCAGTGCGCGCAAAAATGTTTTTGACTTTGATCAGGCTTCCATGCTCAAGGCTCCCGATGTGCCGCGTTGGGTGGGGGATGCGTTTCTTGAAAAAAATTTGGTTGACATGGTCAAATCTGGTGAGGAGCTGGTTGTGCGCGATGAAGAGGCCGCTCCCGGCAAGGAGCGTTTTTATACCTACATGCTTTCCTGTCACGACAGTAAGAATTATCTGGTGAAAGGCAGTCCGATCGCAATCGGGTATCAGGCGATTTTCGCTCCCTTCCTGCCGCTCTGGTACATCGGCGAGGAGTGGAACAATCCATCGGAATTCTTCGTCGATTACTATTACAAGCGCGACAAGCATCCGACGCCGGAGAAGTGGTCGCTCTACAGTAATGTGATCGACTGGCAGGCGAAGGAGAAGAACCGCGACTTCTTCGAACAGGTGAAAAAGATGATCCGGATTCGCCGGCAGCATCCGGAGATCTTCGAATACTTCCCCGATGACCACCGCGATTCCAATATCTGCAAGGTATTCACCGACCGGGACGATCTGCTGCAGGCTTACGCGCGTTTTCGCGATGGGAAAGCGATCCTGATTGTCCCCAACAACAGCGGGAAGCCGGCGACGCTGCAGATTTCAATTCCTTTCCGCAGCGTCGGGTTGAATCCGCGCGATCAGGTCAGGATCACCGATCTGCAGAACGACAAGACGGTCGCTTCCGGGAAAATGTTGAACTTTTCGGCTCAGCTCCCGGCCGGAGGGCTTGGGGTTTATCTTGTGCAATCCGTCAAAACGCATTAAACAGAAAGAAAAACTGTACGATGAAACTTTCAAAAATCCTCATTCTTTGGACTTCCGTCACGGCAGGCGCTCTTTGCGCCTCGGAAGCTCCCTGGTTCGAAATGTCCGGAGAGAAACTGGCTCAGAAGCATCCTCAGATGACGCGCGTGTTGAAGGAAACCGGCACGCGGGTAATCGCCTGTGACGGAAAAACGACCTGTTTTCAGGCTCCCCAAGCCGCCAATTTGCCGGAGAAGTTCACCTGGGCCGTCTGGTTCCGCCCGGAAGTACAGCCGGGAAACGGAACGATCCTGTGCAAAACCGGCTACCATCATATGCTGAGGGTCAACAAGCGGGGACAATTCGGCCTGATTTATTATCTTGCGTCCAATAAAATTCAATATTTGTTCCCGGAACCACTCCCGGCCGATCAATGGTATTTCGGGGTATTGGTCTGTGATGGCGAACGCCTTTCGCTGTACATCAACGGTGAAAAGGTCGCGCAACAGAAATTGAGTGAGAAGCTCAAGAACCTGAACAGTCATTATTTCTTCGCCGCCCCGGCTCCGAACGCAGATCCGGCCGACCATTTCAAAGGCGATCTTGATTACATCCGAATTTGGAATACCGCACTCAATCCGCAGGAAATCATGGACCTGTTTCTGGAGGAAGAGGGGCGTTACATCAAAAAATGAAACGAAATGCGATAGCACTTCTCATTTTTTGTGCATTGGGCTTCCCGGTGGCGTTCGGCAGTGATACCGGACTTAAAATCATCACGGTCGATACCGAACGTTACCGGGTGGAACTACTGGATCCGGCGGCTCCGGCCGATAAGAAACTGACCGGCGATCGTTTTCTGCGTGGCAGCTGGCTGCGCAGCTTGGTCCGCAAAGATACAAATCAGGAAATATTGCGTGTTCGGAGTTTGCATCCGCGTCTGCCGTTGTTCGGCTGCCCATTTGAAATTTATCCGGGACCGCTTCTGAAAACCGGACCTCGGTCCGGTTGGGACACACGCATGCAAATCGGCGTCGGAATCGTGCGTGAAAAGGGAGAAGGCCGGTATGAAACGATTCCGGTCGAATGGTTTACCTGGCAGAAAACGCTACGGCGAAATCCGCAGGAGACAATCCTGATTGCACGGCAGACGCCGGTGGAATATGCAGGATATCAATACGAATTGACGGTTACCACGATTTTAAAGCGAAATTCAGACACGATCCGAATCATCTTCGATTTTGCCAATACCGGCCGAAAGAAGATTGAAACAGAACTTTACGCGCATCCATTTTTTGATGCGCCTGCTGGTTTTGGAGAAGGCTGGTACATTTTGCAAAAGCAGAAAATACTTTTAAAAGCCCAAACAAGCCAAAGTCAGGCGGGGGCTGAAAAGATTTTGATCGGCGGCTGGCCTCAAAGCAAACATGAAGCAGAACTTTACGGAACTCCCAAACCAATTCGCGTTGATTTCTGGCGAAATCAAAATAATTGTTTTTCTCTGGAACCCTTTTGGCACATCGCCGTTGGGCCTGGAGAACAGCAAAGAATTGATTTTCGTCTGACGATACATCCGTAGCAATCTTCCCGCAAAGACCAGAAAAAATCATTCTTTGGAGAAATGATGATGGAAAAAACCATACTCTTTCCGCGGCTGTACCCGGAGGCCGTCGTCGACGGTTCTTCCGTATTGCCGCCCGGCCTTGAACTGGAAGTCAAAACCGTGACGGGGGATCGTGAAGTCCGTTATCTTGCCGTATTTCACAACCGCGGCAGTGTCGCGCGGCATCTGGATGCGATCCGTTTTACGGCCCGGCCGGAACCGGGGGATTTTCTGTCATTCCCCGGCCGGGAATACCGGATTTTCCTCGAAGGCTGGACGATGGTCACACCGGCCAAGAGCGTCCGTTACGGGGAGAAAGACAACTTCTGCAATCCCGATTATCTGCCGGCGGCGGTTTCGGACCCGGTTCATTACAATAATGCGGCCGAGCCGAACCGCTTCTCCGGCGAATACGTCGGGCTGCTGAACCACCGGCCTTCCGGCAGCATACTGCTGGCCGGATTCATCACCTCCCGCCGGATGATGTGCCGCCTCACGATCGAACTGGCCGAGTCCGGAGTGGCGCAGCTGGAACTCTGCTGCGACGCGGATCATATTCTCGTCGAACCGGGCGAGTCCGTCGAATCCGAGGAGCTGCTGCTGACCTGCGGAAGCGATTCGCAGGCCCTGCTTGAGGAATTCGCCTCCCGCTGGGGAGAAAACATGAATGCCCGCACCTGGGATCATGCTCCGACCGGCTGGTGCAGCTGGTATTATTATTTCGAGAACGTCACCGCCGCCGACATCGCCGAGAATCTCGAAGAACTGGCGGCCCGCCGTTCTGATTTTCCTCTGGAATACATTCAGATCGACAACGGCTGGCAGTCCGCTTACGGGGACTGGCTTCATACCAACGCCAGATTTCCGGAAGGACTGCGGGCGCTGGCGCACTCCATCGCCGAAAAGCGATTCAAACCCGGGTTGTGGCTGGCGCCGTTTCTGGTGGAGAAAAACAGCCGCCTCTATTCGGAACACCCGGAGTGGACAATCCGCACTCCCGAAGGAGAAACGGTCTGGCTCGATCCGTGGGGCAGTACGGAACTGGCCGTTCTCGACGGCACCCATCCCGGAGTGCAGACGCATTTCCGGAATTTATTCCGGCAACTGGCGGAGCTGGGATTCAAGTATGTCAAGCTGGATTTCATGATGTATGCCTGCACGCCCGGCAAGGGCCGTTACTTCGATCCCAAAGCCACCCGGCTGGATGCGCTCCGGCGCGCCCTGACCGCGATCCGCGAGGGTTTCGGGGAAGAACGGTTCATTCTGGGATGCACCACCGTTCTCGCCGGCGTCGTCGGCCTGGTCAACGCCGAACGCATCAGCACCGACATTACGCCTTACTGGGAGCGGAAGGTCCCCGGCCGCGACCGGTACCGCGAAGACTGCTGCGTGCCGAACGTCTGCCGCAACATCATCAACCGCACTTACATGCACCGGCGGCTGTTCCTCTGCGATCCCGACGTGCACATTGCCCGCCGGGACCGGAATGAATTGACCGATGCCGAGGTCCGGCTCTGGACTTCGGCGCTGCTGCTGGCGGGCGGGCTGAAACTGCTGGCGGACCGCTTTTCCACGCTGGAACCGGAACGGGCGGAACTCTCCCGGCTGCTTCTGGCGGCCCCTGACCGTTTCCAGCTGCGGCCGCTGGACCGGTTCGACCGGGAATATCCGGCGGTCTGGTTCGGAATCGATCGGGAAAGCGGCGCTCCGGCGCTGGGAATTTTCAACTTCGCTGAAACTTCAATGCGCCTGCAAGTCACCTTGCCGGATGCGCCGGCGGGCACGCTGCGGAACCTCTGGGGGAATGAAACATTGAAGTGGGTGTCCGGTGCGCCATGTGAATTTCAGGTGGAGCCGCACAACTGTCTGCTTTTTCTGCCTTCCACTCAATCAAAATAACGGTATAAAATAAAATTCCGGGAACGGTTCACAAATCAATACGGGAGACGGCGGCGGTCGGCGGCAGCTGTTTGAGCCGCTCGAAAAAGGGGTTGGCACTTCCCCACAGGAAGTTGGAAAGCTCGATTGCGCGGCAGACTTTGAATCCCTGTTCCAGCACGCACCGGAAAAGCCGGTGCCGGGCCTCATCGGCCGAAGGCAGCCCGGAATTGTCCCTCCGCCCCTGCCGGATGCGGTTCAGCAGCAGCGGATCGCGCAGCCATCCCCGCGCGCACATCACGCCCGCCGCGCCGGTCCGTTCCAGCAGTTCCGATGCGTCATCCGGGGAATCGATGTCGCCGTTGAGCACGACCGGCACCGGAGCGGCGAGCCGGAGACCGGCTTCAAACCGCTCCTCACGTCCGGAAACGGGGCGGTACTGCTCCCGCACGGTGCGAAAGTGCAAAAAAAATGCCGAAACGCACCCCGTTTCCGCCAGCGCGGGCAGGATGCGCTGCATCTCATCGGGCGACTCCCAGCCGGTCCGCAGTTTGACCGACAGCGGTGAAGCGGGGATAGCCTTTTTGACCGTTTCAACCGTCGTCACCATCCCCGCGAGGTCGCGCAGCGCCCCGCCTCCCGCTCCGTCCGAAGTCACCTGACGGCTCGGACAGCCGAAATTGAGGTTGATTCCGGCGGCTCCCAGCTCCATGAAGCGGGCGGCGGCGGCCGCGATCACTTCGGGGCGGTTCCCCATCAGCTGAACCGTCACCGGCAGGCCGGACTCCAGAAACGGCGCGGCGAACTCCGCGAGTTTCCGCGTTCCGGGTACGGCGGTGGAGAGCCGCAGGAACGGCGTCATCCACCGTTCGGTCAGCCCGAGGGCGTCGGCGGCCCGGATCAGTTCGGGGGACATCACTCCCTCCATCGGTCCGGGCCAGAGTTCGGGCGAAGCGGTCAGCATTCGACCTTGCCGATGATATCCGCCACGCTCGCGCAGCCGTGGCGGTCGAGATAAGCGCTGATCCCGTCGATCACCTTCAGCGGAGCATAGGGATCGACGAAGTTGGCAGTGCCGACCGCAACCGCCGAAGCGCCCGCCAGCAGGAACTCCACCGCATCCTCGCCGGTCATGATCCCCCCCATGCCGATCACCGGAATCTTCACCGCGCGCGCCACGTCGTAGACCATGCGCACCGCAATCGGCTTCAGGGCGGGGCCGGAGAAGCCGCCGGTCCGGTTCGCGATCTTCGGGCGGCGGGTTTCGATGTCGATCGCCATCGCGGTGATCGTGTTGATCAACGAAATCATGTCGCTGCCCGCCGCTTCGACCGCCCGCGCGAATTCGGCGATGTTGGTCACATTCGGGCTGAGTTTGGTGATCAGCGGGAGCGTGGTCGCGCGGCGCACCGTCGAAACCACCTCCGCCGCCAGCACCGGATCGGTGCCGAATGCGACGCCTCCCGCTTTCACATTGGGACAGGAGATGTTGATTTCCAGCGCGGTGATCCCGTCGCGCTCCGCGTCGAGCCGGGCGGCGACTTCGCCGTATTCGGCGATGGTCGTGCCCCAGATGTTCACGATGGTCGCGGCGCCGACTTTGCGCAGGAACGGCATATAGCGGTCGCCGTGCAGGAACTTTTCCACGCCCGGCCCCTGCAGGCCGATCGCATTGAGCATCCCGCCGGTGACTTCGGCGACGCGGGGCGTCGGGTTGCCGTGCGACGGCTTCATGCGGATTCCCTTGACCACCACCGCGCCGAGGCGGGAGATGTCGTAGTAGTTGTGATATTCAAAGCCGTAGCCGAAGGTGCCGGAAGCGGTCATCACCGGATTTTTCAGCGTGACGCCGCCGAGTTTCGTTGTCAGGTCAGCCATTGTCGCTACTCCACATAAACCGTATCGAGATTGAAAACCGGGCCGTCGGTGCAGGCGCGGGCGTACTGCCACCCCTCCGGCGTATCCGCCTTGACCTTGACCACGCAGGCGAAGCAGGCGCCGACGCCGCAGCACATCAGGTGGTCGATGCTCAATTCGCCTTTCTGATTGCGGGCGTTCAGGATTTTCGCGAGCGCCATCAGCATCGGATGGGGGCCGCAGCCGTAGAAGAAGAACTTCCGGCCCGGATTCTCCGCGAGCAGCTTTTCAACCAGCACGGTCACAAATCCCTTCGTGCCGACCGAGCCGTCGTTGGTCGCGACCTGCACCTCGTATCCGGCCTCGCGGTACACATCGGTCAGCAGCACGTCGGCCTCGCCGCGCGCGCCGATCAGGAAAATGCCCCGCTGCGGAAGCTGTTTCGTAATCAGGTAAGTGGCCGCCGCGCCGTAGCCGCCGGCGACCAGCACCGGCGTCGCGTCCTCCGGAGCATCGCTGAATGAGGTGCCGAGCGGGCCGAGCAGGTCGCAGACCGTCCCGGCGGGGAGCTTGGAAAGCTCGCGCGTGCCGTGGCCGACGACCTTGTAGACGACGGAAAGCGCGCCGTCGGCTTCGACGTTGTGAATACTGAAGGGACGGCGCAGGATATGGTCGCCGTGGCGGTCGATCCGGACATGGACGAACTGTCCGGCCCGGGCGGCGGCGCAGATTTCCGGCACATGGAATCTGACCAGGAAATAGTCATTCTGCAGCCGTTCGTTGCTGATGATTTCGCCTGTTTTCATACTGTGTTCTGCTATTGAATATATGGGTTGGAGCGGCGCTCGGCGCCGACAGTGGTTTGAGAGCCGTGGCCGGGATAAATCGTCAATTCGTCCGGCAGCGTCAGAATGCCGTTCCGGATCGAATCGATGATCGTGCCGAAGTCGCCGCCCGGGAAATCGGTGCGGCCGATCGAACCGGCGAAGATCGTGTCTCCGGCAAACAGCGCCGGGCTTTCCCGGAACAGGAAACCGCTGCCGCCGGGCGTGTGGCCGGGAAGCGGAATCACCGTAAAATCGTCGTTCGGCGCGAAAACGGCAGCTTCCGGCAGGTTGCGGGCCGCTTCGAGGTAGGGGAGCAGCGCATTGTCCGGGCTGCGGTAAAGCTCGTGATCCTCCTCCGCGAGAAACACGCCGTCAACCTGCAATGCCGCGGCGACTTCGGCGACCGCCGAAATATGGTCGACATGGGCGTGGGTCAGCAGGATGCTCGCACGCCTGAAATCGAAGCGGCGGGCGGCGCGGACGATCTCCGGCGCATCGGCGCCGGGGTCGATCACATAGAGGCGGCGGCTGGCTTCGACATAGACTAAATAACAGTTGGTGTCGAGCAGTCCGACCGGGATGGTGACGATCTTCATCGTTTCTGTTCCGTGGTTGGCGCTTTCCGGTTGGTCAGGATGATCCGGCCGGAAGCGAGTTTGGAGAGCTCACGCTGCAATTCGGTGAGCTTGTTGTAATCCAGCGGCGGCACCAGTTCGACCGGCAGCGTCAGGCCGCAGTCGATCCGCAGCGTGCTTTCGCCGGGCTCGAAATACTCGTAAAACGCGGAAGAACCGAAGCTGCCCAGCTCCTTGCGCTCGGGGCGGTCCGCCACCACCCGGTAGCCGGAGGGCAGGTGGATCCGGTACTCCAGCGAAATCCGCGACGGCTTGTTGCGCCATACCGGGGTGCGGCGGCTTTTCTCCGCCGTCGCGACCCGCTGCGCCAGCTCCGAAAAGCCGGGCAGCTCGAACTGCATGTAACCGTCCGCCGCCGCCGCGAAATCCGGCACCCTGACCGTGTATTCGAGTCTGCCCGGATAGCTGTCGAAGTCGATTTTCGGCTTGCCCGCCAGTTTCGCGGATTGCGAAAAGCCGGAGACCAGCTCCTCAAAGAAGATCCGCTTCTGCTCCGGCGTCATTTCGGCGAAGCGGCGGTTTTCGTTTTCAAAATCGGTGCCGGTCACCTGTCGCCGCACCTGAATTTCCGCCGAGCCGTTGGCGCGCAGGTCGATCGCGTAGGAGAGTGACACCGAGCTTTCCGATTTGCGGCGCGGCCGGATCACCTGAAGCCGTCCGTCGGAGAGGTTCAGCCCGATCTGCTCCTCGCTGCGCGCCGCGCCGACCTTCGCGTATTCGCTGGTGTCGTTCAAATAGGTTTCATACGCCGGTACGTAGACCAGCACCTCGCTGAACCAATTCGCGGGGTAGCGGCTCAGCAGCTTCAGCGTGGCGGGAGCGTAACCGAACGGAGTCACGGCCACAAACCGGCTTTCGATTCCGGCGGCTTTCAGGATCGCCGCCAGCAGGATCGCCCGGTCGGCGCTGTTGCCGTAGCCGGAGGCGAGGGTGGTTTCCGGCGACGAGAAGCAGCTCCACGGCAGCTGGTTCAGGCCGGGGCCTGCCGAACGGATATTACGGGCCACGTAGTCGCGCAGCCGCTTCAGCTTGGCTTCGCGCTCCGAAGCGAGCGGACGGACCGCCGGATCGTCGACCAGCTTCAACTCCCCGACCAGCGCTTTGATCTTTTCTCCGGGGCGGACTTTGGCCTGCAAAGCGGCGGAAAGCGCCTTCGCAAAGCTGCCGTAATTTCCGGCGGAGAGGTACAAAGTCGGAGCGAACATCCAACGCGGCGCCTGTCCCGGTTCGCGCGGCAGCTGCGGCGTATCGCCGCTCTTCCAGATCCGGGTCAGCCGGCTGGAATCCACAAATTCCTGCACGGCAAGGTTGGTGTCCGGTGCGCCGACGCGGCAGTCGAATTTGAACGGGGCCGTCAGCGCGAAACTGCTCCGCACTACCGGAGCATCTCCGGCCAGCGGCACATAGCGGCTGAAAAAGGGGCGCTCTTTGACCTTGCGGGTCACGGTGCTCTCGATCACCGCACCCGGCACAACACCCGGCAGACTGGCGACCAGCACCTTTTCAGCGGGATAGCGGGGAGCGGAACTCACCCACGGCGCATCCATCAGGTTCAATTCCTTTTCTCCCAATTCCTGTCTGCTCCCGTCCGGCGCGGTTACGGTCGCGGCGACGGAGACCTCCTCCCAGACCGGATTGTAGGAGAGCTTGAGCTCGGAACAGCTCTTGACCCCGGCGTAATTCAGCACCCTGCGGCGCTCCTTCGCCACCGAAGTCCAGCTCGAAGCATCGTGGATCGTGACGGTTTCGGCGCTGTCGAGCAGAATGGAGTCGGCGCCGGGGAACGCGGAGGCGACCAACTGCTCGGGCACTCCGGCAAAATCGATCTTCGCGATCGGCAGCTGCCGTTCGAGCGAATCGATCTTCCGCAGCGCCTGCTTGAGTTCGATGTACTGCGCCGGTTTGATTTCAACGGTATCCAGCGACAGCCTCGAACTGCCGGAGACCATCGCGGCGCCGGCGGAGAGCGAGCGCCGGTAGTCCAGCACGCCCGGCACCTTTACCTCAAGTCTGCCCGGCACCGAAACCAGCCGGCACAGCGGCGGCACCGCGAGGTCGAACTTCTCCTCGACCGCGCAGGTCGAAAAGAGCAGCAGGTTGAACCGGCGCTTTTCAAGGCCGAACGATCCCATCATAAATGAGACCGCACCGAAGCCGGAACCGAATTCCGGCAGCTGCAACAGGAACTCCGCCGGATTCTCCGGCAGGAACTCCGTGGCCCGGAAGGTCAGTTTCACGGCCAGCGGCACACTCATGTCGCGCACGTCCGCCGGAGTTACCTCCAGCGTCTCCAGCGTTGCACCCGGAATCGCCCGTTTCAGCTGCGCCGCGAAGAACTGCTTGCGGTAATCGACCGGCCAGCGGGAAAACGCATCGCGGTAGATCTGGTCGTTGATGCCGCCGAAGGCCAGTTCGGTGGCGCCGGAGAGCACCCCGTCCGGCGCCACCGCGGCGCGGGTCGCGATCTTCATCACGTTTTCGGCGGCGGGCGTCACCTCGGAGCGGCGCAGTGCGTCCCCCTCCGGCTTCGCGACCAGAAAACTCATATTGCCCATCGATGACGGGAAAAGTTCGGTGGTGGTCTCGTAGGTCGGGTCCATCAGCTGATATTTGCCGGGGGCAAGCTCCACCGCGACGACGGCATGGTTGAAGTAGTTGTTCGGCACCTCGTCATCCTTGGGCGGCCCGGCCATGAACAGCACCGGATACGCCTTGAAACCGGCCAGCTCCAGCATCGACACCAGCAGCGCCGCTTTGTCGCGGCAGACGCCGTAACGCTGGTTGAAGGTCATCGACACGTCGTGCGGCTCATAGCCGGGGGCCTCGGCTTCTGCGGTGATGCCCATATAGCGGATCTGCTGGGAGACGAACTGGAAGAGCGCCATTACCTTCTGCTCCGGCGTCTTCGCGTTTTTGGTCAGCTCCCCGACTTTCGCCCTGATTTCGGGAGTCACCGCATCCAGCCGGGGACGGCAGAGCGCGTAGTACCATTGGGAAATCTCGTTCCAGTTGGCGGCAGTGCTGACCGCCAGGCGCTGTACGCAGGTGTAAAGCTCCGGCATGTCCGGTTCGGGAATCACCTGCGGCACATCCGTCGCGACCCACGAGTAGAGAATGCGGCCGTCCTTCTTCTCCTCCGAAAACTTCACGGAGCCGCCGACCGGGTCTTTGACCGCGATGGACTTGAGCGGCCGGTCCGCCGGTCCGTCGATGGTGATCCGGTACTCCAGCACCGGGGAGTCGCTCTGCAGCAGATAGAGGCCGCACCAGACGCCGGCCACCCGCGGCTTGATCTCCTTTTCCACCGCCCGGTGCCGGATGATGTCGCCGACCTCCAGTTCCGGAATCGCGACGGTCATGATCTTGTTGGCCGGATCGTAGATGTTGGAACCCATCTGGCCGGGGCTCACCGCGATTTTGCTGTTCTTCGCGACATCCAGCCGGACCGTCCTGCCGTCCGGCTTCAGCACGTCGCAGAGTTCCAGTTTGAACTCCTCGTAAGTGGTATTGAAATAGAAGCTCTGCGTCCCCATCGCGCGCCGTCCGGCCTCGGTCAGCACTTTCACGAAATAGTCGTCGGTGGTGACGGCGGTGCCGTCGGCCTGATAGACCACGTGCTGCTCATCGTACAGCAGCACGCTGTCGGCGTTCGGGAAGCGTTTCGCACTTGCCTGTTCGGACAGTTTCAGCGCCTGCGCGACAGGGGCCGGAACCGCTTCTGCAAATAAATGGAACGCCAGTATCGCCAGCAGCAGCGGCAGGAATTTCTTGAAACGGATCATCACATTCTCCTCTTTATGACAGCACCACACAGATACATGATATAAAATAACAGTTTTGAAGCCAATTGCAAAACGCATCGGGCCGTTTCCGATAATTTTGGAATGAAATTGTTTATCTTTATTTGAATTTTCCGCATCCTGCACTATATTTAACATTCAAACTGGTAAATTCTTAAAAAGTTTTATTCCAAGGAGTCGAAATGGGACAGCAGCTGAATAAGATCGAAAAGCGTCGCCGCCGCAAAGCCTATCTGGAGCGTTGCAAGGAGAAAGTCCGCGCCGCGATCGCCCAGGCCAAGAAGAAGTAATTCTTCCGCTTTCAACGAAAAAGCCCGATATGCACACTTCGCATACCGGGCTTTTTCGTTGCCTCGGGCGGCCGGGAACGACTCGCCTTTGTCGTCCGTTACTTTTCCGTTATTTTCCGGAGAAGCTCCAGCGCGACCTCGAATTTCGGGGCGGGGCCGATCTCAAAACGGCTTCCGTCACTTCCGAGCAAAGTGACGGCATTGCGGTCGCTGCCGAAACCGATATCGGAACGGCTCACATCATTAGCGGCGATCCAGTCGAGATTTTTGCGGGCCAGTTTTTCCGACGCATAGGTGATCAGGCTGGTGGTTTCGGCGGCGAAACCGACCAGAAGCTGTCCCGGCCGTTTCCGTTTTCCGAGCGACGCCAGAATATCCTCGGTCCGTTCAAATTCGATCAGGAGCGATCCGTCGGATTTTTTCATTTTTCCGTCAATTACCCGTTTCGGACGGTAATCCGCGACGGCGGCGGCCATCACGATCAGGTCGGAATCCGCCGCTTCGGCGTGAATCGCATCCGCCATTTCCGCCGCCGATTCCACGTGAATCACGGAAATTCCGGCGGGATCCGGCAAATTGACGGGCCCCGCGACCAGCACGACCCGGTGGCCCAGCCGCCTGGCGGCTTCCGCCAGAGCGTAACCCATTTTGCCGGTCGAACGGTTGGAGAGGAAACGGACCGCGTCGATCTTCTCCCGGGTCGGCCCCGCGCTGATCAGGACTTTCATTCTTTTTCTTCTTTGCGGCCGATGATCGATTCGATGAAATAGCGGGGACGGTTGCGCACATCGGTGTAGATGCGGCCGATGTATTCGCCGATCATGCCGATGCCGACCATCTGGATTCCCATGAAGACGAACATCACCGCGAACAGCGTGAACACGCCGCCATTGGTCCAGGTATCGCCGTCGGTGACACGGCGGATGATGATGTACAAGCTCAGCAGGAAACCGCAGAAGGCCGCCAGCATTCCGAACCAGGTCAGTACACGCAGCGGAGCCGTCGTCATGCAGGTCAACATGTTGAACTGCAGGTTGATCAGCTTCATCAGCGAATACTTGGAGTCGCCGACCGCGCGCTCGTTGTGGGCGACCGGAATTTCGCAGGTGTTGCGCGCGAAACTGTTGCCGAGCACCGGGATGAAGGTGCTGCGCTCGTTGCACTGCAGCATCGCCTTGACCACGTGGCTGCGGTAGGCGCGCAACATGCAGCCGTAGTCGTGCATTTTAACGCCGGTGGCTTTCTGGGCGACACGGTTCACGATCTTGGAGGCGGTGCGGCGGAACCAGGTGTCCTGCCGGTTCTGGCGCACGGTTCCGACCACGTCGTTGCCGCGTTCGGCGGCGGCGACCAGGTTCGGAATCTCCTCCGGCGGATTCTGCAGATCCGCATCCAGCGTGATCACCAGATCGCCGCGCACCAGCGAGAATCCCGCCATGATTGCGGAGTGCTGCCCGTAATTGCGGTTCAGGATGCAGGCGATCACCTGATCCGGCTTCGCCTCGGCGGCTTTGCGCATGATCTCGGCGGAGGCGTCGCGGCTGCCGTCGTCAACCAGGATGAATTCGTACTTTTTGCCGGTCGAATCAAGCGCCCTGATTGTACGGTCGATCAGTTCCTGAAGGCAGCCTTCCTCGTTGTAAACGGGGACGACCACGGAGATATACTGGATGATGTTGGGGTTTTCCATAGCGGGTTTCCTGCGTTATTTTCCTGTTGCTTGCGTTGGTGCGCGTCCGGGCAGCTCCAGGACCCACACGACTCTTTTATTCGAACAATCCCGGACTCCGGGAGTCGGTTTCTCGGAATAATCCGGCTTCTGCACATCGATTTTCAATCCGATCCGCTTTGCGGCTTGTTCCAGCTCCGCCAGTTCGGAGGGAGTGTTGACCGCGATGATGACGACCCGCTTTCCCGCATGGTCGGCCACAAACCGGCGCAATTCGGCATAGTTTTCCTCCGGATTCCGGGAGGAGGTGTCCCGGACCGGTTCACGCAACTCCAGATAGAACAGGTATTTTTCATCCGCATTGTCCTGCCAGAACAGCATTGCATCCGGCGGAATTCCGGCAAGCGCGCCTTTCAGCTCCAGATAGAACGGCTTTTCCGTGCGGAACTGAGTCAACGACGGCAGCACGCAGCCGAACAATGTGCCGATCAGAATCGCTCCGCCCAGCACCGTCGCCGCGATCCGGGGCGGCATGCCGGTGAGTCGTTCCACCGGCATATTCGGCTGATTGTCCAGCAGCATCACGATCAGCGAGAGAATCCCGGCCGCGGTCAGCCCCGCGATCAGCAATCCCGGCGGCTGCACCCGTACCACCCGGTTCCACAGCGGCAGCGCGATCAGCGAAGCCAGGCAGAGCGAACCGGCGACAATCACCAGATAACGCATCAGGACCAGAGCGGGGCGGTTCCAGCCGTCATACCCGAGCCGGGTCATTCCCGCTGCTCCCAGCAGGGCACAGAACGGCGTCATCGGCAGAATGTAGTACCAGCGGCGGGTTCCGGCTGCGCAGAACAGCGCGAACATCAGCAACGTGCCGACCAGCAGTTGACGCACCACCGGCGGAAGTTCCTTCCATTGCCGGATCATTCCGGCAATGCCGACGCCGATCACCAGCGTCCACGGCAGCAGAACGCGGGGCAGGCTGTAGAAGTACAAAAACAGCGAGTCGGCATCGAATACGAACGCATTCAGCACGTTTTCCCGCCACACCTGCTGCAAGCCGGAATAATCCACCGCGCCCGACAGCGGCTGACCCGCGACCGGCAGCACGATTTTCGCCAGATAGAACGGCGTCAGGTAAAGCGCCGCCGCCAGGCCGAATGCGGCGATGTTGCCGAAACGCAGATGGCGCTTCCACCGCTTCTCCGCCAGCAGATGAGGAAGAATCAGCGCCAGGGGCAGAATCACCGCCGGCAGCCCCTTCGCGAGCGCCCCTGCGAAGCAGATCAGGTAAAAGCCGAGGTAGTGGAAAAATCCGGCGCGCTCCTCCACCTGGAAGAAGTAGGCCACCGCCAGAATCACCGCCGCCAGATTCGCCATATCCGCCGCCGCCGTCCGTCCCCAGAACAGGAAGCCGTAGCTGCCGAGCAGCAGCCAGCCGCCCAGCAGGGCGGTCTGCCGGTCGAACAGCCGCTTGCCGAGCGTAACCGTACCGAACAGTCCGACCAGTGCGGCCAGCGCACTGGGCAGACGCACGGTGAATTCGTTCACCCCGTTCAGCACATGGGCGAACGGCACGATCAGCCAGTAGGAGAGCTGGGGCTTGTCGAAATAGATCTGCCAGTTCAGCGACGGATGCAGGTAATCACCGGAGGCGATCATCTCGCGGACAATCTCCGCCCATCTTCCCTCTGAGGTCCACAACGCGTTGCGCCCCAGGAAGATCAGAAGCGCCGCCACGGCAAATGCCCAGAAAAACAGTTCGTTTCTCCGCCGGGCGACCGCTTCGGATGGATCCGTATTGCCAGCCATCGATGACCCTCCGCTACGCGTGAGCGAGCACCGTCTTGATCGCTTCCGCCACGTCGCCGACATCTCCCGCGGTCATCGCCGGAAAGAGCGGCAGCGAGCAGATCCGGTCGCTGTTGTATTCGGTCGCGGGCAGCATGCCGGCCCGGAACCCCATCGTTTCACGGTAATATTTCTGCAGATGGGCGCAGCGGAAGTGCAGCCCGGTGCCGATGTTCTGCTCCTTGAGCTTCGCCATGAAGGCATTGCGGTCGATTTTCGGAGTATCCACCCGCACCACGAACAGATGCCACGCGTGCGTGAAATCGTAACCGGAAGGATCGGCCAGCGGCCGGATCTCCGGAATCTCCGCCAGCTTCTCCCGGTACAGCATCGCCAGTTCGCGCCGCTTCGCGTTGATCTGGTTGAGCCGTTTGAGCTGGCTTACGCCGATTGCGGCGCAGATGTCGGTCAGGTTGTATTTGAATCCGGGCTGCAGCACCTCCGCCTGCGGCGAACGTCCCCGGTTCTGCCGGTCGAACGCATCCATGCCGATGCCGTGGAATTTCCAGAGCCGGATCTGGTCGGCCAGCGCCTTGTCGTCGGTCACGAACATGCCGCCCTCGCCGGTGGTGATGTTCTTGATCGCGTGAAACGAGTAGATCGCCGAACCGGTCGAACCGATGTGCCTGCCCTTGTAATATGTGCCGAGGGCATGCGCGGCGTCCTCCACCAGCGGGATGTCTCCCGCGACAGCGCGCAGGCCGTCCAGATCGAGCGCGGCTCCGGCGAAATGGACCGGGACGATCAGCTTCGTGCGGGGAGTGATCGCCGCTTTCAGCGTCTCCGGCGTGACCAGCATCGTATCTTGGTCGATCTCCGCGAAAACCGGAGTCGCCCCCGCCAGCACGATCATATTCACGATCGAAACCCAGGTCATCGACGGTGTGACCACCTCGTCGCCGGGACCGATGTTCATCGCCTTGAGCAGGATGTGCATCGCGGCAGTCGCCGAGGAAAGCGCCACGCCGTACTGATTGCCGGTGTAGTCGCAGATTCCCTGTTCCAGCGCGGCATTCTGCGGACCGTTGGTGATCCAGCCGGAGCGGAGCACGTCGGTTACGGCCTGAATGTCGTCCTCGTTGATCGCGGGTTTGGTAAACGGCAGAAATTCTTTACGCATCTTCTTTTTCTCCTCCGGCGGCCTCTTTTTCCGCCTGTTTGGCCGCCTGCCACAATGCTTCCATGCGGTCGATGCCGGCCTCTTCGAGCGGAATGCCCGCTCCGGCGAGTTCACGCTCGATATAGCGGAACCGCGTTTCAAATTTACGGTTGGACTGCCGCAGCAGTTCCTCCGAAGTTTTCCCGTTGCGGAACCGGGCCAGATTGCTCGCCGCAAACAGCAGATCGCCGAATTCATCGTCGATCGCCGCCGCATCGCCGGAAGCGAAGGCCTCTTTCAGTTCCTCCAGCTCCTCCTCGATCTTCGCGAGAATCTGCGCCTGATCGTCCCAGTCGAAGCCGACCTTCGAAACTTTCTTCTGGAGCTTCTCCGCCCGGTTCAGGGCGGACAGATAGGGCGGCACCTTGTCCAGAATCGATTGCGGCGCGGGCTTGTCTTTGCGTTCCCCGGCCTTGATCTTCTCCCAGAGCTGTGCGACATCCCCGGCGGTTTCCGCTTTGGCGTCGCCGAAGATATGGGCGTGGCGGCGGATCATCTTGTCGATGATGCCGCCGCAGACGTCCTGAAAGGTGAATTCGCCGCGCTCTTCGGCCACCACCGCCTGAAAGATCACATTCATCAGCAAATCGCCCAGCTCGTCGCAGATATCCGGCGCGTTGCCGCGGTCGATCGCATCAAGCACCTCGGCGGCCTCCTCGGCGAGGCTGCGGCTCAGGGTTTCACGGGTCTGCTCGCGGTCCCACGGACAGCCGCCGGGAGCGCGGAGCCGTTTCAGGATCCGTTCCAGCGATTCCGCATCGGGAGTATATTCAGGCCGGGGCGTCATCAGAAGGTGAATCCCACGTTGAAGTGGAACCGCAGCCGGCTCGGCTCGTCGTCCACATTGTTGACCACCGGGTAGGCGAGGTCCAGCCGGATCGGCGCATTGATCACGGGCAGCCGGATCCGCAGGCCGTAGCCGACGCCGACGTTCATCTTCGAAAATCCCATGCTGTAGGAGTTGCGCCACGCGTTGCCCGCATCCACGAACGCGGCGCCGCGCACCGGTCCCCAGATCGGATGGGTCACTTCGGCGGTCAGCAGCAGCATGGTCTGGCCGCCGATGCTCTCCCCGTCGTATTTCGGGGAGACCGTGCGGTATTCAAAGCCGCGGATCGAGTCGCTGCCGCCCATGAAATACCGCTCGAAGATCGGCACGTCGTCGTCGCGGTCGAAACTCGCGACCGTGCCGATCTTGCCGCCGACCATCGCGACGATCGCCTTGTCGAAGAAACTGTAGTAATAGCTTCCCTTGCCTTCCAGCCGGTAGTAGTCATTGCTGGAGCCGAGCGCCTTCGGCGTGATCGAGCCGAAGAAGTTCAAATTGTAGCCGCTGGTCGGATCCATCAGGTTGTCGCGGGTGTCGCGGCCGATCATGATCGACGGCTGGCTGACCCACTGGCCGCCGTCAAGATCATTGGTACGCATATACTCCTTGAGCCGGTTGCTGATGCGGTTCACATTCACATGCTCAAACTTGTAACCGATCGAAATCTGGGTGAAATCGTCGAAAACGCGGCGCGACAGCGAGGTGCGCACGCCGATGCGTTCCTCATTCCAGTGATCGTATTCAACCATGTTCATATAGCCGGAAAGCTCGAAGCGAAGCGGCAGGTCGAACAGCCACGGCTCCACGAAGTCGATGTTGAAGCCGTTGTTCTCAATACCGACGATCCCCTGCAGCCGCAGCCGCTGGCCGCCGCCGTAGAACCAGTTGCCCGGATTCATGATGTCGAAATTGTCGGTGGAGAGTTCGGCCATGCCGAACAGGCTGTTCACGTCCGACGCGCCCGCGCCGACGCGGAAGTTGTAACGCCCCTCCTTTTCCTGCACCCGGATCTGGACATCCTTCTCATTCAGCGCATCCGCGCCGACCGCCGCGATTTCCACCTTTTCAAAGTAACCCATGCCCATCAGCCGCTGCTTGCTCGCTTCGATGCGGTTGCGGTCCACCGGATCGCCGGGCTGGATCGCCATTTCGCGCAGGATCACCTTGGTCTTGGTGTCGGTGTTGCCGATCACCGGAGTGTCGCGCACCGTATATTTGCGTCCTTCCACGATCTCGAAGTCGATATCGACCAGATGCTTTTCATAATCCTCGCTGCGCACCGGGCGCACCGTCACATCGGCATAACCGAGCACATCATAGCGCGAGGCGATATTGCGGACGCTCTGCTGCTCCAGCGCCTGCGAGAAAACCTCGCCCGCCGACAGCAGGATCAGCGGCAGCAGCTCTTCCGCGGTATACACGGTGCTGCCGGAAACCGAGACCTTGCCGACCTTGTAAGGTTCCCCTTCGCTGAGCTTGAAATCAACATTGACATACTCAGGATCTTCCGGATCGGGGGTCAGCTTGATATCCTCCACCTTGAAGTCGAGATAACCGGCGTCGTGGTATTTGTCGCGGAGCCGCGCCTTGTCCATTTCCAGCTCCTGTTTGTTCAGCAGTCCCCGGTTGAGATAGTCGTTCAGGAAAGGCACCCAGTTGAGGTAACTGTACTGATTGGCGATCGCATGACGCAGGTCCCACTGCGAGAAAACCGTCGCGCCCTCGAAGTTCACATCATTCACCTTCTGCTTCAGGTGTTCGGCGATCTGAAAGGTGATTTTGACCTGGTCTTTGCCGTCGTTTTCGATTACCGGCGAGACGGTCGCCTGCAAATACCCCTTGTCCGCATAGAACTTGCGCAGCTTCTGCGCGCTTTCGCGCAGGTCGCGGTCGTTCAGCAGCGCTCCGTCCATCACGGAAATCTCCTTGGCGAGCTCAGGGGTGGAAAATTTCGCGTTTCCCTGAAACAGCACCCGGGTCACGCGCGGCTTGAGCCGCAGCTTGAAAGTGACTTCCACCTGATCGTCCGGCAGGCGCTTCACCTCGGACACCACGTCCGCGAAATTGCCGGTGTTGAAGAGCCGCTTCACATCCTCGTCGAGGATCTCCTGCTTGAACTCCGCTCCGGGACGGAGTTGGATGTTGAACCGCAGTTGCTCCGCCGGCAGCTGCTGAATCCCCTGCTGATCGAATTTGACGTCGGACACCTTCGCCGCGAAAGCGGAAGCCGCCGTCAATATCAGAGTGACCGCCGCGCGGCCCCATAGTTTGATGCAGTTCACCGTCTGTTCTCCTGAAAAAGCAGTTTTAAGTTGATACGATCAATAACGCGGCGAGTGTCCGTTTTATTGCGGACAATCCTCCTCATCATACGGAGCCGCCGGCAGAAATTCCATCCGGGTCGGGAAAAAGTTCAGTTCGATCACGCCGGTCCGGCCGTTACGGTTCTTCTCCACGATCCACTCCGCCTTCACGCTCTGGTTCGGGTCGCTGACCTCCTTGGCGTCGTCGCGGTTCCGGTGCAGGAAGGTCACGATGTCGGCATCCTGCTCGATGGTTCCGGATTCACGCAGGTGCGCCAGCTTCGGCCGCATGCCGGCCGGACCGTTGGATTTGTCCACTTCGCGGTTCAGCTGCGCCAGCACCAGCACCGGAATTTTCAGGTCCTTGGCCAGCGCCTTGATGCCGCCGGAGATTTCACCGACCTCCTGCTGGCGGTTGTCGGTGCGGCCGTCGGCGTGCATCAGCTGCAGATAGTCGATCACGATCGCGTCGATATCCTCTTTCATTTTCAGGCGGCGGGCTTTGGCACGCAGTTCGGCGATGGTGATGCCGCCGGTCGGGTCGATGAAGAGCTTCGCTTTCTGGAAAGCGGAAACCGCACCGGTCAGCTTGGTCAGGTCGGAACTCTGGAACGTCTTGTTCCAGAACACCGATTCGGAGATTCCCGCTTCCGTGCAGAGCAGTCGGCGGGCGATCTGCCCCTCGGTCATTTCCAAGCTGAAGAAAGCCACCTTGCGCGGATGCGGCGAACGGGTCGGCAGCACCAGATTGCGGATCACGTTCAAGGCGAGACTGGTCTTGCCGATCGAAGGGCGGGCCGCCAGCACGAACATCTCGCCGGCCTTGAGTCCGCCGGTATACTTATCCAGCTGGGTGTAACCGGTCGGGATGCCGACCTCGGTCTTGCCGTCGAGCAGGTCGTACAGTGCGTGAAACTCCTGCTCGATGGTGTCCTTGATTTCGACGATGCTGTTGGTGTTCTCTTCGCTGCGGACCTTGAAGATGTCGGTTTCGATCTGTTCGACCAGCTGGGCGGCGTCGGCATCCGAATCGTAGCATTTGAGCAGCGATTCCGAACAGACGTCGATCATCCGCCGCAGCGTCGCGTACTTGCGCAGGATCTGGCACCATGCGTCGAGGTTCACCGCGGTGGCGATGCTGGTGTACAGTTCGCCGAGGAACACCTCGCCGCCGATCATGTCGAGCTTTTCCATCGTCTTGAGCCGATGGGCGACTGAAATCAGGTCGACCTTCAGCTTGGGATCGTTGTGCAACTCGACAATCGCTTCAAAAATCGTGCGGTGAACATGTGAATAGAACACTTCCGGATCCCGGAAATGCTCAATCACGACGTCCACACAGGTCGCGGGCTCCCGCAGCATCGCCGCGAGAACCGCACGTTCCACAGTGTTGTCATGCGGCTGCGCCCGGTCCGCGATATTTGCGGGGTCCGGGCGGCGGGCCGCTCTTGCGTCTTCAGCCATTCAGACTCAGCCCCGGACAACCCAGACGCTGAGTTTCGCCGCGACATCGCTGTGCAGCTTCACATCGACCTCGAACTTGCCGAGGGTCTTGATGGCCGGTTCGACCTTGATGCGGCTGTGCTCGACCTTGATGCCCTGGGCGGCCAGCAGATCGGCGATCATGCGGTTCGTGACCGAACCGAAGAGCTGCTCGTCTTCCGTCGCCTGCATCGGAATCGAAAGCTCGATTTCGGCGAGCTTGGCGGCCAGCGCCTGAGCGTCCGCCAGCTCCTGCTGGCGGCGCGCGGCGATGATCGCCTTGCGGGACTCGATCAGACGCAGTGTGCCCGGAGTGGCTTTCGCCGCCAGGCCGCGCGGAATCAGGTAGTTGCGGGCATAACCCGGAGCGACATGCACCTCATCCCCGGCCAGGCCGAGCTTCTCGACGTCATCGAGGAGGATCAAACTTACGTGAGCCATATTATACTTCCTCCCTTACTCAATTAGTAGACCAGAGCGATGATGCGGGCCCGCTTGATGGCCGTCGCGAGCATCTTCTGGTGATCCAGGCACGTACCGGTGATCCGGCGCGGCATGATCTTGCCCTTTTCGGTCTGGAACTTCATCAGCGTTTCCGCATCCTTGAAGTCGATGTACGAAACTTTCGCTTCGCAGAAACGGCAAATTTTCGGCTTCGCCGGCGATCTGCGGCGACCTTGTCTCTTCGCACCCTGCATAATAAACTGCAACCTTTCGTTATGAATTCACTGATTCAATTTCTTTTTTTAAATCATTCACCCGGACCATTCCGCGACTTAAAACGGAATGTCGTCCTCCATCCCCTCGTCGGGATTGAAAGCGCCTTCCGGCGGCATCGGCGGCATCTGCTGCTGGGGAGCACGCGGCATGCCGCCCGGCGCCTGCGGAGCAGCCTGGCGCGGCATCTGAGGAGCCGCGCTCCGCTGCTGGTAATTGTTGACGCGGGGCATCTGGGGAGCTCCGCCGTCATTCTGGGCATATCCGCCGCCGTAACCGCCCTGCTGACCGTAATTGCCGCCCTGAGGCTGTCCGTAATTACCGCCGGCCGGAGGAGCGTTGTAACCGCCGTCGCCCTGCCCGTAATTACCGCCGCCGTCGCTGCGGCGGCTCATGAACTGAACCTGATCCGCAACCACGCGCAACCGGGAGCGTTTACCGCCGCCGTTACGGTCTTCCCACTGGTCGAACTGGAGCCTTCCTTCAATCAGCGCCTGAGAACCCTTTTCCAGAAACTGCTTGCAGTTCTCGGCGGCCTTTCCCCAGACGACGATGTCGACGAAACAGGTCTCGTCGATCTCCTTGCCGTTGCTGACGAACCGGCGGTTCACGGCGAGTCCGAATTCACAGACGCCGGAACCGTTCGGCAGATAGCGCAGATCGGGGTCCCGGGTCAAGTTACCCAACAGAAATACCTTATTCAGTGATGATGCCATGCCACGTTCTCCCGGTTTGATGGTTCAAGTTTTCAATTCCGTATTGCGACACCGGAACGGACTACTCCATATTCAGCGCAACCGGAGCGTTCTCCGTCGCCGCGGGGCGGTCGTAGATCACGATCAGATTGCGCAGAATGCGCTCGTCGAGCTTATACTTCTCTTTGATGTCCTTGACCTTGGCGGTTTCGAGCTCGAAGACGAAGTCGAAATAGATTCCGGCCTTGCGCTTGTCGATCTCGTAGGTAAACTGGCGGCGGCCCATCGGGGTCGTCGATTCCAGCGTGCCGCCCAGCGACGCGATCAGCTCGGAGAACTCCTTGCAGAACGCCGCTCCCTCATCATCCGTGCGACGGATGTCCAGAATGAATACCGCTTCGTATTTTTTCAAGATAAAACCTCTTTTTTATTGGTTTGTTTCACTTTTTTCCGGTGGCGCCCAGGCGTTGAACTTGTTCATCGCCCGGCTCATGCCGCCCGTCAACACCGCGCGAACCGCGTCAGCCGATGCCGCCAGCACCGCTTCAAACGTCTCCGCGTCGCCGCCCTCGAACTTCGAGAGCACATAATCGACCGTTTCCCCGGGTTTCGGCCGCCCGATTCCGACCCGCAGCCGCTTGAAGGAAGCGCTGCCGAGTTCCGCAATGATCGACTTGAGGCCGTTGTGGCCGCCGTCCGCGCCTCCCGCCCGGAGCCGCAACCGGCCCAGCGGAAGATCCAGATCGTCGGAGATCACCAGAATCGCTTCAGGTGCGATTCCCAGCTTCCTGGCGAGGGGAGCCACCGCATTTCCGCTCAGATTCATGAACGTCAGCGGCTTCTGCAATATCAGGCTCCGGCCGCGGAAATTTCCGGTGAAAACCCGGCTTTCCGCCACGTGCTTCTCCTCAAACCTTCCGGCCGGAAAAGCGGCCAGCAGTCGATCGATCACCATGAATCCGACGTTATGACGGGTGCCGTCGTATTCGGAACCGGGATTTCCCAGCCCCACGACCAGCCTGATCTCTTCTCTGCCGTCATTCATCGCCGAACTCCCGCCGGGGCCTCACGCGGCCGCGGCGCATCCAAAGTTACTTTTCGTCAGCCTTCTTTTCCTTGATCGCTTCCGGCTCGGCCGGAGCTTCTTCGGCGGGCGCTTCCGCCTCTTCCTTCGGCAGGCCGACGTGGAAGACGATGGTTTCGCCGTCGACTTCGGTGCGGACGCCCTGCGGCAGCACGAGGTCTTTCACGCAGAGATGCTCGCCTTTGTCGAGCTTGGTCACGTCGGCGGTCACCGCTTCCGGCAGGTCGGCCGGGCGGCAGATCACTTCGAGCTCGTGCAGCTCCTGCTCAAGGATGCCGCCGTGGGCCGCGCCGACGGACTCGCCGTGAGCGTGGACCGGAACCGCCGCGACGATTTCCTTGTCCATGTCGACTTCCTGGAAATCGATGTGGTACACATAATTCTTCAGGTAGTTGAACTGAACTTCCTTGATCAGCGCGTGAATTTCAGCGTCGCCGTTCTTCAGCGTGACCATGTGCGAGCCGTGGTGGCCGGTCAGGACCTTCCACGCATCCGCATCGACCAGGAACGACTTGCTTTCCTTGCCCTTGCTGTAGACGGAAGCCGGAATCTGGCCGGCTTTACGGGCGCGGCGGGAAGCGTTCTTGCCGAAATCCTTACGCTCCTGCACCGCAATTTCATTGCTTACATTGCTCATGGAACCCCTTTCCTTAATCTTGGTAATTTTATGAGCCGTTTAAAATATGATATTTTCTAGTGATTGATATAGAACAGCGACGACACCGATTTGCCGTCATGGATGCGCCGGATCGCTTCGCCGAGCAACGGCGCGATGCTGATCACCTTGATCCGGCCGCCGAGGTCATCGACGATCGGAACCGCGTCGGTGGTGATGATCTGCTCGATTTCCGGAGTCGCCAGCAGCTTCTCCTTGCCGACCTCGCTGAGCAGGCAGTGCGAAACCGCGCAGTAAACCTTGGCCGCTCCGTGCGCGATCAGGATCTTGGCCGCGGCGCACAGCGTACCCGCCGTGCTGGTCAGGTCGTCGGTGATCACACAGATCCGGCCCTTCACGTCACCGACCAGATGGCTGGAAGCCACGGTGGTCGCGTTGATGCGCCGCTTGGTCACCACCGCGAAGCCGGCTTCGAGCATGTCGCCGTAATTCATCGCCATTTTGGCGCTGCCCGAATCGGGGGCCACCACCACGCCGTTGTCGCCGATCAGTTTCTTCAGGTACGGCACCAGAACCGGACGGGCGTACAGATGGTCGACGGGGATGTCGAAAAATCCCTGGATCTGCTGGGCGTGGAGGTCCATGGTGATGATGCGGTCCGCACCGGCGACGGTCAGGAGGTTGGCCACCAGCTTGGCGGTAATCGGAACCCGCGGCTTGTCCTTGCGGTCCTGCCGGGCGTAGCCGAAGAAAGGAAGCACGGCCGTGATCCGCGCGGCGCTCGCCCGCCGGGCGGCGTCGATCATGATCAGCAGCTCCATCAGATTGTCGTTCGGCGGCTTGCAGGTCGGCTGAATCAGAAACGCATCGGCGCGCCGCACGTTCTCTTCGAACTGGACGAAAATCTCGCCGTCCGGGAAATGGGTAAGGTGGACTTTGCCCAGACTGACGCCGAGATAGTTCGCAATCTGCTGCGACAGCTCCGGGTGGGCGCTCCCGGAGTACACACAAATGTGCTTTGCCTCTTCCATTATGGACTTCCATTGTTTGGGGTATTCCGGAAAACAACACACACGGAAGAAAGCGGTTTGACGCGGGGACTCTCCATGCCGGATACAGCCCCTTCGTTCGAATGCAACCCTCGCGGTGCGGCTTTCGCCGGGAAAACTCCCGGCAATCGCCTTCAATCCAAAAGCGGATTGAGGTTCCAGAAATACTGGTTTAATTGCAACAATTGTTTAAAATATCACGCGTCATGGCTTTTTGCAAATTAATTCGCTGAATTTCCGGCATATCCGTTACTGACGAAAAAATGGCGGAGTGATGGTTTCGCGCCGTCGTTTTTCCGTCGTTTTTCCGCTGTTTGAGTTTTATTCCGCTCAAACGGCCAGCATTCAGACACACTCGGCACGGCGCCGGCTCCGGCGTTCTCCGACACGGAAGCCGGGGGCGGGACATCAGCGGCGGAAAACCGATCATCTCCACATTCAGGACAGAATGTCCGCTTTTCCGTCCGGCCAACCGGCCCGGTCTCCGAATTTTTTCAAAAAAATCCGGAAAAATGTGAAAAAGGAGGCATCGGACAGGTTTAAAAAACAGGGCGACGGTCTATATTATGAAACGATTATCGCTGAACCGAAGTAACCGGATGAATTTATGGCAGCTCCGAAAAACAACATGGACAAGAAAGCTCCGGCCAAGAACGTGGCCGGAGTGCGCAGCGACCGCGAAAAACTGTTCCGGGCGCTGCTGGTGCTGTTTATCCTGATCGCGGCGGCCACGGCGCTGGTTTTCGGGGTGTTCTGGGCCCGCCAGCAGCTGTTCAACCGCAACGACCGGTTCAAGTTGCGCGAGGTGGTCGTGAAATCCGGCGGCTACTGGCAGGATAAGGCGCCGCTGCTCTCTTCCCGTCTGGGGATCCGCCCCGGCATGAACCTGTTCTCCCTGAAACCGGCGGAGATCCGGCGGCAACTGATGGCGATTCCGAGCGTCGGCAATTGCGAAGTGGTCCGGATCCTGCCGGATACGCTGCATTTGCGGGTGATCGAGCGCATCCCGCGCGCCGTGCTGGGCAACCCCCGCGCCCGCTGGGTGGTCGACGAAACCGGTATGGTGATTCCCCGCCTCGAATCGATGAGCGTTTCGCTGCCGCTTCCGGTAATCCTCGGCATGAGACTTGAAGACATCGAGGCCGGCATGAAGCTTGATGCGCTGAATCCCGCTCTCGAATTGATCATGCTGACCGTGCGCAACTTTCCCGACATCTCGATCGTCGCGATCAACGTGCGCAACCCGGAAAAGCTGGAATTTTTCATGCGCTACCGCAATCAGAAAAGCTGCAAGGTCATCATCCCGGCCCACAACCGGAACTTCGCGTTCCTGCTCAGCACCCTGCAGAGCGCGATCATCCACGCCGAGCGGCGCGGCGACACCCGCGGCACCTTCGACCTCTCTTTTGACGGCAACGTAATCATCCGCTGACCGCCGGAATTTTCCGTTCCCGGGGAATCTTTATTTGCGATTCAGGTGTTTCCCCCTTATATTATGGAAAAGGAACAGGGGGTGTTCAAATGGAATTGATGCTGATCCGGCATGGAGAGCTGCCGGAAGAGATGCGAGGCTGTTACGTCGGACATTCGCCGACGCCGCTCAGCGGGACAGGCCGGAACCAATGCCGGGCGCTGGCTCCGCGCTTCCGGGAATTCTCACCCGAGTTCATCTGTGTCAGCCCCCTGCCGCGCGCCCTCGAAAGCGTCCGGCTCATCGCCGGTGAGGAAGCGCCGCTCCAGCCGGACGCCCGGCTCTGCGAAATCGACTTCGGCAACTGGGACGGATTGCGTTTCGACCAGATCAACCGGCGCGATCCCGAATTGGCCCGGCGGTGGCTCTCCAATCCGGAAGAGCTCGTATTTCCGGGCGGCGAATCGGTCGCCGCTTTCCGCGCACGGGTGTCGGCGTGGCTCGCCGAGATCATGCGGCGGCCGGAACAGCGGATCGCAGCCGTCACCCACGGCGGCGTGCTGATGCACCTGATCGGCGAAATCCTGCATATTCCCCTGCCGGAACGGTGGCGGATTCAGCCGGCGCGCGGCTCCCTGACCCGTATCCAGCCTGACGGAAGGCTGCTGGAATTCGGCACGGTCCTCTACCGGGAAGGAGAGCCTGCATGAAGGTTCCGCTCCTCCCGAAAACGACTCCGGGCGGCAATCCGGCCGCCGCCCGGCTCGCCTCCCTTCGCACCGGAGAAGAATTCAACGGTTACCAACTGCTCGACGACGGCATGGAAACCGGGCACTTCCGCAGTTTCCGCGTCATCCACATCCAGCTCGGCGCCAGAAGGATCCTGCGGATTCTGAAACCGGATTCCGTGGAACGCGCGCCGGAGGTCGGCGAACAGTTTCTGGAGCGGTGCGGCCGGGCGGCGCGGATCGACTCTCCCGCACTGCTGCGGATTTTCGAGGCGACCACTGACCGTGCCAGCGGCCTGTTGTACGCGGTATTGGATTTTCCGGAAGCGCAGCCGCTGGAGGAGTACGGCAATTTCGGCTTTTTCACTCCCGCCGAAACCGTCTCCGCCGCGCTGACGCTGGCGGAAGCCATCGCGGCACTGGACGCCAAACTGCTGTCGCACGGCAATATTTCCGCTCATACGCTGCTGATAGGAGATTCCGGCTTCAAGCTGGCCGGTTTCGAATCGGCGATCGACGAGGTGAACCTGCGGATTGCCGGGGGCTCCAATCCCGACATCCGCAACGCCGGAGCACTGCTCTTCCGGATGCTGACCGGCGTTGAACCGCCGAAAACCGGCCGGTACGCCGGTCCCGATGTCCGCAAGGCGCGAAGCGACGTCCCCGGGCCACTCGCTTTGCTGATCATGAGAATGCTGTCGGGCAATTCCGCGGCCGGTTTCGGCTCCGTCACGGAGCTTTTGTTCGCGACGCGCAAGTTGGCCGGGGAGTTTCCGCCGGAGCTTCCGGACCTTTCCCCGAACCGCCCCCGCCGCAACCGGCCGCAGCTCGGACGCCTCGTCCCCCGGCTGAGCACGCTGTACCTGATCGCGGCCCTGCTGCTGCTCTCGTTTGCCTTGTTCGGGCGCGGCCGGCGTGAATTCCGGCGCTGGCATGACCGTCCCCGTCCGGAACCGGTCCTGTCGGAACAGGCCCGGCAGCTTCAGCAGGAACAGGCCCGCCTTGAGGCCGACTACCGCCGCCTGAAAACCGCACGGGACGCCTGGCGGATCGTACTGAAAACCGAACCGCCGGAGGAAAATTGATGAGCGCCCCGACTTTGTTCACATCCGGCGACCGGCTCGGAAAATATGTGGTGGACCGCCTGCTCGGACGCGGCGGAATGGGCGAGGTCTACCTGGTGAGCGATCCCGCTTCCCGCACCCGCTATGCCGCCAAGGTGCTCCAGCCGGAAATGACCGGAGACCCCGCCTATCTCGAAAAATTCCTGACCGAGGGAAGGCTGGCCTGCCGGATTCACCATGCCAATGTGGTCGGGGTGATCGACGCGGCCGTCGATCCGGCAACCGGACTGGCCTATATGGTGATGGAATATATCGACGGCGGCTCCGTCGAGGATCTGATCCGCCGGGGAGAACGTCCGGCGTGGGAATGGGCGGCGGCAATCACGCTGGCCGTTGCCGAAGCGCTGACCGCCGCCGAACGGGCCGGAATTGTGCACCGCGATATCAAGCCCGACAATATCATGCTGACCTCCTCCGGCGGTGTGAAGCTGGCCGATCTCGGCATCGCCCGCCGGAACACCGATCCGGAAAGTCCCGATGAGAAGCGGTTCGGCACTCCCGCCTACATCTCTCCGGAGCAATGCCGCCGCGGAAGCGTGGTCGACGGCCGCAGCGATATCTACAGCCTCGGCGCAACTTTGTTCGAGCTGCTGACCGGCCGGCCTCCCTACTCCGGCAATACTCCGCTGGAGGTCGTGACCGCAATGCTGCAGACGCCGGTGCCCGATCCGCGCCGCTTCAACCCGGAGCTGCCCGCCTCAATATCGGTGCTGACCATGCGGATGCTGGCCAAGGACCCTGCTCAACGCCCCCGGAATGCCCGGGAACTGATCCGGGAACTCCACAAACTGCCCGGCGTCGGCGCCCCGGTTCCCGAACCGAAAGTTTCTGCTCTGATGGAGTGGTTCACGCCCGACTATCGGACCCGGAAGCGGGTTCTGTGCGCCTCCATTCTGGTCGCCGCCGCTCTGGTGATCGCGTTGGTTCCGCTGCCGCCGCCCGGACCACGCCCGGTGGAGACCGATCCGCGTTCGGCGGAGATCGAGGCGGAATGTTCGGCAGCAATCCGGAAGCTGACACAGGAAAACCGGCAGTTGGAGCGGGAGATCGCCATGTACCGGAGTTACGGAGCCAGTCCGGAACAGCGGTTTCTGAAAGCGCTGTTCCTGCGTTTCGACCTGAGGGCCGCCCGGCTGTGGTACGATATCGGAGTCCGGCCGGCGGACCGGATCCGTTCGGAGTGGTTTCCGCTCGAACGGGAACCGCAGCCGCCCACACCCGAATATATTCGCGAAGCCGCGGATTTTCTGGAGGAAAGGCAACTCATATTTTCAGAGAACGATTTCGAACGGCTGATCGCCGGCGCAGTTCACGGTGAAGCCTCCGAGCGGAAATACGCGCTCCATATCCTTACCATTCTCGCGGCTTCCGCGCACAATCGCGCTTCCTGGCCGCAACCGCTCGCACTCGCCGAAAAGGAGATCGCCCAGCTGGAACCAGCAGCCCGAAACAACCCGATGCGGGCCGTCGACCTTGCCAGGCTGAAAGAACTCCTGCAGGAATAAACTTTTCTTCGGGGCGACTGAAATAAAAAAAACGGAATTTCATTTCTGAAATTCCGCATATCACCAAAATGGTGGAGTATTCCCGCTTGAGAAAAACTTCCCTATATTTTGCCGATAACGATTATCCCTCCATTCGCCGTTTATTTTTTCAGATAGGTCCTGAATTCCGTCTGCATCTGATGGGCGATACTGTCGGGGACTCCGGCCTCCGCGGCGAAATCGCCAAATGCCAGCGCCGTCTCACATACCGTATTGATGATTCCCTGCGGCTTGGAGATGTCAAAATGTTTTGCTGCCGAAAGGAAGTCCCCGGTGCTGAAGCCATCCCGTTTCCCGTTGATGGACATCTGATGCTGTCCCGTCCATTTCGAACCTGGTTTATATGCCCACGCCATATCATACGCCGGTGCGAGGTGCCAGATCCCGTCCCGCGTCATTAAAAAAGTTATGTTTTTGGTGTGGTCGTCGTGATTGCGGACAACCGCGTTGAAAACCATCCTGCGGAACAATTGGGATTTCTCGGCCGGAAGCAGTTTCAGCTTTTCCATGGTGTCAAATGCCTGCTCGTAGGAATTCGCGACGGGGTTGTTGTAGTCCAGATGCCGCATTGCGCAAAGGGTTTGTATATGAACTTTCTGTCCGTCAACCCGGTCAAACCGCTTGGACATGAAGTGAGCGCAATCACCGTCTTCCAGCAGGCGGCATTCACTCATCCGGATCCCAGCTGCCTTTGCCATCAGGTAATAAGCATACTCGATGCGGCCATAGGATTTTCCATCCTTCTGCATGTCGAATTTCAGAAGCCAGTAGTCGCATCCGGCAGGGGCATTGACCTGACCGGAAAAAACTTCATTCGTTTCCGGATTCCACGCGATCACGGCTTTGGGACGGGCGCCGCCAGCCGAGGAGCCGACTTGCAGAATATCGTGGAAGGCAGATTTTTTATCATCCAGAGAAAACTTGATCGATTCCCGTTTCCGCATGATCTCCGCAGCCAGCATCGAAAGCGCATTGACATCGACTTTCCGGGATTTCCGCACCCGCGACAAAGCCGGTTTGAATTCCAGTGCCCCCATGCCGCGTTTCCCGATATAGCAGAGCTTTTCCACTGGATCAAACGAGTTTTCATCACGTCCCCTTGACCGCAAAAACGCATTGATGACCGCATTCCCGAAGTAATCCGGCAACGAGTCGGCCAACAGTCCCGGCAGTCCCTGATAGGTTTCCTCGGAAAGTCCGGGGAAACTGTAGACCTGCTGCCCTGAACCCGGCATCGTCAAGGGGGCAAGTTCCAGATTCTGCTTTTTGAATTTTGCGTCGTATTCAAAAAAGGCAAGGTGCAGTTCGGAGTCCCAGCCGACCGTCCCGACGAGCGAGTCCCAAATAAAAACATTGCACAGTGTTGTTATGCTCATGATTTTCTGGATGCTTTCCGGCGTTCCCTGCCATGGAGTTTTGCCAGCTGGATCGGACTGACCGGAGGCATGGGCAGAAATGTATCCAGTGAATCCAGCGCGTCCAGCACGGTCAGGACGCGGATCAGATTCGCCAGTGTGGAACCTTTTCCATCTTCCAGCCGCGCCACCGACGCCAAACCGATTCCGGCGCGGATTGCCACCTCTTTCTGGGAGAGATTCCGGTTCAGCCGATGCCGTTTGACCCGCTCCCCGATTTCATGTAATGCCTGTTCCGTGTTCATTGGACCTCCTCTTGTGTTGCCATACAATATAGCACGAAACGTGGAAATATCAATAAAACAAATCAAAAATGATTGAATTTATGATATTTTAACCAATAACACATCATTATTGATACTTTATATTAATTTTATAATTTGTTTGAATCCGCCCTCCTCAGGAGCGACCGATTTCAGCAGCCACCCCGCCAGCCTATTCCTTTCTTACAGAACTGGGGTGTAAGAAAGCAATTTCAGGCTCAAAGCACGTGTTTCAGACCATATTCCTTTCTTACAGTCTTTCTTACAGAAAAGGTATTTACTCGATAAATCAAGAACGCTGCCGGCAAAGGATTGTGAAAGATGGTATATTACGGGCATATTCTATCAAATAGCGGATTATACCAGATGATTCATGCCTTCGATGAAAAGTATTTGGATGATGCCATACGCAATTTGGGAGAAGCTTTCGACTTCGCCCGGAACGCCTGTCAGATCAATTTGGACGATTTTTCGCCATGATGATATCGTGAGGTGTAGCCGCGCAGTTTGAAAGAGGAAACCCCAAATACGTTTCCGGGATGTCCGGAACAGAACTTGTTTTGGAAGTCCTGCGGAAATCCGGCATCCCGCACGATGATGCGAACCCGCGGACGGAATACTCCTGTTCCCCAGCCGATTTGCGCCGGGGTGACGGAATCCTTGCTTACGAAAAAGTGCAAACCGTCAACAAGCTGCTGACGTGATTGACGGCAGGGGCTGGTGTATTCCACGCTCGAATAAAACCAAGCGCCCATTTCAAAGCGATTTTGCAAAAATGCACCCGATAGGGGATATTTTCCGTAACTGCACTTGATTTTATACCCGAAAGGGTGTAAACTATCTACATAACATAAAATTTATCACCGAAAGGGTATAAAAATGGAAATAAAAGACTTTGTCCGCCAGCAGCGTAAACTCCACAAACTGACGCAGCGTGTCCTGGCCGACCGCGCCGGGGTGGGCATCCGCTTCATCCGGGAATTGGAAGGTGGGAAAACGACGCTCCGCATGGACAAGGTCAATGTGGTTCTGGACATGTTCGGCCATCGTCTGGGAGCCGTGCCGGAACGGGAGGAGAGGTAAACCATGCGCCAGGCGGATGTTTATTTATATGATCGGCTGGCCGGACGTCTGACGGAAGATGAAACCGGCTACACCTTTCAGTATGATGCGGAATACCTGAATAAGAATCCTGTTCGGCTCAGTGTCAACCTGCCGCTGCGGAAAGAAGCCTTTCATGACAAAGTGCTGTTCCCGTTTTTCGATGGTCTGATCCCGGAGGGGTGGCTGCTGGATATCGCCGCCAGAAACTGGAAATTGAATCCGAATGACCGCATGGGGCTTCTGCTTGCCTGCTGTCGCGACTGTATCGGAGCCGCCAGCATTCGGGAGGTGCAGGAATGAAAACTGCCCGCTGCCTCTGCTGTGGTGAAATTCTGAAGGAAGAGGAAAACCTTTATCATGCCAGGTGTATGAAGAAACTGTTCCGCTCCATGCATGTCCCGGCGCTGAATTACACCCAGGACGAACTGAATACGCTTGCCAAAGAGACGATTCTGAATCGGATTTCCGTTCCCGGCGTCCAGCCGAAACTCTCGTTGCATCTGGAACGGGGTGAAGCGCAAGGCCGTTCCCGCCTGACGCTGGTCGGACTGGAAGGTGACTATATCCTCAAACCGCAAACACCTCAATGGCCCAGTCTGCCGGAAGCTGAACATTTCTGCATGCTGCTGGCGCGGAAGTGCGGCATCACAACGGCCGAATTCGGTTTGATTCCGCTGAAATCCGGTGAACTTGCCTACATCACCCGACGCATGGACCGTACGGAAAAAGGAGCTTTGCACATGGAGGATTTCTGTCAGATCCTGAACAAGATGACCGACCAGAAATATAACGGCTCCATGGAACAGATCGGAAAAGCGATCCGGTCATATTCCGATGTTGCCGGGCTGGACTTGATCCGCTTTTTCGAACTCGCGGTCTTCTGTTTTCTGACAGGCAATTCCGACATGCACCTCAAGAACTTCTCGCTGATCCGCCTTCCGGATGGGCATTATGAACTTTCCCCGGCATACGATCTTGTGCCGGTCAGGATTATCATGCCGGAAGACAAGGAGGATCTTGCGCTGACTTTGCAAGGCAGGAAAAGCAATCTGAAACGAGCCGATTTCGAGCGATTCGGGGCAGCGCTGCAGCTTTCCGAAATCCAGATCCGGAAGGCGGTTAGTCATCTTGTCCTGGCCGTGTCCAAAGCATTGCCGACTGTATTGCAGGCATCATTCCTGCCGCAGGAAATGCAGGAACAGATCGCCAGTCTGGTCCGGCGGCAGACACAAAGACTGCAGGTGGAAAATGGATGATATATCTTTTGAGAAACTGCTCTCCCCGGCTTCTGACCGTGTGATTTTCCGCGGGATCTGGGGCAGTTATGCCTACGGAACCAATACCCCGGAAAGCGACCGCGACACCATCGGTGTATTCATGATGGAGCAGCACCACTATCTTGCCATAGGAGATCCTGTCAGACAGATCGCGGATGCCGGAAACGACAATCGTTTCTATACGCTGAAAAACTATCTGGAGCTGGCGGCCAATGCAAATCCGAACATTCTGGATTCTCTTTTTCTCCCGCCGGACTGCATTCTGAAAACGACCGTGTACTGGCAGATGCTGCAGGAGCGGCGGAGGATTTTCGTTTCCCGTCAGGCAAGCAGGACCTACTGTGAATACGCCATGTCACAGATCAAAAAAGCAAGAGGCTGCAACAAACGGGTCCACAATCCTCAGCCGGCAGAACCGCCCACGGAAGAAGGGTTCTGCCGGGTGCTGCTCCCGAATGCCTCAGGAATGCCGGGGCGGCCGCTGACGCTGGCAGACGCAGGGATCGATTTGAAGCACTGTCATGTTTCTGCGGTGGAAAATGCCTCGGAGTTATACCGGTTATACGATTACGGGACTCAGGCGAAAGGCGTTTCCCGCAACGGGATGCTGGTTTGCGAGAGTATCCCGAAGGAGGACGAAAGGACCCGGTTCATCGGTTTGATGCTGTTCAACAAGAATGCGTTCGAAAAAGCGAAGTCGGAGCATCGGCAGTATTGGGACTGGCGCAGACATCGCAACGATGCACGCTGGCGCAGTCAGGAATCCGGTGAAATGGATTACGATGCCAAGAACCTGATGCACACGTTCCGGCTGCTGTATTCGGGGCTGAACATCATGAAGTTCGGGGAGCCGCTGATTCGTTTTTCCGGCGAAAAGCTCCGGGAACTGATGGCGATCCGCGCTGGAAAATTCACTTATGATGAACTGCTGGCAAAAGTCGCCGTTCTTTCCGATGAACTGTAATCCGTGCAAAAAAAGTCGGCGTTGCCGGAAACCGCGGATATGGACATCGTGAACCGTCTTCTTCTGTCCATCACGGAAAAATGGGAGGCCGATCATGCATGATAAAATAGTCGGCGTTCTGCATGAGTTGGAACGACAGCAGGATTTCAAGGTTGTTTTTGCCGCCGAGTCCGGCAGCCGCGCATGGGGCTTTGCGTCTCCGGACAGCGATTACGATGTACGGATGATTTACGTCAAACCGGAAGCATGGTACTGGTCGCTGGATGCCGGGCAGCCGGATACCTTCAATGCCATGCTGCCCGGGGAGCTGGATGTTTCCGCGTGGGAACTCCGGAAAACACTGCGTCTTTTTGCCGGATGCAATCCCTCGCTGAACGAATGGCTCGGCAGTCCGATCATCTATTATGCCGACCCGAAATTTGCCGATGAAATGCGGAGTCTGATTCCGGTCTATTTCAATCCGGTCCTGACTGTGCATCATTATCTGGCCCTGTCCGCCAAGGCTCTTGAGGATCGGCAACAGGACGGAACCATTGCTGTCAAAAAACTTTTTTACGCCCTGCGCGGTCTTCTTGCGGCCATGTGGACAGCCGAAACGCAAACCATGCCGCCGACACCGTTTGTCGATCTGTTGAAGCCGGAATATGTGTCTGCCGAAATTGTCGATGAAATCTCACGGCTGCAGGGAACCAAGGCTCGCTCTGATGAAAAATGCCGCATTCCGCTCTCCGAGATTTTATCGGACTTCATCGCGAGGGAGAAAGCAAAAATTCTACATGATATTTCCGGACTTTCGGCCGGGCAGGCATCATGGGAGCCGTTAAACTCCCTGTTTTACGAAACGGCCAAGCGGTTCTCTACACTTCAATGGTAAAAGTCTTCAGGTCGTCATAGTCGCTGCCGACGTTCACGCCCATGAATCCTGGAACGACCTCTCCGATCACCCGGCGATGGGTGTGCCCGCAGATCAGATAATTGTTGAATAACGGGTCAAATGGCAGCTCATGGACCAGATCCTTCATCCCTGTGTAAAAGCTGTAGTGACTCGGCTCATGCCCGTTCAGCCGGACGTGCGGCACGTGGTGTGTGCAAAGCGCAGTCGGCATCCCCGGTTTCATCTTCGATTTGATCATGTCCACGTAATATGCGTTGAACTCCATATAACGGGTTTCGATGTCAACGATGCGCCAGTCCTGCCAGCCGTCCCACTGGTCGATCCGTTGATTGTCCCGAATCCGCATGGAACCGTCGAAGAACAGCGTCCCGCCGACGAAGTTCACCCCGTCGAGTTCGACCGCGCCGATCAGGTCGAGATAAAAGATGTTCGGGGCGGACAGCGTCTGCTCCTTCAGTTTCGCCAGCGTGTCCTCGAAGGTGCGTCCCCAGAACTCGTGATTGCCCAGCGTGGCGACCACTGGCAGGTCAGCCGGGATGAACGTCCGCAGCGTTGCGGAAAGCAGGCGCACCTGCGCCGGGGAAACGGTGTCCCCCGTCACGACTACGGCATCCGGTGAAACCTCGGCTACAGTCGCCGCGATTTGCGCCGGAAACGGCGACAGCCGCTGCCGGTCGATGGCCGCAACCACCGCCTCCGAGCGTAAATGCAGATCTGACAGGCAAAGAAGTTTCATGTCGTCGATTTTTCCCAAAGTGTAGCACTTTGATACTGCAAATTGAGTTAAATAGCGATGTTATGTCCCAAATAAATGTTGTACAACATCAGCAATCTCCAATTTGCTTTCGATAATGCCATACTGCCCAACGGAACATCCGACATGTCCAGAATTGCTCAGGAAGCGACAAATATTTTGCTGGTATTTCTTTTTCAGATGGCACATACTCAAAATAACCGTTTTCAAGATCCATCACCCAGTTCTCAAATTCCCAATGATCGCGACGACCAGGAGCAGGGATCAATGCGATATGGACATTGTGGATATAATTCTGATGTTTTGTATATCCCGAGGAAGAGACTCCACAAATATAAATTGCATCCCAGCTATCAGTAGGAAATTCATCTAGAATTATAGTGCTCCCGGGGGCAAAGTCGGGGTTATTTCTCGAGAACTTTTTTGAATATCTTCCCCTAATTGCGTTTGTACAATGATGATTTGGATTACAGCCGTAAGCATATTTTGCATAAAGCCATTTGAATTTATTACCTACAAAATTATGTACCACTCACAATTTATAATCATCAGCAACCATAAGCTTGGAATAGTGTTCGTTTATATACCGTCTGATTGCAGTATTAAAGGTATCTTCCAACTCGTCAGCAGTGCCATCTTTAATATTACCACATTCATCCAAATAATGAATTGTTCCGTCATCATTAATCCACTCATACTCTCCAGCCCAAGACCAAGCTTGTTCCGGGAATGCGTCTCCTTCAGCTGTAAAATAATCAAAAAGCTCTGAATGACTCATTTCGTCAAGAGGTAATCCGTCTTCTTTATACGAGCTTTCAATGCCTGCAGCATACTCATAACCTAGTGTAGCGTCTCTTAAATAGTGTAATATTAAAAAGATATGCTATATTACC
>ERZ1034984.441-NODE-441-length-46369-cov-10.466641_pt1 | contig 46369 bp, 38 predicted proteins | sample MGYA00520589_ERZ1034984 | MGnify/ENA primary metagenome ERZ1034984 (study PRJEB33766, sample SAMN09781790) | gut metagenome | biome: gut microbiome | host: Homo sapiens | place: Madagascar | study: EMG produced TPA metagenomics assembly of the PRJNA485056 data...
TCAATCGGGGCAACAGGATTTGAACCTGCGACCTCACGGCCCCCAGCCGTGCGCGCTACCAAGCTACGCCATACCCCGGTGAGGATTATTATAGCAATCTGTTTTCTGTTTTGCAACCGTTTTCTCTCTGATTCCATCTATATATTTCAGTTCTGAATATGAATCTGATTCCGCACAACATCGGTGTGGCTATATCTGTCATATTTTGTCTTTTTATTCGTAAAGGTTACGGCTGCCACTTTATTATTTCGATCCAGCACAGCAATCCCGTTTCTGTCATTCAGACTTACATTCGAAGTCTGTGCCGTGATGCTCTCAAACACATAACGCAGAGTTTTCTTTTCGCTGACCGTATACTTTCCCATCGGAAGATTGGTAAATGTACAGCTTATCACCGCATACTCTCCGTCTGTCAGATACTCTCCTTTTCTGAATTCCACATAATCTTCATACATATGTGTAATATCGCTGGTATCTGTTCCGCGGACACTGAAACGAAACACAGGATTTCCGTGCGCCCATGTAATATCCTGTTCCCGAATCCTTTTTGTGACAGTAATCTGCCCGTCTGTCGGTTCTTTTGGGATTTCTCCTTTCACCCATGAGGAATTTGTCTGCTGTGTATCCTGCATTTTATCCGAAATAATTGTTCTGGAAGCCTTGTTTTCAATAGTATAAATATTTTCATTTTTTCTGTAATGTCCATGGGCTTCTATCGTGTCATTATTTCCGGCCGTGACTTTTATCCGGAAATAATAAGTCACATCGTTATATGCCTCATCCGTCTTCAGAAATGCCGTATTAGCTGTAAACGTTACTGTATTCTGTACATTTTGAATACTAAACCGATCTGTTACATCTTTTCCGGATGCAGTTGTCACACTGGCACTTTGAAACTGAAGGCATGAATCCAGCGTATCCTGTAGCGTGAAAGCTGAATAAGAACCAGGCAGAAGTCTCTGGCTGATCATATAATCAAAATTTTTTCCTTCTGTTATTTCATAAGGCGGATCAGTCTGTGTATATTCATGCCTGCTCATCTGTTCATAATCCATCCCGTCATCTCCGACTTTCTTTTCGGGACCCGGATTTGGTTCATATGTTCCCACTGCTTTACCTGTTGTCGAAAAATAAGCATTTTGTGGGTATGTAGCAGTTTTCCAGTTTTCCTGTGAATTCCAGTTCACCATAAAATAACCGTCAAAATCAAGCTGACACCATGCCTTTACATCGTCACTTTCTGCATCTGTCCCTTCTGGGCTTGCTATCTCATTATAAATCGAACCATTTGCTATACTTCCGGTTGTTTTCTTCAGATAATTATAACCCTTTCGCAAATATATATGATTTACGCCCCATCCGTCATAAACACGAATCCCCTGTCCGGCATCCAGATCTTTCATTGTTACATGCCCTTTAGGCGATATTTTGTTTTGTGTTGCATGATCCAGAAATTCAAAGCGGAATCTTACAGTTCCTACAGCAATTGTATTTAATGCAAGTTTATCTTTGTAAAATAATACACATGGAATAATTTTTTTGCCATTTTTCCCCACATGATTTTTATTTACAGCACCCCATTTTACAGCTGTCACTTTCAGATCCACGATTTTTCCATTATATTCCCCTACATTGCTGTATATGGCTGTGATCGGGTCTGTATAATCCTTATCATCAATTGCACATCCGTAAAATGTTTTACAATAATTCTCCGTAAATCCACGTTCATCACCATACCAGTCATGCATCTTTGCATTCAATGTTCCATTATGCCTGCTGATAGATGTAAGCTTTGTCGTATTCTTGCGAAATGCATATGTAAATGCATATTCATCCCGCATTTTATATCCTGCCTCTACCCACTGCACCGGAACACGGCTTGCCGCTCTCGCTACCATGGCTTCCGGATCAGCTGTTTCCGCTTCCTGATGATCTTCTTCTAACTCCTCGTCTCCATCCGAAAATGTTTCATCTGTATTAAATTCAATAGCCAAAACTTCTTCTGAGTCAGATTCTGCGTCAGAAATCTCCACATCCTCACTTTCTGTCAGATCAATATCCGTTCCGTCCGCTTCATCCTCTTCACTTTCATCTACAATAATTTCCCCGGTGTCGTTGTCTCCCACGCCATTTTCATTATCCCCAAGCGTTTCTCCGGTGTTTTCGCTTTCCGCGTCTCCCAAAATGTCTTCCAAACCTGTCACTTCTTCCGATTCTGCATAGGCCGATGCAAATTCAATAGATGTCTGTGCTCCGCACCACATACCCAAAGTTACGGCAAGTGCAAGGCAGACCCCTGTGATTTTTCTTTTCATGGCTTTTTCGCTCCTTTCCATTTCTTTATCACCGGTATACTGATGCCAGCCGCCAGCAACAGCAAGAGCATAAGTTCTACCGGCATGGAATCGCCTGTTTTTACAGAGGATTTCTGTCTGCTTCCGGTATCTTTAACAGATGCCTGTGCAGAATCTCCGGAAAGGCTCTGTGCTCCGTTTTGTTTCTGTTCTTCTGTCTGATTCACCCCGGAAGTTTCATCCTGCACAGCAAATATCCACGAAACATCTGTTTTCTTCAAAGCCCATGCATTATTCCATTCTTTCGGAATCTCCAGCAAAAATTTAAGTTCACCTGATGCCTTACTTTTGAACACTCCAAGTGAATGATTCTTTTGAAGTTTTGCAGCATCCAGTGTTCCCCTGTAAAGCACTTTTTTCCCCATAGCAATCTGAAAGCGGATATTTTTCAGCATATCCACTTTTTCTTTTGCTCTTCCTTCTGTGCTGATCCTGAAAAAAATCTCCGCATCATTCTTTGTCGTGTTTGATATTTTTACTGTATCTGTCAGAATATCTCCGGGCATTGCCGTTTCCAGATTTGCAAAGAAATCATTCGGAACTGCGATCAGTTTATGTGCTTTTCCCTGAAATTCTACAGCCAGTTTCCGCTCACCTTTTTTGCAGGTCATTGTTCCGTTTGTTTCATGGACACATTCCTGAATTTCCTGATTGCCCCACGGTGACATGGCAGTAAAATCCGGTTTGAAATTAGCCGCCTGTATCGCGTCCGCCTGCACGCTAATGTTCAGTTTCTGTCCGCCATGCTCTTCTGTCCACACTGCCGGAACAGATACACTCTGAAAAAGATCTACAGATTCCTGCTTTTTCAAAACTTTAGTATAATAATAGTAATCTCCGCGCTTTATCCACTCTGCGGACATCCCTTCTATATTGCACTCACTCAGCATTTCGACATTCTCTTTGTCGCTTCCGTAACTGATACGTGCCCGTATCCAACATGGGAGAGCACTGTTCTTAATACGTGGAATCTTTGAAATCCGTTCACCCGGAAATATATATGCCGGATCACGATATTTCACTTCTCCGTTTCCTTTTCGTGCAAACTCTGTCATATTTATCCGGATGTCTCCCATCGTGATATGATTTTTGACTTCCAGCTTGTCCGAAAAATATCCATACGCGCCTGTTGTCATACAAAGTAACGCCGCAAGAATTCCGACCACGATTTTTCTCTTTTTCTTCACATATCCACCTGCCTTCTCAGCTCTGTTTTTCATAAACTTCCCATGCCGCCTGACAGGATTCATATGGTTTTGCCTCTACAGACTCCTCATACACCTGAATTTGGAAATCTTTCAATTCCTCCCAGTATGTTTTTTCAATTTTTTCCGCTTCCACCATAAATCCTGTACATAATGGTCTGGTCGATTCTCCTTCTTTCAATACATTTTTGTAATAATAAAATCCATCATCACTGTATACCCAGTCAGTCGTATTCTGCCCTTTCATCGTGACAGCCCTGCCGATATCATTGTTTGAATACGCCAGAGAAACACGTACATAACAGTCTACACTTATCCCCTCCGCACCCTGTTCACGATTTGTCACCCATATTTTTTTCGTGATATCTGTATTTTTATCTGGCGCAACCGGCGTCGGAGAAGGAAATTCTTCCCCGATTTCAGTTGTATTGCTTCCCACACGTATGATATTTTCTGCTGTATCAAAAGCACTCTGATATGCTGCTATTCCCTGCACAGTCACCAGAGTCCCCATTATAGCCGCCAGAACTGTGATTCTCTTTTTCCTTCCTGTCATACTGCTTCCCACTTTCCGTTATTCTGTTACTTTTCCATCCTGATTCTTGTTCTGATTTACATATTTTTCATAAGCTGCTTTGATCTGCTCTGACAGATTATCTGAACTGCCGCCTGTATAAGAGGTCTGTATTGCATAAGCTCTGACCGGTATTTCAAATGTCTGTCCATCCAGCTGTCCTTCAATCAGATTCAGAAATTTCACAGTATCAAATAAAGCTTCCGAAGTCTCCTGTGGTTTCAGTATTTTCTTGTATGCATATGTATATGTCCGTCGACTTTCTGTGTTCTGTACACTCAGCTGCATCCAGCTGTCTTTTGCTTCAAAGTAAAATAATTCCTGCACTTTTTTACCAAGACACTCACCATTTTCTGCCGCTGCCTCTACATTCGCCATTGGGATTGAAACCTCCATATACACAAAGGCATCATTTGTCCCTGTATTCGTGATCTGCGGGTCTTTATGAATTACTTTTGATGGCTCGATTTTCTTATTTTCCTCCGGTTTCCATTCCGGTTCTTTCAGTTCGATATCAACCTTTCCGACGGTAAATTCATTGGATACTTTCTCATAATCCGTCAGATATGCAGATACCCCTCCAACTGATGCCAGACATAAAATTCCTGCAAGTGTCATAATTTTCACTGTATTTTTTTTCATATTTGTTTCCTGCGCCTTTTTTCGATGCGCTCTCCTTTCCATTCAATTACCAGAAAGACCAGTTCCTGAAAGATCATAAGCAGCAACAGCATTTCCACTGTTTTTTCCTTCAAAAGCTCTGCTGCATAACCTAAAAGTGGAACTGTCAGAATCACCGTTCCTATGATCTGTTCCGGTTCCAGCAGTGATACATCTTCCGTATTATTTGCATCACCCTTTGTTATGTAACTCTGTTTCTGTTTTGCAACTACTCTGTGACTGACTCTTCCCTTCGCATTTCGAAACGTTACAATATCTCCGACAGATGGCTCTGTTCTTTTTGTATCTGTAAAAACAATTCCTCCTGTTTTTAGCGTCGGTTCCATAGAACCGGACATAACAATATCCACAGAAATACCAATCTTCGGTAGAAAAAAAACAGCAAGACCGAAAAGGCCGATCACAGTCAGTAAAATTCTTGCGGCTTTTTCCGCAATTCGCATAAATCACCTGCTTTCTTATCGTGGAATAAAATACAAAAATAAATGGATTTTTTGCAGATCTGCATTGATTGATAAAATCAAGATTGTCTTAAGATGGTTTAATCTTATGCCCTGAGCCCATAAAAGTCAATAAAATTCGTTCGTCATGTTCTGACAGGATTATAAGACAAAAAACGACACATCCAAAAGGATGCGCCGTTTTAATCAAAATTTACTTAGTTGTTAATAAGCTTGTCTTCGCCGTTCCAGCTGTACAGTTTACGGATTTCTTCGCCAACTTTTTCTGACGGATGTTCGGAAGCAAGTTTTCTCATTGCTTTGAAGTGAACCTGTTTTCCTGCATCAGACATATCAAGCAGGAAATCTTTTGCAAATGTACCATCCTGGATGTCTGTCAGAATCTGTTTCATAGCTTTCTTTGTTTCTGCTGTAACAATCTTCGGTCCTGTGATATAATCGCCGTACTCAGCAGTATTGGAGATGGAATATCTCATTCCTGCGAATCCTGACTGATAAATCAGGTCAACGATCAGTTTCATCTCATGGATACATTCGAAATATGCATTTCTCGGGTCATATCCGGCTTCGCAAAGTGTTTCGAAACCAGCCTGCATAAGTGCAACAACACCACCACAGAGAACTGCCTGCTCTCCGAAAAGGTCTGTTTCTGTCTCTGTACGGAATGTAGTTTCAAGAAGACCAGCTCTTGCTCCACCAATTGCAAGTCCATAAGCAAGTGCTTTGTCAAGTGCTTTTCCTGTGTAATCCTGCTCTACAGCTACCAGACAAGGAGTTCCTTTTCCAGCCTGATATTCGCTTCTTACTGTATGTCCAGGTGCTTTTGGTGCAATCATAGTAACATCGACATATTTTGGTGGAACGATACATCCAAAATGAATGTTGAAACCATGAGCAAACATCAGCATGTTGCCTTCTTCAAGGTTCGGCTCGATATCTTCTTTGTAAAGTTTGGCCTGTTTTTCATCATTGATCAGGATCATGATGATGTCAGCCTGTTTTGCAGCCTCTGCTGCTGTATATACTTTAAAGCCCTGTTCTTCGGCTTTTTTCCAGGACTTGCTTCCTTCATACAGACCAACAATGACATTGCATCCGGACTCCTTTAAGTTCAGCGCATGTGCATGTCCCTGGCTGCCATAACCGATAATCGCAATTGTCTTACCATCCAGTAATCCTAAATTACAGTCTTCCTGGTAAAAAATCCTGTTTGCCATCTTTGTTTCCTCCTAAGCTATTCGTAAAATAATGTTTATCGTTAAAGGGCTGTACCCCTTAGCAAACGTAATAAACTACTATGTAAAATGCCCTGCATCCTACAGAAATTTTACATCGCTGGCACCACGTGAAAGTCCTGTGATACCTGTTCTTGCAAGTTCCAGTATCTCATATTCACCGAGAAGGTCAATAAAAGCACCGAGCTTGCTCTTACTTCCAGTCATCTCAATGACTAAAGAAGTCTTACCGACATCAATGACATTGGCACGGAAAATATTTGCAATGGAAATAATTCCCTCTCTCTGCTCCGGCCGCGCTGCAACCTTCACAAGTACCAGTTCACGGCTTACACTGTTATCCGGTTCGAGAACCTTAATATCTCTTACATCTACCAGCTTTGCAAGCTGTTTTGTAATCTGTTCCAGAATCATTGAGTCTCCACTGCATACGACTGTCATTCTGGAATATCGTTCATCCGCAGTCACGCCGACTGTCAGACTGTCAATATTATAACCTCTGCGGCTGAAAAGACCGGCAATACGACTTAATACACCGGCAGTGTTATCTACTAACAGGGACAAAATTCTTTTCTGCATAACGCACCTGCTTTCAAGTTACTGTTCACTGCATTTACAGCAGTGTTTTCAATACTTTAATCTTGTAAACAATTCCATCGTAAAATTGTTTGCATGTTTATCATTATAGCAATATTACATCGTTTGTCAATGCAAAATTTTGTATACATTACAATTTTTAAACACTTTTTTGTATTTTTATACAAGGTATTTTTTGCGCAGAGCCTCGATCGTTTTCGGATTCATGTACAGTGCTTTTTTCATAAACTGTTCAACTGAACCATAGTCTTTTTCGATGGTTTCGAATACACAGTCAAGGTATTCTTCTTTTACACGATAAAGCAGACGTATCTTGTCCATGGTTTGGTTGTCCACGATCATCTTTGACTCCAGATAGCGAACCATATGATTCATTTCCTCATCAAGATAAAGATTTGTTTTCATATAGTCTTCATAGATTGTCTCTCTCGGAACACCCAGTGTACATAGGAGAAGCGCCGTTCCCACACCTGCACGGTCTTTGCCGATGCTGCAGTGCCACAATACTGCCCCCTCTTCCTGATGAAGCAATACATCCAGAAAACGCGCATACTGTCTGACGCTGTAAGAATCGTGTACCAGTGAAGCATACTGGTTCAGTACAAAATCTTCCGGAATATCTTTAAAACTTTTTATAATCTCATCCAGTCTTCCGGATCTGGTAATGCCGGTTGTTTCCTCATCCACAATCGGTATATCGCAGTATTGTACTCCCTCCATGACTATATCCGGTTTTTCCAGAACTTCCGATTTTGTACGGAAGTCGATCACAGTCGTCAGATGATAGTCTTTCATCAGGGTGTCCTGGTCTGCGATTGAAATATGATACAGTGTTCCGCTTCGGAGAAGTCTGTGCGGAAGAATATGACGTCCGTCTGATGTCATCAGTGCACCCAGATCTCTTGTATTCGGCAGACTCTGGAGAGGGATTCTGCCGCCTTTCGGAAAACCTGTCACAATATTCGGATTCAGCGCTTTCAATAACTGAATACAGTCCTGAATCTCACGGTCTGTCAGATCAAACTGGTATCTTTTTTTACGACGTGTAATGATGACCAGCGAACTGGTACTGAACTGCTTCTGTGCCCCGCCTTCTACTCCTTCTTTTCGTTTATATGCCCATAAGATATCTTTGCACGGAAGATAATTCATCATCATGTGTTTCGCAAAAATGAAATTACCATCCTCGATTCTTATTTTTCCGTATTTCATATTTTCTCCTTTTATATAAGCCCTAAATGTTCAAGTCCGTTACGGATACCGTAATGAAACATATCCGTCGTTACATAATCGGCCAGTTCTTTAATCTTTGGGGAAGCATTTCCCATTGCCACCTTTGTTGCTGCATATTCAAACATGGACAGATCATTGTTACTGTCTCCGAATACGATCGTGTCTTCCCATGCAATATGAAAGATCCGGCAGACTGCAGCAATTCCGACTGCTTTATTACAGCCTTTCGGAACCATTTCAATCGTATTTCCCACAAAGTTATTAGATTCATGATAGATCATATCATAATATGGAGAAAGTTCTGCACATGCCTGCTGTGCATTGCATCCATTTTGCTTCTTCGCACTGATCTTATTGATGTGCATACTGTTTTCATTTCCACGGATCGGTCTCCACTTTTCTCCAAGTGATTCTGTAATCAGATCTGTATACCAGTTCACATCTGTCGTATATTCATCCTTATCATAATACATATAGTCGGCACCTTCCATAACCGGAATCAATCCGTATTTACGAAGTATCTCAACCGAAAGCTTCGCTATCTCCGGTGTCTTTTCGTTATTATACAGTCTTTTTCCATCTTTTTCGATGGTAGCCCCACATGCACTGATGATTCCTGTAAACGGAATCTGTTCCAGATACCAGGATACAAACGCACGGCTTCTTCCGGTGCAGAGCCATGCCTGATGTCCGTTGGTAATCAGCTTTTTTATTGATTCTACCGCACTGTCCGGTACTCCTTTTTCCATATCGCAGATGGTTCCATCCGCATCAAAAAACACTGCTTTTTTATCACTCATTGTATTGTCCTTCTTTTCTGCTCTATATAGCAATCTGTTATGCAAAAAGTTCCCCTGCCACCCGTATCAGATATTCGGTATCCTTTACACCCGCAGTCTCATAAGGAGAATGCATGGAAAGCTGTGGAAGTCCGATATCTACTGTATTCATCGCAACTTGTGTATTGGAAATATTGCCCAGTGTCGAACCCCCGGCAATATCTGAGCGATTTACAAATGTCTGATACGGCACCCCTGCCTTTATACAGAGTTCTGTAAATTCTGCCGCTGACACGGCATCTGTACAATACTTCTGATTTGCATTATATTTGATAACAATCCCTTTATTCAGAACAGGATGATTCACCGGATCCGTCTTGTCTGCATAATTCGGATGAAGCGCATGTGCATTGTCCGCCGAAACCATAAAACTTCCTGCCAGCGTCATCAGATATTCTTCATAAGTTCTGCCAAGCCCTGTATTGATACGAAGAAGTGTGTCCTTCAAAAAAGTAGATGCCGCCCCCTGTTTCGTGCCGCTTCCGACTTCTTCATTATCCAGTACGCAATGTACTGCAATAGATTTTTTCGTTTCAGCCACAAGAAGCCCCTCCATGGAAGAAAAAGCGCACTGCAGATCATCCAGCCGTGCAGAGGAAACAAATTCCCGATCCGCTCCCCAGATTGTACCCGGCATACGGTTATATAAAAATAAATCATGACTGAGTATATCTGATCTGTCCGCCCCGACCTGCTCTGCAATCATTTCCAACAATGTTCTGTCTGTGTTGTCTGCTGCAAAAAGAGGCAACATATCTTTCTGCGGATTATATGCTGTTCCGTTATTTGCTTCACGATTCATATGAATTGCAAGATTCGGAATCATCACAAGATTCCTCTCTATATTTACCAGTTTTTCCACAAGTCTGCCATTCTCTTTTACAACAACTCTTCCGGCTACAGAAAGCGGGCGGTCAAACCACGGTGCCATCAGCATTCCGCCATATTTTTCCACATTCAGTTTTACATAGCTGCCGTCCACTTTCATTTCCGGATTTTCTTTTATCTTGAATGCCGGAGAATCACTGTGGCTTGCCATAATATGAAATGCAAACGGCGGATCTTCCGGTATTGAAAAAGCAATCAGTGCGGAATTATTTCTGGTCACTACATATTTTCCACCCGGTATGAGATTCCAGTGTTCTCTTTCCGAAAGCACCTGGAATCCACCTTCCGTAAATCGTTTTTTCATTTCATCCACTGCCTGAAATGCAGTCGGACTTTTTTCTATAAATTCCAGTAATTTTTCTGTTGTTTCTATGTACATCTGTAACAACTCCTCGGTCCCGGATCGGGCATATTCTTAACTATTCAGTTTCCTCACAGTTGCGAGTCAAAATAATTTCACTACGATTATACGGTATATTTTTTCGTATAGCAACGAAAAAGAGGCAGTTTGTCAAAAACCACCTCTTTATACGGCCCGAAGGCACGGTTGTTTATTCAATTTTTTATAATGCTTTGATTCTTCTGAGAGCTTCCTGTGTATTTTCATAGCTTCCGAAAGCAGTCAGACGGAAGAATCCTTCTCCATGTGCACCGAATCCTGATCCCGGAGTGCCTACCACATGTGCATTCTTAAGCAGATAATCAAAGAAATCCCAGGAACTCATATTATTCGGAGTCTTCAGCCAGATATACGGTGCATTCACACCACCTGATACGGAATATCCTGCCTCTTTCAGTCCATTGTAGATCGTATGTGCATTTTTCATATAATATGCAACCTGCTCTTTCAGCTGTGCCTTTCCTTCCGGAGAATAAACAGCTTCACCGGCGCGCTGTACAATATACGGTGCACCGTTAAATTTTGTTCCATGCCGTCTTGCCCAGAGGCCATGCAGTGCAACACCTTCTCTTATAAGATCTTTCGGAACAACGGTAAATCCAAGGCGGACACCTGTAAATCCGGCATTTTTTGAAAAGCTTCTAAGCTCGATTGCACAGGTACGTGCACCTTCACATTCATAAATACTGTGCGGAACATTTTCTTCTGTAATATAAGCCTCATATGCCGCATCATAAATGATCACTGCACCATTTTTATTTGCATAATCTACCCATTCCTGAAGCTTATCCTTTGTGATTGCCGCACCACTCGGATTGTTCGGGAAGCAGAGATAGATCAGATCCGGAGTCTCTGTCGGAAATTCCGGAAGAAATCCGTTTTCTTCCAGACACGGCATATAGATCACACCGTCAAAGTTTTCTCTTCCTGTATTGTACTCTCCGGTACGGCCTGCCATAACATTTGTGTCAACATAAACCGGGTAAACCGGGTCACAAACAGCTACTTTATTCTCAATACCAAAGATTTCCTGAATGTTACCAGAATCACTCTTTGCTCCGTCAGAAACAAAGATTTCGTCTGCATGAATGTCACATCCGCGTGCTTCGTAATCGTTTTTTGCAATTGCGCTGCGTAAGAATTCATAGCCGAGATCCGGTGCATATCCATGAAATGTTTCTGCATTAGCCATCTCGTCAACGGATTTATGCAACGCATTGATAATTGCCGGTGCCAGCGGCTGTGTAACATCTCCGATTCCCAGACGTACGATCTGTACATCCGGATTTGCTTCCTGATATGCAGCTACTTTCTTTGCAATTGTGGAAAAAAGATAACTTCCCGGAAGCTTCAGATAATTTTTATTTACTGTAACCATAATATTCTCTCCTAATCTGTCTACAGATTCTTTCTTCTTTCTACTTCTTTTACAAGAGCCTCGCGTACCGCATCCGGACTTGCCTTGCCCTTCAGTTCCCTCATCATCTTACCAACAAAGAATCCGAAAACTTTTTCTTTGCCGCCGAGAAGCTCTTCCAACGGTCCCGGGTTCTCATCCATGATCTTCTGTAATGTATCATTGAGAAGTCCGGTATCTTCAACAATTTTCAGACCGTGTTCTTCAATATAAGTTACCGGCTCAATGTCTTCTTCAAAGACTTTTTCAAAGACTTTCTTTGCATTCTGGGCGCTGACTTCTTTTTTCTCCACCATGGAAATCAGATCTGAAAGATGTTTTGGTGCAAAGGAAACTTTTTCTACATCAAGTCCTTTATCTTTGGTAAGGCGGAGAACTTCTCCCATAAACCAGTTGGCTGCTTTCTTCGGATTGCCGCAGAGCTTTGCCACTTCCTCAAACAGCAACGAAAGATGTCTGGACTCTGTAAGAATTCCTGCGTCATATGCGGACAATTCATATTCTGACTGATAACGAAGCTGTTTTTCTTCTCTGAGTTCCGGCTGTGATTCACGTATCTGCTGAATCCACTCATCAGATATATGAATCGGTGGAAGATCCGGGTCCGGGAAATAACGGTAATCTTTGGCATCTTCTTTTGATCTCATTGCATGGGAAGATTCTTTGTTATCATCCCAACGACGTGTTTCCTGGATAACAGTTCGTCCCTCTTCGATCAGTTCAATCTGACGTTCTCTTTCTCCCTCGATGGCTCTTGCAATTGCCTTAAAGGAGTTCAGGTTCTTCATCTCTGTTCTTGTTCCAAAAGATTCACTTCCAACTTCACGGACAGACAGGTTGACGTCAGCTCGCATGGAACCTTCCTGCAATTTGCAGTCAGATACACCGAGATACTGCATCATACAGCGCAGTTTTTCAAGGTATGCAATAACCTCTTCTGAGCTTCTCATGTCCGGTTCGGAAACGATCTCGATCAGCGGCACACCGCTTCGGTTATAATCTACCAGTGAACAATCTTCCCACTCATCATGAATCAGTTTACCTGCATCTTCTTCCATATGCATTTCGTGAATGCGGACTTTTTTCTTTCCTGCAGAAGTCTCGATTTCTACCCATCCGTCATGGCAGATGGGCAGATACAGCTGGGAAATCTGATAGTTCTGCGGGTTATCCGGATAAAAATAGTTCTTTCTGTCAAATTTACAATACTGATTGATCTGGCAGTTTGCCGCAATTCCGGCCTTCAGTGCAAATTCTACTACCTTACGGTTCAGAACAGGCAGCGATCCCGGCATACCGGTGCAGACCGGACAGGTATGTGTATTCGGAGCACCCCCGAATTCTGTGGAGCATCCGCAGAAAATCTTTGTTTTTGTTGCAAGTTCTACATGGACTTCAAGGCCAATGACTGTCTCATACTGTTTCATGCCTTTTTGCCTCCTTTCTCCGGAGTGGGGAATGCTCCCCTTACTGCCTCATAGGCAGCGGCTGCACGGAGGATCTTCTTCTCTGCAAAACAGTCACCGATCATCTGGATACCGATTGGCATTCCGGCTTTGTCCATTCCACATGGAACCGTGATTCCCGGCAAACCACAGAGATTGACTGCAACGGTATAAACATCACCAAGATACATGGCAAGCGGGTCTTTCAGACTTTCCCCGATCTTTGGTGCTGTATAAGGTGCCGCCGGTGCAAGGATCACATCATATTTTTCAAATGCCTGATCAAACTCTTTCTTGATCAGTGCTTTTGTACGCAGTGCTTTCAGATAATATGCGTCATAATATCCGGAACTTAATACAAATGAACCAAGCATAATACGACGTTTGACTTCCTCACCAAAAGCTTCTGTTCTCGTTTTCTTATACATGTCGTGCAATCCCTCATACTCAGCTGCACGATAACCATATTTCACACCGTCAAAACGCTCCAGGTTTGAGCTTGCCTCTGCGCTGGCAATGATATAATATGCAGGGATCATATATTCCATAGTTTCTACGGAGAAAAACTCTACGATTGCGCCCTGTTCGGTAAGTGTCTTCAACACATTCATAAAAGAATCCTTCACTTCCGGGTCAAGACCTTTTGCAAGAAATTCTTTCGGCACACCGAATTTCATGCCGAGAAGTTTCTTTTCTTCCAGACTCTTACTGAAATCAAGATCATTTCTTTCAAGTGAAGTGCTGTCTTTCGGATCATGTCCGGCAATCACTTCAAGAAGCGCGGCACAGTCTGCCACATTCTTTCCTACCGGTCCGATCTGATCCAGCGAAGACGCATAGGCAACCAAACCATAACGGGATACGGTACCGTATGTTGGCTTGATTCCGGTCACGCCACAAAAAGAACTCGGCTGACGGATAGAGCCACCGGTATCAGAACCAAGTGCCAGAAAAGTTTCTCCTGCTGCAACTGCCGCACAGGAACCACCGGAAGAGCCGCCCGGAACATGTTCTGTGTTCCACGGGTTTCTTGTCACTCCGTAAGCAGAAGTCTCTGTAGTACTTCCCATGGCAAACTCATCCATATTTGTCTTACCTATAATGATCATTCCTGCTTTTTCCAGACGGTCAATGACCTCTGCATTGTACTGCGGAACAAAATTCTCAAGGATTCTGGATGCGCAGGTTGTTTTCTTTCCTTTGATACAGATGTTATCTTTTATTGCGATCGGAACACCTGCAAGCGGACCAGTATAAGTACCGTCTGCAATTCCTTTTTCCACTTCTTTTGCACGTGCATATGCTTCTTTTTTATAAAGGTCAAGGTAAGCATGCACCGTTTCTTCTTTACTCTCAATCTGGTCAAAGACTGCTTTCACGCCATCCACTACATGGATCTGACGCTGTTTTATCTTTGCAGCCAGTTCTAATGCTGTCATTGTTTCCAGTTCCATAATTCTTCTCCTCTATCCGGATCACTTCTGTTATCCGATGGTCTTCGGTACCTGATACTGTCCTTCTTTTGCCTTCGGTGCATTTGCAAGCATTGCTTCTTTATTGTCTCCGTTTGTTACCACATCTTCACGGAATACATTCTGATCACCAAAGATATGCGAAAGCGGTTCAACACCTTTTGTATCCAGTTCATCCAGCTTTTCCACATAATCCAGCATCTTCTGCATGTCTTCTTTTGCTTTTTCCTTTGCTTCCTCATTCAAAGAAAGTTTCGCAAGAATGCATACATTTTCTATTGTTTCATCATCTATGATCTTTGCCATTTTTGTTCCTCCTGCTTATCCTACGGCTCCAGTCTGTTCAGATCTCTCGGGAACAGACATGCTTCACGGACATTCTCCTCACCAAGAAGCTGCATAGTCAGACGCTCCAGTCCGATACCAAGACCTCCGTGTGGCGGCATTCCATGTTTGAAAGTATCCAAATACTGCTCCATACCATCTTCTTCCATACCACGGGCAGCAATCTTCGCTTTGAGCTGATTGTAATCATGGATACGCTGGCCTCCGGTTGTTACTTCCAGTCCGTGGAACAGAAGGTCAAAACTTAATGTAAACTTATCATCTGCCGGATCATCCATTGCATAAAATGGACGTTTCTTTGACGGATAATGTGTTACAAAAACAAAATCAGCATCATATTCTTCTTTGAAATATCTTCCGATCAGTGCTTCTTCTTCCGGTTCCAGATCATACGGGTTACGGATCTTGCGGTTATATTTTTCAGCGACAAGTTCTTTTGCCTTGTCAAAACGTACCGCCGGAATCTGATCTACTTTCGGAAGTTCGATCTTAAGGATCTGAAGTTCCTTTGCATAGTCCTTCTTAAGCAGTTCCATCGCATACTGAAGAAATCCTGTTTCCATTCCCATGATATCTTCGAATCCGTCAATATATCCCATCTCAAAATCAAGACTGGTATATTCATTCAGATGACGTTTGGTATTATGTTTCTCGGCACGGAATACCGGTCCGGTCTCAAACACGCGATCAAAAACACCTACCATCATCTGTTTGTAAAACTGCGGGCTCTGTGCAAGGACAGCCGGTTTGTGGAAATAGCTGAATTTGAAAAGGTTTGCACCACCCTCGGCTCCTCTTGCCCCGATCTTCGGTGTATGGATTTCAGTAAATCCCTGTTCGTAGAGGAAATCACGGAAAGCACGTGTCAACGCTTCCTGAATCTTGAATTTGGAGCGCTCCTGCACATTACGGAGTGCGATTGGACGTAAATTCAGTTTTGCCTCCAGAGAAGTATTTAATTTCCATTTATCAATTGCCAGCGGCATCGGTTCTGCCGGTGCTGAAAGAATCTCTACCTCCCGGATACGGATTTCTCTTCCATGAGGAGCTCTTTCTTCCTCATTCAGAATTCCTTTTACACGGAGGGTCATCGCTTCTTTCAGATCATGAACGGAAAGATTTGCTTTTTCATTCTCAACAACAGTCTGAAAAAGTCCCTCTCTTCTTCTCAGGATCACAAAAGCCACATCGCCCATATTACGGATGCTGTGAACGGCTCCTTCCAGAATAACTTCCTGATTTAAGAGAGAAGTACCTAACAGTTCATCCCATTCGGTTACTTCTTTTTTGTAAATACCGTTCAAAAACTCCATTTCCTCATCCTCCATATATCTCGTCTTTTTATATTGTGAAGTCCGGATCAAAAAAATCCGTTCCTTACTTCCATCATTGCTGTATCAGCTTTCATACAACAGCATCAGAAGCATCTGTGCTGTCTCCACCATATTCGTTCCGGAATCCATACTGGATTTCTGGATATACCTGTATGCATCTTCTTCATTTAAATGATTTCGCTGCATCAGCATCATCTTCGCATTGGAAATATAATTCTGTTCTTTCTCCGAACGAAGTTTGGGTTTCTTTTTTTCTTTACGTCTCTTGCGATCCTGCTGCATCAGGATCATGCTGACCGTGTTGACCAGATCACCGGACTTTATCGGCATCTCCACTGAAAGAATAGAGGATGGCACTTCACAGATCACCCTCGCAGATGCCAGCAGCAACATTTCAAAATCTCTCGGCAGGCACTCAGACAGATCCAGATAGTTCATATCCGGCAGACGATGTCCACAGATCAGAACACCGCTTCCAAGTTCCGAGGCATTCGAAAGGGCACTTGATGCAGTACTGCATACAGAGGCTACCGTAAATCCATGACGTTCAAGAACGCTACGGATTTTTTTGGCATCTTCTATTTTGGGTAATGCAATAACAATACTGCTCATAAAAGTGTCTCTCCTCTTCCCCTTGTCTTATTCATCTCACTTACAGTATGTGTAAAATCTCATTACAGTCGATACAGATATTCTGCAATTTCCCAGTCAGTCACCTGTCTGGTATATCTCAACCATTCATTCTTTTTTGCTGCAACATACTGTCTGCAAAATTCCTCACCAAGCACTTCTTTTACCCATGAACTAGACTCAAAATAATCAATTGCTTCCTTTAATGTTTCCGGAAGATGTTCTGCCTGCTGATCCTGCGCCGCAAGATTTGATGATTTTGTCGGTGTGATCTTGTTTTTGATTCCGTCAAGACCAGCGGCAAGGCAGACTGCCAGTACCACATATGGGTTTGCAGAAGCATCCGGACTTCGAAGTTCTACGCGAATCCCCTCTCCTCTGGTTACCGGAATACGTACCAGCGAATTCTGGTTATTTTCAGTCCATGTAAGTTCTGTCGGTGCATCATATCCCGGAACAAGTCGTTTATAGGAATTGACCAGCGGATTGGTGATCAGTGCCATTTCCTTGCTGTGTGCCAGAAGACCTCCTATAAAATAATATGCTTCCTCACTAAGTTCTCCCGGGCGGTCTGCGCATTCAAATACATTTTCCCCGTTTTTGATCAGAGAAAACTGGATATGCATACCGGAACCATTTGCTTCTGCCTTTGGCTTCGGCATAAATGTGGCATGAAGTCCATGGCGTTTTGCCACAATACGAACTGCCATCTTAAAAGTTGTAATGCAGTCGGCAATCTTACGAATCTCGCCATAACGAAAATCAATCTCATGCTGTGCCGGTGCAGCTTCATGATGGGAAGATTCTACTTCCATTCCCATATCTTCTAATGTAAGTACCATATCTCTTCTGGCATTTTCCCCGAGATCCAGCGGACTGATATCCAGATATCCCGCCTGCTCATGTGTCACAGTCGTCGGATTGCCATTGTCATCGGTATGGAACAGAAAAAACTCACATTCCGGATCGATATAACAGGTATAGCCTTCTTCCTGTGCCTTGCCTGCCACGTTTTCCAGAATATATCGCGGGCTGTTTTTGTACGGTGTACCATCCGGAAAATACAGATCACAGATCATTCTGGCTACTTTTCCCTGCTGTGGACGCCATGGCAGAATTGCAAAAGTATCCAGTATCGGGCTGAGATAAAGGTCTGAACCTTTCTCCATATCCATCCCCGCAATCTGTTCGCCGTTGATCATACAGCGATTATCTAACGCACGGGGAAGTTCCCGAGCCGTCACAGCGATATTCTTAATTGCCCCAAACATATCGGTGAACTGAAGACGAATAAATTCTACGTCTTCCTCCTCAACCATCTGCAATATTTCCTCTCTGGTATAATTCCCCATAGTATTCTCTCCTTATATTTGAAAAATAAATAAAAAAGGGGCGCACTTTCGGAGGGTTACCCTCCAAAAGAACGCCCTTGTTCATGCAGGTATTATAGCAATCTGCATGATCTTTGTCAACTCTCTTTTTTGAGACTTTTTAAGACACTATTTTACTTTTTTCAGAGATTTGTATATCCCATCAGAGATTCATCTACGGCTCTTGCAGCCTCGCGACCTTCACGGATTGCCCATACTACCAGGGACTGTCCGCGATGCATATCACCTGCTGTAAAGACTCTCTGAACAGAGGTTTCATATGCTTCCGGTTTTGTCTCTACATTTGTACGGCCGTTGATATTTACCTTAAATGCATCGGTAACATATTTCTGGCTTCCGAGGAAACCTGCTGCGATCAGCACTACATCTGCCGGAATCACTTCTTCTGTTCCCTCGACCGGTACCATCATCATTCTTCCGGTCTTTTCGTCTTTCTGAGGTTTCAGTTTGACGATTTTTGCCTTGCAGACATTTCCTTTTTTATCTGCAATAAATTCTGTGACTGTTGTCTGATATACTCGCGGATCATGTCCAAATACTGCAATTGCCTCTTCCTGACCATAATCCGTCTTAAGTACTCTCGGCCACTCCGGCCAAGGATTATTTGCAGCACGTTCTACCGGTGGTTTCGGCATCATTTCCAGCTGTGTCACTGATTTCGCACCCAGACGGATACTGGTTCCAACACAGTCATTACCTGTATCTCCCCCGCCAATTACGAGAACATGTTTATCCTTTGCAAGTTCATACGGTACTTTTTCAAAATCAGAATCCAATAATGTTTTTGTAACTTTTCCAAGAAAATCAACTGCAAAATAAATACCTTTTGCATCTCTTCCCGGAACTTTGATATCTCGTGGGTTGGAAGCTCCGCACGCAAGAATCACACGGTCATATTTTTTCAGAAGTTCCTCTGCGGTAATATCTTTTCCAACATTCGTATTCAGAACAAATTTAACGCCTTCCTCTTCCATCAGTTGAATTCTTCTGTCCACAACTGATTTTTCAAGCTTCATATTCGGAATACCATATCTGAGCAGACCTCCTGGTCTGTCATTTCTCTCATAAACAGTAACACTATGGCCTCTTCTGTTCAGCTGCTGTGCAGCTGCCAGTCCGGATGGACCACTTCCTATGACCGCAATTGTTTTTCCTGTACGTACATGTGGAATCTGTGGTTTTACCCATCCCTCCTGCCATGCAGTTTCAATAATTGCTCTTTCATTTTCTTTTGTGGATACTGGTTCGCTGTCCATATTGCAGGTACAAGCCGCCTCACAGAGTGCCGGGCATACTCTGGAAGTAAATTCCGGAAAACTGTGCGTCTTAGAAAGTCTTAAATATGCCTGTTTCCAATTACCTGTATAAACCAGATCATTTGTTTCCGGCACAAGATTGTGCAGCGGACATCCGGAAGCCATTCCGTTAAGCATCATGCCTGACTGACAGAACGGAACACCACATGCCATACAACGTGCACCCTGAATCTTCTGTTTTTCTTTGCTGAGCGGAGTCCGGAACTCATTGAAATTCGCGATCCGGACCTTTGGAGGCAGCACTTTAGCTGTCTCACGTTTATATTCTAAAAATCCTGTTGGCTTTCCCATGTTTCCTCATCCTCCTTAATGCTTTGCTCCGATACTTTCGTAAAATGCTTCCATCTGCGCCTGTTCACTCGTCAGTCCTTTTTCTTCCAGTTTTGCACTGAGTGTAATCATCTTCTTATACTCATTTGGAATCAGTTTCTTAAAGTGAGGCAGATAATAGTCAAAGTCGGCAAGCACTTTTGCACCTAATTCGGAACCTGTAGCCGCAACATGGGCTTCGATCAGATCACGAAGTTCTTTTTTGTCATATTTATTTTCTACTTTTTCAATAGAGATCATTGCCTTGTTGATGTTCTTATACAGCTTGTTCTCCACATCCAGAACATATGCAATACCGCCGCTCATACCTGCTGCAAAGTTCTTTCCGGTTCTTCCGAGAACAACAACACGACCGCCGGTCATGTACTCACATCCATGTTCACCGACACCTTCTACAACAGCATAGGCACCGGAGTTACGCACTGCAAAACGTTCGCCGGCAACACCATTGATAAACGCATAGCCACTGGTTGCACCATACAGAGCAACGTTACCGATAATGATATTTTCTTCTGGTTTGTATGCAGCTTTTTCCGGGACTCTGACGATCAGCTTACCACCGGAAAGTCCTTTTCCGAAGTAATCGTTGCTGTCACCGGTCAGATTCAGTGTAAGACCTTTCGGAATAAATGCACCAAAGCTCTGTCCACCTGCTCCATGGCAGTTGATCACTACTGTGTCATCCGGCAGCCCTGTTCCGGTCTGTCTGGTGATCTCCGCACCAAGGATCGTACCGAAAGTACGGTCTGTATTGGTAACATCCACACTTAATTCCACGTGTTCTCCTTTTGAGATTGCCTTTGCACATTTCTTAAGAAGAATTTTTTCATCGAGTGTCTTCTCCAGTTCAAAATTATATACTGCTTTCGGGTCAAAGGTCACTTTCTGACCATTTCCGGCATATGGGTTATTCAGAATTGCACTTAAATCCAGTTTTCCTTTATGTGGTTCGACTGCATCCTGAGACTGTTTTAAGAGATCTGTACGTCCGACCATTTCATCTACTGTATGAACGCCAAGACGTGCCATATATTCTCTCAGTTCCTGAGCAATAAATCTCATAAAGTTTTCTACATATTCCGGTTTTCCGCGGAAGCGTTTACGAAGCTCCGGATTTTGTGTTGCAACCCCTACCGGACATGTGTCCAGATTACATACACGCATCATTACGCAGCCCATAGTTACAAGCGGAGCTGTCGCAAAGCCGAATTCTTCTGCACCGAGAAGTGCTGCAACTGCAACATCACGGCCACTCATCAGTTTACCGTCTGTCTCAATACGAACACGGTTACGCAGTCCGTTCATAAGAAGTGTCTGATGTGTCTCTGCAAGGCCGAGTTCCCACGGAAGTCCTGCATTGTGGATAGAACTTCTCGGTGCGGCACCTGTTCCACCGTCATATCCGGAAATCAGGACTGTCTGTGCACCGGCTTTTGCAACACCTGCTGCTACCGTACCTACACCAGCCTCAGAAACAAGTTTTACAGAAATATCTGCATATACATTTGAATTCTTTAAATCGTAGATCAGCTGCGCCAGATCCTCGATGGAATAAATATCATGATGCGGCGGCGGTGAGATCAGAGAAACACCCGGTGTGGAATGACGTGTTTTGGCAATCCACGGATATACTTTCTTTGCAGGAAGATGTCCTCCCTCTCCGGGTTTTGCGCCCTGCGCCATCTTGATCTGGATTTCTCTTGCCGATACCAGATAACGGCTTGTTACACCAAATCGGCCACTGGCAACCTGTTTGATTGCGGAACAACGGTCATTCTTGCTTCCGGCAGAAGCAATACGTTCTGCACTCTCTCCACCTTCACCTGTATTGGATTTACCATGCAGATGATTCATCGCAATTGCAAGTGTCTCATGTGCTTCCTGAGAAATAGAGCCATAAGACATCGCACCTGTCTTGAATCGTTTTACGATTTCATCCACGCTCTCGACTTCCTCGATCGGGATTGCCTTTTCCGGATAATTAAACTCCAGAAGGCCTCTGAGTGCACCATGGCTTTCTTTATCTGCCAGTGCTGTATATTGTTTAAAAAGATCGTAGCTTCCTGTCCACGTAGACTCCTGCAGAAGATGGATCGTCTGTGGATTGTAACGATGTTCCTCTCCCTGACTTCTCATTTTATGTGCACCGACACTGTCCAGTGTAAGGTCTGTATCAAGGCCTAACGGATCAAATGCCTCGGAATGCAGTTTTTCTACATTATCTTCAATGTCTTCCAGTGTAATTCCACCTACACGGCTTACGGTTCCTGTAAAGTATTTGTCGATCACTTCCTGAGAAATACCGATTGCCTCAAAGATCTGGGAACCCTGATAAGACTGGATCGTGGAAATACCCATTTTGGACGCAATCTTGACAATACCGCTTAATACCGCATGGTTATAGTCTTCTACTGCTGCATAATAATCTTTATCCAGCATATGATTGTCAATCAGCTCACGGATGGTTTCCAGAGCAAGATAAGGGTTAACAGCACTTGCGCCATAGCCGAGCAGTGTTGCAAAATGATGTACTTCTCTTGGTTCCCCGGATTCCAGTATGATAGCAAGAGATGTACTCTTCTTTGTCTTTACCAGATGCTGATGTACCGCGGATACTGCAAGTAATGACGGGATCGGCATATGGTTTTCATCCACACCTCTATCTGAAAGCACCAGAATATTTGCACCATCACGGTATGCTTTATCTACTTCTACAAACAGGCGGTCAATCGCACGTTCCAGTTTTGTACTCTTATAATAAAGAGTTGAAACTACCGCTACTTTAAATCCCTCATGCTGCATATTCTTGATTTTCAGCATATCGGTATTTGTCAGGATCGGATGAACGATCTTCAGTACATGGCAGTTCTCCGGCTGCTGTACCAGAAGGTTTCCGTCTTTACCGACATATACACTGGTAGAAGTAACAATTTCTTCACGGATCGCATCGATTGGCGGGTTTGTAACCTGTGCAAAAAGCTGTTTGAAATAATCAAACAACGGGCGGTCCTGATCAGACAGTACAGCAAGTGGTGTATCCACACCCATTGCACCGATACTCTCAGCTCCGTTCAGCGCCATGTTGCGGATAGAAGTACGATATTGTTCATACGTATAGCCGAATGCTTTCTGCAGACGTGCACGCTGTTCATCTGTATATTCTTCCATACGGATGTTCGGGATCTTAATATCTTTAAGCTGTACCAGATTGCTGTTCAGCCACTCACCATATGGCTGCATAGTTGCATATTTTTCTTTCAGTTCATCATCATCAATAACTTTTCCCTGAATGGTATCCACAAGCAGCATTTTGCCCGGATGCAGACGCTCTTTTAATACGATCTTGTCTTCCGGTACCGGCATGACACCAACTTCAGAAGAAAGGATCATATAACCATCAGAAGTAATATAATATCTGGACGGACGCAGACCATTACGGTCGAGGACTGCTCCCATCACATCACCATCAGAAAACAGAATGGACGCAGGTCCATCCCATGGTTCCATCATTGTTGCATAATACTGATAAAAGTCTCTCTTTTCCTGAGAAATCGTATCGTTATATGCCCATGGTTCCGGAATCGTGATCATGACTGCAAGCGGAAGCTCCATACCACTCATAACCAGAAATTCCAGTGTATTATCCAGCATTGCAGAGTCAGAACCATTGCGGTTAACTACAGGAAGAACTTTATGAAGCTGACCCTTCAGATAAGGAGATTCCATATTTTCCTCTCGTGCAAGCATCTTATCAGCATTTCCACGGATGGTATTGATCTCACCATTGTGTACCATAAAGCGGTTCGGATGTGCTCTTTCCCAGCTCGGATTGGTGTTTGTACTGAATCTGGAATGTACCATGGCGATCGCAGATTCATAATCCGGGCTCTGCAGATCTGCAAAGAACGTGCGCAGCTGTCCCACAAGAAACATACCTTTATATACGATCGTACGGCTGCTCATAGACACAACATAAGTATTATCATTACTCTGTTCAAACTCGCGGCGTGCAATATACAACATTCTGTCAAAAGGCAGCCCCTTCTCTACTTCTTCCGGTTTTTTGATAAATGCCTGCATAATATAAGGCATACATTCTCTTGCTTTATGTCCAAGAACCTCCGGAATTACCGGAACAGTTCTCCAGCCAAGAAGTTCAAGTCCTTCTTTTTCCACAATAATCTCAAACATTTTCTTCGCCTGTGCACGTTTGATCTCATGCTGTGGGAAAAAGAACTGTGCAATACCGTATTCTCTCTCTTCACCGATTTCAAAGCCTTCTTTCTTACAGGCCTTTTTGAAGAATTTGTGAGAAATCTGCAAAAGGATACCAACACCATCACCGGTCTTTCCCTCTGCATCTTTACCGGCACGATGCTCCAGATGTTCTACAATCCTGAGAGCATTGGCAACTGTATCATGAGTTTTTTTACCTTTTATATTTACAACAGCACCGATACCGCAGTTGTCGTGTTCAAATTCACTGCGGTACAGACCCTGATCTTCTCTGCTTACTTCCTGCATATTCATTTACCCTTTCTTATTCCTGATTTTTCGCCTGCCGGCTTTTTTTCAGTTTTGCATAATCATCTGCAGCCTTTACAAATCCACGAAACAGCGGATGTGCATGGTTCGGTCTGGATTTGAATTCCGGATGTCCCTGTGTTCCTTCGTAAAACGGATGATCCTTGATCTCGATCATCTCTACGATGTGTCCGTCAGGAGAAGTACCTGCAATCGTCATACCTTTTGTGGCAAATTCTTCACGATATGCATTGTTGACTTCGTAACGATGTCTGTGACGCTCCTGAATTTCTTTCTTTCCAAACAATTCCAGTGCTTTGGAGCTGTCTGCAAGTACGCATGGATAGCTTCCGAGTCTTAAAGTACCTCCCAAATCTTCCACGCTCTCCTGATCCGGCATCAATGCAATTACCGGATGCTTTGTTGACGGATCCAGTTCGATACTGTTGGCATCTTCATAGCCGAGCACGTGACGGGCAAATTCCACGATTGCCATCTGCATGCCGAGGCAGATACCCAGATATGGAATCTTGTGTACACGTGCATACTGTGCTGCAAGAATCATACCTTCGGTTCCTCTGTTTCCAAATCCCCCCGGAACAAGAATACCGTCTACTTTATGAAGTGCCTGATCCAGATTTTTCTCATTCAGTTCTTCAGAATCAATCCAGGTGATCTCAACCTTTGCCTTGCAGGAAATACCACCATGTTTCAGAGCTTCTACCACACTTAAATAAGCATCATGAAGCTGTGTATATTTTCCTACCATTGCGATATTTACAACGCTTTCCGGATTCCTGAGGTCATTGACCATCTGAGTCCACTCACTTAAGTCCGGTTTACGGTTTTCAAGTCTTAAGGATTCCAGTACTACATCTGCCAGTTTCTCACGTTCCATGGCAAGCGGTGCTTCATACAGATATTCCACATCCAGATTCTGCAGTACATGGCTGACCGGTACGTTGCAGAACAGAGCGATCTTTCCTTTGATTTCATCAGTCAGCGGATGTTCGCTTCTGCATACCAGTACATCCGGCTGTATTCCCATTCCCTGCAGTTCCTTAACACTTGCCTGTGTCGGTTTGGTCTTCATTTCTTCCGAGGCTTTCAGATATGGAATCAGTGTTACATGAACCAAAATTGCATTGTCATGTCCTACATCATGCTGGAACTGACGGATAGATTCCAGAAACGGCTGACTTTCAATATCTCCGACGGTTCCGCCAACTTCAATAATTGCAATTTTTTCTTCGTCCTGTGATTTTGCACGGTAGAAACGGCTCTTAATTTCATTTGTAATATGAGGGATGACCTGCACGGTTCCTCCGCCGAAATCTCCGTGACGTTCCTTCTGTAATACAGACCAGTAAACCTTACCGGTCGTTACATTGGAATTTTTGTCAAGGCTTTCATCAATAAATCTTTCATAATGCCCCAGATCCAGGTCCGTCTCTGTACCATCGTCCGTAACAAAAACTTCTCCATGCTGGATCGGATTCATTGTACCCGGGTCAATATTGATATAAGGATCAAACTTCTGCATAGTCACCTGATATCCGCGCGCTTTCAGAAGTCTTCCGAGAGACGCTGCCGTAATACCTTTGCCAAGTCCAGATACTACACCACCTGTTACAAAAACGTATTTTACTGCCATTACCGATTTCCTCCTCTATCCTGTATCTTAAAATAAAAAAGGCGCCAGAAGCGTATAAGGGACTATCCCCAATCGCTCCTGACGCCTTTGTCAGAATAAGATCCTAAAATATGAAATTTACTATACCTTATTTTTTTTCGTTTGTAAATATGTATTTTTGTAAAAATATCAACATCCACAGTCGATTTTTTTGTTGAGTTCTGCTTCTACATCCATCGGATACTTACCATCGAAGCAGGCTTTACATAACGGAAGATTACCTGCCATTCCCTCAAGATATTCACTCTGCATATATCCAAGAGAATCAGCTCCTATCATCTCACAGATTTCCTGTGCACTGTGATTGCTTGCAATCAGCTGATCATTGGACGGTACATCTGTTCCGAAATAACATGGATGCAGGAACGGCGGTGAACTGATTCTTACATGAACCTCCAGCGCACCTGCCTTCTTCAGCATACGGATCAGATTTGCGATCGTAGTTCCTCGCACGATGGAATCGTCTACCAGTACGATACGTTTACCTTTAACTGCTGAATCCAGTACACTCAGTTTCAGATGGACACTGGACTCACGTTCTTTCTGTGTCGGTTTGATAAAGGTTCTTCCGATATAGCTGTTCTTATAAAATGCAAATCCAAACGGGATTCCCGATTCTTCTGAATAACCTTTCGCTGCCGGAATACCGGATTCCGGAACACCTGTAACCAGATCCGCATCTACCGGGTAGGATTTTGCAAGGGATTTACCGCCACGGATACGTGCATCATAAATCTTTACACCGTCCATCATACTGTCCAGTCTTGCAAAATAAATATATTCAAATACACAATGGGCATGTTTGCCGGTACTCAGTTCTTTGTTGGATTCGATTCCGTTCTTTGAAATCGTGATCATCTCACCCGGTTCAATGTCTCTGACGAATTCAGCACCTACAGAAGTAAGTGCACAGCTTTCAGAAGCAAGCACATATGTATTGTCACGCTTACCAAGGCAAAGCGGCTTCAATCCAAGCGGATCACGGACACCGATCAGTTTTCTCGGGCTCATGATTACAAGCGCATAGCCTCCCTTTAACTTGCGGGCGGTTTTCAGAACTGCTTCCTGAACAGTTTTGGAATGTACCCTTTCTCTTGCCACATGGAATGCAATAACCTCTGAGTCTGTCGTCGTATGGAAAATCGCTCCATTCTGAATCAGTTCCCATTTCAATTCAGGGGTATTGATCAGGTTACCATTATGTGCAAGTGCGAGTGTTCCCTTAATATAAGACAAAACCAGCGGCTGTGCATTCTCCGCAACAGATGCACCGGTCGTGGAATAACGTACATGTCCGATCCCGAGATCCCCCTCCATATTCCGTATGGTATCTTCACGGAGAACTTCACTTACCAGTCCGAGATCCTTATGAAACTGAACATTACCGCGCTCTCCGTTCGTTTTGGAAACTGCAAGTCCGCAAGACTCCTGTCCACGATGCTGAAGTGATGTAAGGCCATAATAAATGGATGGAACAACATTACCTCCATCCAGATCATAAATACCAAATACACCACAGGCTTCCTTAATTCCTGCCATCAGAATTTCCTCCCATTATCTATGAAATTTACCTGTGAATCTACCTGAAATTATAATAGAAGATCGACTTTTGTCAACCCTTGTCCCTGCAAAAAGCCATACAAATAAATTCATCTGACCAAACAAAAAATTTGAAATTTTTTTCACAAAAAATGTTGACAAGAGTTTTTTTTTGTGTATACTACATCACATAAGCAACGGCGCTTTGGATTAGATTCCAAGGCGCCTTTTTTGTTTATCACTAAGATCATAACGATTAATGGAATCGAAAATCGAAAGGAGACTTTACTATGGGACATAGCATTCCTGAAATTTATGGCAGTCTTGTTTTTAACGACAAGATCATGCGTGAGAAATTACCGAAAGATATGTACAAGGCGCTGAAGAAAACAATCGAGAACGGTACACATCTGGAGCTTGATGTTGCCAACTCTGTAGCAGTTGCCATGAAAGAATGGGCACTGGAACACGGCGCTACCCATTATACTCACTGGTTCCAGCCAATGACCAACTTTACAGCAGAGAAACATGACAGTTTCATTTCTCCTACTGTTGACGGTCAGGTTATTATGGACTTCTCCGGCAAGGAACTTGTAAAAGGTGAACCGGATGCATCCAGTTTCCCGTCAGGCGGTCTTCGCGCCACCTTCGAAGCAAGAGGTTATACAGCATGGGATCCTACTTCACCGGCATTCATTAAAGACCGTACACTGTATATCCCGACAGCTTTCTGTTCTTACAGCGGCGAAGCACTGGATAAGAAAACTCCTCTTCTTCGTTCCATGGATACCTTAAATAAAGAGGCTGTTAAGATTCTTCGTCTTCTTGGCAATACAGAAGTCAAACACATCAACACAACCGTAGGTCCGGAGCAGGAATATTTCCTTGTAGACAAAGACCTCTACAATAAGAGAAAGGACCTGATCTTCTGCGGACGTACACTGGTCGGTGCTCCGGCTCCTAAAGGACAGGAAATGGAAGATCACTATTTCGGAACTCTGAAGCCACGTGTTGCAGCTTACATGCATGATCTGGACGAAGAGCTCTGGAAACTCGGTATTCCGGCAAAAACGAAACATAATGAGGTTGCTCCTGCACAGCATGAGCTTGCTCCTGTATTTGATACAACAAATGTGGCTGTCGATCACAACCAGCTGACTATGGAAATCATGAAAAAAGTTGCAGCAAAACACAACATGGTTTGCCTGCTTCATGAAAAACCATTCGAAGGAATCAACGGCAGTGGTAAACACAATAACTGGTCCATGAGCACAGACACCGGAGTCAACCTTCTGGATCCTGGCAAAACACCAGCTGAAAATACACAGTTCCTTGTATTCCTTGTAGCTGTTATCAAAGCAGTTGATGACTACGCTGATCTGCTTCGTATTTCTGTTGCAAGTGCCGGAAACGACCACCGTCTCGGTGCAAACGAGGCTCCGCCGGCTGTAGTATCCATCTTCCTCGGTGATGAACTTACCGAAGTGCTCAAGGCAATCGAAAACGATGAATTCTTTGCCGGACACGGTGCTGTTCAGATGGATATCGGTGCAAAAGTACTTCCTCACTTCGTAAAAGATAACACAGACAGAAACCGTACTTCACCGTTTGCATTTACCGGAAATAAATTTGAATTCCGTATGCTTGGCTCATCTTCTTCTGTAGCCAACCCGAACATTATCCTCAACACTGCTGTTGCAGAAGTACTTCATCAGTTCTATGAGGAACTGAAAGATGTTCCGGCAGAAAATATGGATACCGCTGTTCATGATCTGCTGAAAAAGACGATCATTGATCACAAACGAGTTATCTTCAACGGAAACGGCTATACAGATGAATGGATTGAAGAAGCAGAAACACGTGGTCTATACAATCTGGTTTCCACACCGGATGCACTGCCGCACCTCATCGATGAAAAAAATGCAAAACTGCTCACCAGTCATCATATCTTCACCGATGCAGAGCTTCATTCACGTTACGAGATCAAGCTCGACAACTATGTGAAAACTCTTCACATTGAAGCAGGTACTTTAGCTGAAATCATTCAGAAAGATCTTCTTCCGAGCATTACTACATACATGGAAAAAATTGCACAGACCGCAGCACTTAAGAAATCAGTCGTTCCGGATATTTCCGTATCCGCAGAGGCTTCTCTTCTTACACAGCTGACAGAACTTTCCGAGACCATGACAAAAGATCTCGAAACCCTGAAAAAAGATACTGCTATGGCTGAATATGAAACCGGCAAAGATCTTCTTAAGAGTGCTAAACTTTATCAGAGCGTTGTCCTTTCTGATATGGAAAAGGTTCGTGCTTCCGCTGATGCAGCCGAAGTTCTGATCCCGGATTCCATCCTTCCATATCCAACATACGGAAAACTTCTGTTTTCTATCTCTGACTGAGGAAAAACAATTTCACAATGGTAAAATCAGGGGATGTCACTATGAACATGAACTACTTCATAATTCATTATCGATTTCCTCATCCATTAATCACACGATACGACATCCCCTGTTTTACATATATATTTGATTCGTAAAGGCGCGGAGAATGATATAACATCATTCCCGTGCTTTTTCAATTTTGTAACCATTAACTTATTCAACTTTTTTAGGGAAAGAGAGGTAACTTTATGGATTATTCAGCAGTAAACACAATATGGGTACTTTTAGGTGCCGCACTTGTCTTCTTTATGCAGGCCGGTTTTGCAATGGTTGAGACTGGTTTTACCAGAGCCAAAAATGCCGGTAACATTATTATGAAAAACCTGATGGACTTTTGTATCGGTACTCCTACATTCTGGATCGTCGGATTCGGAATCATGTTCGGAGCCGGAAACGGATTTTTCGGAAAGATCGGTGGAATTGCTACCGAAGCTAATTATGGTTCCGCAATGCTCCCTGACGGTGTTCCGTTCTGGGCGTTCCTGATCTTCCAGACAGTCTTCTGCGCAACATCCGCTACAATCGTATCCGGAGCTATGGCAGAACGTACAAAGTTCTCATCCTACTGTATCTACAGTTTTCTGATCAGCCTGATCGTTTATCCGGTATCCGGACACTGGATCTGGGGCGGTGGTTTTATCAGCCAGATGGGCTTTCATGATTTCGCAGGTTCCTGTGCAGTACATATGGTCGGTGGTGTTGCCGCATTTGTCGGTGCTCTCATCCTCGGACCTCGTATCGGAAAATACTCTAAGAGCGGCAAATCAAAAGCCATCCCGGGACACAACCTTACCATCGGTGCTTTAGGTGTATTCATCCTCTGGTTCTGCTGGTTCGGATTCAACGGTGCATCTACTGTCAGCATGGAAGGCGATGCTATCGTAAGTGCAGGTAAGATTTTTGTAACTACCAACCTTGCTGCTGCTGTTGCAACAGTTGCCGTTATGCTCATCACATGGGTAAGATACAAAAAACCTGATGTTTCCATGTCTCTGAACGGATCTCTTGCAGGTCTTGTTGCTATTACAGCCGGATGTGATACCGTATCTCCGGTATCTGCTGCTATCATTGGTATTATCTCTGGTTTTGTAGTTGTATTCGGTATTGAATTTATTGACAAAGTACTTAAAGTAGATGATCCGGTTGGTGCAGTCGGTGTCCACGGATTAAACGGTGCTTTCGGTACCCTTGCAGTTGGTCTTTTCTCTGACGGAGCTGGCACAGGCTGGAAGGGTCTTCTGGTTGGCGGCGGTTTCCATGGATTCGGCGTACAGCTCGTCGGTATGCTCATCACAATCGCATGGGTTGCTGTTACTATGACAATTATTTTCCAGGCGATCAAACATACCATCGGCCTTCGTGTATCCGCTGAAGAAGAAATCGAAGGTCTGGATTCCAAAGAACATGGTCTTTCAAGTGCTTATGACGGATTTGTTGTACATGACACCATGACCGTTCCTGCTCCTATGGGCGTTGCAAAGAAAGCAGCCTCTGCAAATATTTCCGCAAATGTAGCTCCGGCAGAAGTTGTTAACACAATTCCGGAACTCCCAAAAGAAGGCGTACACAAGCTGACAAAAGTAGTTATTATCACACGTCAGAGCAAACTTGAAGAATTCATGCATGCAATGAATGAAATCGGTGTTACCGGTATCACCATTACAAACGTTATGGGATGTGGTGTACAAAAAGGTGCCCGCTCCTACTACCGTGGTGTTGAGATGGATATGAACCTGCTGCCTAAGATCAAGATTGAGATCGTTGTCAGCCTGGTACCGGTCAAAACAGTTATTGAAACTGCCAAGAGAGTTCTTCATACCGGTCAGTACGGTGACGGTAAAGTCTTCGTATACGATATCGAAAATGTTGTTAAGATCCGTACCGGTGAGGAAGGTTTCGAAGCTCTTCAGGACACACAGCCACTGGAATAATATTTCGGTAAACCCTTAAAAATTTCCTCTATAAGTAAAATGTACAAAAGCAGCTCCTCTCCGATTCGGAGAAGGGCTGCTTCTTTGTCTCTAACAATATTCAATTCTCTTCTTTACGTGTAAGCTTCGGAAGATTCCAGCGGTAATGTGCGGCCAGATACCGGATCAGAACTACGACTGCCGATGCTCCTACCATAGATGCAACCGCACCAAAATGACGGTACAAAAGCACACAGACGATTGCTCCTACGATTGATGCACATGCATAAATATGGCGCACAAGAATGTATGGTGGTACTCCTGCCATAATATCTCTCAGTAATCCGCCACCAACGCCGGTAATCGTCCCAAGAAACACAAGCAGAAACATATAATCCACATATCCATGTGAAATTCCGGTATTTACACCTACTACCGTAAATATCCCAAGTCCGATCGAGTCCATCACAAGCATGACTTTATCATAAGTCTCACGATTGTGCCCCTGCAAAAGCTCTTTCTTTAAATATAAAATCATAAAAACCACACAGGATGTGATCGTTGCCACCAGTGTATAAATCGGATTCCTGAACATTGCAGGCGGTACGATTCCAAGAATCACATCACGTATTGCCCCACCGCCGACAGCTGTCGTAACTCCGAGCACGATCACACCGAAAATATCCATGGCACGATCTACCGCTACCATGGCTCCGGACGCTGCAAACGCAACTGTTCCGAGCATTTCCATGATAAATGTAATAAGCTGCTGATAATCCATAATTTTCCCTCTCCAGTTCCCCCATCATTATCTTCTTATTAGAAGCCCTAATGTTCATTATAACTGTCTGAGAGAGTTCTTGCAATCAGATATCGCAAAACGTTTTCCTTCTTTTCACTCTGCTGCGACTTTTTTGTTCCTCCATTCTGTTTGACTTTAAAATAGTTCTTTGTTAGTATAATTATAGGTAACTCAAGGAGGCCCACTATGAAAACCATTTCCATAAAAAATTTTGACAATATCCGCATTGGTAATGCCCAAAATACCTCGGCCGGAACAGGCTGTACCGTCATTATAAGCGAAAACGGCATGTGCGCAGGACTCGATGTACGTGGAGGCGGACCGGCTTCCCGTGAAAGCGAACTGTTGAAACCTCTTGCTGCTGCCGATCGGATTCACGCAGTCCTGCTCGGCGGTGGAAGTGCTTTCGGACTTGATGCTGCCGGCGGTGTTATGCAGTTTCTGGAAGAAAAAGGTATCGGGCTCGATGTCGGCATCGCGAAAGTTCCTCTCGTATGTCAGTCAGATATTTTTGATCTGACTGTTGCTGATCCATATACCCGTCCGGATAAAGCCATGGGATATGCAGCCTGTGTCGGTGCCTGGCAGAATAATTACCAGAATGGCTGCTTCGGCGTCGGAACCGGCGCAACCGTCGGCAAATTAAACGGCATGGAACACTGCATGAAATCCGGAATCGGAAGTTATGCAGTACAAATTGGAGAATTAAAGATCGGCGCTATCGTTGCCGTCAATGCCCTGGGGGATATTTATGATCACCACAATGGTCAGATCATCGCCGGCATGCTCTCTGATGACCGAAAATCTTTTGCTGATTCTGCACAGTTTCTTTACCGGTCATATAACATCCACGAAAACAAATTTGTGGAAAATACCACAATCGGTGCGATCATCACCAATGCCGCCTTCACCAAAAGCCAGCTCTGTAAAATTGCCGGCATGACACACAACGGCTATGCACGTTCGATCCGTCCAGTACATACCTCAGCTGACGGAGACAGTATTTACGCACTTTCTGTCGGAAACATACCTGCTGACTGTGATATGGTCGGAACACTTGCTGCAGATGTGATGGCAGAAGCAATTCTCTGTGCAATCAGAAATACCGAATCAGCTTATGGTTTTCCTGCTTATAAAGATCTCAGTTTCATATAAAATTTTGGGTTACTTACTAAGTACGTGTGTATAGAAATTGCTTTTGAGGAATTAAATTATTTAATGAAATCTTTTTTCCAGATAGGGTCTGTTTGTTTTATTGATCTTTCTTTTTGTATTGTGTTCGATCCCAGATTCCTTTTATTTTTTTCCCATCCTCCTGTCGCAACGAGGAAGAATTTGGCGTCAATCTATTTTTTCGAAATAATAATAAACTGACCCTCACTCCGGAGGGAGAGCTTTTTTATAAGAGTGCTGAAGAACTTCTTGCACATGCAGATTCCGTAGAATCTGAATTTCTAAATCTATTCATAACCAAAAAGATAGCTGACACAAGGTCAACTATCTTTTTTTCGGTTCCACGCTCCGGTCTCATCTTTGATACCAAATTTTGCCGGATCAAACACCGGATTCTTACCGCTTTTCTTTTGTTTTTCGTAATCTCGCAGGATTTCTACAGCTTTTGGTGCAAGAAGTGTGATTGCAATGATATTTGCCCATGCCATAAGTCCGTATCCGATATCACCCATTGCCCATACAGCATCTGCATTTACAATTGCCCCAAGGAAAGATGCTGCAAGGAACACTGCTCTGGCGATTGCAACTGCCTTTTTGCTGTTACCTGTCAGATAACGGATATTGGATTCTGCCTGATAACAATATCCCGTCATAGACGTAAATACAAACAAAACAATGATGATGGCAAGTGCCTTTCCACTCCATGTTCCAAAGGTACTTATCAATGCATGCTGTGTCCATTTGATTCCGGATTCAAGCCCGCCGGTCTGACTGATCAGAAGATTTCCGGCTGCATCTGCTACATCAAATGTACCTGTCAACAGAACGATCATTGCTGTTGCTGTTCCTATAAATAATGTATCCACATAAATGGAAAATGACTGGATCAGTCCCTGTTTTGCAGGATGTGAACATTCTGCCGCTGCAGAAACGATCGCACCACATCCCATTCCCGCTTCATTGGAATAAATACCACGTTTGACACCCCATGAAACCGCAGACCCAACAATACCTCCCAGTACTGCATGCACTCCGAATGCAGACTGAATGATCAGCTTCAGGATTCCCGGAAGTTTGGTAATATTGAGTCCCAAAATAATAACTGCTGCAAGAATATATACCGCACACATCGCCGGTGCAAGTAATTCCGCAATCTGTGCAATTCTTTTAATACTTCCATAAACAACAATACCGAGAATTACACAACAGATAGCACCGACAAGAATTTTATTTACAGAAAATGCTTCTTCAAAAACTGTTACAAGTGAGTTGATCTGCACACCCGGCATGAGAAATCCAGGTCCCAGAAATGCAACAATTGCAAAAAGGATCGCATACGGTTTGCATTTTAAACCTTTTTCTATGTAATATGCAGGGCCTCCTGAAAATTCTCCATCCGGATTTTTGACCTTGTAAGCCTGTCCCAGCGCAGATTCTACAAATGCAGAAGCCGCTCCGATTGCCGCGATCATCCACATCCAGAATACCGAACCCGGACCTCCGTAAAAAATCGCAGAAGCAACACCGGCAATATTTCCCATGCCAACACGAGCACCTACCGTTGTCGCAAATGCCTGAAACGGAGTAATTCCGCTTTCACTTTCTTCTTTATCCATTAAAAGATGAATCATTTCTTTCATCAGTCGAATCTGTGGAAATTTCATTCTGATTGAAAGATACAATCCCACACCGAGACATAATGCAACAAGTACCATGCTCCATACTAACGAGTCTACGTTGTTCACAAATACTGAAAAACTTTCCATACATTCCTCTTTTCTGATTTTCTTTTTATCTGATGGTCAAAAAATAAAAGGCTCCCCATGGTACGCACACTTTATCGTGTTATCGTGGAGAGCTGTTAACTCATTAAATTTATAATACACTTTGTTTCAATAAAAAGCAATAAAAAGTGACAGTTTGGTGTCCTCTCTGGTGCTCCTGTATCCTGTATATTCTATGAAACGTAAAAAGCCGGAAAGTCTTAATTTAAAAGACTTCCCGACCCGCTAAAAACAGGGGATGAGAGAATCGAAAATTCATTTTTCTCCCTTAACGTAGCGAATCCCCTTTATTTTACTGAATTTTTGTGATATAGATGTTACATTTTTTTGATTACCTGTGATTACCTTTTGGCTAGATTTGGATTGCATTTTCAACCTGCTCAATCTGGTGTTCTCTGGTACGGTTGGAATAATAGTAATATTTTCGGCTAGTATCAATACTTGCATGTCCCAACTGATTCATTACAACCGCATCATCACATCCCGCGTCTATAAGTGTTGTTCCGTATGTCTTCCGACACTTATGAATAGATCTGTGTGGTAGATCTAAACGTTTCAACACGATGTCCAGATGTTTGTTTAAAGTGTTCCCGCGTATTCGTTTCCCCTTTGCGTTTTCAAATAAAAACATACCATGGGGATTGATTTCGAGAATCAACTTTAATGTTTCGATTCCACCTGTAGTCAAAATCAGGTTTCGCATTCCTGCATCTGTCTTTGTAAATTCTCGTACACCTAAACAATTTTTGCCATTAGAATCTTTGAATCTGACTTCTGTTCTTCGAATTTTAAGGATCTTTCCACCGTCCCAATCAGAAGATTTTAAAGTGGATAATTCCCCAACTCGTAAGCCTGTTTCCAGAGCAAGAGCTACAGCCAGATCCCATATTGAACGTGAAAGTTTCAGCTCATCAATCAAAATAGGTACTTCATCCTCTGAGAAAACCTGTGATGATGGATCTTTAGCAACTCGTTCAAAAGTATTCTTTGACAATTCTAAATCACCGAAAAATTCAGAAATTGAAAGGGTAGTATAACGCTGTCTCTTTGCATACTTCCAAACTCCCCGGACGATGATACGTAAACCTGAATAAGTTTTCTGTGTCAGATGTTTCTCGCATATCTGTTCACGAATGAAGTCTTCTAAATTTTCTGAGGTTACATATTTAATTCTACGACTGGCAAACCCTGTTTTTACAAAAAAACGTTCAAAATCTGTTGCGTATCTGTCTGCCGATCCTTTTGAAATTTCATTAAATGTCAATTTCCGATTGATCCACTCAGAGAATACTTCACTGACCATAGGGTTATTCTGTTTTTCTCTGTAGAAATCTACCAGAAAATCCTCTAAGTCTTTTTCTGTTGAACGTTTCTTTAAAATTCTTCCCTTTGTTTCATCAGGAATATAGGTATACCATTTTCCGTTTGTTGCTTTCCATATCTGGAAATTATGTTGCTTTAAAATTTGTCTTCGTTCCTGCATATCTATTTCTTGCAGGACTTCGTTCAAGTTTATTTTAGAACAATTTTCCAGATAGGTCAATACTTTGTTTGCGTCCATAAAATGCAACGCGATTTTCAGAATAATATTTTAGATTTTAAGGGTCTAGGATTTTGAGGGTCTAGGATTTTGAGGGTCTAGGGTATTAAGAGTTGATTTCTGCAAAATCGTGATTCCTCCTAAATTCATATTCTATAAAAGAAGGAGAGGTGTATAAATGCCTCTCCCTCTTAGTAACAGTTGTTTATTAATTCAGATCTTTGTAAAAGCTATTTTCATAAAGAAGGTTATTATCTTTAGTACATTCTACTGAATAAAAAACATGTCCATCTGTCTCTTCCATTACCGTAACGCAAAGACGGTTATTTTCCGTGGTAGCAAACATGATTTCCATTGCTTTCTGTCCGTCTGGGGCAATGCTCCAACTGTAGTCCAAAGTGTCTCCATTTTCGGTCATTTCAAGGGCAGTCTGCATCATTCCGTCTACCGTTTTAGGGTATTCGAGTTCCTGAATCGCTTTCTCACATTTTTCTTTGAACTCGCAAATTTTACTGTTCAACATAATTTTTCCTCCGTAAATAAATTGTTTTTTCTTTCCGTTACTATACTTTACACTTTATTACAGCAAGGCAACATTTCACATTGCATTACATCACATCACTCTGCCTGTACTGTACAATACTCTGCTAAACAACACATAACCGATACTTTACAATGCTTTACTATACTTAAAATTTCATCTAACGTTTCTTTTTCTCGGCTTTTGCAACTGCCCGGAGAAAACGAACAGCACCCATGCTTCTCTTACTATTTGAACTATTCGCTACACTTTTTTCATCAAACAGCGGATAATCATGTTTCGCCAGAAAGCCCCGGAGCTGTTCCATTGTGACTCCTTCGCAGATTACTTTCCCAGTATTTATATCCTGCAAGCGGTAGCGTCTCACATAATACGGAGAACGGTCACATTTATAACCACCGTTGCACCAAACCAATTCAACGTTGAAGTCTGCTTTCAGAATTCTTTTTATGCGGGGGACTGCATATGGCATGTATATATACCCCCGTTTAATTCCTGTGAAAAAACCGAAATCAAGAATCTCAGTTTCCTCTTTTAAAGAGTTTCGCCCTTCCATAATCTATCCTTTTTAGTTTTGACATACTTGAAATCACTATCTACATTTATACTATAGTTCTGATCGTCATCTCCACAAATAGTTATTGAAGATTCTTCATAAACGGAAAGTGTAATCGTTATTGTTCGTCTTTCCTGTCCTAGGCGAAAAACACTTCGTTCATAACAGATATTGTCTACATCCCTCTCCAGTTCGCTTATGAATTTTTCAAGCATTTCCATGTTAGTAGGATATTCTGCCAAATCAATAATCTGTTTTGTTCTTTCGCAAATGCTTTCCACCAAAATTGTGTCTCTTCTCATCGTTTACTGTCCTTTCTTAATATTACTTTTACGTTGTAGGCATCTCATTCCAACAATCATATTTATCATCACCGTCCTATTTTCTTGATGATTACATTTTACACCTCTAAGACTATTGCAAAAAATTGTAGAGTTATTTTTATATTTTTTTCTAAAATGGAACAGTGACATCTGACTGGGTTGCAATCTTACGGAATCCGTCAGGGTCAACGTTGTCCCTGATCCTAGATAAAAGGTCTTCGCGATCAACATAATCTTTGCTGTCCATTGTATAGCTCATAAAATTTCCACTATCATCTTTATAATGGTAAACGATCTTATTAATTCTTCGTCTGAGCTGTTCATAAGAATCTATTTTCCGCTTGTCAGAAGCAACCATGATTTCAAATAATTCTTCCGGTGCATAGATCGTAGTGATTATGAAAATGTTCCACAAGTTGTACACATTCGAGTAACGGGCATGTGTCTGCATCTTCGGATATTCGTTCATCATTACGAGCAACTTTCCATAGGAAATACCTTCTCCCTTGAACTCATCCATAAAAACTGCTTTTGGTGCTCCTGCATCAAGGTATTTGTCCAGTCCCCCAGTTCCACCGTTATCAAAGTCAGAAAAAATGTAAACTTCATCGTCACCTATTTTTTCGCACCAGTCATTATAACAGAACGTTTTTCCACTTCCAGACTCCCCAAAGTGATACTCCACATATACAGGTCTTCTTCTGGGCATACTTTTAAGTTTCATCCTCACAAACCTTGCACGTATAGCTTTTTCAAACCTGTAATATCTAAGGTTCTGATCTAAAATCTGATCTGGTGTCCATCCCTTGTCTAAAAGATCCTCGATCTCTTCAAGATCGGAACGCTTGCCTTGAACATCCTCTATATTGTCTATTCCGATGGTATAAAGGACTTCTTCTCCTTTTTCTTCATATTTTCCAGTCTTTGTCATGTAATCAGACAGTGCTTTCTTTCCTCCTAACTGTGGTTCTACATGACTGTTTCCAAGAATCTTCGCAACATTCTGTAATGTAGTTGGGTTCTTACTGTATAAAGCAACATGCAGATGGTAGCATCCGTCTTTACTCATACAAACAGCAACCGCACAATTTCGCATATTTTCTCGTGCACTTTCATCCCATTTCTCTGTAACAAACTCTGCTACAAGTTCATGGTCATATATCTGATCTTCTGTCAGTCCCATGTTCTCCAAATTTTTAACATGAATGACTGCAATGAAAGATCGACTTTTCATACTCGGATCAAATCCCATTCTGTCTCTCCTCCGTTGTCTGTCACACTTATACTGTGACAAATTTATCTGCTATAACCCTTGAAAAATCAGGGCTTTTATTGTAAAGTATCAGTATCATAAGTACCGGGTAATACTGACCGGTACTTCCTGACGCCTGCCCTTCCTGTGCTTCATGCCTTCGGCATTCCGCACAGTCGGACTAGGCTACAAATAATTCCTTTATTCAGTCTCGCATCTGTTCAGGGCGTTTTCTATCATTTGAAGACTACGTTCATAGTCTCGAATCCGGGGAACTACGATTTCTTTTAGCGGACTGCCATCCGTTTTTAGATACCCTTTCCCTCGTCCTTTAGGAGTAATTTGTTCCTTAAAATCCGAAAATACCATCTGAACAGATTCGCGGCTGAGAGTTCCTAAACCAACAACGTTTCCAAAGTTGTCCCTGCCGACCAGATAATTTGCATCAGCCCGCTGTAGTGCGAGAATTACAAAAATTGATAGTCCACGACCAAGCATTAGAATGGACGCTAGCTGTTTTTTGTATTCATCCTGTTCTTTCTTTGAATACAAACCCAGAAATCCACTCCATTCGTCAATCAGCAAATAGATAGGCAAAAACTCCTTTTTTGGATGTTTCATTCTGATCTGCATTTCATCAAATACATATTTCAGTGCATCCGCAACCCGTTCGTGCTTATAATAGTTTCTGCACCCATCGAGAGAACGAAAATCCATGCCTTTAAAATCAGCTAAAATCAGCGTTCCGATCATACAGCTCAACTGTCGTAAGATCAACACCAGAAGGTAGGTCTTACCTGAACCACTAGGGGCTACAATTAATAGATGTGGGACTTTATTCAGCTTGACTAAGGCTTGCACTTTAATACCTCTTTGTAATGCCTGTGCTTCAAATCCCACAGCAAATGTCTGCTCACTCGATCTCATCATCATAAACATCCTGCTCCTGTGTCTGCACGACATGCTCTCTGTCGAAAATCCGCTTTCGATAAAGTGCCGCATAATTATTTCCGATATACATAAGTTCAAAAATCAATCGGTGACGCTTTTCGTCCACTTCAATCTGATCTATGTAAACACTCCACCAACTGCCATATCTATTACTGGCATAGACAGAGCGTAAACCGTAGCATCCGTAGGTAGACAGTTCTTGTTCCACATAATCTTGAATTAACTGTCGAAAAGTCTCGGTATTTTGTTCCAGATCTTCTGGTATAATCAATGATACGCGATAAAACACATTATTTTGTCGAAACGCCACCCCATCCATGTTGAGACACAATTCATCGTCACCCAAGGGAAGACCAAGAAAGTCATTATTCTTTTTTAAAACTGTAAAAAGGAAATATCTCAACCGGGGCAAAACAATATCTGCGTTTTTGCTTTTTCGCTTATCTGAAATCCTTAGTGCGATCAGCCAGCAATACTCTTCAACCGCAGATTTATCAATTTTCGCAAAAATTTTTCCTATATAATAGGAAAAAACAAAAATGATACTTGCACTTGTCAGGTACACCAGACATCCAACTCCACATAACGAAAGAGCAGTAGTCGGTGTCATTGACGGATTGTTACGAAGAACCAGAAGTGTCACAAGTATTGCACCTAAGAGGGTGCAGATAAGACAGAATGTTATGTCCTGTTTATGTTGCTTATTCATATTTTCTCCTTTCTCCCCCTCGCGGTGGAGGGGGACAGCATTACTCGCTGAGAAATTCAACATTTACTAACTTTACGAAAGTTCTGCCAGGAGTCAGTTCCATAGTCAGAACTACAGGGGTGCGTTTTGCCACTCCTTCAAACTCTGCAAACAGTTCTTCTGATGTAAACAAGGTAAAGAATTCGTCGCCATCTTCGTCAAGGAACTTACAAGCGTACAAATCCTGCTTTTTTTTACCTTTAAAAGTGCTTGCAGAAATAAATCGGCATTCACCAGATACGTTCATTTGCATGTCCTCCTTCCATATTTATTTTTCAAGGTGCAATTTGCGTTGTTGCTCTTTTTTCGGTGGTGCTCTCAACCTCTTCATCGTATCGTTCTCCTTATCAATCAAGAATGTTTCCAAGTGATATATTTATTATATTGCCTGAATGACTTCATGCATTTTTGTAGATAAAAAAACGCCTGCCTCAGTTTTTTTATTCAAAACCAAGACAGACGGTTTGTTTTTACTTTTTCATCGTATTATTTATATTGTTAAGGCGAGATTTGTTTCCATTTTGTCTTACGAACGGAATCACTCCTTCGACTTCACCTATCTCATCAGGAGAAATCCCCATCCACTCAGCAACGTTTTCTTTTGTTAACTGGATACCATTTTCTCCGGCGATTTTATCTTTTGCCATATGATCGGATACCATAAGTTTTCCACCTGTTGGATCTAAAGCATCCAATTCTTCTGTCAGGTCGTTCGCAAAATCACGAACAATCTTTTTTCTGTATTTTTCTAATTTCTCAGGAAAATCTTCGCGTCTTGTGACTGACGGATAAAAAGAAAACATTTTTCCCTGTCCGGTCTGGATGAGTTTCGGGGAAATAAAATACATGGCACAGATTTTATAAATCAGCATTTTGGTTTCAGGGCTTGGGTTGTTCATTTTTTCTGCACGGGAAAGTCTCTTATAAATTTTTTCCCAATGTCCATACTTGGAGTAACTGCCATAAATATCCCGGAACGCACTCCAGTTTTTATTTAATTCCTTATTCAATATAGTGTCAAACGATGAATATAAAAAGTATGAAATATCCCAAAGTCTTTCCTCATAACGAGCAAGAATGAAGTCATGGACTACCATCCAATTATACCCATACATCACATTCAAAAGTGAAACCATTTTTTTACTAGCCTGTTTTCTTTCTTCCCCTGTAAGTTTAAAAAGATCATAAAGCATACCTTCTGGGTAAACTTTCACTGGCATTTTACATAAAGAAACAAGTTCCTCATCTGTATACTCTTTTCCCTGTTCCAGTCCCATCAGTGCATATTCCGTATCATCCTCCATCAGTAACCGGATGTGTTCAAAACGGATTTTTTCTCTTGCTTGTTCCATAATCAAGCCTCCTTCTTTGTTTTTTATGCTTATATTATAATACCTGTTTTATTTGGTGAATTTTTGTAGAGCAGAAAATTGTAGAGTTTTTTATTTTATTATGAATATGAAAAAAGCCCTCTACGATAGAAGGCTTTTGACTTTTACTTTTTAAAAAATGCATTAAAGTCGCAATCCAAAATTTCCGTCAGAGCAATTAGCAAGTCAACAGAAGGATTGTTAATTCCAAGCTCTATTTTGCTGTATGTGCCTGTTGAGACTTCGACACCATGCACTTGTAGCTGTGCAACAATATCTTTGTTGCGTATTCCCTTCTCTAAACGAAGTTTTCTGATATTTTCACCAAGTAAGTGATTTGTACGCTGATTGACCCGATCCATTCAGATTCCCCTTACACCTTTTGGGAAAATGATAAATGAATCTGCTCACATTTTGATTCCGAAATAGAAGTAAAGTATAATTATACCATATAATTTGCAAAATGTAAGGGCTTGAAATTTTTGTAATTTCTTGTAAAATTATAATAAATAATATCGAAAGAAGGGAGAGAGTAATGAGAAAGAAATCAAAACGATTTCTTGCACTTCTGTTAGCTTTTGGGCTTACAGTACCCAGTTCCACAGGGCTTGTCGAACCTGTGAGTATGGTTTCCACTGTACAGGCGGCAACAAACAAACTGACATTGAAAGCATCTAATAAAAATGTTTATGTTGGTGCATCTGCAAAGCTGAATGCAAAAGCTACAAAAGGTGCAAAACTATCTTACAAGACGTCCAATAAAAAAATTGCTACCATAGACAACAGAGGAAACATCAAGGGCAGAAAAGCCGGAACAGCAAAAATCACTATAACTGCAAAGAAATCTAAATATAAAACTGTGAAAAAAACAATTACTGTAAAAGTAGTAAAGCAGAATCAAAAAATCACAGCATCAAACGTTTCTCTTTATTATAAGAAGGGACGTTATCTCGGAGCAAAAGCAAGGACAGGGTTGACTTACAAATCTTCCAACAGCAGTGTTGTAAGTGTCAATTCAAAAGGCTACATTGTGGGAAAGAAAGTGGGAACGGCTAAGATCTATATTACAGCCAAAGAATCCAGTGTATACAAAAAAACAACCAAAACGGTTGTTGTAAAAGTCATAAAACAGGCAAGTACTCCGGTTGTGAAACCAACGGCTACTCCGAAGCCGACATCAAAACCGACCGCAACGCCAAAGCCAACGACTGCTCCGAATCCGACAGCTACACCAACTCCTAAGCCAACGGAAACTCCTAAGCCAACGGAAACTCCTAAACCTACTGAGACTCCTGTTGTAGAACCTACAGATGTGCAGAAGGCTGAAATAGATAGTCTGTGTTCTACTGGGTATAAGCTTCCTTATACTTATATAAATAAGAAAATGTGTGTAGCTTCTTCTTTTAGGTTTACTACAGATGTTTCTCTTGCTTCTAAGGGTAATTATTGTTATGTAGAATCTAGCAATAGTTCACTTATTAAGGTTCATACTGAGGATGATAGCACACTCCTTATGAGTGTTGCTTCTGATGCTCTTAGTTCTAATATTGGTAAGTCTGTTACTGTTACTTTTAGGATGGGTAGTTACTCTAGGTCTTGTACTATCACACTTGTAGGTACTAGCGTAGATTGGTCTAAGGTGTCAGAGGAAGATATTGCTAAATCCATCATCGACAAAACCGACTATGCTGATGAGGTAGTCCGTCTTATTAATGAGTATCGTGTGTCTAAGGGATTAAACGCTCTTGAGTATGAAGAACGTTATTGTCTTAAGTCTGCTTCTGTAGCTTCTGGATGTGCTATTCTTAATGCTTGTAAGAATGATTGCAAGAGTCCTGTAGATACGCTTGCTTCTCATGGAGGTAGTCAGATTGGTTGGGGTGCTACTGGTGGTGGAGCTTCTAATACACCTCAGAAGGTAGTTCAGGCTTGGATTAATTCTCCTCTTCATAGGTCTAATATTTTGGATAAATATATATCTTCTATTGGATGTGCATTTTTTATTTGTAATTATCGTGATCCAGTAACTGATAGTGTTTGTGAGTATGTTTCTGTAAAGGTGACATTTGGTGGATGTACTTCGGATGAAGATATAGCTAATATTTATGAAAATCAGGATGATCTTGATAATGATATTATACTTCATATTAAGGCATATGTCAAGACCATTGAAGAATTAAATAAGTATGCTAACTGGTTTTTCCACCCGAAGGGAGATGTATCATTCCCATCTAAGGATTCTGCTCAGTCTGTAGGCTCTGATGATTTTTCAGTATTCTCCGATGGTAGTGAAACTTCTACAGACTCTTTTGCATCTGGTGAATCTGTAGAGTCTGCTGAACCTGTTACTTCTGAGTCTGAGGGGGTTGGTGAATCTATCGAGATTGAAGACTCTTTGAAATCTTCAACCGATTCATCTGAAGACTTTGATGATTCTGTCGAATCTATTGAAATTGAATCCGAAGAATAATTTTTATTCTTATATCCCGTCATCCTTGTGATGGCGGGATTTTTTATGCTTAAAATGTATATATTTATTACAACTAATTAATTTTAAGGAGGTTTAGAGTTATGAATGATGGTTATGTAGGTGCGATGGTAAATGGTTTATTATCGTTGTTTTTCTTGTGGGTTGTGCTGATTGTTTTACAGATTGTTGCAATGTGCTTTGTTATCCTTGATGAATGTCTTTTTCCTTTTTAGTCTTCTGATTTTGTTCTACTTATGATACTGCTTCACTCAATCCTGTCAATTCTGCTATCGCACCGCAAAAGCGGCTTTGGAATTGACAAAATTAAGCATCAGCAGTTTATATTAATTAACCAAAATCTGATCTATTTCTATATTCATAGAATTATCCCTTTTTAATTTTCCTTTTCTGTAATTAAGAACACAAAAAAAGATAACCACTCATTGAATGATTATCTTTTGATTACCTTTTTGATTACCTCTGTCTGACAAAAAAAGAACGAAGCCTGCAAACCCTCCATTTTCCAAGGTTTTCACGCTCCGTTAAACAGGGGATGAGAGAATCGAACTCCCACCAAAGGTTTTGGAGACCCCTATCATACC
>ERZ1034984.445-NODE-445-length-46057-cov-10.303465_pt1 | contig 46057 bp, 63 predicted proteins | sample MGYA00520589_ERZ1034984 | MGnify/ENA primary metagenome ERZ1034984 (study PRJEB33766, sample SAMN09781790) | gut metagenome | biome: gut microbiome | host: Homo sapiens | place: Madagascar | study: EMG produced TPA metagenomics assembly of the PRJNA485056 data...
GCCATAGTTGATACCTTACCTTTCTTTGTTTTTGTTTCTTTAATGCCGAAAAAGTCATTGATACGCTTTTTCGCAAGGGCTACATAAAATGATTTGTCAATATCTCTAATTGACAGTTTGTTTCCGTTGTCGATAATGCAATGCTCCGGCAGACTTTCGATTTTCTGGACGCGCTCTTCGTCGTCTTCCGTAATCTTCACTTTCGACAACTTTCCATATCGCTCGTCCGCAGTCGCATATACACGATTGACTTTCTGTATGGGAATGTGTTTCCCATCCACCGTATGATACGCTTCGGCATACTTTGCACCCGCCTTTGCGATCAACTGAAATGCAAATATGTTTTGACAATCCGATATGGTTTTTTCAACGGGAATATCGTGAGCAAGGTATTCGATGATTGCTGTCGCCACAATGGTAGCATTGTTGTTGATGTTCCATGCTCCCGCTTTGGCTATCCCACGAACGAAATACCCGCCTTTGATTTTCATTTCCCCGCCGTTCGCAGGGATTTCGATATAATTGTTTACATCTTTCTGGATGATAGTTTGGATAAAGTCTTCCTCCAACTCAAAGCCGGTGCGATCCTGCCACTCCTGCGTAATCGCTTCATAGGTTTCTACATCGGAATTGTCAAGCGATACCATGATGCCATCCGTGTTAAGTTGGATTATTTTCAAGGATGGGCAGTCTGCGACGAGATGGTTTGCCAATTCGAGCAATCGCAATTGTCCAGTGATACATACGGCTCGTCCCATGCGTGGATCGTAGAGGTCGTTATAGGCGTTCAGCATTGCGCCGTAAGTGGTATTACATACGAGTTTCAATGCGTTGTTCGTCGCCTTATCTCCGGCTTTTTTCGCCGCCATACGGCGTTCCAGCATATCCGCGTATTCCTTCGGGTCTCTCATCGCACGGGAACAGTACCCATCGATTGTAACCAGGTGAGGATAATAACTTCCGACATCCTTATTTCGGATTGTTCGTTTGTCAGTTGCTGTTTCGCGATAACATGGAATTGCACCGTGAATGCCACCAAAACCGATTTTGCATTTACAGTCACCAATCGAAAAAATCAGTTCCTTACCTTTGATTTTTCGCCCTTTAGCATCTTTGCCGCCGAAGAGTTCCAGAGACGATATGCTCGGATCGTGAAGTTGGTCAAAAAATGCAAATACTTCTCCCGGAATGTATTGGCGGAGGAGATTGCCGGGATATTTGTAGTCCCTCTCGTCATCGAAAGACACCTTTTGCGCTCCCAGATATACTGCCGTGAGTTTAGCATTGGTCATATACAGGGCTTTGGCATCAGATAGTCCTTTGATGCGTCCCAGTGTCAATTTGTTCTGAAGATACGGCTTCCGTTTTTTCAGTAACTCGTGCGTAGCATCGACATCGTGACGGCAATACTTGATAGTTCGTTCGAGTTCTTCTTCGGTCAACGGACGATCTATGTTGAAGTCAACCTCGGTTTCTTCGATGGACATACCGAGATGCCCCTCGATGGCTTTCAGAGACAACCCCTTTTGCATATCGTCCATTAGGTCGAATGTATCAAACCAAAGTTTATTTTGTTTGATGAACCAATGATCGAACCCCTGGTGCCCGGAAACAATCCAGTCGTTGATTTCTTTCACCAACGCATTATCCGCACCGCACAGGATGGCTTTCATGATGAAGTTATCGTAATGCTTGCAGTTAAATCCTCCGAATAACGGATTTCCTCTTTTTACAAACTCTTCAAGTTCTCGCTTACTGTTGTGAATAGTGTAATGTACACCGTACTTTACACTTTTGAAATCCACTATCCAGTCATAGCGAAATACTTCAAAGTCGAACAAAAATGTTTCAACCGGAGAGTCGTCAATGTAGTACCCTGTCTCGTCCTGAAACAGTGTCAGAATGCGATGGTCATAGTATTGATCTCCGAGATCTTTCAGTTCGTAATCCTGAAGGTCGCAATTTTCTATGGATATAAATTCGGTGTTTTCCAAACGCCATAATTTATTCACTTGATCATGCTTTAACTGTTCCTCAAGCATTCCCTTGTCGATACTACGGATGTCGAGTATGATCCCCTGATAGTTGAGGTCGATGAAGTTTTCTATGTATCTTTTCTTCATTTCACTGGATTTCACCTTCTTCCATCAACTCGTCGAGTTCTCGACGAACAAGTATTTTTCGGACATTTTCAAACACATACAGTACACACGGAAGAGCCATTCCGTTTCCCCACATTTTGTATTCGGGAGCATCCTTGTGCGGAACATCATCACACCATCCATCTGGCATTCCTTGCAGTCTGCCGCATTCTCGCGGAGTAAGGCGACGCACCGTGTCCTTCTGGATAACACAGTTGAAGTTATCCTTATCAGGCATTCGTTGCCCCCCCCCTGCGTTATTTGCGGTGAGGGTAGAACATATTTCTTCTTCGTTCCAGAAAACGCCAACAGCACTCGCGCCGCGTGCTACAACGGTAGGGGCTATTCCCGATTCGTCGATGGAGATGTCATATTTTGCATTTTCCCCTTGATTGAAAGCGGCTCTGTCTATGGACACAATTTGCACACCTCGCTTTCTATCACACAGGGGACATGATGACAATCCGAATTTTTTGCAGTCAGTGTCATGCTGACATCCCCGGTCAGGATTTGGTTGTACATATCCACTCCGACCGCTTGGGCGCGGTGTGTGTGTGTGTGTGTTCGACCGCAAGCGCGGTATAGTCGGTTATCCGGTTTTCGTGATCGCCTGTTATTGTGGGACATATTCGCCCGTCTCCGTTTCCTCTGGCGTCATAGATTGCTTTATCAACGCCGTTTTCAGTCGGAGCGGAAGAACCGTTCCACGCTTGGCTGCTCTCCGCAAAACTCCTTTGCAAGCCCTCGGACTCAAAGAGTATTTCTCTGGCACATTGTCCTCCAAAATCTGCGACAAGAAAGATTCTTCGACGACGTTGGGGTACGCCCCAAAATTGAGCATCGAGGACGCGCCATGCGACGGAATATCCGTTTCCCATGATGAGTCCCGCGTCGCTCCATTTCTGAGGTCGAGGAATAACGGCGTCACTGTCTTTGATCTTGCAGATTTCTTCGAGGACAATTCTGAAGTCTTCACCTCGGTTTGAAGTGAAGGCACCGGGGACATTTTCCCACATGACGATTTTGGGGTATTGTCCATTCGTTGCACCTCGCATTTCTTTGAAAATTCGTATTGCTTCCATGAACAGTCCTGAACGCGCTCCGCCCATTCCTGCTCGTTTGCCCGCCACGCTTAAATCCTGACAGGGTGACCCGAAAGTGATAAGGTCGACCGGTTCTATCGCGGCACCGTTGATTTTAGTGATATCTCCGAGATGTTTCATGTTTGGAAATCTTTTACTCGTTACCGCTATTGGAAAGGGTTCAATCTCGCTTGCCCAAACGGGTTCAAATCCGTTCAAAATTCCGGCTAATGGGCAAGTTCCCGCGCCGTCAAAAAGACTACCGATTTTCAAATCATCACTCCAATCCGTCACAATGACCGTATTTCTCGATCATTGCCTGTTTTTCGTACTCGATTTGGTTCTTGCAGAACTCGGAAAAAGTACAGGGGGTACCTGTAAATGGGTCATCACAGAGGTCGTACCTTTCGTAGATTTCCTTCCATACCTTCATCACATCGTCCATCGTCTTTGTAAACATAAAGGCGGTGAGGATTTCTGCGACAATACGCTGATCTCTTTCAGACGGAGCTTTGGATTTAGCCATCACTTTTTACCTCCTCGATTGTGCATCCGCACTTTCTGTAGTGTCTGCATCGTGTTTTGAACGCCCGGACAAGATAATCAATATCGTCTACATAGTCGTAGCAAACGGGGACGCTCTTTCCGGGAAAAGTTCTTGCTATACGCCCGACTGACTGAACAATTGTCGTGTAATCTTTTTGCGGCGTGACGAGATAAAGGCGATCAAGGCGAGGGATGTCCAATCCCTCTTTGGCGAGTCGATAACTTGCAAACAAGAAGTGCTTGCCGCCCTCTCGCATTTCCGTAATGGCTTGTTTTCTCAACGCTTTTGCCGATTTGGAAGTCATTTTCCCGTCAATCATGACGCTTTGTTTTCGTAACTCGTCCGGTAACACATCCATGAGTGCTTCCAGATGTGCAAGCCGCTCCGATAGAATCAGGTTGTAATGCTCTGCATTTGCTACGAGATCGTTTACAATCGAATAGTTCCGGCGATTGCTTTGAGCAAGGTAAGACACCAGGTTTTGAAAAATCAAGGTACCGTCCGTATCAAGGCATTGCTGAGATATTTGTACTCCGGTATTTCGTCGTTCCACCTCGACGGTCATGACTTTATCAGCAACGGCGGAGTCGGGCACAGAATAAGCGATATTCCCGAGGAAGCAAAAGATTGTTTTCGTCAGCCCATCGGCTCTGTGGACAGTGGCTGAAAGTCCGTATTTGTGCGGACAAGCGAGATTGTTCAAAACCGTTGCGAACTGATTGAGACTTGTGGGAGAACCAGCGCAACGATGACATTCGTCCACTATCACGCAGTCCCATGTATTCCGGTATTGTGTCATATCTTGTTTGACAAGCGTTTGCACGGTGGCGAATGTAATTCCTTTGCCGATATGGATTTTTCCGTCGGTTATCGTTCCGAACAACGACACATCCATGTACTGTCCTGCGCGTTCCATAGACTGTTCGAGCAGTTCTTTCGTATGCGTCAACCATAAGGTTTTCACGCCGAGACGCCCCACAAGCGCGACCCCCATCTGCGTTTTACCGCTTCCGGCTTTGCTTTCGAGGATGCCGCATTTTGCTTTCGCAAGAGCGTCAACCGCTGGCTGCTGATAGTCGAAGAGAGGGACATCGCATTTGTAATTGACCGGACGGGGATGAGGAAAGTTTTTGCGAAAGTCCGCACCTTCCAGCATCGGAATAATGGATGTCAACATTCCAAACGGAAGAACGAGAGAGTCCCCGTCGATTTTATAGAGCCACAACTTTTCGGGGGTATTGCCGAGCCAAAGTTTCATGCGGAACTTTTTCTCATACTCGGGATTTGGGATAATGAGATGCTTTTCGCACCACTTTCGGAGTTCCACGGACGGTTCTTCGATGGTGATTTCGTTGCTTATCGTAACTATCATGTCGGCACCTCGTCAAAAACCGAATGAAGCCATGACAAATCGTCCCGATGATGATTTTTCTCGTCTAATCTTTTTTTGGTTGTCGAAATATACTGACGAGAAATGTCATATCCGATGAATCGTCTATTCAAATCGGCAGCACATACAACCGTTGTTCCACTCCCTACAAATGGATCAAGCACAATATCGCCCGCTTCGGAAGAATTGATTATTAGATTTTTGATAATCTTTTCTGGTTTACAAGTGGGGTGTCCATACTTCTTTTTATCTCTCTGATTCAAGGGGGTAATATAATATGTGTGTTTGGAATCGAAGGAGCCATACACTTTCACACCCTTCTCACGAAAAAACAGAATAAACTCCGTGTCAGTCAAATATTTGTTTCCACACGCCGGTAGCGGATTTGACTTGTGCCAGCAGAGAATGTTCCAATTGCATTTTTTCTTTTGTACGAAATAGTCGCACAAAGGGAGGATTTGCTTTTGACTACAGAAAATGTAAATATTGATTTTTTTCATTACGCGGCACAACTCGTCGAGCACTTCCGTGGAAAATCCGTTCGACATCGGTTGGAGTTCTTCGATGTATCGCTTATCATGTTGTCGATATATCCCAGCACCTCTCGTTTCAATGTCATACGGTGGATCTGTCACAACAAGGTCGATTGATTTCGATGGAAGTTTCTTCATTAAGAAAAGACAGTCACCGCATTCGACGAAATTTGCTTTCAATGATGACACCTCTCAATCCACTGCTTAAGCGTGTGCGCCGATTCCTCAATTTCCTTTCGGTTCATCGACCGCTTGGCTTGCCGATGCTGCAGGGCAATGTGACAGCAGAGCATGAAGATTGCCCCATCGGGCATTTTCAGCGCGAAGACACCTCTACCATTCCCGCACTTGTTGAACAGCCACATCGCGTCTTTCTGGTTTTCTTCAATTCGCGTGGTATCAAAGGTATTGTCCGAACAGACCTTACAATCTACCAGATATGCCACACCGTCCTTCGCCGCAAGGATGTCTGCCGGTTGTCCTCCGATTTTCGATTTCGTCACATATGCCCAAAAGCCATTACGAAAGAGGATTTGCGCCAGTTCGTTCTCGAAAGAATCGCCGAGTTTCTTGTTATTCATCGTCGGCACCTTCTTTCGCTTTGAATGACGGATTTATCCGGGATCCGATATTTCATCTCTTCCATGCAATCGCCGTTTATAAGTTCCGTTGCCGGTATAATCATTCTTTCCTCCTTTCCGTACCGCTCCTAACGGAGCGATCATCGATTCAAGATGAAAATACAAGCCGGGACGACGCCATGGGCATTGCTGGTACCGTTGTAGTACAGTATTCCAGACGTCGCGACACCGCGCACGCTATGGGCGAGAGTCGGGTCACAAGTCCACGGCGTGCAAGTCCAGACCCAGCTGTCATAGTGCGGAATAATGTCACGATATTTTCGATAGAGGTCACATGAAAGCAGTCCGACAAAATTGCACGCTTTTCCATATGCCTTGTCGCCATTGTCGGCAACGAGGTCACACTCCATTGTCAAGAGGTCATCCTTGTTCAACTTTGCTACAAATTCAGTGTTGAGATACTTGCGAAGGCTTGCATCCTTCCAGTTGTTGCATCCGTCCTTGTCGAACTCTTTTCGGCAGATTGCTTTCGACGTTACGCAAAGCACTCCTCCTTGCTCTTCGCCGAGAATTACCCATTCGATTCCTTTGTAGGAAAACCTGTCTCCGGGCTTTTTCCCTGCAAAGTTCGGTTTCTCTGCGCTGTCGATAAGTTCAGCAATTTCTTGCAGTGCTCGACCATTCGATAAATCTTCGTTTTTGATTATGGTTTTAATTTTCTTGAGGATATTGTTATCCATTTTCAATCTCTTTCCTTTCTTCGCAGTTTAGATTTACGGCATTTCCAAGCGGTGCGGCACAGTCTTCGCACCAAAGTTCTTCGTTGACCTCATAAATGGTCTCGTCGGATAGGATTTCTCTACCGCAATTCCAACATAGACATCTCACTTCGTCGGACATAATGTAACCCCTTTCCACACATACGATTTCCCGTAAGTTTTCAGAAACCAATCTTCAAACTGTCGTCTGCGTGTTTCGTCTCGAAATTCTTCCTGGATTTGCCGTCTGACAAGCCGCACCAATCGGTTCGTCAGTGCGCTTTTACTCTCCTTCTCCTGCATAGCACTTACCATACTTCTCAAGGATAATGAGTGCGCTATCGATGACTTTCTCCGTTTTATCGCCGCTCCTTCGTCTTCCGCTAAGAATGTCGCTCAGAGACGATTTATCTACGGAGATGCCGCGCTTTTCAAGTTCATGCATGAGCCAAGACTGGGAAAGATGATACTGGCAGAGCATAATACGCACTCGTTCGCGCTGTTCCTGCATGACTTTTCCTCCTTTCTGTTTTTACGAACAATTTTCCGTAAAGGAATTGACAAAACAATTCTTCAGTGGTATAATGAAGTCGCTAAATATTCTTATAACCATTGAAGAACTTCCGAGGACGGGAATCCCCGGAGGGCGTTTTCTCGCACCCTTTGCGTACACTTTGTGTCCGTGTGCTTTCATTATAATCCCTATTTGGGGATTTGTCAAGGGGTTTTAGGGAAAATTTTAAAATTATTTCTCCATATAGGGAAAGGATAGGGAAAATGATTTTTACCGAAAGACTTAATCAACTGTTGCGGGAAAAGCACCTCACTCGCAAACAGTTTCTTGACGATCTCCATTTTGGCAAAAACCAATTTACATATTGGGAGAAAAATCAGACTGTGCCAAACCGCTCTACACTTGATGCTATCGCTACTTATTTCGGTGTGTCCGCCGATTATTTACTCGGCAACTCACCGGCCATGCAAAATGAGAACGAAACCAAAGTGACATGGGTTTTGTCCGAACAAGAAAAAACCCTCGTTGAATTATTCCGAGGAACAACCGAAGAGGGGCGATTTGAGATTATAACAGCCGTTATGAACATCATTAAAGAGAAAGAAAAAAAGGTTACGGCAGAAAATACAGAGTGTGTGGGTTAAACAACGCGACAGAAAAGTCATCCCGTGGGAACTCGTTCACCTCTACAAGAAGTTGAGGAAACTGGAAAAATGAATGTGGTTTTATACTTGAGGTACAGCAGTGACAAACAGTCCGAACAATCCATAGAAGGGCAAGATCGTGTCTGCTCGGCGTATTGCCAAGCAAACGATATGAAAATTGTCGGCAAATATATTGACCGCGCGTTATCCGCATCCAGACATACCGAAAAGCGAGATGAATTTCTCCGAATGATAAGGGATAGCGAAAAGCGTACATTCGATGCGGTAGTTGTCTATAAACTTGACAGATTTTCAAGAGACCGTTACGATTCCGCCATATATAAAAATAGGTTGAAAAGAAATGGCGTAAGAGTTATCTCCGCCACAGAAAACATCAGTGACAGTCCCGAAGGCATTATCCTGGAATCTGTGCTCGAAGGTATGGCAGAGTTTTATTCCAAAGAACTTTCCCAAAAGGTTTCGCGTGGTATGAATGAAACCGCGCTGAAATGCAATTCCTGCGGTGGACACATTCCCCTCGGCTACAAAATCGAAAGCAAAAAATTCGTCATCGACCCCTCCACGGCTCCTATAGTCAAAGAAGCATTCGAGCGATATGCCGCCGGAGAGACGGTTGCTGAAATATGTGATGCTTTTAACAATAAAGGATTTAGAACAGCCAAAGGATCAGCCTTTAATAAGAACTCTTTTGCCAATATGTTTGCTAATGAACGGTACATCGGCGTATATCGTTATAAAGATATACGTATAGAAAACGGTATTCCGGTAATCATCGACAAGAAACTGTTTGAAGAAGTTCAGCGGCGACTCAAAAAGAATGCCTGTGCCCCGTCGAGAGGTAAGGCGAAGGTAGAATACCTCCTGGCGCAAAAACTCTTCTGTGGGCACTGTGGCGGTCTTATGACAGGGGAATGCGGCACAAGTAAAAACGGAGATAAATATAACTATTACACCTGCTCAAAAAGAAAACGATTTCATTCGTGCGATAAGAAAAACGTGTCCAAAGAACAAATAGAAGAGTTTGTTGCGACGAAAACGCTTGAACTCTTTACGCCGCAAAAGATCGATGAACTCGCGGACATTGCGGTTAAACAAGCCGAAGCAGAAGCTCAAGAAAACACGGTTGTTCCTGTTATCGAAAACGAAATAAAGGAACTTGAAAAAAGCATCAACAATCTTTTGAAACTCGCAGAACGCGCTCCAGATTCGGAGGCATTGGTTAATCGACTGAAAGAACTGGAAGATCAAAAGAAAGCCGCAGAGCGCCGACTTGCAGATGAAAACAGTAAGGTGCTTGTTTTGGAGAAACCTCATATTGTATGGTGGCTCAATGAATTTGCCAAAGGGGACATTCATGATGAGCATTTCAAGAGACAAATTTTCGATATGCTTGTAAACTCTGTCACCATATGGGACGAACCGGACGGCTGGAAAATCACCATAGTATATAACCTTTTGTCGGATGTTCCGCGCACTTTTCGCTGTTCGGATTTGACGGCTACCGGTTCACCATTGCAGTATAATCCGAACACGATATTGTTTCTTGGTCATGTTATGGTTTATACAACAAAATACCGGACGAATTAGTTTTCGTCCGGTATTTTTGTTATTTGCATCATTCGGTATTTCCATCATTGTCAACGTCATCGTTATGTACGGGGGTGCGTTTCTCTGCACTCTGCTCCTGCCCCTCTCCGGATTCGGAAAAGCCGGGTAATTCAATTTTCGTGATGTCCTCACCGCTCGCCGCCGCTTTCATCAACTGTTTGAAAATTTGATTTGTTCCGGTCGCCGCAAGCCCTGACACAGCGCCCGAAATAATCGCTGCTGTAAGTGTTGTAGAGCCGACAAAATCCGGGACGATGTAAAACATGGCGACCGCCAGCACTGCGCCAAGTGCGCATGAAATCAGCGGAAACCATTTGTTATTGATATTAGTCGTCTTGATTGCCGAAATCACCATGTAGCAGATAACGACAATCACCGGGATAATTGCATAGTTTACCATTTTGGTTACCTCTCTTTGTTTTGATTATTGGATTGCTGTTCGTGTAGTTCGTCAATGCGATGATGTGCCTGTTTACAAGATTCCTCGCATCGTGTGACACGCTGGGTGAGTTCTCCGACATTCGTACGGGTCTCTCGTCCTTCGCGTTTTAAGTCATCCACGCCGGCCTTGATGTAACCAACATCAGATGCAATTACACCTTTGCTCTGTCCTGCTTCCATGTCATCTTTTTTGCGGTCATGAGTTAAGGCTAAGTACGACACAATAAAACCTAAAAAGCCGAAAGCAATTGAGCACAAGACCCCTACCGTTGCGACTGTCATGTTATATCCTCCCTCTCGTGTTGCTTGCCGGTTATGAGCACAAATTCTGCGTCCGTAATCCACCCTCTCACGACGGCATCACGCACACGGTTGATACTCCAAAGTCCCGCGTCGTAGTAGGACTTGACTTTCCGGAAATACTTACTCATCATGTTCCGCCTCCTTTGGCTCGTCCTCGGTGGTATCGTCGACATCGACGCCTGTCATCATGGCGATGTAGTCGGTGTTTGCTTTCGTGCGAAGCAGTTCGACGCGCAGAGCGTCATTTTTGCTACGCTCTATCTGTAACTGTTCCCGCAATCCCAGATGTTTCATTTTGATTCCTCCCTTTATACAATGCAACAAGCCGGCACGATGCCTATAGTACCAGTGGTACGGCTACTGTTTAGTTTTCCGTCGGACGGAGTGACAGTTTGTGCAGAACAGGAGATGGATGGGTATGGAGACCGAAGCCACCAGTGTCTCGCCGTACCGTTATAATATTTGATATGGTCGGCATCGGTCGTACCAGCCCAATAGGCAAGGTACACGCCTTCGTTGACGTCCCAATTTGCCTTGCCGAAAACTTCCGTCACGGATTGTAGCCATACCTTATCGTAGGTAATATCCTGTGTTGCCCCGTCCACTCGGTCATAACTACAAAGCCTTGTAATAACTTGCACCTTACTCAATGTCGCAACGAATGACGGGTCAAGTCCATAGAGAAAGCCCGCAATATCCGCGCCTTCCGGCGGCATGTCAAAAACATTCTGCGGAGTCCACCAGTTCGAGACGCCGTTGCCGGTAGTCCCGGCCGGTGCGGTTGAATTAAGGTACTGGCGATACACACTGTCACGCCATCGATTAGACCCACGTGCCTGTCGCTCTGTGTAATTGCGCTTTCCATCGTTAACAGTGTCATCTTCTGTGTAAAAATCACGGCTGTTTGCCGTGAAAGTGCCCAAATCGGTGCAGTCTGTTTCCCCATCGTACGCCAAGAATGTGACACCCGATTCGATAACGTCTCGGTGCGGCCTTGCGCCGTATGTCGTGATATAGTTTCCGATGACACCCGCTTGCGTCCAAGACGACCTCCAATCTCCGATCGGACTTGTATGACGGAATCCTCCATCAGCGGGAATTGCCTTTTCCAACGTAAACATATAAGTACCATCGTAGTAGGTCTGTCCATTGTATGCCGCATGGTCAAGTGTAAGTTTGTAAGTTCCGGCCGGAAGACCGTGCTTCGACCAGTACATCAACTGTGGAACGCTGAACGGTATTTTGTCGCAAACAGCAATATCGTGCATACCGAGGGCAAGAGAATGCGTCAATCCGGTGTCTGCGGGCGTGTGTTTGTCGTGATCGAGCACATCGAAAGTCAGTGCGTCAGCCGTTGCGGTGATAACGATATAATCCCCGGCGACCGGAGTACCAACGACAGTTACACCGTAATCTGACAAGACAACAACGCTGTTGTCTGCGTTGTGCCATACATCTCCATCATAAGTCAACTTGCACTGCCCGTTGCATACATCTCCCACTTTTTCGATAAAGGTCTGCGGATTGACAGTGGCGGAGGTAATCCCTGTGCTCGTTCCGACACTAATGGCCATCTCTTTTACACGGTTTACTACAAACTGATCTCCGACGGGTATCAGATCGTTGTGGTAGCCCAAACGGGTAATCCTCTGTACATCGGCAAAAGTGCTGAACTTGGTGAGCACAGACTCTGTGACCATCTTGCATTTTTCAGTTGCCGCAACACATTCGGCTGTTTTTTGATTTATAACGGTTTCTACTGTGGTTTTTGTCAAATATTTAATAGTATTCGGTACGGAAAGTTGCCCTCCATTTTCGAGCAAAATCGTGTGGTCTGCCTCGACGGGGAAACTGTCCGGGAAGTCTGCCATTAAGTCGGTTATATCTGTTACGATTGGTTCGGCGAGTTCAAAATAAAGCATAACCCCGGTCATCGCTGATTTGAATGTTACAGCATCGGTATAGGTAGAATCGGCGATTGCAACGCCGCCGCTATTATATACGGCACACGATTGATCGGGCTTGTTGCCGTATGTCAGGTTTGACGCCGTAGTATTCCTGTAACCCACAGAGGTTTTGCATGGTATTGCGTAACTGTTGTTTTGCGGTTTTTTGACGATGCCCGCAATGCCCTGTGTCACGAACGTCGGTTGAGCGCTACCGGAATTATTATACGTCCAGTCCAAATCGCCCAGATCAACGCCTCCGACTTTTTGCACATACTGCCACCCCGTTGCGGTCTTCTCAACGCTGTTATAGAGTTTGCCTATTGCCCAACCGTAACCCGTAAGATTACGGACGGCGGCGGGAATTACGCCAACCACGGCGTTGTTGTATTTTACGCTCTCTACGTCCGCGTTTACAAACTCTCCAACGTTATATTCCGGGTGTGCTTCGGCGTATCGTTTAACCCAAGCAATACGCTCGTCGTCAACCGTGGTCGGCTCATTGCCACTGTTGAAAAGTTTAGTGAGATCAACTACGGCAAATTGCAGATGCTCAATGTCAAGCGTGTCTCCTGCCGATAGGCTTAGATATAAGCCACCGTTTGTCCATGGTTCTTGTCCTGTCTGGCTAAATATGAACGGCGTTGCCGATGCATTACCATATCCAACAACGCCGATCTTGTGCTCGCCGTTGCCGGAAAAGTTAATGAGATATGCGGTGCCGTCCCGTAACATGCGTATTGGTTCAGATGTAATCTCAAACTGCCCATGATACGGCGTTTCCAGTGCCGTACCGCTTAACGATATGTAAGACCCATGGTTTACGATCGCAACGCCGTTAGTTGTCTGCGTAGTTTTGTATTCGGCTAATTGATTCCACGTAACCGTTTTTCCGCCGATACATTCGACCGCCGCATATTTACCGCCTGCCGGGACGGTCTTTATATAGCCGTCTGTGTTATCCGAGACAACATCGTATGTGACACCTCGATTTAGTTCCCACAGCACGTCCACTTTATCGTCTGTCTCTGCAAGTTTGGCAATGTCCCTTTTGTCTTGCTCGGTTAATTCGTAAGTGTCGCCCTTATCACCTTTATCGCCTTTCGGCGCGGCAACCTCGTATATCGTACCATCGGTCATTTCCACCGTGTAAATGTTTTCACCATTCTCGCCGACACGCGTAAATGCTATATACTTAATTCCATTTCCTGTGTCGCCTTTCACGGCTCCCGCTTCGATGAGCGCAACAATTTGATTATAGACATCTTCCGCCGGTTCGGCGTGCGTATCGGCACCGCAACGTATGGAGCACAGGCAGGCAAAACGGGCGGCGGTCGTCGTGTGTATATCACCCGCGTACACGCCAATTGATATGCTTAACTGTCGTTTTATTTCCGGCAACTGCGCTTCGCACCCGGCAAATACTACTTCTTGGTATTCGTTCCCGTACTTTACAACCATTGTTTTTGTCGCGAAGTCTTGCCATTCTTCGTCAAAAGCAAATCTGACAACGTAATCGCTATTGCCGCAAACGATAACAGTATCGTCACCGCTTGCTATCTTATTTTTCACGGCGATGTTAATAATCGGCATTTTTAATCCTCCGAAACATCTCTTGCTTTTTCAAATTCCGCAAGTTGTATTTCGTATGCGTTCTTGATTCGATCTCTCTCACTTTTCGCATGTTCCGACACCTGACGTGCGGCATCATACACAATGTTTTCAAGCAAATAAAACGGGATATGTCGCTCCGACGTCGCACGATTGATAGCGGCGAAAATTTCCTCGCGCGCATCGTCAAGTTCGAGCACGAGAGGACGTACCGGTTTTGTGTTATCCATTTTTTATCATCCTTTCCATAATTGCAATCCGTGTTTTTAGCCTTTGAATCTGCCATGTGTTAAGTGCCACAAATTCTTCATAACGCAGTCCAGATACCTCATTTTCGGTACCCGCTTTATCGACACAGTACGCGGCAAAATCGCTTGTCGGGACATTTGCCGTCTGCATGGCGTCCGCTACTTCCTGTGCCACAAAACCACTGTGGAGTCTGCCGGACGTGCCATTGTTATATCTATACAGCCGCGGTTTTAAAGCGTCAAACAGCAAATCATATTTATCACTTACGTCTGTTATATCGTGCTTTACGCGTACGTCCGACGATACTATCGCACCGCTTTGCAATTGCCATGTACCTTCGAGTACATTGTTCCCTGATGCATTTGTCGACCCGATAGCAATAGAGTTTGCCTTAGATGATATATTAAAATATCGGGATCCGTAATTATACCACATCTCACAAGTCAATGTTTCCGCGCTGGCATTTTGCGCTTTGGCGTATGCCCGTAAATACGTGCCTACCGTAACCTGATGTATATTATCGTCATGATGCCAATTGTTAGCGATCTGCGCAGTAAAATATTGTGACGTTTGCCCGTACATGACTATGGAAGTATTAGTACCTTTTGTACCGATTTCAACGCTTGTATTGTTGATGACTCTCAGGTTGTCCGCCTTTAACCATATTGTCCCTTTCGCCATATCGGGGACTTCCAAGTTTATAGTATATCCGGCGGTAAGATAGGTCACCCCTTGGCCGCTGGTATAATAACCATACTGTTTCATGGTGTCGCCATCTATCTGATATGGCGATGTCAATCCGCAGGTCATACGGCCTTCCTCACGATACCCTAAATATAGTTGAGACTTCCTACGGCTGTTTTCCTGATCTGTCACTCTCATGATGTAACTTGCATAGATTCCATTCAACGTGTCGAACTTAATTTCACCCTTCGCTCGATCGTTGGTGCTCTCGTTAGTGCAAATTATATCGGACGTCAATGTCCCCTTAATGGTGCAGGTATTATCAATTACACAGTTGCTGAATGTGCCACTCGTTGCGGTGATGTTTCCGGAAATAGTGACACCAGAGGCTGTTATACCGTCTGCATTTATCTTCGACGCTGTAAGTTTGTCGATTATGTTTGCGGCAGATACACAAAGTATGCCATTCTCGATTTTGCAACCTCCTATAACGCCACTCGTAGCTGTAATATTGCCTTGGACAGCAAGTCCACCAGAGGGCGTGATGCTCATAACGCTTTTACCGTTAGAACGCACGGAAAATTCATCTTCTGTCAATGTCCAGCCGAACGACGAGGACGAATCATCGTAGGTACGGTTGACTTTTGCCGAAATCTCCGTTGCATTCGCCGATATGCGAGACGACAAGGTTTCTTCTATGCCTTCTGCCCGCGTTTTTTCGGCGGTTATACTGCTATCGAGTACACCGTCGGCTGCAATAAATGCTTGTGTAACACTGACATCGCCGTCAGAAATGGCTTTATCCACCGACGACTTATATGTTTGCGACAACTTTTCAGCAGTGACGCTTCCCGCTTCGAGATATTCGGTCTGAATTTTATAGGCAGAAAGAATGTGATAAACCGCATTTCCGTTTTGTGTGAAGCCGTATTTCCAAACGGGTTGACCGTTGTTCCAATCGTCAGTCCATGCAAAACCTCCCGCGTTGAACACATAGATGATTGTACTATCAGCGAGAGTCGACTTGTCATGCAAATAAAACGTCTTGACACCGTTATCTTCGATCTCCGTCTGGTATAATCCAAACGCCCCGCCGATGATCTGATTCAGATGAAGCAGGATAGAATACTTCTCGGTATTGTTCTTTTCGAAATCTTTTTTTACCTTTTCGATAATGATTTTTTCTTGTTTGGTTACCCCGTCCGTAGGACTATAATTGCCTTGAGTTGTCCCAATGCCCTCACCGCTCACTGTTGTGACACCGTTCATAATATAGGTCACGGCAGACACGATTGTCGAATGTTCGTTGCCCTTATGGTCTATATAGGTTATCCTGTCCATGGGAAAGAGGAAAGGTGCGGGACGCATTGTGCATGAATATGGCAGATAACTGAACCCTCCTACAACATCGTAAATACTATGTGCAAGAACGTTCGCTCCCGATTGGACAAGACCGTTTTCGTCGATATTCAAAATATAACCATTTTCACCGACAAGAGAAGCATCGCCATCCGAAGTGACGACTTTGACGCCTGTGATTGTGACCGAATATTCTTCTTCGTCGGAGTCATATCTGTCAGCGCCGGAAATTGTTAGATCTGTGTTTTCAAACCAACTGAGACGGAGTACACCATCCCAATCCATCCACGCATTTGCGCCCGCAAGTTCCGCTACCCATTGAATCACTTGCCGATAAGTAAGATTGGCTGCAGAAGGCTTATTCACGACTTGGTAAGACGCGTTCGTAAAATCTGTCGTATATTGTATCACTCCGCATTTTGCGCAAGCATCTTGCAAAATTTCTTCAAGAGTGGCAGGATAAGACAGATCGGTATCATACGGTCTATCAAACTTCGCCATATTGTCTAAAGCGTTTAAGACGATGGTGGAAGCATTTTTGCTTTTTTCATCTACGGTGTAAACACCGAGTGGAACATAGCAAATGGTAGCATTGTCCGTCGGCTTCGCATCCCATTTTTTTATACCGATGGCCACCGAGAAAGTAACTCCGTCAAAATCTACGCCGTCAAATTTTCCCGTGCAATTGTCGAGCGTTAAAGACATTTCTGAAGCGATGGCTGTTCCTATTTCGAGAGATTTGGAAGGAAAGCAATACCTGTCGACTACAAGCCCGTTAGCAAGAATGTCAGCGTCCGTTATGTCAGTGAGTCCTGGAATACCATACACTTTAATGAGTGCCGTTTGACGATAGCACTTGCGAAAGAGTTCGAGTTCTTCTGCTGAAATATTATACATTGTGCAAATCGTCCCCCTCTACACGAATTGCAGTACGTTCCACAAGATTGAATGCTACTTCTGACCATGTGGCGGTCTTGCAATTGTAAAGTGGCGCTGACCGATCACCCACATAGAACTCTGTCGTTCGATAGCGACCTTCTTTTGGGTCAAGATAACAAACAGTAATGTATTCCGGGTTGAATGCCGTTAAGATTGTGGATATTTCGACTGTAGTAACATTATGCCACTTTAACTCAATCCCCACAATTTGTCCGAGACGCATTTTATCCATCTGTCCCTTTTCGGTACGTCCGGAATACTTCGACGACAAATCCTGCAATTTCCACTTGAAGTAAGAGGGGCATTTGATTGCCACGCCGTCCACCGATACAATAGGATTATAATTGCTCACCTTATGTCCCTCCTTTTAAGTTCCGACGGGAACAATTGTTTTCCCGTTTCTGCGATTTTGCCTTTCGAGTCCTTTTGTGATTGTCGATACAGACACCACAGCACGGGTATCTTTGTTGAGTAATCTGGCAAGGATTTTATTTTGTTCTCGAAGCAATTCGTTCTGCTCACTTGTGGCTTCACCGACACCACGGGAAATTCCCTCGATAATTTGTTCATTGTTTGCAACGGCAGTTTTACCGTTAGAAAAACGTCCAACAAGTTCGCTGTGATTTGCCATAAACAAACCGTCTTCCGGAAACCCTCCCGTCTCATAACCTTTCAACCGTCCGAAAGAAACCTCTCCTATATATCCGAGATCGAAACCGACTTTATTTCCACCGATACCCGGAACCCAATCGGGAACCTCAAACGAAATTTTGTTAATGCCGGAAATTATCCAGTTGATACCTTTTACGAAAAAGTTGACGAATGCTTCGAATCCTGTGATTATTCCGTTGATAACTACAACGAACCCATTGGCAATACCTTTCCAAAGATTTGAGAAGAAGGCTCCGATGTTTCCCCACTCGACCGAAATCCACTTACCGACATTGACGAAGAACTCACCGAGACTGTTCCACTTTTCAACAAACCATGCGGAAACCGAATCCCAATTTTGAACCAGCAGAATCACAAGATCAGTTACCAATCCAATGGCTAATCCAATGGCCGCGCCGATGAGAGTACCGACCGGGCCGAAGAAAGAACCGATAAGTGCCCCGATGAGCGTGGCTCCACCAGCGATCAAGGCGCCGTTTGTCCAGTTCAGACCTTCGGTGATAGCGTCTTTAATCCCTATGACCATCATGACGACACCGCCAACAATGCCACCGATTTGTGCTCCGAGCGCACCGAATCTCAATGCGAGACCGCCGACGGTCATTGCTATACCGATGAGGATTTCCGCAAAGTTCCCCCAGTCGAGACCATTCACCCAGGCGTCAGAAGCACCTTTGATAGTTTCGAGCACACCTGCAATGGAAAGCAATACTCCACCTACCTTTTTGAGAATAGTGGAATATCTGATGGTTTTTCCTGTCAAAGCAGTCAATGTTGCCGCCCATTCTCTCCCGCTGAAAACCGTTTTCAACATGATGAGAGCCGCTGCGATTTGTCCGATGGTAGCGAGAGCATCCGCAAAATTAGCAGAATTGATTTCGACATCTTCAAACATTTCGGAATAATTGTAAGTTTGTCCGATAGTGTGAATCTCATCCATGGATGCCATGGTGCGCAACTTACCAAGTGACTGCGCATAATCATCGGTATATTTCTTTGCCTTCCTGAACGATGTCTGCCCGTTCATTTTGGCGAAAAGAATGTTCACCGCGTTGGAAACATCGATAATTACATCGACAAGGGCGCGGACAAGGGGAAGCAGTGTTTGCAGAACAGGAATCAGCGTTGCGGCAATGCTGTTACCGAGTTGCAAACCGATGGTTTTATATTCGGTCAATACCGCGTTCGCTTCTTTGCTATACATCGCGACATTCTGCAACCCACGGGTTATATTTTTGATTGCTATGTTCAGCAGTTTATATACAGCAAAACGCATGAACGTTTTTCGGAGATAAGTGAAACTGTTGGAAGTCTGTCTTGCCTGAGATCCCGATTTTTTAGTGTCGGAACGAAGCAGTTTGAACGCATCTGCTAAGTCGTGTACTTTTACTTTCAGCCGATCAAACCATTCCCCGAACTTGTTTTCTTTCCACTGATCTTCATCAAGAAAAATGGTTTTACCATCTCCGAGAAGTCCGGCGGTTCTTTTGATATAAGCATCGGTTCGCGGAGGTACGGATATTGGCGGGATAGGCGGTAGGTTTCCACCAAATGTTCCTGCGGAACCTCCGTTGTTCGTCTTATTGAACCTTTGGTATGGAATTGGAGTTATCCCCGTAAAGGAAGACGCAGAGCCAAAACGAACAAATTCATCTTTGGCTTTTGCCGTTTCTTCGCGAACTTTCCTAATGCTTCTCGCAAAATGTTCCATCCGAGAAGACGAACGGGCAACCTTTTCAGAAGCGGTAGCCATTCGTTCCATACTGGAGGTGGCTCCGGAAAAATCAAGCGATGATATTTTCTTTAACTTTCGATACAAAAGGTCAAATCCGGACTTATGCCCGATTGCTTCGATTTTTTCAAGCACAGCGTGAAGTTTTTCAAGATGGGAAACCGCTTTGTCAGACTCCGCTGTGATTTGTATTTCGAGATTGTCAATGCTTGCCATCCGTCACCACCTCCTTCCGTTTATGCCGCATCGTGTTGAATGCTTCTACATACTGTCTGAATGCTTCCGCTTGATTTTCCATCTGTTCCTGCTCCCTCGCTTTGCTTTCCTCTTTATCGGAGGGGTATGGCTTTTCGAGGTACGGTTGCGGTTGTGTTCCGTTCTTAGCGAAAGCGTGAAGAACCGGGGAAACTGCACACAAAGCATCGTAGATATATCTACCTTGTAGCCAGAGTTCCTGGTTCCTTCGCCGTTGCCGAAGTTCTTCCGCTTTTCGATACGCTTTGACCAAATCGCAGTTCTGATACCAAAACTGCTCATAGGTCATACCTATCGACAGGTAGTACGGAAATATGGTTTCAAATGTTTGTTCGTATGATGGAGGGAAATCGGAGGTTACTCCTCCGACTCCCACTGAATGTTTCCCTCGTCTTCCTCCGGTTCATCGAAGAGGGCAAGGACAGGTTCCTGATACATTTCCGCGAGACGGGCGATGAGTTCGTCGCGTTTCGGGAATTTTCTGAACATCTCGTCAATGAGTTTGGCATTGCTTACGATGTTTTTGTGGTGCATAATGAATGCCCCGGCGAAAAGCATGGTGATCATCGTTTCCGGCTGGGCTTCGATCTGATCGACACGAAAGCCCTGCTTCTCGAGCATGCGGACACTGCCGCGGTTATACTCGAGAGTATACGACTTATCATTGTATGTGAATTTGATTTTCTTTGCCATGATTTTACTCCTCCGTTGTTTTAGTCACCGATTGTTACTTCGGTGATGTCGCTTTCAGGATAGCACATCAGCGTACCTTCGCGTGCGGCACCGACAGAACCTTCCTTCGGGGTAGCGAAATGAGTGCCCGACCACTGCCATGCGCCATATTCGCCATTGGCACCAAAACGCAACTGGTAAGCATATTTCGTACCGTCAACCTCAAGTGCTTTCACCGTTTTGTAGGCATCCTTCGTATAAACGAAGCCGAACTCATAATCCGGCACATCTACCATGCCCTGGGTGTATTTTTTCTGATTGGAAGAAAGGTCACTGACATCCAGTTTTTCAGGCGGTGTGAAAATCCCGGGATAACTGGTAATATCAATCAGTTTCTGAAAAGTGCCGGGAGTGGAACCCGTGAGCGTAGCATAGTAGAGAAAAGTTTTGCTCGTGGACTTCTCCATGATTATTACCTCCGATAAATGATTTCATTTTTGTCAATTACTGCTCTGTATCGAGCAGTCATGCGGAATATCGTAGCATCCGCAAGATTCGGAGCGGGCTGACAGTACACACGCTCGAACCCCAACTCGACCATTACCGAATCTACGGCATGGATCAATGTTTTCGCTTGCTTTTTCTTCCCCCCTTCGAGGTTAGAAAAGGCATTGATTTCGTAAGTGAGAAGCGTTTCGTTTTCAATCTCTGCGGAATCCTCAAACCGGTCTTGGACGACATTCCCGATTTCCGAAACTGTAACAAGTGGAAACTTTTTTTGCGTATTCTGATAAGTATCGCGACACTCTGTTCCGGAGGGAAGTCCTTTCTTTACTGCGGCAAATACTTTTGCTTCAATGTCAATCACGATTTGAATACCTCCCTTGCGACATTCGCTACATCGTCTCTCAACTCCATTGCAGTTTCGTACATGAACGGTCTGGAAGGCATACCTTTTGTCCATGCCCACCAGGAACCGTCGTCTCCCTGATGTTTATACGGATTCGGATCAGAGGAATTAGTCGGGTACCACCAACCCCTATCGCCATGCTCGTTAATGTCGTATATCCAGCCGGGTAGTCCGAGTGGATGGGGAGAATCCTGTCCTCGAACCCCTGTACCAAATTCCACATAGACCGCATGGGCGCAATCCGTCCGAATAATGGCGGTTTTCCCGTCGTCTGAAACAAGATAGTGAATGCTGGAATCAAGATCGCCCGTATCGATTGCGTGCATATCGTAAACTTTCGCGGATGCAATTTGAACTCCGAACTGTGCGAGTTTGGCAAGAAACTTTGCCGTTTTCGCTTTCAATGTTTTTCGATACTCATCAACGACTTTTGCCGCTTTACCAATGTTTTCAACAGTAACCTTAATCCGCATACGCCACACCAACCTCTTTCAAACGATAAACTACACTGTTTATCGTCTTATCCGGTTTATCCCCCATGACATAATCATGAGGGGTAGTGACAGGAACATCTATCCAGAAAATCGTATCGATACTGAAACCGAGGTCTCTATCCGAGATGAGTTTCGCAGTGCAATCGGAAGTTTTTCCGTACATCGCGATTTTTGCGGAAGTTTTCGTATAATCCACGCAAATATTTATCGGTTCGGGGGAAGAATAGATCGGTTCTTTTTCGCCGAGTTCATTTTCCCTCTCCCCGATTCTGTTCGCGTAATAAATCTTCCGCTTGTTGATCTCCAGTGCTCGCATTACATCACCCCACAAAATGGGACAATGCCCGCGAACATCGCTTCCGGCACACTCGCACTCGCATAAGAACGGCTGATGTCTCCCTCGCTGTGAGAGATTTCCCCTTCGGAACCACGGCGATTGTACAGATATACCGCGATTTCGAGAACATTTTTGGAGAATTTCGGGGGAACAACCGTTTTTGTATTATCGAACGGGTACAGACGATTCAATACCTTCGTTTCGGCAACGGAAAGTAGCGTAGTCAGCAAAGACTCGTCACTTTCGTTTGTCATAGCAATAAACTGCTCGAATGTTTGACTGTCTACCATACTACGCTACCTCCTTTTATGATTTACGAGCCGGAAGTGGTCGTATCAATCGTACCGCCCGCGACATAAACTTTCGTGGAGTAAGAGGGAGCGGTGAAGGTGGTCTTAAGACCTGTGATCTTCGCATGATACCACTCCGCGCCGTAGTCCAGACCTAACTGGCCGTAGATCTGATACTTGTCAGCGGCGCCGGTCTTAGCGAGGGGTTCCAGGAAGAAGTTACCCTTTTTGGGGACAGGCATAGCGACAGGCGAGCATACCGTCGGATTGAAAATGAGCGCAGTACCAGCGGCGATACGGGCATTCGCTACAATACCCACATTGCCAAACGGAGTAACAAGAGTGTCAATCTTGATACCGTTGTAGGACATTGACGCCGGAACGACAGTCAGTCCGTTGGCGGATGCGTCTGCGTTGATCTGCATAATGTGCGTAGGATGCGCCATGAGAACAAGCGTATCGGTAGGGGCATTTCCGCTCGCGAGCATCTGGATAGTTTCGGCGACAAGCCAGAAGCCGAGATCAACAGTACCTGCGGTTTTTACATTACTCTTGATAGCGGAAAGAATGCCGCGAGTTTTGTTCGCAACATCATCGTGAGTACTCTTTTGATAAACACCATTCAGGAAGGTGTACTCGATGTCGTTGGCGATTTTCGCCATCGTATTGGCTACCTGAAAGTCGAGTTCTGTTGCGGGATTTGCTTTCTGTCCGGCAATATTCAGACCGGACAGCTGCCCCATCGAAGACTGCTTTCCGTAAGAAATGGAAAGTGACTCCTGGAAGATCTGACAAACATTCGTTTCCTGCTCGCGGGTGACGAAAGAAGCTGCGGGAGCGGTCAAAGATCCACTTTCGGTGATAGCGGGCTGAGAAGTGCCGCCACCGGTCGTGTAGTCAACGGAAGTGTCAAACTCCCATGATTTCGTGCTACGGCTTTTGCCGCCGATGATGGTAGAAAAGGGGGTTTTGGTATTTCCCTTGTTGAACAGCATACCGCTGTAATTCAACAGGTTGTGGGATGTCATTGTGGTAGTTTCGTTGGTTGCCATGATTTTTGCTCCTTATTTGTTTTGTGATTCCTGCTGCTCGCGCATCAATGCCGCAACGAGCGACATATCTCCACGGTCATTCGCGTCAGAGATTCTCTTCGCATAATCTCCGGTAGCCGCGCCTTCCCCGGCAGGTGCGCGGGGAGTTGTTTTCAGCATTTCTTTTTTCAGGGTCTCAGTTCTTGCGGCAAGAAAAGCACTCTGATTGGCGAATACTTTATCCATTTCTCCGTCTGCGAGAGCCGTTGCGGTTTCTTTTGCAAGTTTTTCGTCATATCCCTCCGCCATGTACTTCGCCATGTACTGGGAAACGGTTCTTTCTTTCCGAAGACTTGCTACCTCGGCTTCGAGCGCCGCCTGATGCTCGTCGCGTTCCTGCTTTTTTCTCTCGTCTTCCGACAGCAGTTCGTTGTGCTTCTTTTTCCAACTTGCCGCTTCGGATGCCGTTCTGTCGTAAAGGTCTTTCTTCACATACCCTGAATAATCGGGCGCGTCAGGAAATTCCATTGCGATGAGAGCGTCTTTCTGCTCTTTGCTCAGTCCGTCGAAATTCGGAATTTTGTTCGTGTCAATCTTCATATCTTTTCCTCCTGCGTTTTGGTTGAGCAGTTCTCTCTGCTATATTTGCGATTTACGGCTTCTCTGCCGATATATTGCGCTTTTGTCCTGCATCTCCGCAGTATTTCAAACGGATTGCTCCGTGTAAAATCATTCGTTCGGATTCGGCTTGTTGTTTGTGGGTGTAATGGTAGGTTCCTTTTGCTCCGATTCTTTCGTCGGAAGCCATTTTTCAAGATACTTTGCCGAATCTTTGCACGCTTGCTCCGGATCGGAGAAGAGGTTGCAGTTGGTAAATGCAAGAACCGGAGCAACACCGGCTTCCAGCATATTTTGCAATCCCTGCGTCTTTGTGAGAAGGTTGTCAGTTTTGTTCCGGGTGAACTTAATGTCAATATCGGAAATCGACATTTTCACTTCACTATCAAGCAGTCTGAGAACATATTTGAGGAACTGCTTTTCGGACTTTTTGAAAATCAATTCTGTCTCTTTTGCCTTCGATTCTGCGGCAGACCACCCATCACGCAGCATTACTGCCTGTCCGGTATCTCCCGTTGTTCGGTTGGTACCGTTTCGATCCGGCATTCCGCAAATGATCAAAACCATCTGATACAGATGATCCACAACAATCTGCGTCTGTGTCTGGTTGAGTTCGGAAGTGATGATGCCGACATCCGCCGGATTTCCCGGCTCGGAACTTATCATGATGGCGCCCTTTTCCTTGAACTTCTCGAAAGTTTCATCGTCGATCTTCGTGTTGATAAACTTCATGAACGACTGAACGAACTGTTCGATGCCGTCAAGACGGTTGGAATCGGCGTTATTGATTGCGTCGAGAAGTTGCAGAACCAGCTCGAATGCCCCAATTCTGGACTGATTTGCGGGATATTCGATAATCGGGATTGTCTCAAGTGCGTGCGGTTCCTGCTTTACAATCACTCCGTTTTCTACCTCGAAGTATTCTTTCGGAGTATAGACGCAGTATCGAGTCTGGAGACTGACTTCGCCAATCAAACCGGGGGTTCCGATTGTCACCTCCTGTATGCTCATCACGGGTTTGCGACCAAAGCCGGTATTATACACAACCGCAGTGACTCTCGGATCGAGTGTTTCAATTTCTATCGGGGAAATGCTTCCGTCATCTTCGCTCTTCGGCAGGATCATCCGGAAAGCCGTTCCGCAAATGAAAAACCATTCGGCGAGTTCTTCGTCTTTTGACGCTTTATCCTCGTTAGCCATGATTTCATTCAGCAAATTGATTGCCTTTCCGTTGTCACCGTCCGGGTCAACCTCTCCTTCGTCCTTGACCGCGCGACGAACATATTGCACTGGCTCGCCGAAGGTGTAACCTTTCTTGAAAGACACAATCTCGTTCGCGTGATTCTCCACAATGCGGTTGCAGATTTCAGGGCGAAACTTTTTCTCTCGATTGAGAATCGGCTGGCTCCCACGATAGTACCAATAGAGGTAATCGGCTTCCGTCTTGTTCTTCTGGAACACAGGGAGCAAGCGCGTAAGGACAAGTAGCAGGTTATCTGCCGTAATTTCCCGCTCGCTTGTCGTTAAAACTGTTCGCCCGGTGTATGCAGCGCTCGTATTATTTTCAGCCATCGGCTATTCCTCCCGTGTTAAATAAGAAAAAGGACACTATTACCGTCCGAAATGGACGAGCAATAATGCCCTAAATAAACATAGTATTCGTTTATACACTTTAAGTATAACACAATATCTTGTGCTTGTCAATAGTTCCCTGCACAAAATGTAGATTTTAATTCAGAACGGACGATCTATGATTTTGACAGTCCCGTAGGAATCAGAAATAAAATCCGCTAACTGCGCAAGAGAGTCCGGTGCGTCGTCGTGAGGATTTTTTCCGGTGACGACGAAAGACATCACCTCTCGCATAAACGCCTTATACTCTTTGGACGAATGCTTGTCGTCCACGAAATGAAATCTTTTTATGTCCGGGGCATACTGAATTATTCGCGCAAGTTTGCTTGTCACGGTCGGTGCCCGACGAGAGGTAATGTTGATATGGACATTTGCGGCGCGAAGTATCTCATCTACTTTGTCCGCATATTCGGTACCCCCATTGTTTGCTTCAAATCGTGCTTGCTGCGGAAGATACTGTTGTAAAGTCCCGGCGACAAGAGGTTGCGACACAGTTTTATCCTTATTGCTGAATACCACATCCGGGATGTAAACATCCTTTCCGAACAGAAATGCAATCGGCATTGAAACCGAATCTCCGCCGCCCCAGGCGACATCACATACTGCCATTTTTCTATCAGCAGGAATATCAGGCAAGTTTCCGTTATACCACTGCAAATCATCACGCGGGAAAAGAAGTCCCTCTCTGACATATGGCTGTCCCATGTATTTCGCCCACCATGTTGCGTCGTCGATTGAGTCCCGCATATCATGATAATATTCGGTCGAAAATCCGAGACCGAAATCATACTGAAAATTACTTTCATCATTTTCATCAAGTGCGGAAATGACACGAAAGCGGTAACGCGGATCCTCTGCATACTGTTCTTGTATTCTCCCGAGAGGGTCGAGCACATTCCATCTGGTTCCAACCATGAGTTCAAGTGCGTTATCCTTCTTACGGTCTTTCAACTGGTTGAGATAGGCGTCGTACTTATTCTGTAAGCGGTCGGGGTTCAGACTTTCTTCGAGGTCAGCAATAAGGTCGTCGGAATACAGTACACCTCCTTCGCCGATTTCTACTGCTCCCGTCAGTGTGCCTTCTATCGAACGGCAAGTCAGTGTTGGAAAACGCTTTTGCCGATTTAAGTCAATGGATTCATCCTTCGCCGATTTGTTTGCGAGCCGAACAAGCGGAAACACCTCGTGCCAGAGATATGTTTCGTGGTCGGTAATGATATTGAGGATTTCACTATAAAACCCGTCTGTCAATTTATCAGAGTGTCCGGACATCACATTCGCCACATCCGGGTTCTTACCCATAAGCCAGGCGATAAAGAAAATACAGAGCGTAGACTTTCCCACTCGTGGCGGAAGAGAAATGCCGAGAAAAATAATTTTGTGATCCGCGAGATCTTGCAGGTCGTCCACAAGGACTTTTAGCACTCTTCGGCGTGGAAGATAAAACCGCTTTGACGGCTCTCTATTCCACTCGACAAATATCAAGAAGGAATCGAATTTGTCTACCGCTTCCAGGTGGTAGGATTCTTTCTGCAAGAAGTCGATTTTCTGCAAATCGATAATTTCTTTGAAAATCCGAAGTGCCTTTTTGAGATATTTACGGAAGGTGGCATTGTATTTGTAGGCGAGTTCTTTATCATCCTCTCGCATGAGTTTGATGCACTCGAAGCAGTCCTCGTACAGTTCGAGTTTGTCCGGCGTTCTTTCAATACGGCGGAATATGTTTTTCAGCGTTTGTTCCATGACTTTTCTCCTATAACATAAAAATAGCGCATTAGCGAATGGACAACTGTCCACGCAATAATGCGCTAAAATCAAAATTGTGCTTTTCTTTTGCACTGTTCGGTTAAATATTTTTCAATCAATGAGGTGTTCGTGTGTTTGGCGTAATCAATCGCAGTCGGGGTGAATGTCGAATTAGTTATCACTATCGCCCGTTGGCAGTGGTAATACTCTCTTGCGGAAACGGCTTCTTGTACAGCCGCTTGCCCGACGCTCCCGGAATACCGTTTGCACTGAATGACGACCGTTATTCCTGACGAGGTGGTTGCTAATATATCCGCTCCTTTGTCTCCGCTCCTTTTTGTCACGGAGATGCTGTGAAATCCTTTCCTGGACAGACTTTCCGCTACGAGTTTTTCGTACTCTGCTCCCGATATATTTTCTTCGCGTCTTTGTTTGAAGTTGACGGCTTCTTCGCGTTCCAGGCGTTCGGCTTCGGCGAACTCTTTCAAATTCCATCGGAAGCCGCATAGTGCGCAGGTGGCTATTCCGTCCGTTTGTTTTATTGCTTGCCCGGAACAATTTGGGCATTTCACTTTTTCACTCACGATTTTTCCGATGGTTACACTTTCGTGTATGTTGTCGGGGTACCATCGCAAGCCACAATACTGACAAGTCACCTCAAGTTCCGTTCCGTATTCCTCGGTGTAAATTCGAGCAGAAGAACTCGTATTCTGACACCGTGGACATCGCCATTCAGAGTACATAGTCGCTCCTTTCGTTTGATTGTAATGGCTGCTGATGATTTGTGTTTTTGTTACAGAAACTCTTAAAAATCTCTATACTATACAAATTTTTATTTTTTTTCTTTTATATATCATTATTTTTCTTAAGATGTTAGATAATCAAATAAAAAGTGTAACAAAAATAAGAAAACAAGAGAAACAGAAAGAAAACAAGAGAAAACAAAAGATTTTGTGTTACAGAAACCGGCCACTTTTGTTACAGATTGTTACAGGAAGTCGGGTTAATGCATGATTGAAATATGTTTTACATCTTTTGTGATTTCAATCGGGGAATGACAGATTAAATTCTCGCTACGGAAAGTTTTTGTAACAAATATGACTTTCTGTAACAAATCTGTAACGCAAAGTGTAACGGATCAAGTTTGCCAATTATACCATGTCCGACGGCTGATCCCGAGCGCTTTTATACCTTCTGAGACGGTAATGAGACCGTCTTTTTGTTTTTGCAGAATTTTTTGAAAATCGGAATCCGGAACGGAAATTCGAGGACGACCTTCTTTATAATCCGGGCGTTGTTTTGCTATTTCTTTTCCCGCCGAGGTGCGTTCGAGGATCATATCTCTTTCAAATTCGGCGAAGGCGAGCAAGATGGTTTTCATGAGTTTTCCGGTTGGAGAATTATCAAACATTGCCATGTTCAGAACATGAATTGAAACGCCTTGTTTTTCCAGTCGGTCGATATATTCGAGTCCTTCTTTGGCTGTACGACAAAACCGGTCGAGTTTGGTCACCACGAGTGTGTCTCCGGATTGGAGTTTATCAAGCAGAGCGGAAAATTTGGGTCTGATCTTGGCGCCGCTGTATGCTTCTTCAATTATTGTAGCGGTTGGATATTTTGCGCGGATAAGATTGGTTTGGTCATCGAGACTGTTTCCGTTCCGTGCTTGCCCCGTCGTACTGACTCTTGCGTATCCGTAAATCAACAATCTACCTCCCATTCATTCTTATTAGTGTTTGGGGATTTGCTTTTGATGACGATTTTGTATCCCATCGCGGAAAGTAACTTGGCAAAGGTGTCAACCCGCATACTGCTTCCTTGTAATCTGTTGCCGATAGCAGACGGAGTTTTATATCCGCATGTCAGGGCAAGAGTTTCTTGGCTCCAACCGCAGGTTTTCATAGCTTCTTTAATAATTTCTTTTTCGTTCATGATTGGTTTCTCCCTTTATGAGACTGAAATTAGTATAACACGGATTTGTGTCAATGTCAATAGGTTTGCGGAAAATAATTCGTGTTTTTCTTATTTTCGGTGTTCGGAAGGTTGAGTAAGTGGGTGCCCGGATGCGCCCGGCTACCCCCGGGGTAGGGGCAGACACCCGGCACGGATTGCCCCAGAAGCTCCGAAAATATACGCAAGGCGAACGAAAGAACCCCGGAAAGATAACGGGAGCACACAACCGAAACACGCGCCCACCGTGCAAAAAATCGGGAGTTTATGCACGGAAAAAGACGAACACGAAAAAGTGTAAAAAATTTTTCAAAACCTCTTGACAATGACACGAAAACGTGTTATAATGTAGCCATAGACACGAAAGCGTGTCACGCATCCGAGCCGAACAGCGGAAGACCTTCGGCGGTTAATGTTACCGAACCCATACGGCAACAAGTTTAAGCGGGGCAGCTATTAAACCCCACCCCAGCCCGCAAGGGCAAAGAAAAAGACCCTAATCGTTGCGCCGATCGGGGTCGGAAAGGGGGTAAACGGTGGAACTTATAGACACTGGCTATAGTTGGCTTGATCCTGCTACGGGTATCGAGTACGCGAGCGATCGCGAAGCTCTCGAGTCCGAAGTGGACGAGTGACAGCCTGCCACCCAAACCAAACCGGGGAGAAATCCCCGGCGCGGTTTACCCTCTTATCGATAATATATCATACATTGCGCAATTTGTCAAGTGTTTTTATTTAATGTAAAGGCGCGACACACTGAACGAAAACGCCCTACATAAAAGAAAGGAAGAAAACCCATGAAGAAAACAACGCTTTATATCGGACTTAACGACAAAGACACAAAACACCAGGAGATCGCAACGCTTGACGCCTACAAAATCGCCGTGAATATCTTCACCGCCTACACAGGGGGCGCGACCATATCGGAAGCCGTAGGAATTTACACGCACGACAACGGCGAAACGGTCACAGAAAAAACCTTAAGATGCGAAGTGTACAGCACCAACACGGAAGCAATACGGACGGCAGCAAACGCCCTGAAGCAAGCATTCAATCAAGAAAGCATTTTGATCGAAACAGTAGAAACCGAAAGCGCTTTTATTTAAGGATAGAAACCACAACCGCGCCCCGGCGGTATATCCGGGGCAGAAAGGACGGAAAAAAAATGCGGGTTGTTATTCAAAAGAATTGCGGAGTAACAGACGGCAACGGAGAGCCAATGCACGCGGTGTATATTGAAAGTGCCGCCGGAGTTCGGCGAAATCGGCGATATTTTCGGCGCCTTGAAGACGCCAACCAATACGCGGAACATTTGCGCGAAATATTGCGGAGGGTTGAAAAATGATCATTGATATTATATTAGACCGCAAAGAGGGAGAAGAAGCCGGGGAGGAATACGACGCCCGCGCATTTTATAACGCTATTTCCGAATGGGTCGGGCTGAACCCCGTTTCCGCCGTAGACATTGCCACCGCGATGGATTACGGGACGAATGAAGACATACGCGCGGCACTTTGCCGCTACATTGACGCCGGGGGCTACAATCCGGTGCTGAAAGATTGGATCAACTCCCGCGAATGGGTGAAAGACTGAAAGGGGATAAAATGAAAAAGGTACAAAAAGCAACGCTTGTTTTGCTCCCCCGGGAAAACCGGGCGATCTGTCCAATTTACGAACATGAAGGAAAATATTATATTAAAGCAAACAAACCTAACACCTCTTCGTTTTCACCTTTTGTATACAACGGCGAGGAATACCGGGAAGTGAGAAATCTCCAGGGCGCATGGTTTGCAATATGAAATCGTCAAAATAGAGAACAACAGAAGATAAAAGAAAATGAAACGATACACTTCAGAAGACATGAGCGGCGGGCGCGGTTGTCTGGATTGCCCCGAGGAGTTGCGCACGCTTTGCGGGCGTCCGTTCGATTGTCCCCCGAAAACTTTAGCACGCGAGGAAGAAGAAAGCGCATATATTGAAAAATTTAACGAAATCGCAGAGAGGTATTAAACAATGAAACAGGTAATTTTTAACCGCGAAACACTGAAAATTGAATTGCATTTTGACAAGGCGGATTATACCGCCCTGTCTGATGCCGAACGGGCAAGAGTCAAGAGCGCATTCCTCTGGAGCAAGCGCGGCGGCTGTTGGGTGAGCCGGGCAAAAGAGCCGCACCTTTACGAAGCAAAGAAAATTGCCCATGATCTGGGCTTTGGAGAGGTGGAAAAAGTCGGCGAGCGGCTAACCTTTGCCGAACAGGTCGAGCGCGACCGCGAAAGAGCGGAAAGACGCGCCGAACGATACGACGGACACGCCGAAAGAGCCGCCGACAGGGCGGAGGTGCTTCAGCGTCCCATGAATGAACATCACGGGGATATTGCTTTCTTCACGCAGCCGAATATTGACAGCAGCGCCGGGCGTTCGTTCAAACGATACCGGGATCGTGTCTATGCACAATTTGAGCAAGGAATCGACGAGTATCGAAAATCCGAATACTGGAAGCAGAAGGCAGAAATCGCAAGGCAAACAGCCGCCGGAACAAAATACAAAGACAGCGCCTACTTGGAGCGTAAAATCAAAGAGTGCAAACTCAACCTCAAGCACAAGGAAAGCACTTTGTCTGAGTATGACAAAATCTTTGAAAAACTGTCTCAGGGTGAGACCGTCAAGCATGGTTTTTATTCCGATGCCGAATGGACTCTTGACGAGTTGAACGAACGGGGGAGCGACCTGCTCGAGCGTATGGAAGCGGAACGCGACAAACTCGCCTATTTAATGGATCGGTTTGATGAAATGGGTGGAAACCGTTTCACGAAAGAGAATGTAAAACCCGGATATATTGTACGGATTCCGACTTTCGGTGCTGTCGAGGTTTTGTCCGTCGGTAAAAGCAACTTTGTAGCCCGTACAAAAATCGGTACTGTGTTCACCGTTTCACTTGTCGGGATTCAAGAGATTGTAGAAGCAAAAGAGCGCGTTGAAGCCGCGCACCCGTTCGTTGTCGGTGATACATTCACCATCGAAGACTGGCGAGGGGTGAAAACAGAATACCGAATTGTTAAATCAACAGACAAAAGCGTGACGATACAGGCAGACGGACAGAAACCTTTTATCCGGCGACCGCAGCCGTGCCGCTGGCGCGATGGCGAATGGGGGCTTGCCATCACCGATGGCTATCAGGGAACCGTCTACAAAACCACTACCGTTTAATAATACTTTGCGCTGTCCTATCGGCATGACGGGGAGAAAGAGCGAAAAGAAATGAGAGAAATTATATATCGTGGTAAACGAAAAGACACCAGCGCCTTAATCACAAGTGATTCAATTTTGCAATATAACGGCTCAATAAAACTGTGGGATAAGGAAGATGGATGGGTAGATGTTGAATCAGAAACGGTTGATCAGTACACGGGGCTGACCGCTAAAAACGGCAAGAAGATTTTTGAAGGGGATATAATGAGATTGTGTTCAGCGACTCACCCATGTATCGTCTATTGGGATGGAATGGGATGGGCATGGCGAATGAATGGAAAACGCAGAGAGATTGATCTAACGAGGGAATGTATGGAAGTCATAGGCAATATTTATGACAATTCCGAATTACTGAAAGGAGAATGAATAATGAAACGCGGAACATATTGGATCAGATGCAACCGAAAGAACGAAGGAATTGTTGCCGTAAAAGTAAATGGTCATATTATCCAGGACGCGGCGAGCGGTTTAACCTTTGGGGCACGCTTTGTCGCCGGGGGAGGATGGCAGGTTACGGAGTTGTCAACCGGCTTGCTTTGCTCAACTTCCGAACGAAAACCGCAGAACGCCGCCGATATTATTCCTTTTATCGACCGGATGCGGGGGACTATTGTGTCCGCCATGAGAAGTCATACGGATGCGAAGTTTTTCAGTGAATTGATTGAAAAGGCGGGCAAATCCTCCGCAGAAAATGCGTGACATCGGACTATAGACTTTCGCATGAAAATATGTTATAATATACCTATCAGAAAGAGGTGATTCAGAATGCTGAGATATGCAGTCGCTGTGACGAAAGGAGACAAGGACACGATTCTTGCACTCTTCGACTCCAAAGAAGACGCGCTCGCTTACGGACGGGCGCACGAACCCGTGGATGGTTTGCTTTGTATGTTTTCCTCCGATTTTGACGCGGAAGGAAACCAAACCACGAAGAACATCCGGCTTTATGAGTGTTTCAATCGATGATGCTGACGAGAGATAAACGGATAGGACGAAGTACCTATCGTATTGTAAAGGTATCGGAACATTGTTTTGCGATACAGGAATCCCAAGAGGGATTAACGGCACTGACGAAATCCCTCTATACAATGGAAGAAGCTATGCGAATCCTCACGGGATTTGACCGTGAAAATCTGGTTATCAGGAGTAAATAAGAGATGTACACGCCTACACCGGAAATATTGAAAGATCCTCCGAAATGTATTGAATCGGAATACTATGACGGACACGATATTGCGGACACACTGACCGATATGGGCATATGCTGCCAGTTAGCCGATACCATTCCTTCCGCGCAAATTGTTACCTATCATTTCGACCTTGCGGATCCGATGGACATTACCAAACTGAAACGCCCCCTCGCCGCTCTGAGTGCAATTTTGCATTGTAGAGTCGAAATCGTTTCTTCCCAGAAGGCTCATTTCGCGCTCACAATGGCTAAAACGGAGCGTTCAACGGTCTACTTGAAATCTGCCCTACCGACTCATAATTTCTGTGTAGGACGGCAAAAATCGCGGTTATGTGCTTTACTTGGCACAGATGCCAACGACGAAACCCTTGTTTTCGATGTGGCTAAGATGCCGCACATCTTGATTGCAGGATCTACCGGAAGCGGTAAAAGCGTGTGTCTGAACACCATCATCGCAAGTCTTTTATTCAACAATTTGCCGACGGAAATGCAGTTAGTGATGATCGACCCGAAGAAAGTGGAACTTAGCGTGTATGATGGGTTGCCGCATCTCGCGGTTCCCGTCCGTAAAGATTTTGCATCGGCTACAAAAACACTGAACGGCTTGTGCAACTTCATGGACAAGCGTTATGATCTAATGGCACAAAGACACGCGAAAAACGCCGCAGAATGCGGTTTCCCCTCGATAGTGGTAGTGATAGACGAATTGGCAGATCTCATGCTGACGAGCCGCTACGAGGTGGAGGACAGTATCATACGCCTGGCGCAACTCGGACGCGCGGCGGGAATCCACCTTGTCATTGCTACACAGCGTCCGACAGTCAATGTAATAACCGGGCTTATCAAGTCAAATATTCCTTGTCGGATAGCCCTGCAAACTGCGTCAATGCGCGACAGCATGAATATCCTCGATCATAAGGGTGCAGAACAGTTGACCGGTAAAGGCGATGCCTTGCTGAAACTTCCCGACCGGGTGGAGGAGATACGCTTCCAGAGTGCGTACACTTCCACAGAGGACATTGAAAGGATCGTCCGGTATTGGCGACTGGAAAAATCGAAAACGGCATGAAGAAACCCTGCCCGACCGAAATCGGGCAGGGTTTAATTATTTAGTGTTCTACGCCTATGTAGTCCAGAACCTCTGCAAGACCTAAACCGCCATCCGAAACGGATTTCATGCGGAAGTCATATTGCTTCGGGTGCGCGACTTGAATTTTGCGTTCGAGTGACCACGATTGCATGGCGTGTAGATCGGCGGGCGTATATCTATTCTCTTTCATTTTTGTCATCGTCCATCTTCGCGCCGCATTTCGGACAGTATTTATACCATGAGGTTCCATTGCAAAAATTGATATTAAAAACTGCGTTGCAAACTGAACATTTGCAATCACTATACCCAGAAATCGGTTTCCCAATCCAACGGCCGTGCTTCACTTCCTGCACATCGGTAGCAGGTTCATCATTTATCCTTTCTCCGCTACTGCAAAAATCATCTTTATCAGGCGTTTCGTCTTCCCTCCATTTGCACAGTTCATGCGGATAGCCTCCGTTATTGTCTTGATAATATTTACATTCATTGCAAAAGACGATTCTTTTTTTCTCATTTTTCATATCCATTACAATTCCATTCTTTATATTTTCTATCATATTCTTTTTCTCCTTTCATTTCTTTGTCACTTCTTCGTATATACCGTCAATGTTCTTTCTGGCACTTAATTTCGGGATTCCAATGACATGGGAAATCCATGTTAAAAGGTAAGTTCATGTTTTCCCTCCAAATCGTCAATAAGTCGCTCCACATTATACCTCCCGTACCCTTATGCCATGCACCCACAGCATTAGTTTACGTTTAATGATATAATCTTTCGTCCGTACGCCCTTTACATCCTCTGCAACCGTATTCCCGTCCATCTTGTAGACAAAATCTGCGACATAGGTGACGGATCGCTCTATGACATAGCCTTTTTTTGACACCTCCCCGCTTTCCGATGTGGTCGGGTTCTCTCTGCGAGGGGATTAGTTCAAACGGTACTTGACGCCGTAGATCTGAAATCCGCCCAGCTTTCTGCAAGAGTATGAGTTCTTGATAACGGCGAAACTCCCGCTTGCTGTCAAATGTCTCTCCTACTACGGTTATTTTTTGGTTTGCGTACTTTGCCTGCTGTCTGTATATCATGTGTCAACCTCACACTTAAATTCAAAGAATTCATTGTGTTCGTCGTGCCGCTGATTCTTTACCATGTCACCGTTTCGTCTATGACTTCCGCTTGCTCACGGCTTGTCAACTTCAAATAAATTCTTGTCGTGTTCAAATTGCTGTGCCCGAGCAAGTCCGCAAGCAAGGAAATGTTCGGATTTTTGCGTACAAACTCTTTCGCGAAGAAATGGCGGAAACCGTGCGAGTGAACAAGCCCTTTATTAAATTCGCATTCTTCCTCGCCGAACTTGGCTAATTTTCCCTGAATATAACGGCCGTATGATCCGTATTTTTTTTCTCCATTAAACTTCGGAGAAAATACATACCCCGTTTTTAATCCGAGTTTGTCGAGCAATTCCAAAACATCGGCGCGCATCGTTTTCGGAAAGTAAATGCGACGGCGTTTCACTCCCTTGCCGTACAAGTCCACGCAACCGTGCTCTATATGTTCGCGCTTTACTTGAAGCATTTCGCAAAGCCGCATTCCCGTTGTTCCCGCTATTCTCGCATACAGGTAAACAATCCATTCCTCGCATGCATATGCTTTTTTCAGCAAAAACTCATAATCCGCCATCGAAAGAATATCGTCAAGGAATTGAACCTGTTTTGACTTTTGCCCCGACATTATCCAATATTCCAACGGCTCACCTTTGCTTATAAGGTATCTTGTGAAAGAATTCATCGCGCTTGTTTGGGAGTTGATCGTGCTTGCGCTCTTTTCGGTTTCAATCGATGTTTCGACAAGTTCACGGTTGTTTGCATAACTGAAAGTTTCAAATTTTCTCGCATATGCGTTCATGTTGTCGATATATGTTTTTATTGTTCTTTCCGACGCACCTTGTGTTTTCAGCCATTTTTCAAAACTATTTAGGTCGAGTTCATATTCTCTCATTCACCACACCTCCACATAGCACCAATCGGTAGAATGCTTATAAGCACTGATTTCATTCTTCTTTAATCCTCTTACCAAAACTGCAAAAATCATCTTCTGCGGGGTTTTCTTTTCCCGCCCATCTGCAAAAATCTTCTTGAAAACCGTCAAAATTTTTATCATAATATTGACAGTCTTTGCAACGTACAACCTTTACATAGCCAAGTTGTACAGCCATTCTTTTAAACTCGCTTATCGTCGGCCTGTGGATAATTCTTTCTTCCATCTTTAATCTCCTCCGTCCATCAATTCGGCGTTAATTTTATCTGCGTCAATGTATCTCGGCATCGTCTTTTCTCCTCTCAGCGTAATGGCAAAAGCCATCATCGACACCTTTCCACCAAGCCCCAAGAAAGTCATCTCCGCTATTCCACATAGGGCAAGATTGATGAGGCAACTCGCCAGTTGGACGATATTTACAGTCTTTACACCGCACAATTTTCACCCATTTTGATTTATCCTCAAAGGCTGTACATCCATTTACATCTGCAACTTTATGACCGGCAAGGAATTGACAGTTTTTGTTATACAAGCAATCTTTACAAGTCATTTGTTCTTGCCTCCGTCCATCTTTGCGCCGCAATTGGGGCAATACTTTTCTGCCGGTTTATCCCATGACCCTTCTGTTGTTGTCACGAAACCGCAACAGGTACAGCACCACTCGTCCCATCCGAGACGTGCCCAATGCCCATGCTTTACTTCCTGCACATCGGCGGTAGGGATTTTTTCGACCAAGTCTTTTGAAACGGTCACATCGCCGTTTATGTATTCTGTGTATTTGATTTTTTCCGCGTCAATGTATCTGCTCATCGCTTGCCCTCCTGTTCCATGCTTCGATTGCTTTTTCCTTTGTGTCATAGCAAACATCAATTTTATATAATATACAAGATTCATTTGTGCAATATGGAACAAAATAACCATATACGCGAATTATTCTTCCATCTCTCCCGCAGAACGGGCAGGGCTTTAATTCCGTCATAACAGCCCCTCCGCCAGTTCTGGGTTGTCATGGATGTTGCCGATGACCCATTCGCCGTTATCTTTGCGTTTGCCACGAAAAAAATATTTTCTCATTTCGTCCTCCCTTTCTTGTTAAAAATAATGTGTATTGTTCTCGAAGGAAGTGTTATCCTTAAATCTGCAAACATAACAAGTTCTCCGGCGCGATATAAAGCAGGAAACCACTTTATTTGGGGCTTAACCCAATTCCTATGTTTGATGGACATGATTTTCATTTTCTGCTCCTTTCTTCAAGTGCGTCCTGTACCGCCTCGTTGCATAAATCTTCGATATGATCAGTTACTGCATCCTCCATTGTTTCCAATGTATATGTGTGTTTTGACAACTTGTTTCCTGTCGCATGACACAAAAGACACTCCAATTTATAAACTACTTCTTCGTATTCGTTCAGCAGTTTATCATATTTCTTTCTTCGCACAAATGGTAATTTCATTTTCTGATCCTTTCCGCAAGTGCTTTTTCGGCTTCTTCTTTTGTCAAATAAAAACTATCAAACGTATTTTCGAAACTTCAATTATCAGACGAAACGAACAAATCTTGAATACCGGTTTCTGTGATAATAATTCCCTCAATAATTGCAGGCTTTATCAAGGTCTTACGGATTCCTGTTAAATAATAGACAGTATCGCCCACCTTGCACGGCAGACACACAAACTCGCTTTTGCTTTTGAAACACTCGCATTTTTCGGATAGGTTTGTGTAAGTGTAATATTCGTGATTTGCCCCGTCTGCTTTTGAAAACTGAGAGCAAACTTCATTGTGTATGCAATCTTTACAAGTCATTTTTTTATCCTTTACTTCACTTAAATTTCAATTTATTTCAGATAACCAGATTTATCTGAAATAACGTCTTGTGCCGCCATTTTATACGCAATTTGCAAATTGTCGGTTTTGTATTGTGACTTCTTCGGATTTCATTCTTCGTCGCTATCGCCTGGCGTATTGAGTTCGTATCGAGCTTGCAATTCCTGCCTGTCCACACTGGCTTCAAGCGGATTGTTCGGAGTGAGCACCACTTCGGTTTTGTCAGACAGTCCGAAGAAGTTCTTCGCGCGGAATATGTAGGTGATCTGCGGGATTTTTCCACGAGACACCAATTCTGCGTCAATGGATGCAAGGATTTCTTTTGCCATTGCAATCATTTCTTTTCGAGCATTTCCCTTCGTTCCCTGCTCCCACTGCCATACTGCCACGCGGGTAACTCCGAGAGCGAGCGCCATCTTTTCTACCGTTGGAATTTCCCCGGTATCCGCACAATGTGAGAAGAACTCATTTAGTCGTTCGGCGCACTCTTCATCCGTGTTAACCTTTTCTCTCCCTCTCCAATAGAGGGAGTTTTTCAGTATTTCAGAGATTTCGGAGCGCGTTGCCGTTGTCATAGATTCGACCGATGAGTTTCGCTCCCCCTGGCTCTTTTTCACAACTTCCGTCCCGATGTTTTCCCGGTCTTTTTGTGTCAGTGCTGTTTTGCTCATATCAGCCCGCGCTCCTTTGCGATAAGATTCGACACTCGTGTAATCAGCGTGTAAATGTCATCTTGTCCCATCTTGCGGGATCTTGCCACTTCGTACACATTGTCACCGAGTGTGTCGTTTCTCGTGTAAATGTCGAAGAGGACGGCAGTTTCCTGCTGCGGGAGTTTGTAAAAGACAGTCCGTGCCGCACGATGATTGAGACGGTCTGCGTCAGTCTTAAAATGCACCATTGACGGATGCCGCGCATAAAAACGGAGAATATGATTTACATATTCCGTATAATACGGTCTGTTTGTAGTATGCATTATTTCCTCCTTATGAATTGATATTGCAGATTAGCGATGACGCATACGGCAGACTTTCTATCCAGGCACAGAGTGAATGCCATTCGTCGAGTTTGTGGTTTCTCCGCGCATGATAGATGTTAGAAAGAACCTCATAATTAAGCATGACCGTTCGCCGCTGATTGTAGGAAGAAGGGAGCAACTGTATCAATTGCCACCAGTACCGCTTGTCTTTTGTTTCGAGGTATTTCCGGCGATAATGATTGATGACGGAAATTACATACTCCACACAAGTGGTAGGATTTTCGTAATATTCCATGTCGTTGCTCGGATTTTCTACAACATCCACTCCGTCGAACAAATGCTCATGACTGAAGTCGCCGAGGGTAAGGTCACGCGCGTGAATTTTGTGCATTGTAGAACATGAATTTGCAACCGTGCCGACTTTGTATGTATCGAACTCCTTCCACCAATAAAGGGGTGCGGTGATGTCGGCATAAACGACAATCATCCGCAAAAATTTACGATGATCTGTTCCCGCGTTCGTCAATGCCGTCATGAGTTTCAGGTCGTTTGAGCCGATTTCCATGTCATCGAAAGCAACGACTTTGTAGGGACAGTTCGGAAGTTCCACATAGTCTTTGAAAGAACTATCGGATTTCTCCCAACTATTTTTGGGATTGCGCATTCCGCGTACAGCGGGTTCCCACCCGCTCGTTTCAGTGTTTTCAACCTTTAACATAATTACCTCCTTAATCGAGTTTCAGGACAAATTTCCATGCGCGTTCGTTCTCTCTCCCGTTGGGCAGTCTTGTACGAACCCGCTCGAGATTAAATTTTTCCGCCAGCTCTTTATGGAACGCACGAATGGATGCACCAAATTTGATGTCGCTTCGCGCACACCAGTCTTTGAACTCCGAAAACAGTCTGTCCGTCGTTGTTCCCGTCAGATGCGACAGATTTATGCCTTCCTCCGATACCCATGTCAGAACAGTGGAATTGCTCACTTTGTACGATTCGAGAGCCGCTTTTGCGACTGCGCATTCCGTGAAGTGATTGTTTCCCAGGAGCCGCCTGACACCCCGTAGAGCCATGTTCAGCAGATACGACAAACTGATGTCTGTTGTGATTTTGTCTTCAATGAATGGGTCGAAGTCATCGTCTGCCGAACTGAATGTAGCATTAAACGGGATGAAGGTCAGCCGAGAGTACATACCGTGACTTTTGTCTGCGATGCGGGGGATTTCGTTGCACGAGAAGATGAGTTTCGCATATGAACGGAGTGTGAAAGGATCCTGCCCCTTGCGTTCCACGGTGACACTTTCGCCGGTGAAGAGTTTCTTCAAAATGCCCGTGTCGAGGATGTCCTTTCTGTTGATGTCATCACCAATGTTCACCAATTTGTTTTCGAGTTCCGCCGTTTTGAAGCGATCTCCGAGTTGTTCCAGTTCGACGGTGCTACAATTGTCTGCTCCGATAAACTTTTTGAGAAGATTGAGAATGGTTGACTTACCATTGGAACCCCCGCCATACAGAATAAATCCCTTGCGAAAACGGCAGTTTTTCAAAAGCATATATCCGCACATTTCCTCGAATAAGTCAATTACTTGCCTATCTCCGCAGAACACTTTGTTAAGGCATTTGTCAAGATCAGCACAATATGCGTCCGGATTGTAATTTACGGGAATGCGGCAAAATTCCAACGCTTCGGAAGAGTAAGGAATCGCCGTGCTTGTCCGAAGGTCATATCGGGTGTTGGCAAGATTGATGATGTATTCTTCGGTATGTACAAACGCAGGGTCAATATAAGTCTGAATCTTCAGATATTTCAGAACTTCAGTGCGCTGCATACTTTTGATTTTGGGATATATTTCGATCATTTTTTGCTCGATGAGCGCGTTGGCTTTCTTGTAATATCCGTCCGCGTACACATACAGCGTATCGTTCAGTGTGATGATGTGCATATCGTGTATGAGATTGTCCGCAAAGATATTGTGCTGAAACTTTCCTTCCTCATCGAAGTACGCCGTGTATTTTTTGTCGCCCTCCAACTCGTCTTCGCTTTTGAACGATTCGTCACGGCAGATCATATTTATTTCCGACGCTGAAAGAGGTTCGGCAAAGACAAAACGATTGATAATTTTTATCGTCAATCGGATGTCGCTACGTGAAAATCCCTTGTTTTGCATCGCCAATATGTATTCGTACAAGGTTTGATTGCGCCCGTCGCCGTCCTTCATTCCCCGGAAAGACTTGCCGTAAGACAGCGGCAGAAGCCATGCCGGAACTTCGTCAATTTCATCAGCGGGGAATGTTCTGAGCCACTCGCGCCATTCACCGTCTTTTTTGATAACTGTGTAACACAACTTGCCCCATGACCTGACATCGTAAGTCAAGCCGATGGCACAGCGGCATTTTACGCTATTCTTCCGAGGTTCCGCAGAGCGAAACCACAGATGAACGCCGCGCGTAGTCCGCATCATCATACAATGGACATCGAGCGTTTCCACGATTTTTTGCACAATAGCGGCTTCTGAAGGACTGTCGAAATCGAAAACGACCATCGGCTCCGGTACAAGCGCTCCTATGTTGTCGGCATCTTTGACTTCATCGAGCGGATGACCTCCGTTTGATAATTTTTCAACAGGTGTTTTACTGTCAGTCAGTTTTACATATTTCACGGTCGTTCTCCTTACGGTATGCTTACTTGTTTTCGGTGGGAAGATCGTTGCATTCGGGACGATTTCGCACTGTCCAGATTGCGCCGAGAATGTTCCAGACGAAAGCACGATCATGCGGCTCGTCCTTGTCCCCACGGAAATATTTCAGAAGGTGGCGCACAGCACTGTCGATGTAACAATGTACAGGAATACCTTTTTCCCAATTGCGCTCGGAGTATTTGGTTGCCCCATCTTCATACTGCTTTGATACTTCGAGATACATCGTAAAAAGATTTCCCGAAAATGCCCTGATGCAAAAACGATCAAGCGCATCTTCCAGCAAGTCAGTATTTCCTACCCGCAAAAAACTTTCGATAAAAACCAATTCGGCTATATCCAAATGCGCGGCGAGAACGGAGAGAGGGAGCAAATCACAGCGCCCTTTTCCTTCCGAAATGTCTCTTGTAGCGCCGGAATCAAATGCGCGGCGACTTCCGCTGTCTTTGAGTTTCATATAATGTTCCTCCTTGCCGATGTTTTATCCCAACAGGTCGTCAAGATCAACGGACGGTTTCTTCTTTCCGGGTGCAGTAGCCGGATGGGATGCTTTCTTTCCAAATCCGGTAGCCGCTTCGCGGTTTGAGAGTTTCACAAAGACCATGGACTTTTTCGGGTCTTTCGTCGAAGGTTTCGTTTCGTGGGTTACGGTTGCCTTGAAGTAGCAACCTACAAGATCGTCGGTATCTACTTCGTCAGCGTTAGGATTGTTCAGTGCAACTCTTGCAAAGAAGGAAAAAGCGTTGCGGGCTTTTTCGTTGACCTCCCCTTCACCGTCGAGCATATTGTAACGCTCGATCGTTTTCAGTCCGTCAGCAGTAACGAGAGTAACTTCCATTTTTCCGAAGTCTTCATCGTATTCCACCTTTTCGACTTTGAAAATATGCTCCCCCTCCGGGATAACGGTAAAGGTGCTTTCACTCAGTTTAACTTTTGCCATGATTTTCGTCCTCCTTATGCTACGGTCGGGAAGATAAACCCGACAATATCGGTTTCTTCATTGTCGTCGTTACGCGGTTTGCGAACAACAAGCGCTTTCGCACTATCGGTGCGTGTTTCGCTGTCAAACTCCGGGAAAATGTCGAGTGCATCGCATTTGTCGAGCAAGGTGTAAGATGCATTATCAATGCGGATTTCAAGATGGCTGGCGTTCTCGAAGATACGGATAGCGTCTTTGATTCCGGCGTTTCCTGTCGGCAATTCGGCGCGAATAAGAGCGCACGGTTCATTCTTCCACGCCATGTCGATATAATGAGCCAGCCCTGTCGGCATTTCGGTGATGTTTTCGGCGACAACACCTCGAAAATCGTCCGGGATAACCATCATGACATTGCCACTGGCAAGATACTTTTTGCCGCCGTAGGAGTAAATCACTCCGTTTCCTCCGAGGGTTTTGACGAATTTTTCAAATTTCATATTATTCTTCCTCCTGAATAAGTTTGGGTGGATTGAGTTTGTAGGATTCCGTTGCTTTGGTGTACTTATCGAGCAACCCGTCTTTTTTCAAAGCCGCTTTATCAACGGTCTGAGTGATGGATTTACCGATAGACCAGACAAATCGTTTGGTACGGAACTCGACTTTTTTATCATCCGGGCGGAACTGCTGAATGCCGTATTGTTTGATCATGTCTTTTACTGCGGCAAGTCGTGCTTCTTTTTCCGCAATATATTTCGCAGACAATTCTGCAATTTCATCCTGCAGGGCTTCCGCTGCTACGAGAAGACTTTCGATGTCGGCATCTGCATCCACCGTGTTGGTGCGCAGAACTTTCAGAATATCGGCGTCTTTTTTCTCGTCGAAAGCAGGGGAGATACCGGTGAGAACATGGTCATTCCACCATTTTTTCGCCGTAGCCATCTTTTTCTTCATGTCGGGGAAACGCTCTGAGACATAGAAGAAATCGACGATTGTATTACTCGCGTTCGGGATGAAATTCTCCGGGTGCTCGTAATCCTTATCTTCGAGGAAACCCGCGACCATGCACACCTGATCGATGCCGAGTAATGTCGCATAGAGCGACGCCTGTAAGGCGTAGTAGATGGGGGCTTTGCCGTCCTCCCAATCTTCAACACGCTTCGAGGTTTTTATCTCGATGACAGTCTCCGGCTTATTGTTTTCTCCGTACACGAGGGCATCCCACATTCCGCCGAAGATGGGTTCGTCGGGAAAGAAATCCCCGTAAGTTTTCTTGAAGTAGTCATTGCCGTAAATGTCGGTAGGAGACTTTACGCAGTCAAGGAAATAGAATTTGTTGAGGTAGGAAATGATTTTCGGTTCGATGGTTTTACCGGCAATCGTGTAAATATTGTCGGTAAACGGATCTTCGTATGTACGAGTGATGGCACACCAGGTCTTGAAATCCGTGTTCCATTTATCGAGACCGAGGACGGATGCAAAGCGTGTTCCCGTCATCTTTTTCGGCTTTTTGGGAACATCCACACGGAGCGTATCGCCGTTGAATTTTCTCATTCCTCACCCTCACTTCCTGCTTCATCAATCATCTGTCCCACCTTGACGATGAGGTTTTCGCACTGCTCTTTCGACACATTGGTGAAATTCTCGGTGCGTTCCGCGACGGCTGCGATAAAATCCTCCTGATTCGGATCGGCTTCACGGAGTTTCTTCAACGATTTTTTCAGGGTGTCAATCTGGAACTTGCTGGCTTTGCCGTTCTTATCCGTCAGTTCATCTTTGATCTCGCTCCGTTCCTCGGCTGTTTTGGGCTTCTTGTCCGTCTTTTTCGGAGCAGGTTCTGCAGGGGTATCGTCTTCGTACTCGTCGTTATCGGGATCGTTGCCCTCTGCTACAAGATACTGGTCTGCCAAGAAGAATTTCAAGCCCCCAGTATATGCTTTGTAGAGTGCTTTATCGCCGTTGTCTGCGCCGGAACCGGAGAAGTGATACTCTCTGTACTCCCCAGTGTCGGGATCCGTCAGCCGTCCGACGAAATCGGAGATAATCATGTGCATCTTGTCACTGATCCCGGGGATGTACTCGTGGGAGACACACTCGCACTCCCAGAGCAGACCCGCCTTACGCCTTGCGACTTTGAAATTTTTCTTGTACTGTGCTTCCGAGATATACTTGTACTGCTGGTGCATATTCTTGCCGTCTTTTTCCCATGTGTACTCGTCCATGAGAGACTGGAGTGTGAAGAGTTTCTGCAAGAAGGAAAGACCGATAGGCGGCTTGTCCATCTGCTCCTTCAATGCGTCTACCACTTCATCGGGGGTCGTTTTTTTGGTTGCCATAGTTGATACCTTACCTTTCTTTGTTTTTGTTTCTTTAATGCCGAAAAAGT
>ERZ1034984.446-NODE-446-length-45952-cov-17.834216_pt1 | contig 45952 bp, 33 predicted proteins | sample MGYA00520589_ERZ1034984 | MGnify/ENA primary metagenome ERZ1034984 (study PRJEB33766, sample SAMN09781790) | gut metagenome | biome: gut microbiome | host: Homo sapiens | place: Madagascar | study: EMG produced TPA metagenomics assembly of the PRJNA485056 data...
CGAGGGGCTGCGCCCGCAGGCGCGTGTCGGAGCGCAACCGCCATAGGCGGCTCCGTACCAGAATGCCGCATTGCCGCCGGGGCCGGGGCCATATCCGGGGCCGCGCGGCGGGCGTGGACGGCGCGGGCGCAGCAGCACCGAGACGATCCACAGAATCAGGATAACGGCAAAAATCACAAGAATCATGCTCATAATGTTCGGTCCTGTCCGGTACGTCGTGCTGCCGGTATCGCTGCTCAGCGTCACGCCATAGATGCTGCACAGCCTATCGGCCAGCGCCCGCACGGTTTTCTGCGTACCTGTGTCATAATCTCCTTTTGCCCAGTAGGGTTCCAGATATTCATCCAGCAGCGAACCCAGCGTGCTGACACTCAGGCGGCTTTCCAACCCGGTGCCGCGCATGATATAGTAGTCCCCGCCGTCCGCCTCATAAGGGGCCAGCAGCAGTAACACACCGTTGTCCTGGTCAGCCGAGCCAAGCTCCCAGGCCGTAAAGACGTTGTAGGCAAAGCCTTCCATCGTCGTGTTGCCCAGTGCTTCCTCCACCGTGTAAACGCCGATCTGCGCACCGCAGGCATCGGACAGCTGGCTGGAAATAGCGTAGATGTATTCCTCGGTATCCGCCGAGAGAATATTTGCGTGGTCGGCCACCGGGTTTTTGGCGTCCACATCCACGGCGGGCGCAGCCAGGGCGGGCAGTGCGGTCAGCACCAGCGCCGCCGCCACCGCACCGGCAGCCGCCGCGCGTTTGGCAAATGTTTTCAGTTTCATAATTTTCCCTTGTTATCGTGGTTTATTGGGGTGCAAATTGGGAAATTTCCCGCACGCCCCATATACCGGAAATCACATTGGCGGGGAACTGAGCGGTCGTCGTCTCGTAGCTCTCCACCGACTGGTTGTAGGCCGCAGCCGCGCGTTCAATGGTGGCCTGGGCCGAGACAAAGGCGTTGTACTGGTTGTTGATGGCCTGCTGGGTGCTGGCGTCCACTTTATTATTGACCGCCGCGTACAGCGCATCCACTGCGTTATACAAATCGCGGTTGGCGTTGTACTGGGCGGCGGGGTCAGCTGCCGTGTTGTTCCAGACTTCCAGCGCGACCCGGGCGTCCTGCAGGGCCTCTGTCGGGGCGTTTTCCAGGTAGCCGACCTGCTTGATGAGGTTAGCCGCCGCGTCCACCTGGGTGCCAAAATCGGTCTGGATGCTGTTGTTGTACTTGTCGATGGCGGTGTAGAGCTTCGCTGTATCGTTGTATTTTCCTTTCAGCTTTGCCCCGCCGATGCCAAACACCGACACGAGCGCCAGCGCGGCGAGCACGACCGATGCCGTGCTGCGCTTTTTGGCCGGGGCGGGCAGTTTTGACTCGACCTCGCCCAGCACTTCCAGCTGCGGGCCATGGATGGTAAAGGTTTCCTGTTGTTCAAGTTGCATTGCAAATACCTGTATTGCACCGTAGGGGCCGGGCATACCCGGCCCGCACGGTTATGGAAAACGGTCGTCTGCCATTCTCGGCGCGGGCGAACCATGTTCGCCCCTACATACTCTGCCCCGGGATGGCTGTGCACATAGGGAGAGGTCTTGACCCCTCCCCGGCGGTCAGAGGGCTGGCCCGCCCTACAACCACCCGGAAATCGTGTGCCAATTTGCGGGGCGTCGGGGACGCCGCCCCCTTCAACGCAGCTTCTCAGCCGTTGATCTCCAGCATCTTCTGGCGCAGTTCACCCTCAATGCGGCCAAGCTCCTGCTCGGCGTTGGCGCGCTTGACCTTACCGTCGGCGCGGATCTTGTTCAGCTCATCCAGCGTCTCGATCAGCTGCTTGTTCGTCTGCTGCAGGGTCTCGATATCCACGATGCCGCGCTCGGACTCCTTGGCGATATCGATGGTGCCCTGTTTCAGCGTGGCAGCATTCTTCTTCAGCAGTTCGTTCGTGGCATCCGTCACAGCGCGTTCGGCGGCCATAGCCTGCTGGCTGTGGGCAATGCCCAGGGCCAGCACCATCTGGTTCTTCCACAGGGGGATGGTGTTCACGATGGTGGTCTGAATCTTCTCGGCCATCATCGTGTCGTTGGACTGGATCAGGCGGATCTGCGGGCCCATCTGGATGGAGACGTTGCGGGTCAGTTCCAGATCGTAGAGCTTTTTCTCAAAGCGGTCGCACATATCGGCCAGGTCGCGGGCGGCCTGGGCATCCTCGGGCAGCTGGGTACGCTGGGCCTTCTCCTGGGCAGCTTTCAGCTCATTGGCACGCACATCGGCCAGCTTCTTTTTGCCGGCCAGAATGTACATCGTCAGCTCTTTGAAGTAGACGAGGTTATACTCGTACATCTTATCGAGCATGGCAATGTCCTTCATCAGGACGACCTGGTGATCTTCCAGCTTCGTCTTGATGCGCTCGACGTTTTTGTCGGCGCTGTCATAACGGGTCTTGAGCTGCTCGATGCTGTTGGACGTCTTTTTGAAGAAGCCCAGAATACCCTTGGGCTGCTCGGCGTTGGCGTCAAAGCCCTGCAGTTCGGCAATCAGGCCGGTGATAAGCTCGCCGGTCTCGCCCATATCCTGGGTCTTGACGCGGGAGAGCGCCGTCTCGGAGAAGTCGCTCAGCTTCTTCTGGCTGGCGGCACCGTACTGCAAGACCATCTGGGAGTTAGTCAGGTCGATTTTTTCGGCAAAATCGTTGACCATCTTCTGCTCCTCAGGGGAGAGGGGGGTATCCTCCACCTGCACGGGGGTCGCTTTTTTGCTTTCCGCGATGACTTTCTCATCAGCGGCGGGGTCCAGGGTCAGCGTCGGCGCGGCGGGGGCGGAGTCCAGGGTCAGGGTAGGGGCAACAGGGGCGTTCAGATCCAGTTCATTGTTCAGGTCAGCCATGGTCGTTTGTCCTTTCTGCATATACTTTTATTTCGTAAGGTTCTGGCTTTTCAGGATGCTGTCCAGTACCTCGATGTCGGTCGAAATATCCATTGCCTCGGCGCTGTACAGCGCGTCCAGCAGGTTTTCAAAGGCGGCGGCGGTGGTATCGGCGTTGCGGCGCAGGTCAGCTTCGATCTGGGCAGCATTCTCGCCCTTGACGCCCTGCTTTTCCAGTTCGGCGTAAGCGCCCATCAGCTTGACCATCTCCGGCAGGTAGTAGCGGGCAAAACGATCGATATTGCGCGCTTTGTCCGGGGTCTTTGCCACGGTGTCCGCAATGTTGCGGCCCGCTTTTTCCATGCGATCCATCGCGTCGGAAAGCTGCTTGTCGGGAATTTCGTCGTTCAGTTTGTGCAGGGCGTCCAGGTTGGCGGTGACGCCGTTGAGCAAGGCGTCCACGTCCTCACTGCCGGTGGCGTAAGCGACCGGCACCCGCACGACGCGCACGGGGCAGAGTTTTGTGCCCGCGATATACATGCCCGCGCTGATGACCGCCGTGGCGATCAGCCCGCCCAGCGTGTAGATGGGCAGCACCAGCGCCATAATGGGCCAGACCAGCGCCGCCAGATAGATGGGCAGCACCGGGCGTTTGGTTTTTTCCAGCCAGTTGGTCATGCAACAGTCCCTCCAATATAATATATACCTATTATAGAACAAAATCCGTTCACTTGCAACCGGTTAGCTGCAAAAATGGTTCCAATGCTGCGCCCCAGGTGGCTTGCAGGCGGGCGGGGGACCATGCGGCATTGGCGGGGCTGGTGCTGGGCAGCACGGTAGCGGGCAGGTGGGTCAGCGGCTCGGCATATTTTGCATAGATGCGCCCCGACGCCGCGCCGTTGCAGAACACCGCCTGCACGCCCAGCTTGCGTATCAGCGCAGCTACATCGTTGGGAACCGCGTTGCGGATGGACGCATCCGACGCGCCTTTGATATCGCAGGCACCGATGGTATCCCACACGGCCAGGCCGTGATTCAAAATAATAGCTTTCTTCGCCTCGATGTCGGCCCAATCGGGTACAGGCTCCCCGGTCACGGCGGCGATCATCGGCCAGAAGCGGTTCTGCTTGTGGCCGTAGAAAAAGCCCTGCTCCCGGCTTTTGGGGCTGGGGAAGCTGCCTAAAATCAGCGCATTGGCGCGAGCGCCGTGCAGCGGCGGCAGCCCGGGGCCGACGTGGGTGTACCCGGCCATCTTAGAACGCCTCCGGCCACAGTTCGCGGCACAGCTCGGCAATGCCGTGGGGTTCAGCGTCTGGGCCGGTGCGATCCGCAGCAGCCTTGGCGGCGGCGCTGCCGTTGCCCATGGCAATGCCCAGGCCCGCCGCTTTCAGCATAGCAACGTCGTTATCGCCGTCACCCACGGCCACACAGTCCGCCGGGTCCAGCCCTGCGAGCTTGGCCAGTTCCAACAGGCCGGTGCCCTTGTCGATGCCCTTTTGCAGGATATCGCAGCCGTCGCTGCCGGGGTAGGAGAAGAGGAAGTTCAGCCCGAGGTAGCCGTACTGTTCCTGGAATTTTTCGGCCATCGCCTGCGGCAAAAAGCCGAACGCGCCGAAGGGCATTTCCGTCAGGTGATGGTCCTGATCCTCTCCGTCCACGATGTTCAGCGCAAGGTTTTTCTCTCGCTCGCGCCGGGCGAACTCCTCGTAGCCAATATAGGCGTGGTTCGCATCGTGGAAGGTGAACCGCAGCGGCAGGTCGTAATTTTCAAAAAAGTCCACCAGGGCGTACATTTCCTCTGTCGTCAGACGGTGTAAGGCCAGATCCGCACCCTTGTAGTCCACCAGCTGGGCACCGCCCGCGCAGACCCAGTAGTCAGGCCGGATGCTGCGCAGCAGACCCTTGCCCACACCGATGCGCCCGCGCCCGGTGGCAATAGCGATTTTAACGCCCGCCCTCTGCACAGCGCAGACGGCCTCGGCATTTTCCCTGGGTACACGCTCACAGCTGCCCGGCCGCAGCGTACCGTCGATATCGAGTAATAATAGTTTATATTTCATAGGGTTGACCTCACTTGGTTTCATGGAATCGCTCCCACATCCTTTTATCATTGTTTTCTATTATACCAAAGTCTAACCCCCTCCCGCAAGGCATATTCTGCTTTGGGGTGATGTTTGTGCAGCTGGATCTTTCGCATTCCCGCAGGCGTCGGCGGTGGTGGCTTCTGCCGTTTGTGTTGGCCGCCGTTTTCCTTGCTGGGCCGTGGCTGGCCGCTGTTGTGCCGGGCACGGCTGCTTCTATTGGCCGGTTCGTCGGGGCGCGGTATACGGCGCAGATCGACGCGCTGCAAACCGAAAATTTCACGCTGCACCAGCAGCTTGCCCGCAGTGCCGATGCCCTGGCCGAGAACGATGCCCTGCGCCGGCTGGCCGGGTGCGGGCGGGTCAGCGCCGCTGTGGCCCCGGCGCGGGTCCTTGCCCGGGGCGTGGGCGGCTTCACGCTGGCCTGTCCGGGGGCCGTGTCCGGGGCCGCCGTGCTGGACGCAGGCGGGCGGTATGCGGGCATCGTCACCGCCGTGGACGGCGACACCTGCACCGTGGCGCTGGTCCGGACTGCCGGGTTGTGTGGGGCTTATGCCGGGCTGGTCACACCGGGGATATGGCAGCTGACCGATCTGCCCGCCGACTGCGGGCTAGCGGCGGGGGACGTCGTAACAACGCCGAGCGGCGACTGGCTGGGCACGCTGGCCGCCACACCTATGCCCGACACCGACGGCCTGACCGCCAGCGCCGCCTTGGCCGATACCGCCGATTTGTGCGCCAGCGTCTATTTCGTGAAAAAGTAATTGCTTTTTCGTCGAAAATTGCGTACAATAAATATGTATTTTGCGCGGGCTTATGCCCCATAACTTCATCTATATTTTTCGAGGTGATTCCATGTCCAACCGCAAAAATGCCCACCGCCGCCGTCTGCGCGTGGCGGTGCTGGCCGTCGTGTGCGGCGCGGTGTTTGCGGCGTTCTTTGCCCGGCTGGCTTGGATGCAGTTTGCCCGCGCCGACTACTACGCCGACAAAGCCGCCGAGGCCAGTTCGGCCAGCTACACCATAACCCAGCACGCCGCACGGGGCGTCATCACCGACGCAAACGGCGTGGTGCTGGCCCGGGACACCACCGTGTACGATTTATACCTGCGCATCCCGGCCCCGCCGGGGACCGACCTGCGCGAGACTGTAAAAAACATAGAGACCCTGACAGGCAGCAAGGATGTGGAAACACAGCTTGCTGCCTTTTGTTCTGCTGCCTCGGCGGGGGAGCTGGCCGTGGCCCGGGGCGCGGATGTTGATATGCTGACCGCCTTCTACACTGCGGGCCTTGTGCAGAGCGGCGCGGTGCGGCCCGCCGCCCGGGGCGTGCGCAGCTGGCCGGGCGGTACGCTGCTGCCCCACGCGCTGGGCCTGACCGGCCCTATCACCGCCGAGCAATGGCCCGCCGCCAAAGCGCGGGGCCTGGCCATGGATGCCGCCATCGGCCAGAGCGGGCTGGAAGCCGCCTACGACGACTTGCTGCGCGGGCAGGATGGGCGGGTGCTCATCAACACCGGGTTTGACGGGGCCGTGCGCCACACCGTGCAGCTGCGGCAGGCCGTGCCCGGGGCCGCGCTGGTGCTGACGGTGGACAGTTCCCTGCAAAAAGCACTGCAGGACGCACTGATTTTGCAAATCCACACCCTGCAGACCACCAAGGCTGCCGGGGCCGGGCGGGAGTGCCGCGCCGGGGCCGCCGTGGTCGTAGACGTGAAAACCGGCAGCATCCTGGCCGCCGCCAGCGTGCCGGGGTTTGACCTGAACGCCTGCCGTGCGGACTACGCGGCCCTTGCCGCCGATGCCGCCGCGCCGCTGCTGGACCGCACCGCCCAGGGGCTGTATGCGCCGGGTTCGGCTTTCAAGCCCGCCGTGGCAGCCGCCGCGCTGACTGCAGGCATTGACCCTGCCGCCACCGTGAATTGCACCGGGCGGTACGGCTTTTACAACGGCTACCAGCCCGGCTGCCTGCAATACGGCCACAGCGGCCCGGTCGACCTGCGCACCGCGCTGGAACACAGCTGCAATATCTTTTTTTACGATGTCGGGCGGCGGCTGGGGGTGGATACTTTCTCCGCCATGGCGCAGCAGCTGGGCCTGGCCGCCCCCACCGGTGTTGAGGTCGCCGAAGCCCGGGGCCGTCTGACCTGGTCCAGCGACGGAAACTACCAGGCCGGGCTTACGCTGATGGCAGCCATCGGGCAGGGGAACACCGCCGTGACGCCGCTGCAGTTGGCCGCCTACGCCGCCACGCTGGCCAACTACGGCCAGCGCCCCGCCCTGCACTACGCCGACCGCGCCGTGAGCGTCGCCACCGGCGAGACGCTGTGGCAGTACACACCGACCTTCACCGCCGTGCCGGGCGGCGAGGCCGTGTTTGGCCCCATCCGGGACGGCATGAAGCGGATGGCCCAGACGACCCGCGTGCTGCGGGAGGCCCCGGTCGTCTGCGCTGCAAAAACGGGCAGTCCGCAGCTGGCTGACACTTTACCTGGCGGCAGTCACTATGTCAACTCGGTGCTCATCGGGTACGCGCCCGCCGACGACCCGCAGATCGCCGTGGCCGTCGTGCTGGAATACGGTGGGGGCGGGGCCAACGCCGCGCCCATCCTGCGGGCGGTGCTGGACGCCGTGTTCTGGATATGAAACGTTTCCATTTTTTCGCAACCCATCGCTATTCCTTGTGCATTTTATCCATATTTGTGCATCAAAAAGTATACCTTATCGTGATTTTCTTCAAAAAGAAGGTGTCATTTTTTGACAAAAAGCCAGTTGCAGTTCAGCCGGAAATGTGCTAAAATATATAGGAGATAGTGTTGCACAACTGCGGAAGGGAGCCGACATGAACGCACAGTGTATCATGGTCTGCTCCGGCAAGGGCGGCACCGGCAAAAGCACGGTTTCGGTGCTGCTGGGGGCCTGTTTGGCGCGGCTGGGACGGAAGGTCCTGCTCATTGAGCTGGATTCGGGTCTGCGCAGCGTGGACATTATTGCAGGCGTCTACGGCCGCACCGTCTATGACATTGAGGATGTCCTCTGCGGCCGATGCGAGGGGGCCAAGGCCGTTGTGCCCAGCCTGCTTTACCCCGGGCTGTCGGTCATCAGCGCCCCCTATGAAGGCGGTGCAGTGGATGCTGCGCCCCTGGGGCGGCTTCTGGTCGCCATGCGCCCCTATTTCGATTTTGTGATTTTGGACACCGCCGCCGGGATGGGTGCGCCGTTCACGGCGGCCGCCGCCGTGGCGGACAAGGCCCTGCTGGTGCTGACCCCCGACCCGGTCGCCCTGCGCGACGGCAAAATTGTGGCGGACCGGCTGCTGGCCGGGGCACGCCCCCAAAGCGCCGTGCGGTTGGTGATGAACCGCGTCAGGCGCGAGAGCTTTGGCAAAAACGCCGCTGTGGCTGACCTGGATGAGTGCATTGACACCGTGGGTGCCCAGCTGCTGGCCGTGATACCCGAAAGCCACGTACTGCAGCTGGCCGGGGCCAACGGCACCGTGCCGCCTGCGGGCGACCCCGCCGTGGCGGCCGGACAGGCTATGGCAAAACGTTTGTGCGGACAGCGCGTTCCGCTTACCTTTTAACTTGTAATTCTGCTGCGAAGGATGGTGGCATTTTCTATGACGATCGCATTGATAGCCCACGACTCCAAAAAGGAGCTGATGGTGCAGTTTTGTATGGCCTACCGCCATATTTTGGAGCAGCACCGTCTGCTGGCTACCGGCACGACCGGCCGCTTGATTGAGGAGAACACTGGGCTGAAGGTAACAAAGTTTCTGCCCGGCGGTCACGGCGGTGCCGAGCAGATCGTGGCGCGCATCGCCTGCGAGGAAGTGGACATGCTGCTCTTCTTCCGTGACCCCATCAGTGCCAAACCCAGCGAGCCGAACGAGATGAACCTGCTGCGCATCTGCGACGTACACAACGTCCCGGTCGCCACCAACATTGCCACCGCCGAGGTTCTGATTCACGGCCTGGAGCACGGCGATTTGGATTGGCGCGAAATCATCAATCCGCAGCGGTGAATTATACGTTTGATACAGGGCGTTCACCGAAGACCAAAGAGACAAGTTAAGAATCCACACGCAGGCCCCTCCGCCATCCGGCTCCGGGGCCTGCTTTCTTTTTTGTTTCCAATCCTCTCTCATTCTGTCCCATGCGGGAAAACATGAGATAATGCGTTGATTTTGCTTGGTGTGGACTTGGAATGTTCTTGGAGTTGGCTTGGAGATTAGGCGGATTGCGAGCGGAACGGAGTGGAGCGAGCTCCTATGCGCTGTCTTGATTTTCTCTGCGCCTTTCTGAATTTTTTCGTGTACCCGCACATATAGTACGACCAATACAAAATCGGAAAATGAGGAATCTTGTTTTGCCTCTTAATACGTCTTTATGCCATTACAGCGATAAACCTATGAGGCAAGCAAAAATTCAAGATTTTCCAAAAGGCACACTGAAATTCCACTTTTTCCAAATTTCGTTCTTTTCGGTTCGTTATTTGGAAAATGTGGAACGGAAGTTTGCCCCAAAAAGGCACGGTTGATTTTCCTTTTTCTTCGGTGAACGGACGCCCCAAATTCACAGTAAGGAGCGTCAAAGAAATGCGAAAGCAAGTCCAAAAAGAGCGCTGTACCAAAATCATGCTCACAAAATGCAAGGCTGTCTGCTGTCTGTACGACAAAGTGCAGCTTGCCGCCGCGAAAATGCTGGATGCAGAACCGGCAATTTTTCAATTTGAATGTAATGTTCCTATCCTCTGCAATGATATTCCTGCCAACGACTTAAATCTTCCCAGCGAAACCTACACCACAGATTTTGTTCTGCACTATGACGATGGGCACACGGCAGTCCGTGAGGCTGTCTTTCGGTCTTATTTAAGCCGCCCCTCGGTTGCTGAAAAGCTGGAACTGTCCCGCCGATACTGGCAGCAGCAAGGCATCTCCGATTGGGGTATCATCATCGACAAGGAGGATACCAGCCATGAGGAATCTTGACATCCTTGCCGCTGAAAGCGGCGAACACGTCCGCGTTTTGCTTTGCAGAGAAGAACAGAGCTATGTTGTCAGCTGCCAACACTTTCGGATGCCGTACCCCGTTGCATCGGATTTGCTTGCAGAATTACAGCCCGTCCCTGCCGAAACATACTCTGTTTTCGTTCTGGACGAGGACATCACCAACCGCCAGCGCGAGGGGCGCAATCGCAAGCTCGACCTGATTGCGCCGCTGTTGGAGGATGCCTGTATCTATGATAAATCCCATCGCAACGAGGTTGTCCGCCAGATTGCTGCCGAGCATGGCATTGCCCGCCGCACGGTACTCCAATACCTTTGGCGCTACTGGGTCTACCAATCTAAAAATGCACTTTTACCCGCAGAGCGTCCCACGCCAGAACAGCATGAGCTTACTGCCGATGAAAAGGCCATCCGTTGGGCGCTGAACAAGTATTACTACACCCCGCAACGGCAGAGCTTGCAGACCGCCTACAAGATGATGCTGCGGGCAAAATACTGCGATGCACACGGCACACTAAAAGCTGAATACCCTACGTTCTGGCAGTTTCGCTATTTTTTCCGCAAAAATCGTGACCCTATCAGCGAGACCATCAGCAGACAGGGGCTTAAAGCCTACCAGCGCAATCACCGTCCGTTTACTGGCTCGGTCTGCGATTATGCACACACCATCGGCGTGTACATGACTGATGCCACCGTTGCCGACATCTACATTGTCAGCCGCCTTTCCCGCAAGCCTATTGGCCGACCTGTCATTTATACGATGGTCGATGCCTACAGCCGCCTGATTACTGGCGTATATGTCGGCTTGGAGGGCGGACAATATGCACTGCGCTTGCTGCTTCAGAACACTTTTACGGATAAAGTCAGTTTTTGCCATCAGCATGGGATAGACATTGACCCGCAGGACTGGCCGAGCCATCATCTACCCACCAAAGTCATGACAGACCGTGGCAGTGAGTTCACCAGTGGCCCGCTGGAAAATCTGTGCGAGAGTTACCACATCGAGATTGAAAATCTTCCTGCATACCGTCCGGATTTAAAGGGTGTAGTTGAAAAACTGTTTGATTTGGTTCAGAGTGCCTACAAACCGCTACTTAAAGGCAAGGGTGTCATCGAATCCGACACACAAGAACGCGGTGCGCCGGACTACCGCAGACAAGGCACATTGGATTTAGAGCAATTTACCGCCGTTGTTCTGCGTTGCGTCCTGTTCTATAATGCAAAATCTGTACAGACGGGCTTTACTCGCATACCCGCCATGATAGAAGCCAACACACCGCCTCTGGCATCAAGTATCTGGTCGTTCTGTGAGGCACAGGATGATTGTCCTGTGCATGAGGCCATAGATAAAAAGCTGCTTTATACGCTGTTGCCCCGTGTCGAGGGAAAAATCACGCAACGCGGTCTGGAAATCTTCGGTCTGCGTTTTTCAAACTGCACTTTTAAAAAGCGTTTTGTCGCTGCCGGTCTCTGCGGGCGGGAGACTGTACAGGTTGCCTATGCGCCGGAATGTATGGATACCGTGTGGTTGTATGAAAACGGCACTTACTCGGCTTTTGACTTGGTGCAAAAATCCTATCTGGGCAAATCACTGGCGGAAATTGCAGACGCACAACAGCAGGAAAAAGTAGAACGCACCGATTGGAAAAAGCAGGAATTGCAGGCACAGCTTGACCTTATGAGCGATATACAAGCCATTGCAGACCGCTCCGAACGTACCATGCCAGACCGCAGCAATATCAGCAAGCAGATACAGCAAAACCGCAGCACAGCCCGCAAACAAGAAAGCGTATCACTGATGGATTTACTGGCACAGCAACAGGAGGACGATTTCGATGCACGCTGATTATATTGCAAATCCGCTCTACGACAATAATCCTTTTATTGAAGCCTTGCCTCCGATGCTGTCCGGCAAAGACTTGATTCACGCTCTGGCGGTCATCCCACCCTATAGCGATAGTGACCGTGACCGCAGCACCGGGGAGCGTTTGCAGCTGTTGTCCTCGCTATATGAGTTTTACCAGCCCCTATGCATGACGATTGACTTATACTGTGAAATCTACACTGCTATGCAGCATTGCTATGGGCAGTATTCAATCCACAGCGAAGCTGCCGCCATGCAGAATAGTTACTCGCTGATGCACGGCAATGCTCTTGCCGCATCCATCGGCGGCGGCAATTCTTTCTCTGTAGTCGGCGTGTCGGGTCTTGGCAAGTCAACCGCCTTGCAACGTGTATTATCGTTATATCCGCAGGTCATTGAGCACACTGAGTATCATGGGCAAAAGTTCTACTGCCACCAAATCCCGTACTTGGTTGTGCAGACCCCGCACGATGCGTCCATTAAAGCACTGATACTGGATATTTACCTGCAAATCGACAGTTTGATTGGAACCACCTATCAAAAAGATGCCCTATCGCGCAGGTTGAGCATTGATGTTCTTGTCAGCCAGCTTAACCAAATTGTGCGCGTCAATCATATAGGGTTACTGGTGATAGACGAGTTGCAGAACATTACCTATCATAAAAGTGATGGCGGTATACGCTTTTTGAATTTTCTCGTTCACCTTATCAACGGGGCAGGGGTAAGTGTCTGCATGGTCGGAACACCGCGCGTTTTGCAGGTATTGCAGCAGGAGTTTCGCGCCGCACGGCGTACCACTGGGCTTGTCTATGACCGGCTGCCCAACGATAAGGAATTTTCATTGCTCCTGCATGGGCTATGGTATTATCAGTACACGCAATATGTCACCGACCTGACTCCAGAGCTTACAAACTGGCTGTATCGCAAGACACAGGGCATCCCGGATATACTCTCCAAATTGCTGTATAACGCCCAAAAGCAAGCCATCCTTGACGGACGCGAAAAGCTGGACTTAGAGGTTTTTGAAAGTGCATTTATAAAAAATCTGGAGATGGTGTCAGAATACATAAGCGAGCTTTCCGCCAAGCCCATTGTTAAGCGGCAGGCAAAGACCACGCCGGAGGTGTCTGTAGGTTCTGTAGCCCCCACCAAGATTGTTGGAAACGATATACGGGTGCTGCTCAAAAAAACGAAAAAGTGCGGCGAATCACCTGTATCTGCTTATGCTGAGTATATCAAGGGCGAGGTAGCAATATGATTAGCTTCTTTCCCTCGCCGTACCCTGATGAACTATGGTACAGCGTCATTTGCCGCTACCATGTTCACAGTGGCAACTACTGTGCTAAGCACACCCTGCGGCAGCTATATGGGGACAATTTCTGTGCTCCCAGTCTAATGCTCTGCGGGCCTATAAATACGCTGTTGGCACAGCTTCCGCAAGGGTTCTTGTCTGCAAAGGATGTTGTAATGCAGCACACATTTTATCCCTATTACGCGCGGTTTTTCCCTACGCAGCGTAAGCGTTCCACCTATGCCTATGTTGTCAATGGCAATCCATTAGCTGTACATCGGATGGGCATTTCACAGGCTAACGGGAATCATTGCTCTATAATGCGCTATTGTCCTGCGTGCTACCAAGAAGACTTGCAGTTGTATGGTGAGCCTTATTGGCATCGCAGCCACCAACTGCCAGATATGCAGATTTGTACCAAACATCGTTGCTGGCTGGTCGATACCGATGTCACATACAACAGCACACGGCAGCAGGAACTATTTCCTGCAACATTCACCATGCGGCTTAAAAAACAGCCAGCAGAACCCGTACCGGGCTGTCTGCTGGCGTTAGATTCATTATTGCATGATACTTTAGATTCAAGTTTTGATTATCGTGACGGCTCTTTTTACCACGCCGTCCTTGACTGCGCATTACGTTCCCGTGGCTGGCGCTCCCTGACCGGGGGACGTACATACGCCACCAAAATCGAAAATGCACTTTTAAAACTATATGGCAGTTATGTTCCTGCGACTGACATATCCGCAAAGCAGCTGCACGCCACACTATGCAACAAGTCCGTTGCGCCGCGATATGTTCTGCAACTTGCCGTTCTGCTGAGACTGACTCTCTATGACCTGCTGCACGCACCCGATGCCGTGCTAGACTATAAGACCGAGATGAAAGAAATGTATCAATCAGGAGCCAGCATGTACCATATAGCGCAGCTGTACGGCACGGATGCAAAAACTGTAGCGCGATGGGTGAAACAGTAAGGGCAATGATTCTGTCGGCCATAGTTTATAATGGCAGCTGCATATCTATGCTGCCGCTTTTTCCTTATCTGCCTCCTTTCTTTTACTATTTTTACGTGCTTTTCTCTTCTCATCGTATTCCCTTTGAATCAAGATGAATTTATCCATCAGTACCTTTTCTTTACTACGATTTCCCTTGATAACCATTGATGGGTTAATCAGCCAAACGCCATCAAGTTGCATTGCCACAAACCCTTTATCCGCAAGGGAGTCCATCGCTCTCTGTACGGTGGCTTTCGAGCTATTGATATTTACTGCAATCTTTTTCATTGTTCCAACGTACATATTGTTACCGCTCTGCATTGCACATACCAGAAAATCCAGCACCAGTGATTCCTTTCCGCCCAGTCCGGAAACAACTCCAAAAAATGAATCATACACTTTAAAAAAATTCATTTTCACATTGCTTATGCTTTCTGGTGTCGAATATTCTCGCGGCAAAAATAACGGGTCATTGCCATCGCCATCCGTTATAAGTAAATCACTTAGCGGGCGGTTAAGCAGAGTGTCATATTCTGACATTAGCCGTGCTTGCACATAAATGTCGCCTTTAACAAGCAGCCTTGGATTTATCATCCAAACTCTTTCATCCTCAGTCTTTGCCAGCATATCACTTTCCTGCATCTTTTTCACTGTATTACGTACTGTTACGACATCGCAATTCAATTTTCTTGCTATCGTTTTGTACGCCCCAACGAATTTATTTTTCGTCGGCTGTGTTTCCTGCAAGATGTATGCCAACACCTTGCTTTCCGCAGCGGAAAAGTTTGAAAGAAGTTCAAAGAACTTAGCATCGGCTTTCCAAAAGTGCTTTGTCCCGTATCCAGTGTTGTGACACTCGTGCTGGATTTTCTCAGCCACGCCAGTTTTAGCGTTTTTCAGAACAATCGTTTCAACATTTTGTTTCTTCATTACATTACTCCTTTGATACTTTAGGGGTGATTCCATGATACTTTTTGTTTCATTTCCATATATTTCCACGCGAAATATACAGTCATATATCGCTATATTTTTCAAGTCTTTCCTTCACAAATGCCAAGTCTCTCTTCTTATCTATTCAATGTTAATTCATTTCATGAAATATCATTGATAAAATAAGAAATGTCGCGGGAAACGTACAGCCAACCCGCAGAATCTCTGCTGTCAGTTGGTTGCCTCTTATTTGCTCCTATATAAGTTCGCGCCTTGCGGGGGAAGATAGGAATAAATAAGAATCGCCAGCAGAACTCTTATTGTCTCCTATGATTCCGCGCTCCGCGAGACAAATAGGAAACTATAAGTAATCTGCCGAAGTAGTAGTTACCGCTTTGTCTTGCCGTTCTGGCTTGCTAAATATGCTTACCTTACCACCAAAAGTTTGCGGCTTTCCCGTAACCGTTCTACAGGAGGCAGGGCTTTCCTTTGGCCGAAGTGAAGCACTGCTTGCGGGAGAAGTTCAGACCATCCCGTAAAGTCGCGGCAGTGGGTAAGTTCCTTTCGTTCTGGAGACTGAACGCCAAACTGCCGTAAGCGTTCTTCTCGGCAGCGGAAGTTAGCGTCTTCCGGCAAGTTGAGCCTTGACATGTTGCAACCATTTTGCGATTGTCAGCCATCCTAGGGTTGCCGATGCTGCTTGTTATTTTGTTTTCAAGGTACAAAAAAAGGAGCCAGTACAAACGCTGCTTACACTATCCCCGTAGAGATAATGTCGCAATTTTCGTACTGGCTCCTTAGAGCTTTACCATTCAGTATGATTATTCAGTTTTAGATTAACGGACACCCAACAAGTCTTTAGGCACTTATTGAGTTTATATTTATATTATACCACAATTTTGCACAGAACGCAAGTGCGTTAAAAGAATTACACAAGCCCGAAGTATTTGTCAAAGAACGCTTGCAATTTTGCAATAATGCCATCCTTTTTGGCCGCTCGGTTGCCGCCGCCAAAGCGCGAGACCGGCGGCAGGATGCGGTCAACATCTGTGCCGGTAGTCTTTAATACACCATCTCGGAAAGAGTTATCCACAAACTTGCGCGTTTCATCCGGCTTGAGCTTTTCATCCGCGATAAGTGTATCAAGGTCGGTTTTCTTTTGCTCGGTGACGAACTTTATCCAGTCGTCATCTACCTTGGTAGCCGTATTGACCGTTGCGATAAAGTTTTCAATCAGGTCTTTCTTGCTGCGCAGCTGCATACTGGAATCCACGGCCTTGCGGATGTCAACAAGGATTTCTTTATCCTCGCAGTTGCTATCGTGATACTTGGCAACCAGCATAAGGATATAGTCAATGTTGATTTCCACCTGACGGATAAGCTCCATCTCAAAAACTATATCGTCATTGATGACTTCCTTATCAGGGTTCTTAGGCCGCAGCTGTTGGTATAGGTCAATATAGTTGCTCTGGTAGTCCTGCATATCGCGTGGGGAGAGCAGTTCATTGCCCGCAAAGTCGTCAAACGAGGTAAGGATATTCCGCAGCCGCAGGATTGCGCCAAACAGCGCGATAAAGTCCTTTTGGTTTTGCTCTCCAACAATGGGCTGACCCAGCGGGAACTTTGCTTGCAGCTTGGCAATCAGGTCTTCGTAGCCGTCGTGGTGTTTGCCGTCCTCGTCATAGCCATCGTAATAGGCTTTATAGTTTTTCAGCAGAACGATACTACCCGCATTGCGGTCACCAAACAGGGCAATGGCTTTGTTGGTTTCTTCCTCCAGATTGCGGAAACAGACAATATTGCCGTATGTCTTTACGGAGTTCAGGATACGGTTTGTGCGCGAGAACGCCTGTATCAAGCCGTGCATGACGAGGTTTTTATCCACCCAGAGCGTATTTAGCGTGGTAGCGTCAAAGCCCGTCAGGAACATATTAACGACTATCAGGATGTCAACCTCGCGATTTTTCATCCGCAGGGAAAGGTCTTTATAATAGTTCTGGAATCTGTCGGCCGAGGTGTCATAATGCGTCTTAAAAAGTGCATTATAATCCTTGATTGCAGACTCCAAAAAGTCCCGCGAGCCTGCGTCAAGCTGGCTGGTGTCGTCAGAATTTTCCTCTCCCAGCATGCCGTTTGCATCTTCCACGTCCTCGTTGGGGGCGTAGCTGAAAATCGTTGCTACCCGCAGGCGCTTTGCTTCGGGCAAGTCCTGCATCTGGCGCTTAAATTCCAGATAGTACGCCTTTGCCATCGCAATCGAGCTGACCGCAAAGATGGAGTTAAAGCCCGACAGGCGCACGCTGTCCTTGACCTCTGTGACCTGCCCGCGTGTTTTATCGGTGGCTACTGCTTCAATGTTGCGCAGCGCACGGAAAGAATACGTTTTACCGTTACGTTTTGTCTTCTGGTCGAAATGCTCTAAGATATATTTGACGATTTCCTTTACACGGCGCGGGTCGGCAAGTGCCTTTTCAGTGTCGATGGCCTTGACCTGCTTATCGCCGATGCCTGCTTTGCGGTTGACCGTATCCACATAGTCGATACGGAACGGCAGAACGTTGTTATCGTTGATAGCGTCAACAATCGTATAGGTATGCAGCGGCAAGACTTTTTTGCCGTTTGCATCAGGCTCACCGCCAAACGCCTGCGGTGTAGTTTTCAGCGTGGGCTTGCCGCGCGTACTGGCATTGGCCGCAAAAATCGGCGTGCCTGTAAAGCCAAAGAGGTGATAGTTCTTAAAATATTTTGTGATGTCCTCGTGCATATCGCCAAACTGGCTGCGATGGCACTCATCAAAAATCAAGACAACATGCTTTTGGAAAATCTCATGTCCCTTATTGCGGGCAACAAACAACGCCAGCTTTTGAATCGTTGTAATGATGATTTTATAAGTATGCGGGTTGCCCTTGGCGTCCCGGTCTTCCAGCTGGCGTTGCAGCACCTGCGTGGAGGTGTTGCCGTTTGCCGCTCCTTTTTCAAAGCGGTCATATTCTTTCATGGTCTGGTAGTCCAAATCCTTGCGGTCTACCACGAACAGAACCTTATCAATATAGGGGAGGTTGGACGCCAGCTGCGCCGTTTTGAAGGAGGTCAGCGTTTTGCCGCTGCCCGTGGTGTGCCAGATGTACCCGCCTGCGGCCAGTGTCCCCGTCTGCTTGTAGTTGGTCGAAACCTCAATGCGGGACAAAATACGCTCAGTGGCCGCAATCTGGTACGGACGCATCACCAGCAGCAGGTCTTCGGACGTAAAGACGCAATACTTCGTCAGGATGTTCAGCAGCGTATGGCGGGCAAAGAACGTGCGGGTAAAGTCCACCAAATCGGGAATAACGCGGTTTTTCCCATCCGCCCAAAAGGACGTAAATTCAAAGCTGTTGCTTGTCTTTTTGCTGCTCTTTCGGGTCGTTCCGGCGCTTTCTTTAATGTGGCTGTCGCGGGTCGTGTTGGAGTAGTATTTCGTGTTCGTGCCGTTGGAGATAACGAAAATCTGTACATACTCATACAGCCCGCTGCCCGCCCAAAAGCTGTCCCGCTGGTAACGGTTGATTTGGTTGAATGCCTCCTTGATAGGCACACCGCGCCGCTTCAATTCCACATGAACCAGCGGCAGACCGTTTACCAGAATCGTGACATCATAGCGGTTATCATAGTTGCCGCCGTTCTCGACATACTGGTTAATGACCTGCAAGCGGTTGTTGTGGATGTTCTTTTTATCCAGCAACGTGATATTGACCGTAGAGCCGTCCTCGCGGGTCAGATTTTGAATGTTATCCTCTTGGATGCGGCGGGTCTTTTCTTTGATGCCATCGTTCGCATTGGCGATTTTATCCTTAAAGAAGAAGTCCCACTCTTTATCCGTGAAAGTATAGTTGTTCAGCAGTTCCAGCTGACGGCGCAGGTTTGCCACAAGGTCAGCGTTATCATGGATAGGGAGGTAGGCATAGCCCTGCTCCTCCAGCATCTTGATAAATGCCTGCTCCAGCGCAGCCTCGCTCTGGTAAGCGTCAGAGCGCTTGCTTTGCGGTTCGTATTCTGTTACAACGGTACTTTCGTTGCTGGCAGCAACTACATTGTAAGTGCTCATGCACCCAACTCCTTAAATGTTAAGAGCTTGTCCCGATAGTATTCGTATTGCTTTTGCCGTGCCTCTATTTCAGCAGGGAGGCCGGTGGTGAGGTCGTTGCAAAGTGTGTCAAAATTTTCTATCTGCTTTGTAAGTTGCTTTTGAATGTTCAACGGTGGGACGGGAACAAGAATTTTGCCTATATCGCCCAAATTTATTTTAACTGGAACTGCATTGACAAGCGTTCTTTTTCTTAATTCTTTTCGCCCCGTTGCGCTTTCCAATATATACTTTACATACTTACTTTCAACCTGTTCACCATGCGGACGGATTAGCGCAAGCGTAACATAGTATGCAAGGTCTACATTTTTATCCACAACTGCACAAGCTCCGATAGTCCCTATCCGTGTCATAAACACATCATCTTTTTGTGGCCTGACCTTATAGTTTTTTTCATAGTCTTCTTTAGCGATGTACTTTTTTGTTGCGTACAAATCGTTGATGTTTTCTACACTTACAAAGGGGATTCCACATTCTTTGTAGTGTGGTGTTTGATGTGTGCCATCATATATATCGCATACTGATTCCAATGGTACACGCGCATGACCAAACACATACTGTAAGAGCTTAATTATGATCTGTCTGTCTGTCTGTCTGTCAAGATTATGTCGTCAGCCGCAGCAAACGTCAAGAGCATATCCCGATAATATTCATACTGTTTTTTACGGGCTTCAATTTCCGCAGGCAGACCAATGTTCAGGTCAGAACAAATGGCATCGAAGTGGTCAAGTACATCAATAAGGCGCTCCTGAACTTCTAAACTCGGAACTGGCAATGTCATTTCTGAAAGAGAATGAAGGCTGATTGTCTTTTGCGCCGCCCCCTTAGCTGCCTTATCTGCTTGTGCTTTGAATGCGGTTGTCTGCATTGCATGGTACATATATCGGGGGTTAATAATTTGCATTTTGGGTCGAAGTATTGCAATATGCCTTTGAAATACAAATTCTGTTTCATTTTCAATGCACACAGGAATCCCATATGAGCCGACAACCGTATAAAGGATGTCCCCCTTTTGTGGCTTCCTTTTTTCTGCAAGCGCATTATAATAGGCGCACGGGACAAACATTGTATTGCTAAAATCAACTTTGTTTTGTTCTGTGATATTCGAGATAGTAATAAACGGAATCCCACTATCTGACTTAGGGGGTGGCATGTGGTCTCCGTCTGCAATCGAGTTGCAAACTTCCCCCAGCGTTCTCCATTTTGTCTCAACTGTCCCCCTTCTGTGGACACCAAAAGTCAACAGGGAATCGCGGTAATACTCATATTGCTTTTTACGCGCTGTAAGCTCCGCTGTAAGCTCCGCTGTAAGCTCCGTGAAATTGTCCAGTATCCGTACAATTTCACGTTGAACTGGCAACGGCGGAACGGGTATCTTTACATTTTCTATACTTGAAATATGAACATGAGGAACACCTCCACCTTTTTTAGTGGAGTAAATATACTCTTGCATATTTTCCAAGCAATAATATAAGTATTTTGTTTCTACTATTTTTGTCCCTTTTATTGAAAAGGCATCACATACAAAAATCGGAATTGTCCAATATTGCAGGTAGCCAGCCCCAGCGCCACTCCCCGCAACCGTAATAGTTTCACCATCACGATTATAAGTATCGCACCAATATGCAGGTTCTCGTCCACCGGATATAACTGGAATTTTCCCTTGGCATATGTCTTTTTTTGTTATGGATGTACCACGCTTCATTTCCGAAATATCTTTAAGCTTTTTATATTCCACTCCATTTGGGCAAAGCTCTTTTATAAGTTCTTCAATTCTGCTCATCTATTTTCTCCCTGCCTTTTTCCATTGGGATTGACATTCCTGCAAAATAATGCGCTTCGTGTATGTTCCTGAGTGCTTCAATTACGAATCCATTCGGATTCAGTTTTAGTAGTTCTGGTATATTTTCCACCTTTATAATTTCTGGCAATTCGTCTGTTACCATAACAACATAGTCAACTATGTCCTTGTAGCCATAAATATAGGCGAGAAGATTTTTGTCTCGACTCAAACGGTAATGCGAATACTTTTCACCGTTAAGCATATCACCATATACTATATTCTCTTTCAGATGTAATCCCTCAAGATTTTCGTGCATATGCAGGGCATTATCCTGATATTCAACCAAAAATATTGTTACATCTTTACAGCCATCGTATTTTTTCACGCTCTCAATATGATGTTCCCACGTCTTTTTGAATGATTCACAAAAGAAATCATACGAGTGTAGCGGATATGTAAAAATATTGGTTATTGACTTTTCCGCGCCGAATTTCGGATTTGCATTCAGCTCGTCCATAAACTGTTTTTCAGCTTTATTCGTATCCTTTAAGAATTGTGCATACTCTTTTTGATGTAGTGCGCCAGCCTTTTTCGTGATTTCTGAAGATGATACCCGAAAATGTTCAATTAGCCCTCTGTCTGATTCAAAATCAGGGAATAGACTTAGCTGCTTATTTGGTCTTACCAAACGAAGAACATTTTCAAAGCGGATTCTATCTTTTTCCGACATTCCGAAAAAAATCTGTCCAACAGGTCTTTCGTAAAGGTAGTGTTCATTCAAAAATTCACTTTCTGGTGCAGTGTACACATCTTCTTTATTTCTGAATGGACTTGACATAAATATGCAGTTACGCACTGCTTCCAAGCATTTAGCTTCCGCATCTCCACGCATCGGGGGAATCCCTTTCTGCTTATTCTTCCTCAATCTCCGCAATAATCTTATCAATCTCGTCACGCAGCACCTGTTCTCGCGCCACAATGCGCTTGATTTCTGCGTTCAACTCCGTAATGTTGATGACCTCGCGGGTGTCCTCCTGCTCAACATAGGTGGATACCGACAGGTTATAATCCTGCGTTGCAATCTCGTCATTGGGCACAAGGCGGCAGAAATAGTCCTTATCCTCGCGGTCAACGAACGAGGCTACGATTTTTGCAATGTTGTCCTCGGTCAGCTTGTTGTTGTTCGTGACCTTGACAAATTCTTTCGAGGCATCAATAAATAGCGTCTTGTTCTCGGCCTTGCTCTTTTTCAGCACCATAATGCAGGTTGCAATACTGGTGCCAAAGAACAGATTGCCGGGCAGCTGAATAATGCAGTCGATAAAGTTGTTGTCAATCAGATACTGGCGAATCTTCTTTTCCGCGCCGCCGCGATACATAATACCAGGGAAGCAGACAATGGCCGCCGTGCCGTTGGTCGCCAGCCATGCCAGCGAGTGCATGATAAAGGCCAAGTCCGCTTTGGATTTCGGGGCCAGCACACCGGCAGGGGAGAAACGCGGGTCGTTAATCAAGACCGGGTTATCATCGCCTTCCCATTTGATAGAATACGGCGGGTTGCTGACAATGACCTCAAAGGGTTCCTCGTCCCAATGCTGGGGCGAAATCAACGTATCCTCGTGGGCGATATTGAATTTATCAAAATCAATATCGTGCAGGAACATATTGATACGGCACAGGTTGTAGGTCGTCAGGTTAATTTCCTGACCGAAGAAGCCCTGACGCACATTCTCCTTGCCCAGAATCTTAGCCGCCTTCAGCAGCAGAGAGCCGGAACCGCAGGCCGGGTCATAGACCTTGTTGACCTCAGTTTTGCCCACAACCGCAAGGCGGGTCAGCAGTTCTGAGACCTCCTGCGGGGTGAAGAACTCACCGCCGCTCTTGCCAGCGTTGGAGGCGTACATACTCATCAGGTACTCATACGCATCGCCAAACGCATCAATCGTGTTTTCCTTGTATTCACCGAGCTTCATCGCGCCGATGCCGTCCAGCAGCTTGACAAGCATTGCGTTGCGCTTTGCCACCGTAGCGCCAAGCTTGTTGCTGTTGACATCAATATCATCGAACAGACCGGCAAAGTCGTCCTCGCTCTCGGTGCCTTTTGCCGAATCCTCGATATGACGGAAGACGGCCTCCATCGTCATGTTGAGGTTGTCGTCCTGCGGCGCACGGGCACGGACATTGACGAACAGTTCAGACGGCAGGATAAAGAAGCCTTTGGTCTGCACCAAGTCCTCCCGCGCCTGCTCTGCCTCCTCGTCAGACAGTTTGGCATAGTCAAAATCTGCGTTGCCTGCCGCGATTTCGTCCGCGTTGATGTAGTTCGTCAGGTTCTCGGAAATATAGCGGTAGAACATAATGCTCAGAACGTAGGATTTGAAATCCCAGCCATCCACACTCCCGCGCAGGTCGTCCGCAATCGCCCATATTGCGCGGTGAAGTTCTTCGCGTTCCTGCTCTTTTTTATTATCCGGCATCGTGATTCCTCCAAATTTCAAGTACACTTTTTAACCCTATGTATATTGTAGCAAATGCTCCATCCCATAAGTCGGACTTGCAGCCAAAGATACATATTTTTATCTATTATAACGAAAAAGCGGGCATTTGTCACCCGCTTTTTGCCGTATTTCGTAAATTATTGTAGATGTCACGCACTATTTAAAGTAGAAATTTTTCCGCAGCCGGATTGCTCCGTCATCGCAAATTACAAATAGGTCTTGTTCCAAATGTGCAAGGTCAGCTGGCTTGATGATGGGCTGTGGCTTCTGGCTGGGGTCGGTTGCCAATAGGGAACGTTTTTCACCAATCATTTTGGAGAAATATTCCTGTGTTTCGGTGTCCTTACAGCCCAGTATGACGGTAAATTTGAAGTTACCGAGCATTGCTATGCGCTCATCTTTGCCGTAAATCATATCGAGGTCGGCTAACGACTGGGTCAGAACAAGGATTCTAATTCTGCGTTTCCGCAGCTTGCGCAGACCTTCAACAATTTGCAACTTGCCGAATGAAGCAAACTCGTCAAGACAAAACAAAATCGTTTGCTTGTTTTCCGGCGGTCTGGATGAAAAATATTCCATCGACTGCGCCGTGATAATGCGTAGCAGGTCGCCATAGATTTTGAGCTTTTCGTCTGGGATATAGATGTATACGCTACTGGTTTCCAATGTGGCCGGGCTGATGGCTTTTTCATAGCTTGGCACTTTTCTAAGTGCATTTTTAATCTTTTCGTTTGTCGCAAACAGTTTTAAGGCATCATCTGCCGCCTGTTTGCAACCTGCCGTATTCTGCTCACTTGCCCCCGCAAATGAACTAATGAACATATTGGCAATCGGGTTCTGCTGCTTTGCAATATCGTTCAACAGACTGCGCCAATCATGACCAAGGAAGAACTCACAGATTTCCACAAAGCCCCAGCCCATACCATAGTAACAGATAAGTGCTGCCGTTATCATTTTGCGGCCATTCTTACAAAAGAATATGCCCGCCTCGCTATCATTAGCTTTGTCTGGTAACAGCAGATAAGCAAGCTGTTCCAAACGCTCCTGCCGCTCAGTGTCATCCGTTACGGCACTGATTGAGGCAAACACATCATACGGGATACAACTTTCTGACGTCGGGTCGAATACAATTTTGTTGGGCGTGTTGACATTCGCTGAAATATCGCCGGAAATATCCACCACCAGCGCCGTACCCTGCCAACTGCGCAATGTTGGAATCAGCAAAGCACTTGTTTTGCCTGTGCCAGACGGCCCCAGTACGAGAATATGCCCCTCATCCTGTTCGGGGGAGTAGGCCAACAAACCAAATTTCTTACCAAATAGAATTCCTTTTGCTTGCGCCGGATGTCGATACACAAGATTCTTTTTGGCAAAGGGATTTGGAAAATGGTTCACCTGTCCGCGCAAATATGCTATCAGTAGCAGCACAAGGAGCATTACCGCCGTTGCGCCGTACAGATAGCAGTTGATAAGCATTACCGCCTGATTCATAGCTACACCTCAAAAACGCAGTTCCGACCCGGACGATTCACCGAAATACAGCGCAGGGCGTTCTACTTCCTGCTGATATTCCTGCTCGCGTTCAGCTTTCAGCTGTGCAACAGTGCGGTTGCCGCCCTGCCGCTTGGTTACGCCTGTCATAACGCGGGCATCTTCCAGACCGTGGGCGTCTAAATAGCGTTGCAGGTCTGGGTGAAAATTGCGCAGTTCACGGCGGTCAAGAACATCGTTCGCACAGATTTTATAGCCCTGCTCGTGCTTCGGGTCTTCGACAACAGGCACGAAACAAAAATGCAAATGCGGTTGGCCTCCCTCGTCATCATGGACGATGGCCTGCACGACATTTTCCTCGCCATAGCGATTTGCCAAAAAATCGTATGTTGCGCAGAAAAAGTCGTCGTAGCGCTCCGGGTCTAAATCCTGCGGGGCTGTTACGACCCAGCCAGCCATAACCTTTACGTCATCGCGGTTATAGCAGTACAGTTCTGATTTGCGCTGCAAAAAATAGTCATAATCGCTCATGCCCCTATCGGGGGACAGAACATAGTCCTGCCCCTGTCGAGACGGGTCAATGTCGGGATTGCCGGAGTGTTCGATTTCGCGGCGATTGTGCCGCAGTTGATTGCGGACTGCGCCCGCTGAAAACTTCTCTACACTTGCCATTGTAATCTCACTTTCCTTTACGGGGTTCATGTCCCCTCCGTCCACGCCTTGAAATGCCCTGCACAATGAAGCAGCGCATTTAGTCGCGGACTGATGTGCCATACAAGGTATGGCAGTTTCCCCGGAAACTCCCACCGCCCTTGCGGGCTTACCTTGCCAAAGGGGCGTGACCCCTCTGGACTCCCCGCTGCCGACAAGACCTGCTTGCCGTCAGTGGGGGCTGCGGCCCCCATCGGAACGACTTTTCGCCGTTCCTGCCCCTATAAGATTGGCGATGCCAAGTTCTGCACTCCCGCGCAGAGCATCAGCACCGCCCTCGTTGCGACCTGTACACCTTACTATCGCAAAGGCGTATCAGGTCTTACTTTTTTCTACTCGGCAGACGGCACCACTGACCCATTGCATCACGTTCGATTCCTACAAGGAACTGGATGCCGTCAAACCAGCTGAACGGCAGGCTCGGTTCACAACGAAACGCAAGCGCTGCCATTACATCGTACACAGCCTTTTCGCCCCACAGAACCTCCCACTCAGCAAAAATATCATCTACCAAGCGAGCACCGTTAATTTTGTTGATGCCGCCAGTCGAAATCTGTTTGCCGAGGAGCTCATAGACCTCGACAGCAGATTCCCACAAGGCATCATTCTCTGTTATGGTGCAGTTCTCTGTGTCCTCGTGCAAATGGTATCTGGCAAAAAATCCCTGTAAACGGTCTGCATCGTACACCGGGCGTGTTCCTAACGCCCTGATGCCGCGTGTCATTGATTGCTTGATTTTCCACGCATCCAATTTATTTTCTGCGCGGCACTGCAAAATGAACGTTGCCTCTGTGCGGAACGGCTCTGTCATCGGCAGAAACTCGTTTTTGATTGCCATATTGATGATGTCTCCAATTTTCAAGCCGAAAACTTTGGTTGCGACAGTAATCAGAATGTCGCTTTCTTTATCTGAAATGAAATAGCGGTTCATCAGAACGCCCCCTTACGAGATGAAATACAATTCGTTATGTAATACGCTATGTATATAATAGCATATAATATACACCATGTCAATATATACATATCGTATTTTTTATAAAAATAGTACGGTACTCCGCTGCGGCGGGACGGGGAAGCGTGGCCCTGCCGCTCAAAAAAGTATATAAGCCCACACCCTTTAGTCAACAAACTTTCGCGGCATATTCTCGCACTTTTGCGTGGAGTGCTGCGATATTCCACGTTCTGTTGACACCGGGATGGGGGCTTTACTTTTTCTTTTCGCCGGCAGGGGCCAAACCTGCAAACCGCTTCGGCGGGGATTTAAAAGTAAACTTTTAAGACGAAAGGACAACGAAAATGAAACAGACGATTAAAACGAGCCGCGTGGCAGGTCAGTTAGAGAAGATGTTCCGAGCACTTAATAGCCGATTTTTTGGCGGTGAACTGCCGGAAGTCGTAATCAGCCTCAAAAAGACCGCTGGCGCGTATGGACATTTTACAACGGGCAAAGTTTGGCGGGCCGGAGAGGAACGGCGCTACGAAATCAATATAAGCTCTGCTAGCTTAAACCAAGAGTGCGCTTTTCTCGCAGGTGTGTTAGTTCATGAGATGGTACACGAGTATTGCGCCGAACACGGTATAAAAGATACCAGCAATAACGGCGTGTACCACAACAAGAATTTCAGGCATATCGCAGAAACCCACGGTCTGGAAGTCGAGCATCATCCTAAATACGGCTGGACAATTACCAGCCCCGCCCTTGAACTTCTGGATTTTGTAGAGGAGCAGGGCTGGCAAGATTTCCAGATGGTCGAGAGCCTTAACCTGCTGGATGTACTCGGAACGCTCCCCAAGGGCGGCAACAGCAGTGCAGGAGCGGAAACCAGAACGAAAAAGCCAAGCAGTACCCGCAAATATATCTGCCCCAAATGTGGCAACAGTTGCCGAGCAACCAAGGTCATCAACATAATATGTGGCGACTGTATGGAAAAGATGGTCGTTGCCGAATAAGTGACAATAACAGCGATAATGGTCGAGTGAGAGTAGACCGCCATTTTTATATGTACACTTTTAATAAGGAGCACTACAATGCAATACGATTACCATTCCTGCCCATACGAACCAGATACCGGCGTTCCCCCTTGTGGGGAAATGGCCGAGTGCAAAACCTGCACTTGGTGCAGTCTTGCGGCTACATCCGAAAAGTAGAATGATGGCGGCGGTCACACAAGCGACCACCGCCATCATTTCCAGTATCAAATTTAAGCTATGCACAAGTAGTATTAAAAGTGCTTGTCATCGTATGACAAAGTAAGTATACTATCAGTATCAAAATTAACGAGCCTCAGAGGTGATACTGCCATGCAGATATATGGTTACTGCCGCATTTCCACGCCACAGCAAAATATCGAACGGCAAGTCCGTAACATTCTATCAATGTACCCCACCGCACATATCATCCGCGAAGTATATACTGGCACGACCTATCAAGGCCGCAGAGAATTAGATAAATTGCTTCACACTGTGCAAGCAGGCGACACTATTGTATTTGACAGTGTATCCCGTATGAGCCGTAATGCAGACGAGGGTTGCCAACTGTACGAAGCCCTATACGCCCAAAATGTAACGCTCTGTTTTCTCAAAGAGCCTCATATCAACACAGAGACCTACCGCCAGACCATCCAACGGCAAATCAGTACCCAACTGGAAACAGGCAATGCCGCTACTGACAGTTTTGTATCCTCGGTCATTGCCGCATTGAACCAGTACACCGTTGACCTCGCCAAAGAGCAGATACGCCTTGCCTTTGCGCAAGCTCAAAAGGAAGTTGACGACCTGCACCAACGCACCAGAGAGGGAATGCTGACCGCCAAACTAAACGGCAAGCAGATAGGGCAGGAATGTGGTCGCAAGCTGATAGTCAAGAAAGCCGCTACTTGCAAAGAGGCCATCAAAAAATACAGCAAGGATTTTGACGGCACACTCAGCGATGCAGATTGCATTAAGCTTATTGGCATTGCACGGAATACATATTACAAGTATAAGCGGGAACTGCGAGAGGCAATGCCCGTATAAGGGAAACAGCCCGTAAAATGATTTCTCATTCCACAGGCTGCTTTTTACTTATAAAAAGAAAATGAGAACGGCGTCAGTAACGGCGTTCTCACAAAAGATATAGTATCTTTTTGATTACATTGATATTATATGCTTATTATGCGAAAAAGTCAACCACATTTTTTATAAAGAGCAAGGTGGATTTTACCAAACGATTGCCCTTTTCTCCCGAAAAGTAGTCCAAATGCTCTACCATTCGGCCATCAACAAACTGCTTTAATGCTCCCATACGATTTTGCCGTACCTTTGGGCTTACAAGTAGTTGGTATTCATAAAGCATACAGACGATTTCAAACACAGGTCTACTTGAGAGCTTTTTCGTCTTTTCAACCTTTGCGACCCCCGGAATACTGGCAGCCATTCTGGAAATCACCTGCGGCGGTCTGGTTGTATTGCTTGGCCTAAGCGAAGTAAACAGGCAATTATTATGGGCGCAGGCGTTCCGCAGACTCTTTACCGGGTTGATAATGTTCCTATCCAGCGCCACTGCAAAGAACTGACGATAATTTGTGCTGTAGAACTCACACAACTTTATCAAATCGCCAAAGCTAATGATTTCCGCCAACACCCAAACAGGGCAGTCCACATTGATGATTTTTACCGTGCAAGCATTTGTCCGGCTATCCACCACATAGCACAAATTGAAGTATTTGTTTATCAAGTCACCCGTAAATATCGCATCTGCTTTTTGCTCAATCGAGCGCTTTACCTGCGGATACTTCTCCAAAAAGTCGCATACGATTTTATAGCCATCCTCCTGCGGGTTCTGCTCAATCTCTGCCAGCAGTGCCACTTTCAGTGCATGTTCAATATCAATGCACATCTTCAAGAGATGCTCCCGTAAGTAGAAGTCAATGTTTGACAGTTCTGCAAGATAGGCAAAATCCAGATTGATGTACTTTCCGACCTGCGCGCCGGTCTCATGCTTTGCATAGTTCTTTCGATAAGAGGCCGTCCGCATATAATTATTTCTCTTGGAAAGATATTCTGCTGCCTCTGTCTCTGACATAATGGAAAAGGTTATGCCCTTTTCATCCTTTAGCATCGCAACAAGTTCCTGCGATGTTTTCTTCGGCTTATACTCGTAGTTAAAAATGGCAAAACACTTCCTATCCGTTCGTTATTCTTTACATATAGCATACGTTTAAACGGGCAGTATTGTCAAGTGCTTTTAATTTAAAAGTGCATTTATAAAAGTTACAGTTTATCGTCACATATTGACTTATATTCTTTTCTATATTACTATGATACAGGGCGTTCACCGAAGACCAAAGAGACAAGTTAAGAATCCACACGCAGGCCCCTCCGCCATCCGGCTCCGGGGCCTGCTTTCTTTTTTGTTTCCAATCCTCTCTCATTCTGTCCCATGCGGGAAAACATGAGATAATGCGTTGATTTTGCTTGGTGTGGACTTGGAATGTTCTTGGAGTTGGCTTGGAGATTAGGCGGATTGCGAGCGGAACGGAGTGGAGCGAGCTCCTATGCGCTTTCTTGATTTTCTCTGCGCCTTTCTGGATTTTTTTGTGTACCCGCGCATACGTTTTGTATTATATCATGATATCATAAGAGCCACCGGCTTAAAAAGGTCGGTGGCTCTTGTTTTATTGCGGCCAATCGTTGCTTTTTTTGGTGGTTTCGTCGGGGTGCATCCAGAGGACGGCGTAGTGGTTCTGGGCAGCAAGGGTCTGGCCGGTGGATTCTGGCAGGCAGAACAAGCCGGTGGACAGAGCGTCCGCCAGACCGCCGGTGTTAGCGTGGGCCAGCACGGCCACGCTGCTGACATAGCGGGCGGGCCAGCCGGTGGTCAGATCGATCAAATGCGCATACCGTACGCCGCCGTACTCAAAATAGCGCTGGTAGTCGCCGCTGATGACCAGGCTGTCGCCGTCTGCCAGTTCCACAGCCTGGATGTACGCCGGGTCATCGCCCCACGGGTTTTCAACGCCCGCTGTCCACAACTTGCCGTCGGGCTTGGTGCCGATGGCGCGGACGTTGCCGCCGATGTTCAGCAGAGCGCTTGTCAGGCCGCGGGCCTGGGCCGCTTGGGCGGCCTGCTCCACGGCGTAACCCTTGCCCACCGCGCCGACGTCCAACGTCATAGCGGGGTCGGCGAAATAGACGGTCTGGGCATCATCATCGAGCACCAGATTTTCTATGTCGATATGTTCCAGCGCCGCCGCAATGGCCTCTGCATCGGGCGGGGCAGGGGAGTCGCTTTCCCGCGCGTCGTGCCACAGCCGCAGCACCGCGCCCGCCGCAATGTTCGTCGCGCCGTCGGTGGCGGGGTAAACGGTGTCCTTACACCAGCGCAAGAATGCGTACAGCTCGTCATCAACAGCCACTGGCGCGGCAGCGGCCCCGGCGTTGACGTCGTACAGGTTCACAACGTCGTCGTAGTGGTTATAGATATCAAACAGTTCGTTATAGCGCGATAAATCTCCCTGCACGGCGGCAGCCTGGGTGTTCCACTCGTCCTGGCCGGTGGCGTACCCCTGCACGATGGCGACCGTATCGAACAGATCAAACCAGGTCGCGCTGTACAAATTTTGCTGTTTTTGACAGGCGGTCAGCGGCAGGCAGAGCAGCACGGCCAGCGCCAACGCGGCAAGACAGCGCTTCACGCCTTGTCTCCCTGCACAGTTTCGTGTTCCGTGTTTAATTCAAGCAACAGGTTGGCCAGCGTCCATTGCTTGCTGGTGGGCGTGACCATGCTGCGCACCGGGATGGATGCGCCTCCCATTTTGACAAGGTCGAGGAACGCACCCAGCTCGCCATTGTCGTGGCGCAGGCCGCTGATGATGATAGCCGGGCGGTCCGGCACGGCGATAAGCGGGGCAAACGCCGGGGCAGGCTTACCCGCGCAGAGGTCGCCCACGATGCCGCCGAGATCGCCGTCGGCCACGGCACGTAGTTTGACGTCGTACCGTTTGGCCGCGCGGGCGATGGCGGCGTAGTGGGGGTAGGTTTCATCGATGCGCCAAAGCAGAGCACACCGGGGTTCACGGATGATTCGGGCTTTCATGATGGGTTTCTACCTCGCAGGGGTCGGGCATACCCGACCCTCAACATAACGGGAACAGGTCATTTTCGGGAAAGTTGAGGGCCTCGCATATGCGGCCCCTACAACTCTACCACTTTAAAAAGGCACCGCCCAAAATTAAAGGCGGCGCCTTGATGATGAATTACAGGTCGGGGTGGTACTCTTTGCAGGTACACTTCTTCCACTTCAGGCCGCTGCCGCAGGGGCAGGGGTCGTTGCGGCCGATCTTTGTCACGCGCACCGGGGCGGCACCCTTGGCACCGGCCTGGTTCGGGGCACCCTCGCCGGTGGGCTTGGCAATCTGCTCACGCTTCGGCTCGGCGTTCTGCTGGCGAATTTCGATCGTCAGCAGCATATGCACGGCATCCTCGCGGATGGAGGCGATCATCTCATCGAACATTGCAAAGCCTTCGATGCGGTACTCGACCACCGGGTCATGCTGGCCGTAGCCGCGCAGGCCCATGCCCTGCTTGAGCTGGTCCATGTTGTCAATGTGCTCCATCCACTTGGAGTCAACATTGCGCAGCAGGCAGATACGCTCCAACTCGCGCATCGTCTTGGCACCGTAGCGCTTCTCCTTCGCGGTCAGGATATCCATGCCGCGCTTGTACAGTTCGTCGGCGATGCCATCTTTGGTCAGGTCGCCGAGCTGCTCGGTGGTGTAGTTGAAGTCGGTGGGCAGGCACAGCCAGTTCATAAAGTGGCGGCGCAGGCCCGCGAAATCCCAATCGTCGGCGGTCTCGCCGTTCAGGTAGTTCGCGCAGGCATCGTCAATGGACTGGCGCATCATCTCGTGCAGCTTGCCGGAGATATCCTCGCCGTCCAGCACCATCTGGCGCTGCTTGTAGATGATCTCGCGCTGCTGGTTCATGACGTCGTCATACTGCAGCACCTGTTTACGAATTGCAAAGTTCGATGCTTCGAGCTTTTTCTGGGCACTCTCAATCGTGTTGGTGATGAGCTTGTTCTCGATGGGGACATCCTCGTCAAGGCCCAGGGAGTCCATCAGGTTCTGCACGCGCTCGCCGCCGAAAATACGCATCAGGTCATCTTCCAGGCTCAGGAAGAAGCGGGATGCACCGGGGTCGCCCTGACGGCCTGCACGGCCACGCAGCTGGTTGTCAATACGGCGGCTCTCGTGGCGCTCGGTACCGATGATGAACAGGCCGCCCGCCTCGCGGACAACCTCGGCCTCGCGCTTGACTTCGGGGGCAAACTCCTCGCACAGTTCCTCAAAGCGCTTGCGGGCGTGGAGAATTTCGGCGTCCTCGGTCTCGGCGTGGCCGTCACACTCGGTCATCAGCATTTCCAGTTTCGCGTCAATGCCAGCCTCCGGCGGGGTGGGCAGTTCGGTTCCGTTGGCCTTGGCGCGGGCCTTGGCGTGCTCGTACTCGTCCTTCAGCTGGGCCAGGTCGGCGGTCAGTTCCTTGGACAGTTCCTTCTTCAACGCGGCCTTGGCCATGTAGGTGACATTGCCGCCCAGCATGATATCGGTACCACGGCCAGCCATGTTGGTGGCGATGGTCACAGCGCCCTGCTTGCCGGCCTGGGCAACGATCTCAGCTTCGCGCTCGTGCTGCTTGGCGTTCAGCACGTTATGCTCGATGCCCTTCTTTTTCAGCAGCTTGGACAAAGCCTCGCTCTTCTCGACGCTGACAGTGCCGACCAGAACCGGCTGGCCCTTGGCGTGGCACTCGGCGACCTGCTCAATGACGGCGTTGTACTTGCCGTTGACGGTCTTGTAGACACTGTCGGGCAGATCCTTACGGGCACGGGGTTTATTGGTCGGGATGCTGACTATGTTCAGGCCGTAGATCTCGCTGAACTCATCGGCCTCGGTGGAGGCCGTACCGGTCATGCCGGACAGCTTTTTGTACATACGGAAGTAGTTCTGGAAGGTGACAGTCGCCAGGGTCTTGCTCTCTGCGGCGACGGTGACGCCCTCTTTGGCCTCAATAGCCTGGTGCAGACCATCATTGAAGCGGCGGCCGTACATCAGACGGCCGGTGAACTCATCAACGATGATGACCTCGCCGTCCTTGACGATGTAGTCGGTGTCGCGATGCATAACGCCGCGGGCCTTGATGGCACCGTCAATATAATGGCGCAGCGACATATTGTCGGCGTCGGCCAGGTTATCCACGTGGAAGAACGCCTCGGCCTTCTTGACGCCCGACTCGGTCAGGGTCGCGGTCTTGCGCTTTTCGTCCACAACGTAATCGCCGTCGACCTGTTCCTCGGCCTCAACCTTGTCGTCCAGCTCGACGATGACACTCTTTTTCAGCGTCTTGGCGAAGTCGTCGGCGCGCTTGTACATCACGCTGGAATCCTCACCCTTGCCGCTGATGATCAGCGGGGTACGGGCCTCGTCGATGAGGATGGAGTCGACCTCGTCCACGATGGCAAAGGCGTGGCCGCGCTGGACCATGTTCGCCTTGTAGACGACCATGTTGTCGCGCAGGTAGTCGAAGCCGAACTCGTTGTTCGTGCCGTAGGTGACGTCGGCCTCGTAGGCCTTCTTGCGGTCGATGGACTCCACGCCGTGGACGACCAGACCAACGGTCAGACCCAGGAAACGGTAGACCTTGCCCATCCACTCAGAGTCGCGGCGGGCCAGGTAATCGTTGACGGTGACAACGTGGACGCCTTCGCCGGTCAGGGCGTTCAGGTAGGTAGGCATGGTGGCAACCAGCGTCTTGCCTTCACCGGTCTGCATCTCGGCGATGCAGGCGCGGTGCAGCACAATACCGCCGATGATCTGCACCGGATAGGGCTTCATGCCCAGCACGCGCCAGTCGGCCTCACGGCAGACGGCGAATGCCTCCGGCAGGATATCGTCCAGCGTCTCGCCCTTGGCCAGGCGCTCTTTGAATTCGGTGGTCTTGGCCTGCAGTTCCTCATCGGTCAGCTTAGCCATTTCCGGCTCCAAGGCAAGGACTTTGTCCTTGATGGGATTGATGCGCTTAAGTTCCTTGTCCGAGAAAGAGCCGAACAGTTTTTCAAAAAAAGACATAACAGTTCCCCTGTATTTTCCGCCGCGTGTAGAGGTGCGGCTATATAGTTTTACACATGATACTATAATACACCCAGGGAGGGGGATATGTCAATTCATAGTTAGGATAGGTTTATTTTATTATAGCGTTGTAGGGCCCCCACATGGCAGCAAAAAAGGCTGCCCATTGCGGACAGCCTCTCGAATCTATTACGCTTTTGTTTTCGCCGGCAGACTCAACAGCACCAGCATCAAAAAGATGCAGCCAAAGCCCAGGGCATCCCACAGCGTAAACGGCGAGCCCAGCACCAAGGTGCTGATAATAGCCGCCGTGACCGGCTCAGCAAAGCTGTACAGGCTGGACTTCTGCGGGCCGATGAGCGGCACACCCGACATATACAGGCTGAACGCCAGCACATTGCCCAGCACCACGACCGTGAAAATACCGAACACGCCCATCGGCGTCGGCACATAATTCATCGTCCAGGGGCGGAAGATCAGGGCAAACATCGTGCCGCCCATCAAGAACGCCCAGCCCTGCAGCATCGGGGTGGGGTACTGCTCCTGCAATTTCTTGGGCCACATCGTATAGATGGCGACGCAGCAGGCGCTGACAACGCCCGACGCCAGCGCCGCCGGGCTGATGGCAAGGTCGGTCAGGCTGCCGTGGGTCGTGATAAGGAACACCCCCACCAGCGCCAGCAGGATGGAGAAAATTTCAAACACCCGCGGCCCGCGCCTTTGCTGGATGCAGACCACCAGTAGAATAATGACAGGGGAGAGGTCCTGCAAGATCGTCCCCATGCCAGCGCTGGACAGCTGGATCGTCAGAAAATAGGTGAACTGGCAGCAGCTGACGCCCGCCAGGCCGTAAATCAGCAGATCAACGACGTTGCGCGGATTTTTCTTGAAATTCCATGGGTCAAACAGCATTTTGCGGTCTTTGACAAAAAAGAACGCAGATAAAATCAGCCCCGCCAGAAACAGCCGGATGGGCACCAGCCAGGTGGAATCCATCCCTTCCCGGGTGAACAGGTACTGCCCCATGCAGCCCGAAACACCCCAGCACGCCGCGCCGCCCATCGTCAGACAGGCACCTTTTACACGGTCAGACATTTTTGTACCTCTCTGCCTATCATTTCCAATGCCTCTCTACGGTTGTAGGGGGCGGCGCCCTTGACGCCCCGCGCCGCACGGCTCACTTTCTCAAAATCAACTTTGCCACTTCCCGCAGCCCTGCCGCCACCGGTGCACCGGTCCGGCGCAGTGTCTCGGGCGGCTGGTGGCCGCTCGATTGCAGCACACAGCCCACACCCAGCGCCTGGGCCACCTCAAAATCATGGACGGAATCACCTATCATCACGGCCTTCGCCGGGTCGAAGCCTTCCTCTTGTAAATAGGCCAGCCCGACCTCCACCTTACTTTTGGCATAGATATCGCCCAGTCCCAGCAGGCGGTCAAAATATGGCGTCACACCGCGTTCTTCCACCTGGCGAGTCAGCGTTGTGACCGGGCTTGCCGACAGAATCACCTGCCGCAGCCCGGCATTTTTGAACGCTTCCAGCGCGTCAACGGCCCCTGCCATCAGCGGACAGGCGGCGCTGGCCGGGATGTAATCCTCCATGTAGCTTTCCGCCAGCTCGGCAAAGCTGTGGCGGGCGAAGTCGAACCCGGCGCGGACGTAGTAATCCTCGACCGGGAAGCCAAAAATCGCCCGGTACTGCTCGTGGTCGTACCGCTGGGGGTAGCCGTAGCGCTGCAAAAGACGGTTGAGCGCGTTTTCGCAGAGTTCGACATCATCCAGCAGGGTACCGTTCCAATCCCACAAAATCAGTTCCGGGCGCATAGAAGTTACCTCATTATTCTTCTGTAAAGAACTTGTGCAGGGCCGCGTTGCTCTCAATCAGCTTGACGAGGGCCACGCCCAAAATCGTGCAGCTGATCAGCTCTCCGATGCCCACCGTAACGGCGTTGAACGCCGCCAGGGCCGCCGTGGGTGCGCCGTCCGAGAAGAAGAAGGTGATCTCGAACGCGCCCACAATGATCATGTTAAAAACAACAGGCGGCAGGGATGCCGGAATTGCCAGCCCTTTTACGCGGATATCACGCAACTTGTAAGTCAGCAGGCAGGCCAGCAGGGTAGCCAGCGTGCCGAACACCACGTCAATGACGGTGGAGCCCAACAGGTTGGCCAAAAAGCAGCCCAGCGTAACGCCGACGATGTACTCCGCGCCGAAAACCGGCAGCAGGCACAGGGCCTCGGCCACGCGCACCTGGATAGCCCCATAGCTGAAGGGGGCCAGCACCAGGCAGACGACCACATACACTGCGGCAATGACAGCACAGCGCACAAGGCTGTGAACGGACAGTTTTTTCTGATTCATACAATACTCCGGCGGATAGATTTTGACCGCGCGCAAGACCGCCAGGCTTGCGGGGTTTGCACCGCAGCAAGCCGCGGTGGAGCCTAAAATCCTAAGTTGCTCAACAAATTTAAATTATAGCAAACCCCGCAGACCGTTTCAAGGCCTGCGGGGAAGAAATTTTGGGGCTAGCGGGATTTTATTGGGGGGATGATTTACTAATAGCTCTTGGTATGGTATAATGACCGAAATATTCTGGTGTCGAATACGAAGGTCATAGTTCCCTAATAGCTCTTGGTATGGTATAATAAGGCCAGCGGCTTGGCGCTCGTGTTGCTGGTCATAGTTCCCTAATAGCTCTTGGTATGGTATAATTTTACCGTCCGCGCCGTTGACTCTTACCCAGTCATAGTTCCCTAATAGCTCTTGGTATGGTATAATTCCTGTTATGTAGGTTGCTTATCTCTTACTGTCATAGTTCCCTAATAGCTCTTGGTATGGTATAATCACGCATCTATCATGTTGGACTACGCCGTCGTCATAGTTCCCTAATAGCTCTTGGTATGGTATAATATGGCGTAGCAGTACGCGGGCAGCCCTTTCGTCATAGTTCCCTAATAGCTCTTGGTATGGTATAATTCGTATTGAGCCTGTACCGCGTCCAGCGTTGTCATAGTTCCCTAATAGCTCTTGGTATGGTATAATATATCTTAAGAAAGATGTAAAGTACACTTGGTCATAGTTCCCTAATAGCTCTTGGTATGGTATAATCCCATTGATTTGTACCTCGCTTTCTTTATTGTCATAGTTCCCTAATAGCTCTTGGTATGGTATAATCCCGGCGGGCAACTCCTACAATGAGCCTACGTCATAGTTCCCTAATAGCTCTTGGTATGGTATAATGGTAATCGAGTTGTCAGCATAAGTAACATCGTCATAGTTCCCTAATAGCTCTTGGTATGGTATAATATATAACACGCTGTATTTTTTGCGTGCTTTGTCATAGTTCCCTAATAGCTCTTGGTATGGTATAATACCAGATCGGCCAGCTGCTCGACTAGATAGGTCATAGTTCCCTAATAGCTCTTGGTATGGTATAATGTTGTGAATGACGCCAACCCCACCAGCAGTGTCATAGTTCCCTAATAGCTCTTGGTATGGTATAATGGCGACGTCGCCAAAACGTACATCGCGGCCGTCATAGTTCCCTAATAGCTCTTGGTATGGTATAATGAGATTTACTGGAAGTCGTTCTATCTGTTAGTCATAGTTCCCTAATAGCTCTTGGTATGGTATAATAAAACCGCGATAGCGCCCACAATGGCAGCCGTCATAGTTCCCTAATAGCTCTTGGTATGGTATAATTTAGCGCGTTCGCATCTGATTATATCTATTAGTCATAGTTCCCTAATAGCTCTTGGTATGGTATAATAAAAACTAGTTGACATTTACCGTGCATTGTGTCATAGTTCCCTAATAGCTCTTGGTATGGTATAATACAAACTCATTGTTCCAGCGCTCTTCTTCCGTCATAGTTCCCTAATAGCTCTTGGTATGGTATAATCGCTGCGATTCGCCAGTTGACCCCGCCAATGTCATAGTTCCCTAATAGCTCTTGGTATGGTATAATTCGGCGGCATAGACCGGGCGGATATACATGGTCATAGTTCCCTAATAGCTCTTGGTATGGTATAATGTTCTGGCGTTGCATTGTGTGTCAAACCATGTCATAGTTCCCTAATAGCTCTTGGTATGGTATAATAGCCTAAAGGAGCTGATAACAAGCAATGCGGTCATAGTTCCCTAATAGCTCTTGGTATGGTATAATAGGCTATGCAAAAAGCGCATCGGATTGCGGTCCGATGCGCTTTTTGTTTTAGAAAAAACTCAGCTGTTCGCACACAAACGGTGCTTCTTCCGGCTGATAATTTCCTAGAAGTATTTGAATAGATTGGTATTGCTTTTCTGTCACAACAAGCAATCGAATTGAGCCGTTTGGCGGCAGAGATGCCTTCAGGCGGCTTTCGTGTTTCTTGACTGCATCATTGCCGTTGCATACACGCGCATACACAGAAAATTGCAGCATATGGTAGCCGTCTTTCAGCAAAAAGTTCCGGAAAGTCGTCGCATACCGCCGTTCCGTCTTTGTCTGCACCGGCAAATCGAAGAAAACGATCATCCTCATAAATTTACTCATAGCTGTGCTGCTTATATTCCAGCAGTTTTGGCAGCTGCAATGTTTGCCCACGCAGACTTTGCACCATTCGTTCCATCGCATAAGCTACGCTGTGGTGCTGATTACCGGAAAGAACGTCTGCATTCAGCAGGTTCACCAACTGCCCCTTCAAAGCGGTTGTCATTGCTGCATCCTCGGCAACATTCGCGGCCACGTACAAATCAGCTACCGGGCGGAACGGTTCCATCAGGTCATCTGCCAGATTGAACTGGTTCAGTTCGCTGTCATGGTGCAGCCCTAAACAGGGCAAAAATCCGTATACCGTCAAACAGCGTGCCATGTACCCGCGCAAAATTGCATAAGCATAATTCAGCGCCGCATTCCGGGTATCCTCATTGCGGCGGGTATAGCCTGCCCCAAAAAGGGCGGGGAAATAGTAGGCCGCCGCACTGGCTTCCAAATTGTCCTTATCGCCGCTTGTCACCGCCTTGGCACGGCCAAACAGGAACGCCGCCTCCTGTGTTTTGCCGCACAGGGCCAGGCATTCTGCCTGGTTTTTGATTTTTGCCGTCACAATTTGCTGCCACATCCGCTTTTTCGTCGGCAGTGTCAGCTCCATCTGCCAGCGCAGCACGCCCAACTGGCGGCTATGCTGTGCAAATGGCAGCGAGATACCACACGGCAAGTGTGTTTCATCGCACCAGAACGTCACCACGCCGTTTTGCGCCAGTGCCGCCAGCGCAGCCGTTGTTATCGTACCTTGCCGACTTTCCAGCACAATGGCGCTGATATCCTCGATCGGCACAGAATGAACTTCTTCGGTTTCAATCAAAAGCTGCTCATTTTTGCAGCGGATACGCGCCGGGTTTACGATCATCAGGCAGCGGTAGGACATAGGTCACCTCCGTTGTGCAGGGAAGTTCTGACGCTTTTCTTTTTTTACTAGGGTGTAGTTACCGAGAACATCAACCTGATATTTTTGAACCTTTTGCAGGGTTTTAAAGCCCAATCCCCTGGAAAAGTAAGCATCTTCTGGGGTTGTCACCGAAATTGCCGCCGTTGCAATGTCTCCCCCTTCAAAATACACCATTCCCTTGTTCCTTACTATTTCTTTTTCGAGTGTGCTCTCACTGTTTTTCACTTTGAATTTTATAGCACTTTTGCGCTCTAAGTAGATGAGGTCATTCTGACAAAGTGAAAACAAGAAGTTTTCTTCGTCCATTTCCTTCCACTCTGCATAGCTTTTTCCCTGTACAACCGCTTTATTGGGCAATTCCGGTTTCACCGTATCTGCCACATAGATCGGCACCCAGTAATAGCCGTCGCCCGGCACAAAATAGACATCAATGCGTACCATCGTATCATTGTCGGCCACACCTTTTCCTTCATGGACTGCAACCATGCTGGTGGCTTTATCATACACTTTAACCTTGCGCACCTGTGCTCCCGGCGTTCCATCGGCACGCGGTTTAAAGAACGGTTCTGCAAATGCCTTTTTTCCATCGCCGCCAAAAGCTGTCAGCTGTTCCTTTAAAGCATTGTACAGCAGGGTATCACTGCTCGGATTAAAATATCCTGCAATTTCTCCCTCTTTGTCAAGCTTCAAATCTGTAATCGACCGGCGCTGAACCGTATGCGCATCATCCAAGCGGCCCTTTATCGTCTCCTTATGTGCCGCTCCCGTCATCTTATGCCGCGGCATACGCGACACAAACACAGGCCGGATACTTGCTATATCCACATTCTGATAATATACCGGGTTGATCTGCATTAAATTTTCCTGCGGGCAGGCCGACAAACGCTGCATCAGCTCATCCCGGAATCGCGGCCACGGCTCCGGGAAGCGCTCGCCCCGGGTGTCCGAGGTTTCGATATGCGTGTAGAACCGCGACACCCGTTGGATCATCCCATCCGTCGTGCAGGCAATGACCGCCGCATCTACGGCGTGGTGCAGGTCGCCGTCAGCACGCACCTTGCCAAGCCCCCAGCGTTTGCGCAAAAACGCTGTAACTGCGCCGTTTACAGCAACCACACGCTTCTTACCTGCCGCAGGGAAATCTGCAAACGCAAGGTGGCTGCGAATGTAGTTCAGCATAAAACTTGCAATATACTGTGTGTCCTGCAAATTACGCTGCATAAAACCTTTGCTGTCTTCTTCGCTCAACTTCTCCTTTAGCAGATTTTGACGCTTGCGGTAATTTTTTACACTTGCTTTTGTGTAGACAATAAAATCATCCCGCCGTTTTCCTTGCAGATATTGCAGCGGAAGGCGATTGCCTTTCTGGCGGTTTTCCGACGCCAGCACCAATACTTTGTTCGCACGGCGGTCGTCAAAACTGATGCTGTACGGAACAATATGGTCAACTTCCGCATAGCCTGAAACAGTAATGGCCTTTTCCAGTTCCAGCGGCTGCAGCGAATACGCACACCGCCCATCCTGTTCTTTCCACAACCTGTATTTTACAAGATCCTGGCCTGTGATATTTCTCCCTGGGAACAGTTCATGCAGGTCTTTCATCAAACGCTCGTTCTCGGCGTTATTGTCTTTCATGGCCTTGCCAAGGTCATTGCGCTGCTGGAAGTTTTTGCTCATCTCCCGCGCCAGCTCCAAGTGGATATTGACCGGGCTTTCTCCCTGCTCGCGGATGATCGCATTGACAACTTTGATAGTCTGTGCCACCGCACGCCGCACCACCGGGCTTGTGATGTCCTCCATTTCCTCTGTGGACGCAGGCAGGAACTGCGATTTTTCACCACGGTAATTTCCCTGAAAGTCATATCCCGCTTCTTTGCAAGCGTCGTTATAGTTCAGTCCTTGTTCCAAATAGGGGATCATTTTTCGGCACGCTTTGACAGAAATATGCCCGAACCCGCTAAAGCTGGGCAGCGTCATCAAAGCATCAACTTCCAGCGGTTCAAACTGCGCTTCTTCCAGCTTTGCTCTGAGCGTAGCTTCATTTTTATACATTGTCAGCGCCGTTGCCGCTGCATCCAGCCTGTCGCGGCTGACACTGCGGATGTAGTCTTTCCGCAAGGTATTGAGCACTTTGCGCATTTTGTGGTAACAGGGGAGACATACAATTTTCTCTTTTTTCTCGCAATCCTCAGTTGTTTGTCCGTCCCGATATCGCACCATATTGAATCTTGCCTGTTCCGGCAGGGCAAGAGCCTTGCGTATCCTGGCAAAATCCAACTTGTCCGTTTGATAGCATACGGAAAGTAATTCTTGCCGTTCTTCTGCCGTCAATATACGTGCCGCACCGCTCTCTATAATGCGGATATGATTGATTTTTTGCAGCAGCGTAAAATATTCAAACGACCAAGTTGCTTTGGCTGCACGCGGTTCGGCTTGTCCTTCAAGTGTGCAGGTTCCCACCATCTTTTCAACGATGTTGCCGCCGTAGGGGCTGTTTCCGCCGGGGCCTTCATCAAACGAACGCTGACGCGTCAAAATCGTAAGGTACTCCGCTTCCATTTCCGGCGAAGCCCACGCCGCACCATACTGGCGCTGCGCAGCAAAAAGCTGTACCGCTTCCTCCACGATTTGATCCCGTCTGACCGTAGAAAGATAGTTTTCCGACTTGTTGCGTTTATGCTCTGCAAACACCGGGTCACGGTACATCATCTCGCCAACCGTGCGGTAGTGGTTTTCTTCCATGCGGCGCGTGTTGGCATCGATTGCTTGCAGCAACTTTCCGTCTTTCTGGGCATCATCTGCCTTGCGGTTGCTGCGGAAACCACGGCGCTGCATCAAGTGCAGCAAAATTCGGGCAAAGTCCATCGCCGTTACAGGGCCATCCAACGCCTGCACACGCAGGGCATAGATATCCGGCAGGTGGCCCGCCTGCACCGCTTCTTCTATTTTCGCTCTGCCCGGCAAGCCGTTTTGCGCCATCAGCTCATACAAGTCTGCCTTGCGCAAGCTGCGGCGGCGCAGTCTGCGGCGCGTGCTTCTGGCTTCCCGCCGCGGCGCAGCAAGGCTTTCTCCGGTTTTGGGCTGCTCTGCCTTGTCAAATATGCGCGAGCCGCAGCGGATCAGTCCATAAGGCTCCGCATTTTCGTTCAGCGCTACCACGGCCCAGCCAACTGATGCAATACCAATATCCAGGCCAATTCCATAGGGGTGCTTCATATTCACCACACCTTTTCTTTTTTACTATTATCATACCGCATAAAGAATCACACTGCAACTGACATTTTCCACGAAAATTTGACAAAAAAGATGACGCCCTGTCATAAGACAGGGCGTCAGAGCTTTACGGTCCTATGACCTTATCATAGCAACCATAATAGTTCTTGGTATGGTATAAGAACTGTTTATAGTATACAACAGCCCTTGAAAAAATGCAAGTCTTTTTTTACGGCAGCTGCGGGGCATAGGCCTCCAGATGGCGGGGATGGCCGGGGTAGACAATGGCAATGCCGTCGGGGCCGGTGTTGGCGCTGACAACGCCGCCCAGCTGGAACACAATGACCGGCGCATGGCCGAATGCCTTTTTGCAGGCCTTGACAAGCTCGTCGCGCTTGGAGGTGCTGGACGTGTAAGCCACCATGTAGGGGGTGTCCTTCATGGAATCGACGCGGCTTTCCACCCATTTGATCATGGCGGCGGGCACGGCGGCGTCGCCGCGCACCTTGGCCTCGACCTTGGAGACGCCCGCGTTCAAGCTGATGATGGGGCGGATGCCCAGCAGGTCACCCACCACGGCAGCGGCGGCGCTGACCCGGCCGGACTTCTTCATCTGCTTCAGGCTGTATGCGGCCAGGCAGATCTCCACCCGATCCAGGCTCTGCTTCATCTCCTCCACGCAGGTGGCAAGCTCGCCGCCGTTGCGCACTTTGCGGGCACACTCGCACAGATACCAGCCGTAGGGCATCGAGTAGGTGTGGCTGTCGATGAGCTGGATGTTCAGCTTATGGCCGGGGCGCTCCTCGGCCAGCATCTCCGCACCTTTGACGGCGTTGTTGTAGGTACTGGATCCCGCGCTGTTGATGCACAGATGCACCAGGTCGGTATAGCCCTCGTCCACATAGCGCTCGTAAATCTCGCACCACTGCAGCTGGGTGATGGCGGCGGTGGTGGGCACGCCCTGGGCATCGCGCATCATCTGGTAAAACTGGTCATTGGTGAAATCTTTGCGCTCCATGTATTCCACGCCGTCCAGGTTGATAGGGAAGCCCACGACCTCGATGCCGTACTTGTCCGCAAGCTCCTGCGGAATGTCGGAACAGGAATCCGTCAGAAAACCGATCTTGCTCATTTTACATCCTCACTCCATTCGTAGCGGGTCAGCTGCCCGCGGGTCTCTAAGTCGGCAAAATCCCATTGGCGCAGGGCCTCATACGCGCCCACGGCCACAGCGTTGGACAGGTTCAGGCAGCGCTCGCCCCGGCGCATGGGCATACGCACGCAGTCGGCCTCGTGGGCCGCCAGCAGTTCCTCAGGCAGGCCGGCGTCCTCGCGCCCAAAGACGAGGTATGCGCCGTCGGGATAGTGTACATCCACATGGCGGCGCGGGCCTTTGGATGTGAAGTAGAAAAACGGCCCCTTGTTTCGGGCGAAAAAGTCCGCCAGGTCTTTATAATATGTTATATCAAGCTGGTGCCAGTAGTCAAGCCCGGCGCGCTTTAATTTTTTATCGTCGATGGTAAAGCCCATCGGCCCCACCATATGCAGCCGCGCACCCGTCACCGCGCAGGTCCGGGCGATATTGCCGGAGTTCTGCGGTATCTGCGGCTCGACCAATACAATGTTTAAGGTTGGCATATGTTTACAGTCCTGTTTGTTTGAATTTTGTGTGGTGGCAGCTTTGTAGGGCGGCCAGTCCTCTGGCCGCCACATCGCCGCCCTGTTGCAGGGGCGGCGTCCCCGACGCCCCGCCTGTCTGCCGCTTCACTCCTGCCGCAGCTTCGGCAGCGCATTTTCCAGCCAGACACCCAGGCGCTCATCCGCACCTTCGGGGGTCTGGCGGATGCACTCGGCCACAAAGGCGGCTGCTGCCTGCACGGCGGCCTGAGGCACGTTGCCCTGCAAAATGCGCCCTACCAGCACAGCAGCAAAGATATCGCCGGTGCCATGGAACATCCGGGGCAGCAGCGGCGTTTTGACGGTGTAACCCTCGCCGCCGCGGGCCGCGCCCACACAGCCTATGTACCGCCCGCCGTTCAGCCCGGTCACACCGGTCACAACGACCTGCGGCGCAATGCGCACCAGCCGTGCCGCCTGGGCGGCGGCCTGCTCAGCACTGCCAACGCCGGGCAGCGGGTCGCCCAGCAGCAGGGCAGCCTCGGTCACATTGGGCACGATCAAATCAGCCTTACTGCACAGATTGTACATAGCCGGGACCATGTCGGCCCCCAGCCCGCTGTACAGCCGCCCGCCGTCGCCCAGCACCGGATCCACGACCTTGAGCGCTTTCGGCCACAGCTCGAACGCCTGTTCCACCAGCCGGGCCTGGGCGGAGTCCGCCAGATACCCGGAGTAGATGCAGTCGAATTTCACGCCCAGCCGGTGGTAATGCGCCAGCGCGGCAGGGCCGTAGCTGGGGTCGGCCAGCTTGGCCGGTGCGCCCAGCCCGCCGGTATGGGTGGACAGCACCGCCGTGGGCAGTGCCACAGTCTGCACCCCCAGCGTCGAGAGTACCGGTGCGATGACCGACAGCGCCGCCCGGCCAAAGCCCGGCAGGTCATGGATGGCTAATAC
>ERZ1034984.449-NODE-449-length-45710-cov-25.587362_pt1 | contig 45710 bp, 45 predicted proteins | sample MGYA00520589_ERZ1034984 | MGnify/ENA primary metagenome ERZ1034984 (study PRJEB33766, sample SAMN09781790) | gut metagenome | biome: gut microbiome | host: Homo sapiens | place: Madagascar | study: EMG produced TPA metagenomics assembly of the PRJNA485056 data...
AAAATAATTTTAAAATATGGATTAGAACATATATCGGAGGTAATGTAATGAAAAAATTTTTAAACGAAGACTTAATAAAAATAATAATAAGTATCATACTATTTATAATTTCTATTTTTCTATCAAGTCCTATAAAAGAAATAATATTAGTAATAAGTTATATAATTATAAGTTATGAAATATATATGGAAGCTTTTGAAGGATTAAAGAAAAAAGATATTTTTAACGAAGACTTCCTCATGATACTAGCAACTCTAGGAGCTTTCGCTATTGGTAGCTACATGGAAGCTGTCATGGTTATGCTCTTATTTGAAACTGGTGAATATTTATCAGATGCTGCTGTTGCTAGTAGTAAAAAGTCTATTACTAAATTAATGGACCTACGTAGTGAAACTATTAATTTATTTAAAGATGGTGAAATAGAAAAAGTATCTATTAAAAAAGCTAAAGTTGATGACATATTTGTTGTCTTACCAGGAGAAAAAGTTCCACTAGATGGAATTGTTATTGAAGGAACAAGTTACTTAGATACATCTTCTCTAACAGGAGAATCAACTCCTAGAAAAGCAACTGTTAATGATCAAGTTATCTCAGGATCAATTAATAAAGATTCAATACTAAAAGTAAAAGCAACTTCTACTTATAAAACATCTACTGCTAGTAAAATAATTGATTTAATTGAAAACTCCAACAACAAAAAAACTAATACTGAAAACTTTATTCGTAAATTTTCCAAAATATATACTCCAGTAGTAGTTATATCAGCTTTAATAATTGCTATAGTTCCATCCTTAATAGTAGGTGATTTTAAAACTTGGCTTTATAGAGCCTTAGTATTCTTAGTAACATCATGTCCTTGTGCTCTAGTTATCTCAGTACCATTAGGTTACTTCTCAGGAATAGGTAGAGCAAGTAAAGAAGGAATCTTAATAAAGGGTAGTAGAGAACTAGAAACTCTAGCTGATATCGATTATCTTGCTCTAGATAAAACTGGTACTATTACTGAAGGTGTCTTTGAAGTAACTAAAGTCGAAAGTAAAACTCTAAAAGAAAAAGAATTTATAACTCTAGTCGCATCAGCTGAAGCAAATTCTATTCATCCTATTGCTAAGGCTATAGTTAATTACTGTAAAGAACCATTAGAAAAATCCACTAATCATAAAGAATACTCTGGAAAAGGTATCTCATGTACTATAAAAGATAAAGAACTATTAATTGGTAATAAAAAACTAATGGAAGAAAACAAAGTAGAACTACCTAAAGAAGAAGCTATTGGTACTGTTATCTATGTCGCAATTGATAATGAATACGCTGGTTGTGTTGTTATATCAGATCGTATAAAAAAGAGTAGTTATGCTCTTAGTTTCCTAAAAGAAGACTTCAAAGATATCATGATTTTATCAGGAGATAATGAAGATATAACTAAAGAAATAGCTCATGAAGTAAAAATAAATACTTATTACAATAATCTTTTACCAATCGATAAAGTAGAAAAAATAAAAGAATATCAAAAACAAGGACTAGTAATGTTTATTGGTGATGGTATCAATGATGCTCCAGTTATTAAAACTTCTGATATTGGTGTATCTATGGGTAGCCTTGGTAGTGATGCTGCTATCGAAGCAAGTGATATTGTTATTATGAAAGACGACTTATCTAAAATAAAAACTGCTCATAATATTTCTAAATTAACAAAACGTAAAGTAAAAGAAAGTATTATCTTTGCTCTTATTGTAAAATTCATTGTCTTACTACTAGGAGTATTTGGTATAAGTACTATCTGGATGGCTGTCTTTGCTGATGTAGGTGTAACACTACTAGCTATTCTAAACGTTTTAACTATAATGTGGAAGAGAGTCTAATTAGACTTTCTTTTTATAAAACTACAACCATTTTTCTTAGTATGCAATAACTAATTATTATGTTATAATAAAGTAAATAAAAAGATAGGAGAAATTTATGAAAAGAAGTATTATTTGTGCAGTTTTATTTTTTCTAGCAGGTCTATTTTATTTACTTGCTGGACTAAAAGGAAATATTCCACTATACATTATCTTTGGAATACTACTAGTTTTACTAGGTGGCTTATATGTAAAAAGAGCTCTTACTGAAAAGAAAAATGAAGTAAAAGAAGCTAAAATCAGTGTTCCAAAAGTAAAAACTGAAAAAGTAAAAAAAGCCGAAAAAACTAAAAAACAAGAAAATAAAAAGGACAAAAAGTAATGCCCATAATTGTAACTAAAGAAAATATTGTAGATTTAGATGTTGATATAATAGTAAATGCTGCCAGACCATCTCTATTAGGAGGGTCTGGTGTTGATGGAGCAATCCATAAGAAAGCTGGACCTGAATTATTAGAAGAATGTCGTAAATTAAACGGTTGTAAAACTGGTGAAGCAAAAATGACTAATGGTTATAATTGCAAAGCCAAAAAAATAATTCATACAGTAGGTCCCATCTATCTAGGTGGCAATAATAATGAGGGGAACCTATTAAGTTCCTGTTACAAAAATAGTCTTTTACTAGCCCAAAAATATCTAAAAGAAAATAACTTAGAAAAAGTATCAATTGCTTTTCCTTGTATAAGTACTGGTATCTATCATTACCCTAAAGAAAAAGCTATGAAGATTGCTATAAGTACAGTAAAAGAATATCTACCTGAAAACATTGATGTTATATTTTCTTGTTTTACCGAAAAAGACTATGAATTATATTCAAAAGCACTAAGTAAGAAAAATTAATTTCTTACTTTTTTTAAACTATTTTTTCTCTTTACATAAACTATATATGAAAGGAAAAATATCATGAATTATTATTCAAATAATTATAATAATCCCTATAATTATTATAATTCAAACTATCATAACCCAAATAACTATCGCAGCAATACTATCCCAACCGATCTAGGTCCAACACCTAGTACTATAAATCTAACAAAACGTACTTTAGAAAATCCAAACTATAGAACAACTCTTTGGACTGGTAATAATCTTCAACTAACTCTAATGAGTATTCCACAAAAAGAAAGTGTTGGTCTAGAAGTTCATCCTAACATAGATCAATTTATAAAACTAGAAGAAGGAAATGCCCTAGTTGAATTAGGAACTTCAAAAAATGATTTATCTTTTAAAAAAGAAGTAAATTCTAACTATGCTATTTTAATACCAGCTGGTACTTATCATAACATCACTAATATTGGAAATACTCCATTAAAATTGTATTCAATATACGCACCCCAAAATCATCCAAAAGGAACCATAAATATTACTAAACCATAAACTCAACCTCATGTTGAGTTTTTTTCAACTTCAAGTTTATTGAAAAGACCTATTTTTCTTAATACAATTGAAATATAAATAAAAAAGGAGAAGTAATATGAAGAAAAATAGTTTATTAATAATTGCTTTAGTAGTTATAGTTATTTTAGGAGTATTTTGTTTCTATCCAAAAAATAGTAAGAAAGCTGATACTAATAATGATAACAAATTAACAGACAGTGAAAAATTTGCTAAAGAATATAACTTAAAAGATGAAGATGGAAAGGCTTTAGACAATGTTTTTGTTTATCGTACTCCAGAACAAATCATAAATATTTTAGAAAAGGGTACAGGTATTGTTTACTTAGGCTTCCCAGAATGTCCTTGGTGTACAGCTTATGTTCCATATCTAAATGAAATAGCAAAAGAAAAAAAAGTAGAAAAAATCTACTATTTAAATATTTTAGAAGAACGTAAAAATAATACAGATGCCTACAAAAAAATAACTGAAATTTTATCTGACTACTTACAAAATGATGAAGAAGGTAATAAAAGACTTTATGTACCTGCAGTAATAGCAATAAAAGATGGTAAAATTGTTGGTTTTGATGATGAAACTGCTTGGGATACAAAAGGTTATGAAAAACCAGCTGACTACTGGGCTAATGAAGATTTAGAAGGATTAAAAAATAAATTAAGATGTATGATGCAAGATTGTAAAAAAGATATTTGTACTTCAACTTGCAATAAATAATAAATAAATGTAATAAAAAGGTAAAGGTAAAGTAAAAAGACTTTATCTTTTTATTTTCTAAATGTTATAATGATAATAGGAGTGATACTATGGCAAATTTTATTGACTATTGTAAATATTATGGAGATAAAGATTTTAATGAAGTTCCATTTAATGATGTAGATGCTTTAATACTAGCAGAGCTATCATACTTAAATTTTAGTGAAGTAATTAGTATTTTACCTAATACTATAGAAAACGTTAGTAAAGCTTATTTTAGTGTTGTTACTAATGAAAAAATAAAAAGTAAACTAAATGTTTATAAGTATGCTCATAATCTTTTTGGTAATGTAAAAAACACTTTACGCTTTAAAGATATATTAATGACTAATTATTCAAGAATAGTTGATACTGAAAAACAATTTGGAGCTATAACTTTTGAATACTATGATTGGATTTATATTTCTTATGAAGGAACTAATGAATATATGTCTGGATGGCGTGAAGATTTTGATTTATCCAATAAGTTTCCTGTACCAAGTCAAACACTTGCGATTGAGTATTTAAATAAAGAAGCAAAAAAACATAAAAAAATATATGTAGGTGGGCATTCTAAAGGGGGAAATCTTGCAGTTGCAGCAGCTATGGAAGCAGAAGATAATGTCAAAAAAAGAATTGTTACTGTCTATGACTTTGATGGTCCAGGTATGCGTGAAAAAGAATTTTTAAGTAAACGTTATCAACAACTAATCCCTAAAATAAAAAAGTTCACCCCAGAAATAAGTTTAGTTGGAATGTTACTATATTCAACTCCAAATTATTTTGTCGTTCAAAGTAATATGAAAGGTATACTACAACATCACGCCACATCATGGCAATGTTTTGGTAGTTATTTTGTACCTGCTACACAAAGTGAAAGTAGTATAGTTTTCTCAGAAGAAACTAAAGATTTCATAAAAAATAACTCTGAAGAAGATATTCGAGAATTTGTTGCCTCAATTTTTGAAATCTTAAAAAAGTCTAATATAAATAATACTGAAACTGTTACTCTTAAAAAGATTGTAACTTGTATTAATTTAGTTAGAGAGTTACCAGCAACTTCAAAAACTAAAGATAAATTATTTAAATTATTTAACATTTTATTAGGATTATACATGCCTAACAATTTAAAAAAAGTAAAGAAAAAGGAAACATCACAAAAACAAAAGTAACAAAAGGAGCTTACTATGAATAATAAACTAACTATTGGAATATTTAATGATTCATTCTATCCTATGAATGATGGAGTATGTATGGTTGTTGATAATTATGCAAGAAGACTAGTAAAATACGCTAATGTAATAGTCTTTGTTCCTAACTATATTTCATCTCCTTATGATGACTCCATCTTTCCTTATAAAGTTGTAAGATGTAATTCTATCAAAGCCTTATTTTTAGATTATTCTCTTCCAACTCCTAAACTTGATCCAAAGTTTAGAAAAGAATTAGAAAAGTACAAACTAGATATTGTTCATATTCATTCTCCATTTACTCTAGGAGAAGCTGGTCTAAAGTATGCCAAAAAGCATAATATTCCTTGTATTGCTACAATGCATAGTCAGTTTAAACAAGACTTTCTAAAAGCTGTAAAGTCTGAGTATTTAGCAAACAGACTAACTAGTAAACTAATAAAAGTCTTTAATAAATGTGATGAGTGTTGGGCTGTTAACAATGAAGTTGCCCGTATTTTTCATGAGGAATATCATTATAAATGTCTACCTCGTGTAATGAATAATGCTACTGAAATGGAACCAGTTCAAGATGTCAAACAAGCTCATAAATTTATAAATGAAAAGCACAAATTAAAGGAAAATGAAATTATCTTCTTATTTGTAGGAAGAATTAACACTTTAAAAAACATTTTCTTTATCGTAGACTCTCTAAAATTATTAAAACTAAAAAAGCCTAGATTAAAATGGAAAATGTTATTTGTTGGTTCAGGTCAAGATGAAGATAAACTAAAAAAGAAAATATCCGAACTTGACATGGAAAAAGAAATTATTATGTGTGGTAAAATAACTAATCGTAAAGAATTAGCTTATTATTATAGTAGATCCGATCTTATGCTATTCCCATCAATTTATGACTCTTCATCTATTGTTCAAATAGAAGCTGCCTCTCAAAAAACACCAACTGTATTTTTAGAAAATACCGCAACAGCTGCAACTGTTACTAATAATGTTAATGGGTACTTATCTAAAAATTCAATTGAAGACTACACTAATAAAATTATTGAAATTTTAGAGAATAAAAAACTATATAATGAAGTAAAAGAAAATGCTTATCGTGATTTATATAAAAATTGGGATAATACAGTAGATGATGCGTATTATCTATATGAAGATTTAATTGAAAAAAAGAAAGAAGCAAAAATATGAAAGTTTTAATCGGAACTAAAAATCCCGGCAAAATAGAAGGAGCAAAACTTGCTCTAAGTAATTTTTTTAAAGATTTTGAAATAGAAGGTATAAAGGTACCATCAAATGTTCCAGACCAACCCGTAAATGAAGATACTTATAATGGTGCTAAAAATAGGGTAGATAATCTAATTGAGTATGCTAAAGAAAATAGTCTAGACATAGATTACTTTCTAGCAGTTGAATCTGGCATTTGTAATTTATACGGTACTTGGATGATAGTAAACTTTGCCGTTGTTAAAGACAAAGCTGGTTATGAAAGTGTAGGAATAGGTCCAGCTTTCCCAGTACCAAATAGTTATGTTAAAGAAATAATAGAAACATCTCTTGGTGAAGTATTTGATAAAGTATATGAATCTGAGGACTTAGGTAAAGGAAAAGGTGGCGTAAACGCTCTAACACATGATTCTATAAGTAGAATAGATATAACTAAAGATGCCTTTATCATGGCCATGACTCAATTTGTAAATGGCAATGTCTGGAAGGATACAGAAAAAAGTAATTGTAAAGTAAAAGAATAACAGGTGATTATATGAAATTAAAAAAATGGCATAGTACTGAAATTACTGATGTACTGCAAAAATTAAATAGTACTGAAGAAGGTCTAACTACTGAAGAAGCAACACTTAGACTTCAAAAAAATGGTAAAAATGAACTACCTAAAAAGAAAAAAGATTCTCTTCTAAAAATATTTCTTAGAGAATTAACTGATCCTATAGTTTTATTATTACTATTTGCTAGTATTGTTTCATTTTTAATAAAAGAAAAAGTAGACGCTATAGCCATTCTTTTTATAATTTTAGTTGATTTAATATTAGGAACGTATCAAGAATGGAAAGCTAATAAAAATGTTGAAGCCCTAACCAAACTAATTGAAGTAAAAACTAAAGTCCTACGTAATGGAATAGCAAAAGAAATAGATGCTAGTGAGTTAGTAGTAGGGGATATCGTTCTTCTAACATCTGGGGATAAAATAAGTGCTGACATGCGTTTAATAGAATCTAGTAACTTATCAGTTGATGAATCTATTTTAACAGGTGAGAGTACAAGCGTTGAAAAAGATAAAAGTACTATAAATAAAGATGTAATTCTAGCTGAAAGAAAAAATATGCTTTATGCTGGTACTAATATTTTAACTGGTAGAGCAAAAGCTATTGTAACAGCAACAGGAATTAATACAGAAATTGGTGAGATAGCTAGTAAAGTAAATAATACTAAAGAAACTAAGTCACCTCTAACTATTCGTATGGAAAAGTTCTCCAAGCAAATAACTTTTCTAATTATTGTAGTCGCTGTAGTAATAACGGTTGCTCTATATGCAAAAGGAACAGCAGGTAGTGAAATATTCTTATCAGTAATAGCTCTTTCCGTATCTGCTATGCCAGAAGGATTACCTCTAGCTCTAACTATGGCTCTAACAATCGGCTCAAATCGTATGAGTAAAAAAAGTGTTGTTGTAAAAAGACTAAACTCTGTTGAAAGTCTAGGCAGTTGTACCGTAATAGCATCAGATAAAACAGGAACTCTTACTGTAAATGAACAAACTGCTAAAAAAATAGTTTTACCAGATAATAGTACCTTTGATATTACTGGTACTGGTTATAATGATAAAGGAGAGGTAATACCACTAGCTTCTGCTAATATAAATGATGCCCAATATATAAGTAAATTAGCAGTTTTAAATAATGAAGCAACCCTAGAAAAAAAGAAAAATGAGTATAAACATTTTGGTGACTCTATTGATATAGCTTTTCTTTCACTAGGTCTAAAACTAGGTATAAAGATAGATGATATAAAAATAACAGATCGTATAAATTATGAATCAGAAAAAAAGTATTCAGCAGTTTTTTATAAAGAAAATAATAAAGACTATTGTACTGTAAAAGGTTCCTTAGAAAAAGTTTTAGAATTTTGTACTACTATGAAAGTAGGCGAAAAGACTGTAAAAATAGATAAAGAACTTTTAAAAGAACAAAATGAATCATTAGCAAGTTCTGGTTACCGAGTAATCGCAATAGCTTCTAGTGAAAGTAAAACTCTAAAGAAGATGACTTTTATAGGTTTAGTAGCTTTTATAGATCCAATTAGAGAAGATGTAAAAGAGTCTATTAATGAATGTAAAACAGCTGGTATAAAAGTTATCATGATAACAGGAGATCATCCTCTAACTGCATATTCTATTGCTAAAGATTTAAACCTAATAGAAACATTTAATGAAGTAACAACCGGTCAAGAAGTGGATAAATATCTAGAAAAAGGACAAAAGGAATTTGACAAGTTTATCAAAACTAAAAAAGTATTTACAAGAGTAACTCCTCTAAATAAATTAGAAATAGTTGAATCCCTAAAAAGGCAAGGAGAGTTTGTTGCTGTAACAGGTGATGGTGTAAATGATGCACCTGCTCTAAAATCAGCAAACATTGGTATTGCAATGGGTTCAGGTACTGATGTTGCTAAAGAAACTTCTTCTATGATAATTCTAGATGATAGTTTTAAATCTATAGTTTTAGGTATCAAAGAAGGAAGAAATGCTTATAGCAATATTCGTAAAATAAGTTATATGTTACTATCTTGTGGAGTAGCAGAAGTCTTATTCTTCCTTCTAGCAATCATTCTAGATATGCCAATGCCTCTAGTAGCAATCCAACTATTATGGCTAAATATTGTAACAGATGGCTTACAAGACTTTGCTTTATCATTTGAAAAAGCAGAATCAAATATTATGAAGGAACCACCTAGAAATCCAAAAGAAACACTATTTAATAAAGTCCTAGCAAAAGAAGTATTAATATCTGGAATATCAATAGGTCTAATAGTATTTATAGTTTGGATTTACTTAATAAACAATCTAAATATGCAAATCTCATCTGCTAGAGGATATATAATGACACTAATGGTATTTATCCAAAATATGCATGTACTAAATTGTCGTAGTGAAAAAGAATCAATATTTAAAACTCCACTAAGAACTAATCCACTAATTATATTTAGTATCTTATCAGCTTTAATACTACAAATCATATTTAGTGAAATACCATTCCTAAGTAGTTTCTTACAAACAACTAGTATTCCAATACCTCACATGTTACTACTATTTGCTATATCAACAATAATTATCTTAATAATGGAAATATACAAATTAATAGAAAAACAAAAAGTATTAAAAAGAAAATAAAGTACAAAGAATAGTCTAAAAACTATTCTTTTTCTATGAAAAAACACCACATAAATTAAATATAATGGTATAATATTTAAATAAAACAAATAATTATAAACATGAGGTGTATTAAAATGAATGAAAGACAATCAATCTTAGAAATAAGTACTAGTGCTTTTAAACATAATGTCAATGAAATAAAAAGACTAATTGGTCCTAATAAAGATATAATGTATGTTATGAAAGCTAATAGTTATGGAACATATTTAAATAAGAATATTTCTCTTATAAAGGACTTTAAGATAATCGCAACTGCTATTGTAAAAGAAGCTATGGATTTAAGACATGATGGTTTTAAAAATGAAATATTCGTCTTAAACCAACCATACTTAGAAGATATAGAAAATATTATTAAATATAATGTTACAGTAGGTGTAGCTGATTTAAACTTTATTAAAGAACTAAGTAATCACAAAGAAACATTTACCATTCACTTAGAACTAGAAACTGGTATGGGTAGAACTGGTTTTAATATCAATGATTTAGATGAAGTATTAAACTATTTAAAAACAACTACTAATATTATTGTAGAAGGAGTATATACTCATTTATCTACTGCCGATAAAGACAAAGAATTTACTAAACATCAAATGTCTTTATTTGAACAAGGTGTTACTAAAATAAAAGAGTATTATCCTAACATAAAATATATTCATGCAGAAGCATCTAATGGTATTTTAAATGTTAATTCTAAAATCTGTAACTTAGTAAGACCTGGTATCATATTATATGGTTATACTCCAACTGATACTATACTAACAAAAATAGATTTAAAACCAGTTGCTAAGTTAAAATCTCATATTTCTTTTATAAAAGAAGTAGAAGAAGGTACTAGTATAAGTTATGGAAGAACGTTTATAACTCCTAAAAAAATGACTATCGCAACAGTTGCTATAGGTTATGCTGATGGTATTCGTCGTAATTTATCTAACAAAGGTAAAGTAGTTGTAAAAGATACTATTGCTAATATAGTAGGAACAGTATGTATGGATTCTTTTATGATTGATGTAACTAATATTAAAGATGTAAAAGTAGGAGACTATGTCTATATCTGGGATAATAAAAATATAACTCTAGAAGATGTTGCTAGAGAATGTAATACTATTAATTATGAGATATTATCAACTATCTCTAATCGTGTCCCAAGAGTATTTATTGATTAAAAGTAGTAAGGATGTGACTATATGGATCAAGAGAAGATCGGAAAACTTATCAAAGAAATAAGAAAGAAAAATAATCTAACTCAAGCCGAATTAGCTGAAAAGTATGGTGTAACATACCAAGCTGTAAGTAAATGGGAAACAGGTAAGAATATTCCTGATGTTAGTCTATTAAAAGAAATAAGTAAAGACTTTAATGTAAACATAGAAGACTTACTAGAAGGAAGAGTATCTAATAAAAATAAATCTAATAAAACAAAACTAATTATTATTTCTATCTTAGTAGCAATTATAATTATTCTTACTTCATTTATTATTTATAATAATTATCAACATAGTCACAACTTTGAATTTAAAACTCTAACTTCTAGTTGTTCTGACTTTAAAATATCTGGAAGTATGGCTTATAATGATAAAAAGTCATCTATCTACATATCAAATATTACTTATTGTAATGGTGATGATACAACTGAATATAAAAAAATAGAATGTATTTTATATGAAAGTAATAATAATACAGAAATAAAAATAGGTAGTGCTTCTTATAATGAAAAGACACCTATAAAACTAGAAGATTACTTACAAAATGTTCGTTTCAATATAGATAACTATTCTAAAACTTGTATCAATTATAAGAAGAATAGACTATATCTCCAAATAAGTGCAACAGATGAAAATAATAAAGTTACTCTTTATAAAGTACCCCTAACAATGACTGATAATTGTTAATAAAAACCGATAGACTAAACTGTAATCTATCGGTTTTCTTTATTTATTTATATACTAATAGACAACCTTATCTGTTTAAAGCATCTAAGTATTTTTCTAAATACAAGTCTTTATTTTTAGAGTTATATTGCATTATAAATCTAGGATGTTCAAGTGGAATAATCTTATCAAAGAAACTATATTTTTTATTTAGCTTTAACAAGTACTCATAATTTTTACCACTCCCAATACAATAACATATTGAAGTATCTATATTAAATGTAAGTATTTCTTTAATTGATTCAACTATATATTTTTCCAATTTTTCTTCATAACCTTTAATATCATAATAGTTAGCATTAATCTCTCTACCTTTATCAGTGGTTTTCGCAATTCCTAAAGGAAAGACAAAGTTCATATAAAAATCACTATAGAACTTTTCACATTCTCCATACTTATCAATAACATTATAAAGAAAGTTAGACGATGACTTGTTAACATAAAAATTATCAATAAATATTCCCGTACTTTTCTGTAAATGTATTGCATCTTCAAATGGAATACCTGTAACAGCAGAAGCTCTTCTAGCTGGATTACTTCCAAGTATCAATCTTCTTTTATTATTATCGTTATAAAACTTATTATAGAACTTAGTAGTAATAAGTCTAACTTGTTCTTTATTACTATCATTATATGGATTAATAATTATATAATTATCAAATGCTTCTATTTTTATTTTAGACAAATTATCACAGTAATTTAAAATTTTCTCTGAGTTTGTTTTCTTCATATTTTTACCTCTATCTTTAATTTTATATTAATCTAAATAATAAGACAACTAATATCAATATATTTATTACTCATATTATAGATGATTTTCAAAAAAACAATCTTGTCAAACTCCACTTTAAACTATATAATGAATATAGAATAGAGGAGGAGTAAAATGAATAAATTAAAAATCAATAATGGATTAGCTGCTATTATCTTATTAGCATCTTTATTTGCAGGATGGCAAACTTTATTACTAGCTGTAATTTTAATGTTAATATTCTGTGAAGTAAATGACAAGGTAAGAAACTTAATGGTAAATGTAATTGCTTTCTTAGTAGGTCTTACATTAATATCATTTGCTTGGTCAATTATTTCTGATGGAGTTAGCTTAGTATTTAAAGGAATTGAAAGTATTGTTAATGTAATTAATTCTTACTTATCATATGGTAACCAAATTAATATTGCAACTCTACAAACTAAGTTTATGAGTCCAGTAACAACTATAATTTCATTCTTAGATTCTGGTGTTGATTATTTACTAATGTTAACTAAGTTCTTATTTGTTGTTTCTACATTAACTGGATATGCTATGAAAGAAAATCCATTTAGTAAAAAGGTAAGTGAATATGCTTCAAAAGCTGTAAATTATGTTTCAAGTTTTGAGCAACCAGTACCAAATAATAACTATAATGGTATGCCTCAAAATAATAATTACCCAGGAAATAATCAACCAAGAAATAATAACATGTATCCAAATAATAATTTCCCAGGTAACAATTCAAACGATATTTTATAAGAATATAAAAAGGCTACAACCCAAAAGTTGTAACCTTTTTTATTTAGTCTAATTACTTAACGATATATTTTAATTCGCCCATTCTAGAAGTTGGTACAAATCCAGCTTCTGCTTTAACTACATCTGGAATTCTGTTTACAATAGCTGAACAAGTAAGTTCAACTGTACAAGGTCTAGTAATAACTAAATTAGTATTAGGTTCTCCTTCAACTGTCCAATCATTTCTATCACAATCTTCCTTGCTGTAAACTTTACCAATACATTCAGTTTCTAAAATAATTCCTTGTTTAGTAGTAGTTGTAACAACAGCACTCATACCAGTGGCAACCCCTGCTTTAATATCCATATCTAATGTTGTAGAATGAATATCTTCATCACAAAATTGTGGAACACATTTTTGTGTTTGACTAACTACATCTAAATGTAATTTATCACATAACCATCCATTAACATTCCACATATAACTTGGTGTATAAGTACCAGAGTTAATGATATTTTGACGTTCTTCATCACTCATTCTATCAACACTAGCAACATCTCTATCAAACTCTTCTGGAGTAAGACCAGCACCATGAGCTTTTGCAAGAGCAATTCCATAATCTTCTACGTTATAAGAAGAACTTCCCTTAATCTTAGTAATTCTTTGAGTTGTACCAGCTAAAGTACTAATTAAATTACCCCAGAAAGCATCTTGATAACCAGAACCAGTAATAGTACAGTTATTTTCTTTTGCTAACTTATCAATTTCTAAAGTAAGGGTAGGATTAGAATTCATTGGATAGAAAGCTTCCTCACAAGTAGTAATTGCGTTAACTCCATGCTTAGCACATAAAAGTAAGGCATCACGACAGTCAGCAAGTAAACTCATAGTAGTAACGATACAAACATCTGCTTTTACTTCACTAAATAAAGCCTCAGCTTCATCAACAGAAACTACTTTAACACCAACGTTTTCTCCTCCTATAATTTCTCCAACATCTTTTCCAATAACATTTGGATTAATGTCTACAGCACCAACAATATCCCATCCATTTTCAAGGACATAGCGCATCGTATATTTAGCCATTTTTCCACAGCCATATTGAATAACTTTCATTTTATCATCCTCCTAATTTTATCTTACCATAAAATAAAATATATAATCAAACAAACTAAATAAAACTAGTCAACTTTTGACAAATAAATAATGACATGTTATAATGAAATTGCTTTGAAAAGGAAAAGTAAACAAAAAATTTATTCGAGTGAGTTAGGTATAGTGTGAACTAATAATAAAATTTTGTTGAAAGAACACCTTGGAGCAAACTACCGAAAGAAATATTTTAGTAGGCTAGTTCGGAAGCAATCCGTTATCATATTGCTAGGTTTGTTAGAACTAAAAAAGAGTGATTATTGAAAGCAAACCATTATATATAATGGTTTTTTTAGTAATAAATTAAGGTGGCACCACGGATACCCGATATTCGTCCTTATTGTAGGATGTATCGGGTATTTTTATATATAAGGAAGTGATTTTATGGAAGAAGACAATAATAACAATAATAACTATATCAATGAAAAAAATTATAAAACAGATATTTCCTACAAGTGTCTAAAAATATATTTGAAAGGAAAAAAATAATATGGAAATTAAAAAAGTATATGATGATTACAAATCATTAATTGAAAAAGAAATAACTATTAAAGGATGGATAAGAAAACATCGTAAACAAAAGGAAATAAGTTTTATTGAACTATCGGATGGAACTTGTTTTAAAAAATTACAAATTATATATGACAAATCTTTAAAGGACTATGATAGTATTACTAAAATCCATTTTGGTTCTGCTTTAAAAGTAACTGGTATTTTAAAATTATCTCCTGTAAAAGACCAACTAATTGAACTTCATGCCAAAAAAGTTGAATTATTAGCGGACTGTTCCGAAGATTATCCAATTCAACCTAAACCTCATAGTAGAGAATTCTTACGAGAAGAAGCATACCTAAGACCAAGAACAACTTTATTTCAGGCAGTCTTTCGTATAAGAAGTATAACTGCAATGGCAATACACAAGTATTTTCAAGATAATGGTTACATCTATCTCCAAGCTCCAATATTTACTGCTAGTGATTGTGAAGGTGCAGGAGAAATGTTCCAAGTAACAACACAAGACCTAGAGAAAATTGCTAAAACAGGAAAAGTTGATTACACAAAAGAATATTTTCAAAAGAAAGTAGGACTATCAGTTTCAACTCAATTTGAAGCAGAAACATTTGCCCAAGCCTTCACCAAAACATATACCTTTGGCCCAACATTTAGAGCCGATCCTTCTCATACACCTTATCATATTGCTGAGTTCTGGCAAATAGAACCAGAAGTAGCCTTCTGTGACTTAGAAGGAATAATGGATATTGCTGAAGAGTTAATGAAATATGTCATAAAGTACGTTTTAAAACATGCTAAAGAGGAATTAGAATTTTTAGATAAATATATTGAAAAAGACTTACTAAAGAAATTAAAAAAAGTAACAAAAGAGTCTTTCAAAAGAGTAACTTATAAAGAATGTATTGAAATACTAAAAAAAGCTCCTAAAAAGTTTGTCTTTGAACCAAAATATGGTTCTGATATTGCTAAAGAACATGAAAAGTATTTAACTGAGTATTTTTCTTGTCCTATATTTATTACTTACTGGCCAAAAGATATAAAAGCTTTCTATATGAAACATTTAGAAGATGAAACTGTCGCTGGAGCTGATTTAGAATTACCAGGAATAGGTGAAGTATTTGGTATGAGTCAAAGGGAAGATGACTATGATACTCTTCTAAAAGCAATGCAAGAAAGAAATATGAAAATAGAAGATTATTCTTGGTACTTAAAGTTAAGAAAATATGGTGGAGTACAAACATCAGGTTTTGGAATTGGCTTTGAAAGACTATTAATGTACTTAACCGGTATTGAAAACATCAAAGATGTTACTCCTTATCCTAGATCTGTTTCTAATTGTGAATTTTAACTTTAAATAACTGCAAAAATTCTTTATAATATACCTAAGAGGTGAAAATTATGGAACTAAAACAAGTTGGAGAAAAAACATACTACATTGAAAATAATACTAATATTGGTATCTATCTCTTAGATGATAAACATATCTTTTTAATTGATACTGGTAATGATAAAGAAGCCGGTAAAAAAATTTTAAAAATAGTCACTGAAAAAGGCTGGGAAGTAGTAGGTATAATTTCTACTCATTCTAATGCTGATCATATTGGTGGAAATAAATTAATTCAAGAGCGTACCAACTGTAAAATATATAGTTATGGTATTGAAAAATGTATTACAGAATATCCATTACTAGAACCCTCTTTCTTATATGGTGCTTATCCTTTTGAAGCTATAAGAAATAAATTTTTAATGGCAAAACCATCTATCGTAACAGATATTGATAATAATCTACCAAATGGTTTAGAATACATCATTTTAAGGGGCCATTTCTTTGATATGATTGGAGTAAAAACATCAGATGACGTAATCTTCTTAGGAGATTCTCTCTTTAGTGAAGAAACAATTACTAAATATCATGTTTTCTTTATCTATGATGTCGCCGAATACTTAAACACTCTAAATATCTTAAAAGAACTACCAGCAAAAATGTATATTCCATCTCATTGTGCTGCTACTGCTAATATTAAAGAACTAATAAAAATAAATGAAGATAAAATAAATGAAATCTTAGACTACTTATATAATCTTTGTAAAGAAAATATTACTTTTGAAGATATTTTAAAAAATGTTTTTGATAATTATGCCTTAGTAATGAATGCTACTCAATATGTTCTAATCAGTAGTACTATAAAATCTTATCTTTCTTATCTAAAAGATCAAAATAAATTAACTTATGAATTTATTGATAACAAAATGTACTGGAAACAAAGTGAGGTATAAGTATGGAACACATTATGAAACTATATGCTTCTAATTTTACATCCTTAGCAAATAATAATAAAACTAGAGAATATCGTTTAAATGATTCTAAAAGACGTCTTATAAAACCAAGTGATACTATTAGATTTCAAAAACTACCAGACTTTGATGAAGAAGAAATAGCTGAAGTCCTAAAAAGAGAAGACTTCCCTGATTGGTATTCTTGCTACGAAAAGTATTTTGATGAAGACTTTAAAGAGCATTACAAAGATGTAGAAGAAGTAGTTAAAGATACTTATAATGGTTACCATACCGAAGAAGAAACTAAAGAAAATGGTTGTGTAGTTTTTACAATAAAAGTCTTACAAAAGATAAAGAAATAATTCCAAGTACTTATTTCTTTTTCTATCTAACAAAAATGTAAGGTTAAATTTTAAATATATCTGTTATAATACTACTGAAAGAAGGATTACTATGCAATATATATCTACAATTAAAACATCTATAATATTTTTTCCAATTATAGCTATTATCTTTACAATTCCCTATATTTTAAAACAATATCATAAATATGGATCCATTAATAAGTTAAGAACAGTAATTGTCTATTCTTTTATTCTTTACATGATGACAATCTATTTCTTAGTAATTTTACCATTACCAGATATTAATAATCTTCCAACTGATAAAACAATGTATAATTTAATTCCTTTTAAATTTATAACAGACATCATCAAAGAAACATCATTTAATATTTCAGTTCCTTCTACTTACTTAAAAGCATTAACAGAAAACTGTATTTATGTTGTAATATTTAATATCTTTATGACTATTCCTTTTGGTATGTATTTAAGGTATTACTACAAAGCTAGTTTTAAAAAGGTTCTAACTTTATCTTTTTCTCTAAGTCTATTTTTTGAACTAACTCAATTAACTGGTCTATATTTTATTTATCCTCGTCCATATAGATTGTTTGATGTTGATGATTTAATTCTAAATACAACTGGAGGTGTAGTAGGCTACTTATTATTTGGTCTAGTTGAAAAATATTTACCATCTAGAGAAAAGATTGATAAAGATTCTCTTGAACAAGGTAAAGTAATTTCTGGCCTAAGAAGATTAACATACTTCTTCCTTGACTTATTTATCTATTGTATCTTTCATATGACTATCTCTATATTTATAAATAATAATTATCTAAACTATATAACCTTAATAACTTACTACATATTAATTCCTTATCTAATAAAAGGTTATACACCAGCTGGTAAATTTTTAAATATAAAAATATCTCCCGAAAATAAACCATTTCTTAGAATAAGTCTAAGAGCAATCTTCATCTATCTTTATTATTATAAGATAGTCTACTTCCTAACACTACCAACCTTAGTATTTAATTATTTTAATCTAAATATATTGACAACTCTCTACTTACCAACATCAGCTTTAATACTAGTTTTATTCTATTTTATAAATGTAATTCATTTATTAAAAAACAAAACTATGTTTTATGACTCATTATTAAAAGTTAATTTAGAAAGTACTATCAAGACTGAATAGTTAACGTCAATTTACATAAATTTGACAAAATAGTAAAAGTATCATATACTATTAGCGTAGTAATTTAATTCGACCATTCGCGTTTTACTACCAGATAAACTATTAATAGTTTAAAGGAATAATGAAGAGCCTTAAGAATCTCCTCATGAATGGCAACAAACATGAAACAATTATTTTTGTGATTGTTATTTGTTGCATGTTCATGAAAGGAGGTTCTTTTTTCTTTACAATCACGAATGAAAGGAAGATTACTATGAAATTATTTAAACAAGTATTAGAAAAAAACAAAAAAATATTAATTTTATATTTATCAATTGGTATATTACTAACATTTTTAGAATTATATCAAGTCACATATTATCAAAAAATATTAGATGCATTTCAGTACCAAACTCTAACTATAAAACCCATAATTATTTATGGAATTTTATTATTAATATTAACTATCCTAGGCTACATTGATAACTATCCAGAACAAAAATTAAAACATGGTCTTTACCTAGATTTTAAATTACAATCTCTAAGAAAAATGAAGACTATAGATTATTTAGAATATCAAAAACTAGGAACTGGTAACCTAATTCAAAAAATAGAAGAGGGTGCCACCTCATCAACTAACATCATAATGAATTTTTATTTAAATGTTTTTAGAAAATTACTCCCCACCTCTCTTTTTAGTTTAATCTTTATTTATCAAGTAAAAAAAGAATTAACACTATTTATTTTAGTTGGCTATCTCTTTGTAATTTTAATTACCAATTTAATATTAAAAAGACTCTATAACTTAAAAGAAGACATTCTAGTAAACAGTGAATACTTAAATAAACACTTAGTCCGTGGTTTCATGGAACTAGTAGTTTTTAGAACCAATAAAAAGTATGACATGGAAATAGAAATAACAGAAAGTGGTATTAAAAACATTGTAAATAATAAAGTAAAAATAAAACTAGTTCATGAATTATTCTTTACTTTATTTGAACTTCTAGTTTCTATTCTTCAAGTTTTAATATTATCATTTTCAGTTTTAAAATCAAATCTTTCAGTCGGAGCAGTAGTAACTATAATTACTTTAATTGGAAAGTCTTATCAACCAATTGCTATTTTTAATGTTGAATATGTAGATTACAAGTTAAATAAAATTGCTGTCAAAAGATACTTAGATTTTCTAAATTTAAAAGATGATTCTAATCTAACAACAGGTAAAAAGTTAAAGAAATTTACTCCTACAATAACTCTAAAAAATATAACTTACAAGTATCCTGATTCTAAAAAGATCTTAATAAATAATCTAAATCTAACTATTAAAAAGTATGAAAAACTAGCAATCGTAGGAGAAACAGGTTCAGGTAAATCTACTATTATAAAATTAATAATAGGTCTTTTAAAAGACTATCAAGGACAAATACTAATATCTAATGAAAATCTAAGTAATCTAAATTTAAATGATTTATACAACAACATAACTTATATTTCACAAGAGTCACCAATCTTTGATGGAACTCTTCGTGAAAACATCGTCTTTGATAAAAAAATATCAGACCAAGAAATTATAAAAGTCCTAAAACTTGTATCCCTAGAAAAATTCTATCAACATCTAGAAAATGGTCTTGATACTGAACTAGGTGAAAGAGGTATTAAAATGTCTGGTGGAGAAAGACAAAGAGTTGCACTAGCAAGACTATTCTTTGAAGAAAGTAGTATCGTAATTTTAGATGAAGCAACATCTGCTATGGATAACATTACTGAAAAAGAAGTAATGACTAATATAATGACTAACTCTAAAGATAAAACTCTAATAATAATTGCTCATCGTCTAGAAACTATTAAAAATGTTGATAAGATATTAGTCTTATCAAGTGGAGAAATAAAAGAAGAGGGAACTTATCAAGAGTTACTAAATAAAAAGAATTTTTTCTACAACTTAGTAAACTCTAAAAAATAGTTTCATTTCGCAAAAACGATTTTTTTTGCTTTTTGCGAAATGAGTGGTATAATATAACTGAGGTGAAAAACTATGAAACTTATTAAAAGAGATTATCTTCAAAAACTAATAAATGTAAAAGGAACACCAGATATCAAGGTTATTACTGGTATTAGACGTTCTGGAAAATCAAAATTATTAAAGATGTTTATAGATTACATAAAAGAAAATGATAAAAACGCCAATATCATACATATTGATTATAATTTGACAGAATTTGAAGAGATAAATACCTATTTAGAATTAAATGAATATGTAGATAGTAAATATATTCGAGGAAAAAATAATTATTTATTAATCGATGAAGTACAAATGTGTTTTGAATTTGAAAAATCAATCAATAATTTGCATGCTCAAGAAAAGTATGATATCTATATAACTGGTTCTAATGCTTTCTTATTATCAAGTGATTTAGCAACTTTATTTACCGGAAGAACATATGAAATAGAAGTATTCCCATTTTCATATAAAGAATACATTGAGTATTATAATTACAAAAATACAGATGAAACATTTGATAAGTACGTTAAAGAGGGTGGATTTTCTGGATCATATTTATACAATAATATAGAAGATAAATATAATTATATAGAAGATGTTTATAAAACATTAATAGTAAGAGACATAGTTCAAAGAAATAATATTCAAAATACATCTTTAATGAATAATATAAGCGACTTTTTAATGGATAACATATCAAGCTTGACTTCATATAGAAGTATTTCTGATACTCTAAATTCCAACAAGATAGAAACCAATGATAAAACTGTTGGTTCATATATTAAATATCTTTGTGAGGCTTTTGCCTTTTACAAAATAAGAAGGTATGATATTCAAGGTAAAAAATATTTAGCTTCACAGGATAAATATTATTTAGCTGATCATTCTGTAAAATTTGCAACACTTGGAACTAAAAATATTAATTATGGTAGAGTATATGAAAATATAGTAGCCATAGAGTTGATTAGAAGAGGCTATGAAGTTTATGTTGGCACATTATATGAAAAGGAAATAGATTTTGTTGCTATAAAACGTAATGAAAAAATATATATTCAAGTTTCAGATGATATAAGTAATGAAAAAACTTTTGAAAGAGAAACTTCGTCATTATTAAAAATAAGAGATGCTTATCCAAAACTTTTAGTTGCAAGAACTCATCACGAAACTTATCAGTATGAAGGAATTCAAGTGATTGATATAACTAATTGGTTAACAGAAAAAAATTAAAATACAAAGAATAAACTATACTACAAAAGGTATAGTTTTTATATGAATTAAACTTTCTATACACTTTTTTCGACATTTACTTATATTGTATTAATGCTTTTTTTATGATAGAATTAATACTAGATAATAAATAATAAGAGGGTGTATTATGAACAAAATAAAAAATATTATTTATGCTTTATTATTAATATCTATTATGACAATAACAATAAATGTTTTGGCACAACCAGAAAGTACAACATCAGACTTTTCGCTTGAAAATGTAACCGGCACAACGGATCCAGAAAGTTATAGAGTAAAAAACACAGCAAGCTTAACTATAAATAATGTCTCGAGTTCTGATACATTTTATGCCTATAAAATAATAGATGTATTCTATAATACATCAACTAATGTCGTAACATATGAATTTACATTGGACTTTAAAACCTTTTTAGCACAATCAGACATTTATAAATCATTAACAATTTCAGACTATTATAATTTAACTTCTGGAGATATTATGTCTGGATCAACCCAAACTTCATCAACATTAGACAAACTGGTTAGTAAGTATTCACTTTATAAAATGCATCATGGCATTGATACTCATTATATGACAACATCTGGAACAACCGCCTCTGCAAGTCTTAACTCAGGAGTATACCTAGTATTGCCAAATTCAACTCAAAGAATTTATGCCGTAATGGTTGGTAATCTAACTCCAACTGCCTCTAATGGTTCATGGGTGATAAATGATTTTACTATTAATGCCAAAGTAAGTGATGCTTCTGCTGTAAAATACATTGGTAAAGAATGACAAACTGTAGGTAGTTATAGTTATGGTGATGAAGTTCCATCTATCTTAGTCGCAACACTTCCTCAGTTTCCAACCAATGCAAATGGAGTAGTAGTATTACTAGGAGATGTAGTAGATCCAATCTTTGACTTACCAACATATAATAAGTTTACAGTAAAAGATGGAAATACAACTCTAACTACTAAATCAGATGGTACAGTAGTTGATAGTTCTGGTAATGTAGTCGCAACTATCACCATTCCCAATGAATATTGGTCTGAACAATTAGGAGGTAGGGTAGTTACCATTACCGTAAATCATAAATACCTTAAAAGCACAAAAGTAACAGTTACTTATAATCTTACCATAAATTCATCAGCAACCGTTAGTACATCAGGAAATCAAAATACAGCAGGCCTTTTAATAAATAGTGATGTCTATGATGAAAGTGCTAATGCAACAGGAAAAGGTTCATACATTCCATATTATACATACACAACAATCTACACCTATGGTATAGATTTACTTGCTTACAAAAAGAACGACAAATCAACAACCCTATCTGATATGACATTTGATGTATATAAAGATTCAAGCCTAACTCAAAAACTTGGTACAATTACAACAGATTCATCAGGTAAAGGAACACTTGCTGGAGTAGGCGAAGGAACTTATTACATAAAAAATACCAAAGCAAAATCAGGATATGGTCTAGCTACAACAACCTCAATGAAAGTAAAAATATCGGGCTCAGTAGCAAGTACAACAGACGGTTATTACAAAGTAGAAATAGAAGTGCCAGAAGCAGGAAGCCTACCTTTGACAGGTGGTTCTGGTATTGTTACTTACATTATAATTGGTTTACTAATAATTTTAGTAGCGATAATAGGCTTTGTTTTATATAGTAAAAATAAAGACAAATAAAAAAACTAGTTCACACCAAATTGAACTAATCTTTTTTTATGTACTTTTCTAAAACCAACTTAACCAAGTCCGAAGCTGACTCTCTATTTATATATTTCTCCTGATTCTTAATCATTTTTTCTTGCAAACTAGTATCATTTAATAACTTCGTTGTATTTATAATTATCTCTTCTTTAGTATCACATTTTAAACTCATATCTCTATCTTTAAAAAACAAAGTATTATAAGTTTCTATTCCTGGTATTGGAAATATATGTATCAAAGGCTTTCTCATAACAGTAACCTCAGTAGAAGAAATACCACCAGGTTTAGATAAAACTATATCAGATGAATATATTAAATCATTAATATTATTAACAAATCCAAGTACTATTAATTTATCATTATTAATTTTTAAAAGATTATTATATAGTTCCTTGTTAGAACCACATACAACGATTACTTTTACATCTTTCTCTTCTAAAAGACCATTTAGTATTTCATCAATTCTTCCAAATCCCATACTACCAAGCATAATCAAAATAACTTTTTCATCTTTTATATTATATTCATTTCTTATATTCTTAGCATTCTTAACAAACCTTGATGAAATAGGAATACCCGTACTAACTAAAGACTCTCTCTTGATACCCTTATTAATAAATCTTTCCTCTAAACCTTTCTGAATTATAAAAAAGTCTGGTTTTGCCTCTTCAAAAAAAGGACAAGGTTCATAATCAGTCGCAACAGCCATAAAGTTTATTTTTTTATAACCATAGCTCTTATTAATAGCCGTCAAAGTCAAAGCAGGAAATAGGTGAGACACTATTACTAAATCAAAATTATTATCTTGTATATATTTATATACGGCTTTTTTATGTAATTTATTAGCCAAGTAAACAGGACTCTTAATACCAGTATTACTATAAGCCTCTCCAATCTTATAAACTCTTTTAAATATTTCTCCATCTTTGCCTAAAGTAGACAAATATATTTTAGAAGATAATTCCTTAGCCTTATTATTAACAATGTCAAAGAAATCCTTAAATTGACATTCTATATTATTACTAACTAATTCTTCTTCAATATATTTAGCACAAGAATTATGACCACCACCTGTACTACATGATAATATTAATACTTTCATCTAACCACCATTAATACTATTATAAGCCCTTTCCCTTAAATCTCTAATTTGATCCTCAAAATCTAACTCAGTATTTGGATATATTGGATCAAGTACAACTGCTTGAATACATTTCTTTCTTTTATATAATTTATATATTCCATAAGGTTCTACATATACAAATTTAATTGGTTGTATTGCTACATTTGCCTTAACTGCCATCTTAAAAGCTCCGTACTTAAACTCTCTTACTTTATCATAGTAAGGCCACATTGATCCTTCAGGATACATATGTATAATTTCATTATCATTTAAAGCTTTATTAATCTGTTCATAAAACCTTTCCTTTTCCTTACTATCTTTTGGAATTGGAAAAGCATGTAAAATTCTAATTAAATGTCTAATAAAAGGAATCTTAAAATTACTTTCCAAAGTAGGATAATATATACCTTTAGGAAAATATATAAGTCCTGCAAAAGTACAATCCATTGGATGAATATGATTTGAAATAGAAACAAATCCATCATCATCTCTAATTTTCTCTCTACCAATAACTCTATATCCAAACATAATTTTATTAAAAACAATTAGTATTAGTCCAACTGGTATTAATAAAACATTAGAAACTAAGTTGTAAAGAGGAGAATTAGAAATATAAGCATAATTCTCTTTAACTTTAAAATGTAATGGTTCCCATAAATGAAACACATGTGTATCTTCATTTAAACCTTCATAATTATATTTTTTCATACTATCACCGAATAACAAAATTATAGCATAAAAACACAACTTATAAAATGCTAAAAACAATAACTTACGCATTAAAAACATCCATTGTTTACTAAAAGTATTTATAAAGCAAAATAACAAAATGTCAAAAAAATCATCTATACAAATAATGTATCGTATGATACAATAAATTTGTAATCTAAACGAAAGAAGGTGAGAAATTGCCTACAATAATAAGAATAACTAAAGAAATGATTTTAAATGCAGCCTTTGACATAACAAGAAATGAAGGTATTGAAAAACTAAGTAATCGAGAAATTGCCAAAAAAATGAACTGTTCTATTAGACCAATTTATTATCAGTTTAAAAACTCAGAAGAATTATATAAAGCGTTGTATAATAAGATAAATAGTTACTTTTATGACTTTATAATGAAAAATATAGTAGATGATATTCCTCACTACAAACAAATAGGTATTAATTACATAAAGTTTGCTCAAGAAGAAACTAACTTATTTAAAGTATTATTTATGTCACCAGCAAGAGACGTTCCCAATACTTTTGTCGCAACTGACAAAAATGGTTTTGCTGGAGTTATTGATGCCATAAAACTAAGTACGCATTTAAGTGAAAAAGATATTAAAAGTTTCCACACCAAAATGTGGATATTTGTTCATGGTATCGCAACACTAACTGTCTCGAAAAGTGTTAAGTTTACTGAAGAACAAATCAGAGATTTATTATCTCAAGAATTTCAAGCACTCATGTTACTTGAAGAAAATCCTGATAATAAATGGGTACTAAAAAATATTGATGATTGGAGAAAATAAAAATGAAAAATTATAAAAACATAATCCTAGGTTTAATTCTAATTTTAATTGGTATCGTAGTTGGTACTAACTCCCTAGGCATAACAAACATAAATATCTTTTTTGCTGGTTGGTGGACTTTATTTATAATAGTTCCTTGCTTTATTGGTCTATTAAGTGAAGATGAAAAAACAGGAAATATCATTGGTTTACTAATTGGTATATCTCTATTATTATGTTGTCAAAATGTCTTAGACTTTGAACTAATTTGGAAATTAGCTTTACCAGTAGCATTAATTATTATAGGCTTATCTTTTGTCTTTAAAGATACTTTTAATCATAAAATATCATCTAAAATAAAAGAGTTAAATAATAATGAAACTTCAGATGGTTATTGTTCAACTTTTACAGGTCAAAATATAAAATTAGGTGCAGAAAAGTTTACTGGTACCGATCTAACAGCAATATTTGGAGGCATCAAGTTTGATATGACTGCTGCTAAATTAGAAAAAGAGTCTGTTGTAAATGCTTCTAGTATTTTTGGTGGAACAGAAATCTATGTTCCAGAAAATGTAAATATAAAAATAAAATCTTCATCCATATTTGGCGGTGTCAGTGATAAAAGAAAAAATACATCCCAAGATGAAAAAAATAAAACAATATATATAAATGCAACTTGTATTTTTGGAGGAGTTGAAATAAAATGACACAAACTCAAAAAATAATTAAATATCTTGCTCTTTCTCTAGCAATCATTCTAATTATAACGATATTCTCAGCTATCATAACTGGCATATATGGTATATCTAACTTCCTAGGACTAAATCATAAACAAAAAGTAGGTGAGTTAAAAGAATTATCTTGTCTAACAACAGGAACAGAAACTATTCCTACAGATTTAAAAATAGATTTAAACTATACTGATTTAATAATAAAATATGGTGATAAATTCAAAATTGAAACAACCGATCCTTCTATTAAATGTAAGAAAAAAAACTCCACTTTAACAATAAAAGACAAAAAGAATTATTTTAATGTCACTACTAAACAAAAATTAATTATTTATCTAGCAAGCGCAGAAACATTCTCTGATGTAGATATTTCAACTGGTGCTGGTAGTCTAGAAATTGATAAACTAATAACTAAAAGACTCGAGTTAGAGTTAGGTGCTGGTAAAACTATCATTAATGAATTAATTTCTAATGATACAGAAATAGACACTGGTGCTGGAGAATTTACTATTAAATCTGGAACGATCAATAATTTAGATTTTGATATGGGAGTAGGTAAAACTACAATTACTGCTAACATTACTGGAAATAGTAAAATTGATTCTGGAGTAGGCAGTCTAAATCTTAATATCTTAGATTCTAAAGATAATTACAAATTAAAACTAAGTAAAGGAATTGGAACTATAAAAGTTAATAATGAAGAAGTAAAAGATAATGAAACTTTTGGAAATGGGTTTCACACTCTAACCATTGATGGTGGAGTTGGTGAAATTAATATAAAATTTAAAGGAGACTAAAAGGAAAGATTAATATGAATAATGTAATATCTGTAAAAAATCTAACTAAAAAATATAAGAATCTAACAGCAATCGATAACTTATCTTTTGACGTTCATGAAGGAGAAATCTTAGGACTTCTAGGGCCTAATGGTTCTGGTAAATCGACAACTATTAATTGTCTTTTGTCTCTTCTAAATTTTGAACAAGGAACAATTAAAATATTTGATAAAGAAATGACTCCAGAGTCTTATGACATTAAAAGAAATATTGGTGTTATCTTTCAAGAAGTTGCTGTCTTCGAAGAATTAACTGTCTATGAAAATATTGACTACTTCTGTGGTTTATACATAACTGATAAAAAACAAAGAGCAGAGTATATTGAAGATGCTATCAAACTAGTTGGCTTAGAGGAGTTTAAAAAGTTCTATCCAAAACAATTATCAGGAGGTCTACTAAGACGTCTAAATATTGCTTGTGGGATTGCTCATAAACCTAAACTAATATTCTTAGATGAACCAACTGTAGCTGTAGATCCACAAAGTAGAAATAATATCTTAGATGGTATCAAAAAACTACGTGATGAAGGAGCAACCGTTCTCTATACAACACACTACATGGAAGAAGTTGAACTTTTATGTGATCGTATAATTATTCTTGATAAAGGTAAAATAATTGCTCAAGGTACAACAGAAGAATTAAAAGACTTAGCCAAGATAGAAGAGAAAATAACTGTTGAAGTAGAAAATATTAGTACTGAGACAATCGATAAAATAAAAGAATTTAAAACAGTAGAGGAAGTAACACTAAATAAAAATATCCTTCTAGTTACTTATAAAAAAGGCAATAACAATCTACGAAAACTAATTGATTTCTTAGAAGAAAACAAAGTAACTTACAACAAAATCTTCTCAGAAAGACCAACTCTAAATGACGTCTTCTTAGAGTTAACTGGAAAGGAATTAAGAGACTAATGTTTCTTCATAATTTTAAGTACTCACTAAAAACTCTTCTTAGAAATAAAGGCCTAATCTTTTGGACTTTTGCCTTTCCAATTATTTTGGGAACTTTATTTAACTTAGCTTTTAGTGATATAGAAAATAAAGAAACTCTAGATATAATTGATATTGCCATTGTAAATAATGAAGAGTTTAAAACTGATACTTACTTTACAGAGTCTTTTAAAGCCCTAAGTAAAAAGAAAGATCCAAACCAATTATTTGATACTAAATATACTGATCTTTCTACAGCAAAAACTCTTCTAAAAGAAAATAAAATAACTGGTTACTTATTATTTGAAAATAACGACGTAAAAATAACTGTCAATGATAAAGGTTACCATGAAACAATTTTAAGATTTGTTGTAGATGAATTAAGTAGTCAAAAAGAAATGTTAGAAACCATAACCACTAAAGAAGTAGCAGACTCATATAAGTCTGGAAACTTAAATGTTAACTATGAAAAGATCTATCAAGATACTCTAAATCTAATAAATAATACTACTCCAAAGTTAAATAATATTTCTAATTCTAACTTAAGTTATACGATGATTGAGTATTATACTTTATTAGCCATGGCTTGCCTTTATGGAGCCTTAATATCTATGTTCGTAACCAATAAAAAAATAGCCAACATGAGTAGTGCTGGTAAAAGAACAAGTGTTTCTCCAGCTAATAAGAAAACACTTTTACTAGGAAGTTTTCTAGCAAGCTACTTAGTCCAACTACTTGGTATTTTAATTCTTTATTTATACACAATTTTTGTTATAAAAGTAGACTATGGTAGCAATACTTTCTTAGTATTCTTACTTCTAATGGCTGGATCTTTAGCCGGTCTAACACTAGGAATTGCTATTTCAACAGTTCTAAAGTCTAATGAAAATACTAAAACTGGTATCTTAATATCTCTAACTATGTTAGCATCATTCCTATCGGGTATGATGGGTATTACTATGAAATATATTATTGATACTAATATTCCAATTCTAAATAAAATAAATCCAGCAGCCATGATTACTGATGGTCTCTATTCACTATATTATTACAGAACTCTAGACAGATTCTATTTTAATATTATTAGTCTTATAATATTTTCTATCATTATGTTAGTTATATCTTATCAAGGATTAAGGAGAGAAAAATATGACAGTATTTAATACATTTTGGAAAGTAATTAATAAATATAAAGGTACAATTATTTTATTTACTGTTATGTTAGTAACTTTTGGTGGAATAAATACAACTTCAAATAATAGTACTGTAGACTTTACAAATAGTAAACCTGATATAATAATTGTAAATAACTTTGGAAATAATGATCTAACTAAAAACTTAATATCTTATCTAGAAAAAAACACTAACGTAAAAGACGTTAAAAATACCGAAGAAGCTAGAAATGATGCGCTATTCTATCGTGAAGTAAATTATATTATTTATATTCCTAAAGATTATCAAAAGGATGTCTTATCTGGAAAAACTCCTGAAATTGATATCAAAACAGTAGGGGATTATAATTCATCTTTAGCCGAAATGCTTCTAACTAGATATTTAAAAATTCAAAGTATTTATGCTAAAAACATTTCTACTGAACAAGAACTAATAACAGCAATCAATAAAAACTTATCTAAGACATCTGAAGTAGCCATAACTTCTAAAGTAGATACAGCAAAGACTTCTAAAGTATCTCGTTATTTTAACTTTGCTAGTTATAGTGCTATGTTCATCATAATATTTGTAATTTGTATGGTTCTATCTAGTTTTCATGCAAAAGCTATAAAAAAAAGAACTATCATAAGTAGTATGAATTATAAAACTCATAATAAATATCTTCTAAGAGCAAGTTTTATTTATTCCATAATAGTATGGCTTTTATTCATATTACTAGGAACAATTCATTTTAGTAATACCATTCTTTCCTTAAGAGGATTAGTATACGCACTAAACTTATTTATCTTTATTTTTACTTCTCTAACTTTAGCCCTTCTTTTATCAACCTTAATTGATAATAAGGATGCTGTTAATGGTATTGTAAATGTTATATCCCTAGGGTCTGCCTTTCTATGTGGAGCCTTTATTCCAACTGAATGGTTACCAGAGACAGTCATTAAAATATCTCGTATCTTTCCAACATATTGGTATGTAAATTCTAATGACTTACTAGCAAGTCTTCAAACTATTAATATGACTTCTCTAAACCAAGTAATAATTAATATGATTGTTATGCTAGTATTTGCACTTATCTTTATAATTATCAACAATCTAGTATCTAAAAAGAAGCAAATAGTAGGTTAATAATAAATGTCAAGAATATAATAAGAAGGATAAACATCCAAATTTAAAACTAAGTAAAAAAACTTGACACACGAAAAAAATCGTTGTACTATGTAAAAAACGAAAGGAAGAAAAACTATGTTAAACAATCAATTAGTAAAATCTATCAAGAAGAACAATAAGTCAATAACTAGTATTGATTGTTTTAGTGTATCTTCAAAGTAGATAAAAAATTATTGAAGAAATAGGAATAAAAAACGACCTAGAACAATCTTATGTTTTAGGTCGTTTTTGTTTTACATGAAAGGAATGATTAAAATGAATTGGGCAAGAGAAGTAGCCTTAAGAATTATTAGAGAAAGACCAAATGAAGAAGTTTATACTGTTGCCTCTGGAGTTAGTCCATCAGGCTATGTCCACATCGGTAACTTTAGAGAAATCGCAACTCCATATTTAGTTGCGGAAGAGTTGAAAAGACTAGGTAAAAAAGTTCGCTATATCCTATCTTTTGATGAATATGATAGATTTAGAAAAGTACCAGGAAATATTGATAAAAGTTATGAAAAATATATTGGTATGCCATATACTGATTTACCAAGTCCTTGTACAGAAAATGAATCTTATGCCACATACATGGAAAATAGATTCTTAAATGAATTAAAAGAAATGGGTATTGAAGTAGAGTGTATTTATCAAACTAAAGAATATCAGTCCGGTAGATATAATAAATATATTAAAATAGCCATGGATAGAAGAAAAGAAATATTTACTATTATTGATTCATTTAGAACTCAAGATGCAACTATTGAAGAAATAGAAAACTATTATCCAATAAGTATTTATTGTCAAGTATGCCATAAAGATTCAACTAAAATACTTTCCTACGATGAGAAAACTGGCAATGTATCATATGAATGTACTTGTGGATATTCATCTACCTTGAATATCTCTACTGCTACTAATATTAAACTTCAATGGAAAGTAGATTGGCCTATGCGTTGGATGGTTGAAAAAGTAACATTCGAAACTGCCGGTATGGATCATTCTGCTGCTAACGGAAGTAAAGCCGTATCAGAAAGAGTAGTAAAAGAAATTTATAATTATAATCCACCAGTATTTACTCCTTATAACTTTATTGGTATAAAAGGAGGAGGTGCAAAAATGTCTTCATCTAAAGGAAATGTCCTAACTCTAACAGACCTTCTAAAAGTCTATGATAAAAATATTATTCTTTGGTTCTATGCTAAATACGATCCAATGCATGCCTTTGATATAGCCTTAGATAATGATGTTATTAGATACTACGGTGAGTTTGACCGTTATGTAAAAATGTATTTTAATAATACAACTGATGATAAAAATAGCGCTATTATAGAACAAACAGGAGTAACAAAAGATTATCTAAATAATCCAAACTTTAGTTATCTAGCAACCTTCCTCCCTATAGTAAATTATAATGAAGAATTATTAAAAGAACTACTAAGAAAAGAACAAATTAATTGTGATACTAAAGAGTTCTCAGAAAGACTATCTCGAGCAAAATACTGGGTTGAAACTTATGGCAAAGACTACCAAGTAAAACTATTAGAAGAAAAAAATATCGAAGTGTATGACTCTCTATCTCCTCTGGAAAAATCCTGGTTAGAAAAAACTAAAGAAATATTAGAAAATACTTATCAAACATCAGAAGAACTACAAAAAGAATTATATAGTGTTGTAAAAACTAAAGACTTATCTGAAGAAAAACTAAAATCTACTCAAAAAAGATATTTCCAAATTTTATATAATCTTCTTCTAGGTACTTCTAAAGGTCCAAAATTAGGATTATTCTTATTAGCCCTTGATAAAGATAAAGTAAAAGAGTTAATATAGAATCATAAACACTAAATTAACAAGTAGAGGAGTACTAATATGAAAGTTTTAAGTATAACAGAACCATTTGCTAGTCTAATATCTTCAAATATTAAACATATTGAAACACGTTCTTGGAAAACATCTTATCGAGGTGAATTATATATCCATGCCTCTCTAACTAAAATTCCTAAAATATGGAGAGAAAATAAAGAACTAATGTCTTTTGTCAAAAATATTCCTCTAAACTATGGTTACATAATTTGCAAATGTAATTTAAAAGACTGTATCTATATGAATGAATCATTTATAGAAGAACTTAAGAAAAATAATGAAACAGAGTATTCACTAGGTATCTATGAAGTAGGTAGATATGCTTGGATACTAGAAGATATTACTCCTATAGATAAAATTAAAACTAAAGGTAAACTAGGTATTTGGACATATTAAAGACTTAAGAAAAAATCTTAAGCCTTTTAATTTTTATCTATAATCTTTCTAATCTTATTAGTAATAAGAAATTCATCTGTATCCTCTAAAATATCAAACTGTTCCATACCCTCACTATCAAATATAGGAACTAATTCTATATCTCCCTTATTATTAATTATTTCTAAATACTTATCATCTACAACATCTAAACATAAGAAATAATCATAATCTAACATTCTCTCTAATAAGTTCTTACTCTTATCTTTAAACATTATTTTACAAAATCTCTTTAACTCATTATTTCTAATACTTAGTATTACAGCATATATATGTTTACAATAAAAATCACATGGACAAGAACAATATACACTTAATTTTTTCTTTTCTTTGTTATATCTAATCACAGTTACATATTTTTCATTTCCTAGAACAACTCCAAAGTATCTATCATCAACTTTCTCTAAATATAAGACTTTATCATTCTCATAATAATCAAGGCCTCTTTTTGTAATGTTATATGAAAAAATATCATCTATATCATCATTAAATAAATCAAAATCAATTTCTCTTCTATAATCATAAGTTGAATTATTATATATACTAGCAAATATTTCTTCTAAAAAACTATCTAATCTTTTAGGTAAATATCTAAATATAATTATAAATAAACTATCAAGTACTCTAAGGTCTCTAGGTAAATATCTATTAAATTCTACATCTATCATTTTATTAACTTTTGTCTTAATATTTGCCTTTAACGTAACTAAATCTTCATCATTAAGACTTCGTTTTTCTTCTAAATCACAATCATAATTATTAAATATAAATGAAATATCATTAATTATATTATCTTCCATATATTCAAAACTACTATATTTATCTATATTATTATCAAGTACTTTATCTAAATCAAACCAACTAAGTTTATAACTTTTTGTCTTTTTTAAATAATCAATTCTAACGTATATATAATATCCAGAATAATTAAATAGTATTAATTCTAAAAACATTTTATCTTTTCTAAAATATTTTCTAATTAAATCTATCTTTTTTCTACACTCGCTATTCTTATCCATTTAACCACCAACTAAACTAAGTTATCAAAATTATATCACAGTTTATTCACTTAAAAAAATCACTTCCATAAAAAAGTGATTTTATCTTCTCCAATGTTCGGCTCCACACCAACCGTAATCAAACGATAAATTTATTTTCAAACCTATCACTGTAACATAATTACTTTTTACTTCCATACTACACTTATAATGCAATATTGAGTTTGATTTTAATATGAAATATCTATTATACCTTCTTCGTAACCTGAAACTTAAGAGTAGAACTTGATGAGGGTGTTATGTTATTTAGATTGATTGTTAAAGTATGATTAGCCGTATTGTAATTATATTGTGAAGTAGTTGCTTTAACTCCATCGATCATAACACTATCATTTACAAACTCTACTAAGTTAGTGTCAATAACATCTGTAACAACTGGATTTTCATATGTTTGATCCGCCTTATTATCAATAACAATCGTATATGTAAGATCACCATCAATCCAATTTGTTTTATCCGCAGTCTTTGTAATAGTCAAACCTTCAATCATATTAACAACAGATGTATTAGATGTCAAAGAAGTAGGAACACTATTATAATTACCAACAGCCGTAACTAAGTTATTTAATTCGTTCATAGTCACCTCCTATATAATGAGTGTATGAAATAATAAAAAAGTATTTTCCTGCTTTTAAATAATTATTAAAAACTCCCTCCAGAAACTAATACTTATTATATGCTTCATCTATTTAATTATTTTAGGAATTTTCTTCTGAAAATATAATAATAAAAGTAAGAGGTACAGAAAGAAAGTTTTTAATGAATAAAGAAACAATAAAAAAACAAATTGTCGTAAAGGACCGACCGAGTAATTAATGTAATTATAATCAATGGTAAAGAGTATATATCGTTAACTGACATGGTCAGCAGCCAAATGAAATTATTATACAAAACTACTTAAGAAAGAAAATTTATGAGTATTATTAATTTTTGCTTCCAAATAAAAACAACTATTTTTCCTAGTCAAAAATATGCTATAATCATCTTAGAAATACTATATGAAGTAGGTGTAAACTATGCAAGAAAAACCAAGTATTCATCTTTTTGTTGCTAATACAAGATATGATGATTTTTCAAGACTAATCGAAGAAGAAAAAGAAACAAGTACTAATAAGGAAGATGGTGTAGTCCGTTGGAAAATAGGTAATCATAAAGTAAAAAAAGGCGATATTTGTTACTTCTATTATTCTAATTTACCAGATTTAACTTCTAGAATTATTTTAAAAGGAATAGTAGTAGAATCAGATTATCCGCTCAAACAAACTCCCTTAATTTATGATAACGAAAAAGGTCTTTTAGGCATGAAAGTAAAATTAAGATCTATCGCCCTAGAAGATAAGGAAAAATATAGTTGTAAAAGTCTAAAAGAAGTATATGGTTTTAATGAAGCATATCATTTTCAAGGCTATGTAAATTTAACAGAAAACTATCAAAAACTAGTAACAGATTTAGAAAACGATCAAAGCTCAAGAAATAGACTAACAACTATTAATGATTATTTTAATACCGGTTATTGTCTATGTGAATTTAGCAATGACAAGAAAAGAAATCATAAAACTTTTATCGAAAAGAATGGTTTTTACTACATTGAAAGACATCACTTAGTAGAAAGAAATCAAATAAGTAAAAATATTACTAAACATCCAAGTATTGCTACTATAATTGAAAATGAACAAAATATCTTCAACCTATGCCCAACTTGCCATAGAGAAATTCATCATGGACAAGACTCCGTAAAAAAAGAAAAAATAGCCTATCTTTACAACAAAAACAAATCTTATTTTGACACTAATTTCAATGAGTTAAAACATGGCCTAACTACTTTAGAATGGCTATATGAAATATACAAAATAGAAGAGTAAGGCGAATAAACAAGTAACAAAAATAAATAACTGAGTAACTAATAATATTCATTAGTAGAGGAGTAATATGGAAAATAAAAAATATGTAAAAGTAGTGTTTGGTACTAAATCAGGAGCAAATAGTGATTATACTTATAAAATTAATGAAGTAAATATTGCCACGAATTGGAACAAAACAGCAACTTCTGGTAAAGACTTTGGTGGTTTTAATTTCTCTGTACCAGACAAAATACTAAGATGGCTTCATCGTGGAGATACTCTATATGATGTTACCATACCGGCAGATGCCGAAGTAATTGACATCGTAGATTCAGCAACCCCTCATGGAGTATTTAGAACTAACAAAATAATTTTATCAAACCCAAGAAAGATAACCGACGACTTAGCCTTAGAACTTTATAAAATCTCAACAATACCAGAACAAGCCTATCCAAAAGCCTTAGGAGCAGTGTCTATAATGAACTATAAAAAAACAGCTCTTCAAATCTTTACTGATAAAGTTAACAAAGACAATGTTGAGTTATATTTATCTGAGTGGAATGATTTCATGGCTAAAGATGAAAGACAAAATGTAAATGAAACAATGAAATTAATAAAGAATAAACTTCTTGAACTAAGTCAAAATTAACTACAATTATCATAAATTAAAGTGTTAAATTACCGCAGCCAACACAAAAGCAGGTTGCTTTTTTCTTAGTAACAAACTAATTATTTCAAAAGAAGTATTCCACATACATTATCTTAAAGGATAGTGATTACATGGAAATATTAAATAATAAGACTGTTGCTGTTGAAACCAGTGAGGAGTTAAAAAAAGTCTTAGAAGAAACAAACGAAGTAGAATACATTTATCTAAAAAATGATATAACTTTAACCTCTGGTATTACTCTGAATGAAACCAAAATAAAAATAATTATCAATGGTACGTATCAAGGAATAAAAAGTACTCTAACTGGTATGAACAGTAGTGAACCAACAGCCACAATTCAAGTTCACCTAAATACTAATGGAGTAGTCTATGTACCAGCCAATAAATCTTATTCAGTTATAACCTCCTATGACAATATTATTTTTAACGGAACAGAATTGTCATATAACCAATACGGCACAACAAAAATAACCAACTCCACGATTACCATCGAAAAAACAAACGAAACTGAGCCAGGCAAAGTCTGTGACTCTGACAACGTAATTATTGGTGGCAATACCAATATAACAAGCACCTCAACTGCTAATCCCTTATTTTTCTTTAGGAATAACACAACAAGTCCATCTATAGTTTTTCTTTGTCGAAGCAATATAAAACTTGCAAGTGATACCAAAGAATTTATGAATGGTACCAATAAACTAAACTTTACAATACTTCATGACACTGAGGTCTATCTCCTAACTGGCAATGGCTTTGCCTCTTATGCAACTTGTGGAGCCAATAACGTTTTAATAGATGAGCGGGCGACTCTAACCTTCTTAGAAACAAAACATCAACGTGTACCAATGTGGGCCATATTTGGTAGTTTTACTGCGAAAGAAGGTGCAATTCTTGAATTGATTAATACCTATGCCAATACTCCCTCGGATAATTATAATCTTCATTTTAAAGGATCTAGTTGTAAACTAACACTAGATAATCCCAAAAGAGTAACAATCTATACCAAAAATGCCAGTACAATTTATACTGACAATCCCCTAGAATTTAATATAAAATGTACCAGACTAAATTTATGGTCTAAATCCAAAGAAGTAGTTGAAGCAGGTGGGATAACAGCTCTACCAGAATATTCTTGGTATAAAGATTCTTCTCTTTTAACAGTAACAGGAACCCTAACAAAAAGTCTAACTGCTATTACCAGCCACAATTTAACTCCGGCTGAACTAGCAAAACTGCCAGACCTTGGTAATTTTAATTTAGTTTCTAAAAAAGAACTCTCCATAGGTAGTCACATCTCCAATATTCATAATCTCGACTCAACCATCAATACAATTTCTGGACATACAGAACCTTCGGCTGATATTTTAATAAAATATGGAAGCATAAGTGTAAACGTAGTAGCCGATAGTACCGGTTATTTCACATATACAACTCAAGGTACTATACCTGATAATACTGAAATAGAGTTTATCATTAATATTCAAGGCAGTTTCTGTTATCAAAAAAGGACTATCACAACTCCCTATGATGGCGAATTAAATATCATTTCTGAGCCTCAACCAATAACTTTTGATTTAACTCCAATTTCAACTGCTCCTGTAATTTTGCCTATGAGTAAAGATCTAACTATAAAAATAGTAGACAGTCGAAAAAACAGTACTCCTTGGAAACTATATACTTATATTGATAAGGATTTAACTTCTCAACTAGGTTTCATCCTAAAAGATGCCCTAGTATTTAAAAAGTTCACAGATGAAATAATATTTCTAACTACAACTCCAAGTCTTATCTACACAGGAGAAAAAACATCAGGTACACCGCAATTAACAACTCTAACATACTCTAAAGAAAAAGGCCCATTATTAAATCTTACTGATAATCCTCTCGAAGCAAATGAAGAATACTTTGCTAATATCTATTTTATGATAGAGGAGTAATAATACTAATGGTCAAAAAACTAAAATATCTTTTAAACCAATATATCCAATTCTTACAATTCCAAAAATTAAAACATATCTTGAGCTATTCACAATGGTAATTAATAATGTTATAATATAAAAAAAGATAAGAATAAGAAGATAATAATAATCTGTAGTTCTAATAAGAACAAAATTATTTAATCTAAACCTCAAAAAAATATAACTAGAATGAAATGAAATTCAAAAAGGAGAATTGCTATGACAGAGTATAAATATTTAGATAGAAAAACACAAAGATATATATATGTAGCGGCGCTTGTTTATAAAAAACTAAAATATATTGATCCTCAAATAACATCACTAGAAACTGGAGAAAAGTTATCTATTAGTACCGATGGTAAAAAGCTATTATCCTTATTACTTGCAGTATGTGATGGTAATTTTAAAAGTGAAATGAAAAATATGCTTGATAGTAACTATAGTGAGCTATTACGAAAAAATTTACGTGACGTACTAGATAAGTTATTAATAGGAAAAGGCGATGAACTTACTCCTACTGATTTCAATGAAATTTTAAATAACGACTTTTTTGATGTTTTAAATACTAAAAAAAATGGCCTTTGTTCTAAAATTATTTCATCTCCAGAATCATTATTTACAATGTTTTGCTTAAGTCATTTATCAAGAGATGATATTCATTCAATATGTACATTATTTAGAAACTATGACCTTAGAAATAAAACATCCGGTAGTGTCGAAAATTTTGCTGAATATATTTTTAGAGTCTATAATTATGCAAAGTATAATGGAGAAATTTCCTCAGGAATTTCACTTTCTGAAGATGTTATTAAAAAAATGATAGCTGGAAGCAAAAAAATCCAATCTCCAACTAGCGCTCCAAAAACTCCACCTGTTCAACCAAGCCAAAAGTTTCAATCTCAATCTCGACAGTCAGAAACAAAAGTTCAAACGGAAACCACTGAGAAGAGTCATGAAAGTATTTGGGAAAAATTAGATAAAATACAACATAAATTTATTGGCCAAGAACGACTAGCCAAAGAATTATTTTTTAACATAATTAATAATCAATATCTAGCAGAACAAGAAGAAATAACAGACGGTGAACGCTCCATTATTTTCCTTGATGGTCCAACAGGTACTGGCAAGACTGCTATCACCAGAGAAATAACCAAACTTTTAAATATTCCCTTCACTTCAACTTCAATAACTAATTATTCATCAGCAGGTTATGTTGGTGGTAACTTAACTGATACCTTAGTTGATTTATACAAAAAATCTGGAGGAGATTTAAAAAAGGCCGAAAAAGGAATTATTGTTTTAGATGAGTTCGATAAAATTGTCAGTCATAGTCTTAATGGCCTAGAAATGAAACGTGCTGTTCAACAACAATTATTAGATTTTCTAGGTGGCGGTAAATATATTATAAATGTTGGCGATAAGAAAGAGGAAAAGCAAGTAGAATTTGACACATCCAGAATAACATTTGTATGCTTAGGTGCGCTAACAGATTTACGTACCCAAAAAACCGACAAACGTTTTTCCCTAGGTTTTGCTAGTGATAGTACCAGTCAATCTAAAAATGATGGAACCTATACAATAACTCCACAAGATTTAATTGATTTAGGTCTTGAAAGAGAACTTGTAGGTAGATTCAATACTTTCCTACATACTGATGAATATGATAGGGCTGCCTTAGAAAGAATTCTACGAGAATCTACAATAAGTCCTACAAAGAGTTTTGAAAAATTACTATCCTCACATGGAATATCTTTAGAAGTTGATGATACCGTATATGGAGCAATCGCTAATAGTGCTTATGAATTAAATACTGGTGCTAGAAGTCTCCAGACTGTAATGAATAATATTAGAACTAGGTATTTAGAAGAAATTATAACAGGAAAAAGTAAAAATATTCATTTAACTAAAGATAATGTTGAAACTATAGTACAAGACACAATGAATAGAAGGGAACGTGGATAGGATGGATTTTGAATATAATGGCAACTTACTAGAAGAAGAAAGAGTAGAACAAGTCACTAAAGAAATACTAATTAAATATCCAAATTATAATAAAGAAAAAGCCCATGAAGCCTCAAGATTAGAAGGTGCTATTTCTGAAGAAAAGAATCTAACTATGGAACTTACTAGACTTTATAATTTAATGTTAACATCTAAAGAAGAAAAAGATGTTGTCTATGAAATATATAAAGACTTTCTACTATGTCTAGAAAAAAATATTGATGAGAAAAATAATTATTTCTATCAAGTAGCCGAAGATATTTATGGCTATTTAACTAATACTAAGCCTTTCCCATATTTAAACAAATACTTATCATAACAAGTACAAATATATTAACTAATTAAACGAATAATAGATATAACCTAAAGATCATAATTCATCTTTAAACTATATCTATTTTCTTTTGAACTATGTTAAAATATCTAGTGAAGGGAAAAAATCTTACTAAAAATGGAGTTGAAACGATATGAATAAAATAGGAATAATCTTTGCTATGAAAGAAGAACTAGATGCTCTAAAAGATTATCTAGAAATAACTAATGAATATGAAATATTTGAATTAAAGTTTTATGAAGGACTAATTAATAATATAAAATGTATTCTAGTTGAATCTGGAGTAGGCAAAGTAAATGCCGCTCGTACTACTCAAATTTTAATCGACAATATGGATGTTGATTGTATTTTTAATATTGGTGTAGCCGGTGGCCTAGATCAAAGCCTAAATGTCTTAGATGTTGTAATCGCCGATAAACTAGTTCAACACGATTTTGATATAACTGCCTTCAATCATGAAAAAGGTTATATTCCAAACGTCGGCAAATTTATAGCGTGTGATGAATATCTCCTAAATATTGCCACTAGTTTTAAAGATAGTTCAATTAAAGTTGGTACTATTGCCTCAGGCGATATTTTCTGTACTGATATTAATATGAGTACTAAGATAAATAAGAAGTTTAATGCCCTAGCTGTAGAAATGGAAGGAGCAAGTATTGCTCAAGTATGTTACCTAAATCATATACCATTTCTAGTTATTAGAAGTATTTCTGATATTCCTGGTAAAAATAATACTAGTAGTTATGAAAAATTCTTAATAGAAAGTTCTAAAAAAGTTGCCTTGATAATGAAAAAAACCTTAGAAAAACTTGCCATATAGTTAATTAAAAATAGTTAGAAAATAATGATTCTTTCTATCCCATGTTAGGTATCAAATTTGACAAAAAAGTAAAAGTATGATAAAATCTAATTGTTTTTGAAAGGGAGATTATAAAATGCTAAACAAGAAAATAATGACGACAACTGTAAAAACAACATTAAAATCAATCGTTACTATTGATTCTTTTAGCATTGCTTAATAATAAAATAAATAAGTTATTAATCAAAGTCTACTATAATCAATAGTAGACTTTTTAGTTGAAAAGTAATATATTAATATAAAGACTATAATATGGGATACGATTATTAGTAGCTATTTTAAAGAGAGTTATCGTTTGGTGTAAGATAATAAATAGTCTAATTAATTACTACCCATTAAGTTGAACATGAAAATGCTTCCCGATAATCGGTTAAAATAAATTAAGTAAAAAAGAGGATGGTACCGTGCTTTGCACTCCTATATGGTATCATTCTCTTTTTCTATACGAGGAGATGGTTAAAATGACGGAAACGGAAACTAACACGAATTACTCCTTTTCAAAAACAAGAAAATAGAAAGAAGGAAAAAATATGTTAAATGAAAAAGCTGTTCTACTATTAGAACAAGTATTAAAAAATAAACTAAAAGAAATTAGTTTAGATAAAAAACATTATGATGAAGATGAATTTTATTATGAATTTAAATCAAATGAGAAAATCAGTGAAAATGACTTTTCTCAATTAGAAAAAGAAATAAATAAATTAGATAATAATTGTTATGTAAAATTATTAAGAATATCAGGTGTTTATTTAAACTCTGACTCTAATAATGAAATGATAGATCGCATCTCTGGAAAAGCTTTTGAAAGTCAAGAAATGTTAAATAAATATTTAGAATTTTTAGAAGAGGCAAAATCTCGTGATCATCGTAAAATAGGTAAAGATTTAGATTTATTCTGTTTTTCAGATTATGTTGGACCAGGCCTACCATTATATACTCCAAGAGGAACTATTATAAAAGATGAGTTACAAAAAGAAATAGAAAAAATCTGTCGCAAATATGGTTTTCAAAAGGTAAGTTGTCCAGCTCTTGCCGATATTTCTTTATTTGAAGTATCCGGTCATGCTAAAAAATTTAATGACGAATTATTTAGAGTATCTTCTCCTAAAGGCCATAGCTATGTTTTAAAACCAGTACAATGTCCTCATCATACTCAAATATTCTCATCAAAAATTAGAAGTTATAAAGATTTACCAATAAGATACATGGAATCCGATAAGCAATATAGAGCTGAACTACAAGGAGCTGTAGGAAATAGCTTATCGAGAGTTTATGCTATTACTGTTGAAGATGGACATTCTTTCTGTAGAGTTGATCAAGTAAAAGATGAAGTAATAAATATTTGTAACTTAATCAGAGACTTTTATTCTAGAATGAATCTATGGAATGATGTTTGGGTTTCACTATCTGTAAGAGACTATTCACATCCTGAAAAATATATTGGCGATAATGCTGACTGGGATATCTGTGAAAAGATGCTTCAAGAAGTATCTGATGAACTACACTTGAACGCTATAAGATGTGAAGGTGAAGCTGCTCTATATGGTCCAAAATTAGACTTCATGTTTAAGGATGCTTTAGGAAGAGATGTCCAAATACCAACTGTTCAACTAGATTTTGCCTTACCTAAAAGATTTGACTTAAACTACATTGACGAATACGGAAAAAAAGTTCATCCTGTTATGGTTCATAGAGCAGTCCTAGGTTCTTATGAAAGATTTATCGCTCTAATTCTTGAACAATTTAAAGGAGTTTTACCAGTCTGGTTATCTCCAGTTCAAGTAAATATTGTTCCAGTTAATATGAAGTATCACGATGAATATTGCAAAAAAATATTTAATCTCCTAAACAATGAAGATATAAGAGTATCATACGATGATTCTAAAGAATCGATGGGTAAAAAAATAAGACAAAGTAATCTTATGAAAAATCCATACACTCTAGTCATTGGTGATAATGAAAAAGATAATAATATCATAAGTTATCGTAAATATAATAGGGAAGAAATGAATTCTTTATCAATCGATGACTTTATAAAATTCATTAAAGAAGAGATTAAAAATAGATAGTTAAAGAATATAAGTGTTTTATAAAGACAGTATCTAAGTCTAACTCTAAAAGTTATTCCAAATGATACTATCTTTATTTTTTCAATCGTGCTATAATTAAATTATAAGATAAAAAGTGAGGTGGAAAAAATGAACAATTCGCAGAATAACATAGAAAACAATTCACAAAATAATGTACAATACAATAATCCAAACAGTATGCAAAACAGTACACAATATAACAACCAAAATAACATTCAAGCTAATAAAAAATTATCTGTAGCAAATGTATTAATTATAATTTATAACTTGGTTAGTACTATTACAAACAGTTTAGATGGTTATGTCAGCTATATGAGTATTATAATATTAATGGTAAATATGTTCCTTAGTATCACTTCATTGAAGAAAAATGGCAAAACAACATCAGAAGTAATTTGCTTAGTTCTAGAAATTATAACAGCAATAATTATAGTGCTTGGGTTTATTTAATAAACAACAGTTCTTTTTTAGGAACAATTGGTATATTGTCAGTGGATATTTATAACTAACAAAAAATTTAAAAAAGAGAATGATATATGCAACTAATACTTTGTGGTGGTGGAGATGGTGAACAAAACACTCAGGCTAATCAACGTCTCAATGAAATAATAGACCATACTAAACCAATTTTATATATTCCTTTAGCAATGGATGAAATATAGCACCCTTATGATGAATATTACGAATGGATAAAAGAAGAGTTAAGAAATGTGGATGTTCCTAGCATTAAAATGGTTAGAACTTTTGAAGAGCTTGCATCTGAAAATTTAGAAGAGTATACAGATTTATTTATTGGAGGGGGAAATACATATAAGTTATTATTAGGATTAAAGCAAACCATGGCTTTTAATAACATTAAAAACTATCTAAATAATAATGGAATTATAATAAGTAAAAATTTTTAAAGGAGAAATATAGTGATGAGTAATTTAGAATTTATGAGTAAATTTAAACCAGAAACAAGATGTATAAAAGAATTTGAACATTGGATTATTTGTATTAGAGGAAAACAAGCAACATTAGGTGATGCTGTTATTCTTTTAAAAAGAGAAACTCCTTCAGTTGCAAATATGCTTCCAGAAGAAGGTGCTGAATTTCCAAAAGTTATCAAATGGTATGAGGATGTTTGTACTAAGAAATTTGGTGCAGTAAAATTCAATTATATTATTATGATGATGAGAGATTATTTTGTTCATTATCATGCGTTTCCTAGATATGACAACGATATAAAATTATTTGATATTGAATGGAAAGATATAGATTGGCCAGGTGCTATTAATTTTAAAGGTGGAGTTGAACTTTCTGAAGAAAAGTTAGACGAAATTAAAAATTATATGAGTGAATAAAGTTAAAAGACAATGCTTAGATTGCATTGTCTTTGTCATTTTCAATTGGTATATATTTTTTAAGTGTAGTATTTTATAATTTTAAATATTCAATTTTAGTTCCAATTGCTCGTTCATCTTCAAAATATCCAAGATAATGAAATCTATTTTTTACTTTAATTAAGCATTCAATATTTTCTTCTAGTGCTTTAGCAATATTCTCTATAATATACTCATCTTTTTTAGGTTTTGGTTCTTCTTTAACTTATGGAATTTTAATCTCATATCCTATAATTAAATTTCTAATATATTCAGACTGAGATAAGTTTAATTTTGAAGAATC
>ERZ1034984.459-NODE-459-length-45411-cov-1355.286599_pt1 | contig 45411 bp, 79 predicted proteins | sample MGYA00520589_ERZ1034984 | MGnify/ENA primary metagenome ERZ1034984 (study PRJEB33766, sample SAMN09781790) | gut metagenome | biome: gut microbiome | host: Homo sapiens | place: Madagascar | study: EMG produced TPA metagenomics assembly of the PRJNA485056 data...
TCGCCGGACACCTCTGCATCGCCGGACACCTTTGCATTGCCGTACACCTTTGCATCGCCGGACACCTTTGCATTGCCGGACACCTCTGCATTGCCGTACACCCATGCATCGCCGGACTGGTTTACATTTCCTTCTTTTTCTACCCATCCGCCAGTTTCTCCGGCTTCTACATCCGCAAATGAAATGAGTGCTTTGATTCGGAAAAGTTTCTTTCCGAAAATGTTAATTTTGGTTTCTGATGTTAATTCAAATTTCTTCATTTTCTTCCTCCTCTTTAATTACTGTGAATGCACAGTTTCTTTGTTTCGTCTTTTGAATTTCGTGTTATACTCTCCTATGAAAGGAGAGATGTTATGGAAATTTCTGGTTCACAAATCAAATTGTTAAAACGTCTTTATAAAACTGATATACCGTTGTCTGATTTTTCCAATTCAGAAAAAGGAGAAATAGAATATCTTGGGAAACGCGGATTCATTAAATACAGTAAAGAAGATACCGATTCAAGAATCACACCAACCATTGTCTGTATTCAGTCAGCCGGAAAAGCTTTTTATGATTCTTATGTAAGAGACCGCAGACGGTGGTATATCCCTGTTGTCCTGTCCATTGTTGCCATCGTAATCAGCTTATTTGCACTGTACAAATCTGGACAGGTAATCAATGTTTACATTGACAAAAACAAAATGAATACGGTCACAGCTGAGAATCCTCCAGCAAATGCAGATAACAAATAGGGGAAATTCGGATATCTGTAAATGATTGGTAATCCGTCACCATACTTTCGCAACGCTCTGTGTGCTTGCCTAGCCATTTTCCCATGTGAATAATGAGGGTCACTGTTTATGGAATCCAGAATTTCCCATTTTGTCATGTTGTCATATTTTGACGGTGTTCTGCGGAACATTTGTTTTCACTTCCTTTCTAGTTAAGAACTTTGTAGATGGTTTTAATCTGTCTGTTTACTTTCTGGAATCTTCGGTTCAAGGAACCTATCTGCTTTATCAGGATTCTTGTATTTTGCGATTGTTTCTCCGACACCAAGAAAATATCCCTTGTCAAACTCTGACATATTGGGAACTGCCTTGGTTATTGATTCGAGAATCTTTTTTTCTTTCTCAGACAATGTATTCACTCCTTTCTTACACGTTTTGATTCTTCAAAAGCAACTAAGTCACTTTCTAGCACTCTGTAACCAGAGCCGTTCAGATTGATTGCCGGAAGCTGTTTATTCCGTATCCATCTCCACACGGTAGAAACTTTCACACTATATCTCTGAGCGATTTCTTCGCAAGTGTAAAGACGTTCCAAAAAAATCACCTCCTACTTATTTTTAGTTGCGTTTACCACTTATTTGTGTTATCTTAGTTAATGCCTATTGGCAAAGGAAAGGAGTGGTTATCATGACCCAACTTTTGAATTTGCCTGTTCCCTTTGCTCTTAATCCGTCCGTACTGATACCTCGACAGTCAAAACAGGTCAAAGACGGCTCTGATTGTTTTGTCAGCGATTAGGCATGTTGCAGAACCAAGACTGCGAAAGTGACAATGTGCTTCAAGAAGCATTTGGCGCTATCGGATGTGGCTTCGGCCTGCAAAGTACATAGGGTAAACAAATTTGGAAAAGGACTGTTCAGAATAGCGCTCTGAGCAGTTTCTTTTTATCTAATAAAAGTGTCGGTTCTATCAGATCGTGGTAAACGCTCAAGGCTTTGTATTACCTTGTGTTATTATAATATCTCACATAGATAGATTTGTCAAGCGTAAATCTCACAAAAATTTGACAGAGTTAGATTTTTGTGCTACTATATACTTGCAGTTAAGAATAGGAGGTGAAAAGAGTGAATACTAGGATTCAACAAATAAGAAAGACTGCGAAGATGACTCAGGATGAGTTTGCCGAGAAAATCGGGGTATCTAAGAACTTTGTTTGGATGATAGAAAAAGGAGAAAGAGTTCCATCAGAACGAACTGTCAAGGATATCTGTAGGGAATTTAAAGTCAACTACGAATGGCTGACTAAGGGAACAGGTGATATGTTCATCCAGAATAAGAGAAAATCCGAGATTGCGGATTTCGTTGGTTCTGTCTTGAATGGCGAAGCAGACAGCTTCAAAATACGATTGGTAGAAATACTTGCTAATCTAAATGAATCAGAATGGGAAACACTTCAGAAACTTGCGAACGCTTTAGCGGACAAGGAAGAGGAATAAAAAGATAGGGACAGGATGTAACTCCTGCCCCTTTTCTTTATTTCAGTCCCAGAAATGATATTATAAATCTAAATATTGTATACAATTGGTCATGGTCTGCTTTTTCTATCATTTCAATAATCTCTTTCTTATAATCCATAAATAACCCTCCCTATTGCAATTACCACCTACATTACAGTATATGTCCGGTTTGTGGAAATAATCGAACATTCGTTCACTTTTGCTATTACACCACTAATGTTCGCCCTTGGAAACTGCCAGATATACACCGATATATTTATGATTGCATAGAAATTATTCGTAAAATCAAAGATATAGTCTTTTTTGTTTAGTGGCAGGGCGAATAAAAACGGCGGCATGCTCTGCTTTATTTCATGGGCGCTATTCTTATGTAGGGTAGAAGATCTGTACGCATTTTGGACAGAATACACTTCTGACTCTTCGCGGATATAATCGTCTACGCACATTGGTAAATAAACAATGTAATTAAGCAAAAGCACAGCTCCTATTATAATTAGTATATTTTTGATTATTTTCATTTCACAAATCACCTAAAAACGTCTATTTACAACTAAATTTAACGATGCTATAATAAAAATAGCATATTTAAACACTTTTTTTTGCAAATGGCGAAAACAACGCCCATAAGGGAATGATTTGAATGAAAATTGCGATTTGTGACGATGATAATTTACGAATTGAAATTTTCAAAAGTAGCATTGACCGATATCTAAAAGAGCATGGTGATGGTGGATATACATTAACCACCTACACCAGCGGAAAGCCTTTGATCGACGATGTTTCAGATGGTGAATGGTATGACATTATAATTCTTGATGTCTCCATCAACGGAGAAAATGGCATAGAGATTGCCAAAAGATTAAGAAAAATCGGATACTATGGAAATATCACTTTTTGGACAAAACACAAAGAATATGTATTTGATGCACTTGATGTGCTACCGGTTCATTATATCATTAAAGGATCTGAGCATGGAAGAATGTATTCAGTTGTTGAGCAGACTCTTGAAAATATCCGTGAAAAAACGCTTACCATCAAGAACAAGGATTACTTTCACAGAGCTGAATTCCGGCGTATTGAATACATCGAAAGCCAGAACAAATACATAATGATCCATTGCACGTGCGGAATATCGCACAAGGAACGAGGAAAGCTCAATGATATCGAAAAGAGTCTTGACGGAAGATTTTTGCGCTGCCACCAGAGCTATATAGTTAATATGGACGAGGTAAGCGAAGTAAGCCATTTTTTTACGATGGTATCTGGCGCGATCGTCCCGATCAGGCAAAGAGAATTTGCAAAAATAAGAGAAAAATATGAAAACTACGTCATTGGAGGGAGATAAAGCATGAGCGAAGAAAAAACCAAGAAGTGCAAACATTGCAAGATGGACATTCCAAAAGATGCAAAAATATGTCCACATTGTAGAAAGAAACAAAAAAGCGGAATATTAAAATGGGTTGTATTAATACTTATCATAGGAGTGGTTATCGGTGCTGTCACAGGCGAAGATAAATCCGCTGATAGTACGACAAAACAAACAGAAGCAACTGCTTCAGACAGTCAGAAACAGGAATCTGAGTCAATCGAATATACATCTGTATCTGTAAATGACATGATGGATGCCCTTAATAATAACGCTATGGGAGCGTCTGACAAATATAAAGGTAAATACCTTGAGATTACCGGAAAGCTCACAAACATTGATGCAGCCGGAAAATATATTGATCTCATGGCTGATGGAGATTTTGAGATTATTGGAGTCCAGTGTTACATCAAAAACGACGACCAGAAAGCTAAAATAACATCTATGTCAAAAGGTGACACTGTTACATTGAAAGGAAAATGTACGGATGTCGGAGAAGTGCTTGGATATTCTCTTGATATTGATGAAATAGAATAAATGCTAAAAAAGACCGGCTCTCGCTACCAACGAGGACCGGTTTTTAAAAAAAAAGAAAAATATTTTTACGTTCCGCAAAGCATACTGAAGTGAAACGTATCGCCTGACAAGTCATATTGTATCATCTTCGGTGTGTTCGGACAAGTCAGAAAGTTTGTTCGGTTAATAAGGAGGAAAAGAAATGGCAACTGCAAAAAAACTGCCATCTGGCTCATGGAGATGTCAGGTATTCAGCCACATCGAAGAAATCCCGTTATCAGACGGGACTATCAAAAAGAAAAGGGTTTATAAATCTTTTACATGCTCAGATCCTAGCAAAAAAGGGAAGCGAATCTGTGAGCAAATGGCTGCCGAATGGGCAGCAAAAAAAGAAAGTGAAGTATTGACTGCGCGATATGCTCCACCAGAAGATATGACATTAAAAGAGGCATGTAATAAATACATCGAAAGCAGAACAGGCGTCTTATCCCCTGGAACTATTAGAGAATATAAGCGATCTGTCAAAAGAGACATGGCTAAACTTATGCCATTAAATATAATGGAAATCACTCAAGAGGATGTTCAAGCTGAAATGAATCGTGAAGCACTTACTCATTCGCCAAAAACTGTGTACAATATGCATGGCTTTCTTTCTACTGTCTTGAAGACCTATCGTTCGGATTTCATCTTAAGAACTTCCTTACCTAAAAAGGTAAGACCGAAAATCTATGTACCTACATCTGCCGAAGTCAAAAAGGTAATTGAATGTACTGTAGGTAGTGAATTAGAGATACCTGTTCTTCTGGCAGCATTCGGTCCAATGAGGCGGTCAGAAATCTGCGCGCTTAATTCTGATCATATCAGCCAAAATGTGGTACATGTCGAATATGCAATGGTTATGAACGATTCTCATGGTTGGGTTATCAAAAGACCAAAATCTTTTGCTGGCGATCGTTTTATTCCATTTCCGGATTTCGTTGCAGAAAAACTTAAAGGTATACATGGAAAAATAACAAATTTAAATCCGGCACAAATATCTAATAGATTCGCTGATGTTTTAGAGGATAATCAGATTCATCATTTTCGATTCCATGATTTGCGTCATTATTGCGCATCTGAATTGCATACTCTTGGAATTCCAGATGTATATATTATGCAGCGTGGCGGTTGGGAGGATGATACCACATTAAAAAATGTATATCGGCACGTTCTGGTTGATCGAGAAAAAGAGATGAATGAAATTGGGAATGATTATTTTTCAAAGCTATGCAACACGAAATGCAACACAAAAAAAGAAAGTGCTGAAAAATAGCGTATATTAGGATTTTTCTTGCAGGTTCAAGTCCTGTCATCCGCATTTTTATGAAAATCTTGTATTCACTGGTTCTCGCAAAGAACGTAGTGTTTTCAATGGTTTCGGCAATTTCAAATTAGCTCATAAAATATGTTATTTTGCCAGTTTTGGCATAAAAAAGAAGAACTATGCAACACGAAATGCAACACGAATTTGATACAATATGTAAAAAACAGCCCCAAGGATTAACTCCAAGGGGCTTAAGTTTTATGCTTTTTAGATTGCAATCAAATCTTTCCAGGTGTTCTTTCCGCATTCCCCGTCAACGCTCAGAACTCCGTTTCTGGATTTCTGGTAAGCCTTAAGCGCATAGATGGTGTTCTCATCTGCTTTTCTGGATAAGCTCAGTGCTTTTCCGTTCTTTCCTTTGAATCCTCTTGCAATCAAAATCTCCTGCAGTAACAGGACTGATGTTCCTTCACTTCCAAGTTTTACTAATTTTGGCTCAAACATATAACCGGCTCCTTTCGATGTGGTCGTTGATGGTTTTGTGCTAGTTGATGGTTTTGCGATAGGCTTACTTCCAGTAGTATTGGTAAGTCCATTAAAATCAATCCCTTTTCCAGTAAATCTAAGGCGATGCGTCCAACCATGGCTGTACAGATACCAGGGCTGTGTACGGATCTCATTTCCGGAATTATCCCTTGTATCCGTTGTTCCCTCTGATGATCTGGCGTGTACGATATTATTTTTATCAATCGCCATCGCTACATGACTATTGGATCCATTCGAATTATTGTCCGCCAGTTCCAAATCGCCTTTGATCATCTGTGCATGAGCTGTCTGATTTCTGGCCACGACCTCAAACCCGCAGTTTAACATTTCCAGCATATTGCCGGTGTAGCTGCAATGCTCTCTCAGGTACTGGGCCTGTTTTGTCAGTCCGTTTTTCAGAAATGCATAGTAAAATGCCGTACATGCCAGTGAGGAACAGTCGAAAGATTTTGAAGTATCGATGTTGTACAAACTGCGGATTCTCTGGCTGTATCCATGTGAATTGTCGTTTGCGATACGAACTGCAAAGTCCACGGCATCATTACGCACACTCTGAATAATCTGTTCTTTTGTTTTTGCCATTGTTTCACTCTCCTTTGCTTCTATATAATCTTTATAAAATATATTTCTATCAACTTTGGCATTAATGCCTGGAATCGTTGCTTTTGAGCTGTACTGCCAGCCAACACCCCAACTTGGACGTAATCTCTCAACTACTGTCCCGTTATCATTTGCTGGATATCTGGCAATCCAGAAATCATGCTTTTTGAGGTGACTGCAAATCACGGTATTGTACCAATCAACGTTGCAGTAAATTCCGAACTTATATCCTGCGGCTTCCACGATTTCACGGAACGCATCAGCCATATTGTGAATGCTCTCTGCTCCAAGTACTCTCTGTTTATGGTGTTCCAAATCCAGGAATACTGGAAACTGAATCTTTCTTCCGTTCAGTACGGAAACAACCTTTCTGGCTTCACTCTGGGCTTCAGATACTGTCGAAGCATAGGAATACTTGTATACTCCTACTGGAATTTTATATTTATTGCATCCGGCAAAGTTGTTCTCGAACTGTCCATCAATAACATTTCCAGCTTCTGTAATTCTCAAGATTGCAAAATCCATTCCGTAATTTGCAACCTTATTCCAATCAATCTTCCCTTGCCACGATGATACGTCAATTCCTTTAATTTCCATGTTGTGCTCCTTTCACACCACGTATCTGTGGTGACTATATCTCAATGATTCTTGCGATACCTTCGCATAAATCATAGTCGTGTCTAATTTTTCATGTCCTAACATCTTTTGCAATTCCGTAACATCCATACCACGCTCAAGAGACATTGTGGCTGTGGTATGCCGGATAAGATGAGGATACAGCTGTCTTACAAGATTTGCTCTCTCGCTTATCTGGTTCACAATCTGCTCGATCTGAGCCTTTTTTATTCCTCATTCCATCTAAAGTGCTATTACTTGCCTTATTCTGTTGCCGTTGGCATGCCATAAACAGTCACAACAAACTTGGCGGCGCATATTGCATATACAATAATGATATAGTATTTGCTCATTTAACTTTAGCAATTCCTGATGGCCTTGCTAATGGTACTCTACTAGCCACATTTCCAAATGGAGTAAATTTAAAGACTTTGTTAGGAATAGGTGCAAATAGTGTTACAGGCGCAGTTAGCACCATCAATGCTATTAATAACTATATAAAAGACGGATTTATTAGCATTAATTAAAGAAATTTGATTGTATATATGCAACAGTTAATGATAAATTAACCTTTCCTTTACTATTCCATACATTATGAATAAATACTTGTATTCCGTCCGTTACTCCTGTAGTGTTATATATAAACATTCCAGAATAATTTGAACCTCCGTTAGAAGAATTATTAAAACTATGAGCTAAAACAACCCTATTATAACCACTTTTAGGTTTGAATTTAGTAAATGTTATCATTACAGATCCTGACGCAGGAACATCTATGTCTTTAATTGTATCAGATGATATTTGCATTAAATTACTTATATTCGTGTTTAATGTATTAATGCCTAGCTTGTCTTTCAGGTATGTAAATAATTGTGAGAACGATATTTTTTTTAATACATTCCCTTCTCCAACTATCAATGTGTCACTTTCTGCCGGCGTTGCTTTCGAAGCCAGTGCCGACATTAATATTGTTTTTAATGATTCTGCCATAATATTTTACCTCTCTTTATTCTTTTACTCTCAGCATTGAGCCATCTGAGGTCGCAAGTGCTGAGCCATTGCCTGAATCTAATACGTATTGGACATTTCTAACGTCAACAGCAATTAAAAATTTTGCTCCTGTCTGCACTATATTAGGGCTTATGCTTGCACCGGCAATATAGATATTCGCATCTGCCATACATATCACCCTTTCACTTTGATTTTATAATTATCTACCCACGTTTCATCTGCAATTTTATATGTGAATCTCAGACAATAGATTCCTGTTTTTTGTGGCTCAATTAACGCATCTAGCGTATGCTCGTTGATATTGCAATTTCCTTGATCTTCTACAGTCTCTGTTTCAGCATCTGTATCAACGAAAATCAATTCGTAATCCGCTGAAATGATGGAAAAAGGGATGTCTACACCGCATACCGGCTCTACTTTACTTTTAAATCGGATTTTTTCTCCCAAATCCATTATTGTATTGCTATCTACGTATCTAATTGCCATGTCCTCTCTCCTTTCAGCATGTTTTATGTCCGCTGAAACATTGCTTTACAAGCTCTGCCGTCAGCTGGCTCAGATTCAGCAATGAGCTGTACTCGATGTTCTCTGATTCTGCCGTATATCCTCTCGGAACGAGCTTTCCAGCAATCTCGTGCCCTGATATCAGAAACAGTACAGTGGCGGTATAAGCTGTCAAGCCACCACTACTTTCTGCATAGATTTCTACGACATACTGTCCATCTCTATTGGCAGGGACTATTGCGTCCCAGATTTCGAGATCCGATCCCTCTCGTCTCTGGAACTCAATAGCGAACTCATTACACGATCCGTAAACCCTCGTAATCATCATTCATCAGTTACTGTGACAGAGATCACATAAGTTTTGCCTGCATCGACCGGATTAGGCGTTACGCTTGCGGCTGTAATCTTTGGTGGGTTCGGATCATACTTGACAGTTCTAGTAATGGTTGTTGTCTTACCGGCACTGTCTTTTGCAACGATAGTAATTGTATTTGAGCCTGCGGACAATGTGACCGTAGTGCTGAATGCTCCGTTGCTACCAACCGTTACAGGTGTACCGTTGATCATTACTGTAACAGGAGATGACGTTGCATCATTGGTTGTACCTGCTACAGTAATTGTGCTCTTGTTGGTAACGTATCCATCAGACGGAGAGGCTACGCTCAACGTCGGCGGTACGGTATCGATCTTGAATGTTACAGATTTCTGCGTAGCTGCGTTGCCATCGTAATCGGATGCATCAAACCTAATGGTATGAGAACCATCGGTAAGAGCTGTTGCCGGTATGTACGAACAATTGTAACCACCGGTTACGGCGGTCTTTGTAATGCCGTCAGTAATCTTGCTTCCGGAATCGATTGTGATACCGATAGTAGACGGATTAACACCAGAATCATCATCTGTAACAGTCCATGTGATAGTTGGCTTGTTGTTGACAAGTGTTGCAGATGCTGTTGGATTTGTGACTGTAATTACCGGAGCGACCTTTTCTTTAACGGTTAATCGCAGGGAACTACCGATTGCGGAATCTGTTGCATCTTTGGTGGTCACGTTTCCAGCATCGTCCGTTGCCTTGATTGTTATTCCGTAATAATGTCCGCTCTGGCTGTAACTGGACTTATTTGGAGCTGTTACTGTAGCTTCATATTTGCCCGTATTACTGTTAAAAGTAAGGGTGTAAGTCTGTCCATTTACAATAGCTTGTACTTGCTTTACTGACATTTATGTACCTCCATTTCATAATTCATTCTATATTTAACTTTTCGCAAAGTTTATTAATAAGTTTCTCTTGTTGGTCAATTTTCTTTTTCTGTGCTTTTATCATCGCGAACATTGCCGGAATCATGATACGTTCATTCCAGTCTTCAACAAGTCCATTGGCGTGTCTGGTGGCTTCTGGAAAGTATTTTTCTACGTCTTCTGCAATGAACATTGGGATATATCTTCCTTCATTCTCATCCCATTCAACTAGATATCCCTCTTTATATTTCGCCCAAAGTGGTTCAATATTGTACCATTCTTCAATTTCTTGCTCTGAAATATCGCTTCCGATATCTTTATAGCGCTTTGAGGATGAAGATTTTAGCATCAGTTGCTTATAGCCTGTACGTCCATCCCAACAAACAGTATTTGACGATGTCGTATACTCCATATTTTCTATCTTTGGTGATTTTGCGAAAGATGCAGGATTAGTAACAGTTAAATTTTCAAATGTACCAGTGTCAGCCGATACCTCTGTGGCATATACGTTTAGACTGTTATCATTCCAACTGATTCCCCAATTTTCACTATTTTCAATTTCAATATCTACTTCATCGTCAAAGAACTTCTTGATATCAACAGGGAATATTCCATCGCTTGAAAACTGTACACCTGTATATTTCATGTATTTTGAATTTTCTTCGTAGCTTGTAAATACAGTATATCCAGAGCGATCAATTAATCCTTTAACAGCATTGCTGGCATCTTTAATTTTCAGATAACCGTTCCCATTCTTTTTGCCGCCCAAGGTAACTGTTCCACCAAGAAGAGCATCAAGGCTGACGTAGAGACGCCCATTGCTATAATATAATCCCTTCCAAGCCCCGTCATTAGTCAGAATGCTAACTATTTGCTCCTGCGTCAAATTGTCTATATCAATAACGACCGCCACGCTCTGCATATCCATCAATGTCGTAGTACCACCGGATGCATATAATTTACATCTAACATTCGTCACATCTCTAGGAATACCAATGGTTGAACCATTAGAACTTGCTACTGTCTGACCAGATCCATTTGTCAAAATAGAATACAAATAGTGTGTCACGGTATCCTCATCGGTTGAACTAGTATAAATGGTATTCCAAGTGTTTCCGTCAGCAGTCTCTTCAACAACGAATCTGCCTTTATAAGGCACTCTAGTAGCTGACTTTCCGTCACGATAATACGCTTTAAATGTTATAAAGTTTGGACTAATTGTCTTGTCAGAGCCACGTTTCAAGACGTTACATGATGGCTCAACCATGTATGTTCTACCAGGTTCACCATCTTTTCCATCTTCTCCCTTTTTCTGCTTAGAAATCGTGAATCTTTTTGTTACTGACAGATTGCTGAGATATGTTGCTCTGATGTCTATCCATCCATTGTCTGCCGATAGCCCAGTAACATTGTAGATATGTGTTGCATCACTCCAAGAGCCTGTGATACTGTCGGATTTTGTGATTGTATAACTACAATCGTCTGTAATATCCGATGAGCCATACATTACAGTAGCTTTGGTAGATACCTGTGGAAATACTGCGATATTGCCATCTGCATCAGCCGTAATCGTCTGCATTTCGTTTGATAGCTGCAAAGTCATGTTTTTGGCAAGAGCTGCTGCTTCAAGGGCTTTGTTTGCTGTGGTATCATCGGTATATTTATTCAGTTTCTTCCAGTCAGATGACGCATACACACTTCCTTTTGCTCTTGCTACAACACAAGTGAGGATATCTCCGCCGTCTTGAGACCATAAATCTCCGATATCATACGGCGGCGAAGGCTGTATAACAAACGTCCTTCTCTTGCCGTCTGCGGTATCTTGCGCTTTCTCAGCTTGTGCAAGTGCTTTGGAAATGTCGTTGTCTTGAATCATCTGCCATTTCCATGTTGCACCGTCCTGCATAAACCGATACGCGTAGCCAGTGCTCTTCCAGTAAAAAAGATCACCTTCGTGCTTTTTGCGTTCTTCTGTGCTTGTCCATTCAGAAGCCGGTTTGTTCTGTAAAGACGGTTCGTAATCATAGAAGAAGGACTCAATCTGTCCATCAATCTGTGCTTGTAATCCAGCCAATGAACCTGTTACTGTGTCAGCGTAATCAGCTAATTTACCATCGGAATAATCTTTGCTCTCTTGAAGATTGTCGGATAATGCTTTTGTGGCTGTTTTGCCACCGATAACAACTGAATCACCACTGATTATTACTTTTTTGGTATCCATATCAACCTGGAAGATGATATTTCCGTCACTATCTCTAACAATCAATGCACCTGTATCAATATAATCAGCATTGATACCATGTGCGTACAGAATTTTTGCTATCAAATCGCCTGTCAGAAAAAAACCGTAAGGATATGTTTTACCACCATCATTGGATACGCCAATGGCTTCTGCTGTGAATTTAATTACATTTTTTGATTCTGCGAGTGTAGGCTTGTCATGCAGATATGTGATAGTACTGCCATCTTCCTGTGTGACTGATGTTTCATATAATCCAGAAGAATTTTTTAAGGTTTCTTCTAATTTCTCTACTGCTTTTTCTCTGGACGTTTTTTCTTTTTTTACAAGACGCCTTGCCTCTACGATTGCCTTAGTGGATTCTGACTGGAACTTGCTCTGCCCTCTGATAGGGTCGTCGGCTTGAGTTTTTACAGTGGTCTTTCCATTAACGAAACAGGAAACGTCTGTCAGTGGAGTGATATACCTATTCCACTTGCGGTCGTAAGTATATGCCATATCTCCAAACTCAATGAGTGGATTATATGCAAGTTCTCCCGACATGTTACGGAATTTAGCTCCAATTATGGAATCACCGATTTGAGCAGCTACCGTGTCCAAGTCCGAATCCGCAACAAGGTCGTTTTCCAATTCAAGAACATATCCTGTGATTCCGTACATGGCTTCATTTTCTCTATTTTTTAGCTTGATTCCAGTAATCACAATATCATCACTAGAAACGGTTGGACTTGTAAAAAAGTCTTTGAGCTTTTCGGATGTGTCAGCTACTGATTCGATCAGTGTCAAGAATCCATCACTATCAATTGTCCAGTTCCCTGTCGGACTGATAAAACTTTCTGAGTCAATACTTGCGCCGCCTTTAAATGTTACATTTCCATCATCGTCCACTACTGCGTTGTAATCTTCTTGTACATTGGAAAAATCCCATCTGATAAATCGCAAGTATCCTCTGCTGTCCAGGCGAGCGTTCGCAGTCTCAAGCATTGCTGCCCATCCGACCAACTGACGAAACGTCATGTTTTCCGGAATCTCTGACACGATCAGATTTCCATGAGCCATGGAGACTTCTGACGGAATACCAAGAGTCTCACACGCATCTCTAACAAGAGTCTCTATTGACTGTGGCAGAACCAGATGAGATATATAAGTTGCGTTCGTTTTATACATATCGTCCAAAGCGGTAAAACTAAGGATTTCGCCATATTGTTCTGGTGTCGTAATTGTATAAATACCTTTATCAATGGTTTCGACTCTGTCTTCTGTCGCTGCTTTTGTTCCCAGAATCGCACCGCCACTCTGGTCAAGAATTGGCTCATAGTTTTCATCCGGCAATTCATCTGTTGTAGCCGAACTTGCTACAGAGGTCTGCATTTTAAGATACGCATGAACTTTTGCCATGTAGAAATTATAGTTTTTCCACTGGTCGGAAGTGTTGTCCAACTCCAATGTCATGGATTTACAAACAACGCAGCCAATCGGAAAGCTGCTACTTTCTGCACAATCGGAAAAGGTGCAGTTTTCGCCCATGATTTCATTTTTGACTGTTTTTACAGTTCCGTCAGGAAAGGTGATTTCCACTTCCTGCCAGACTCTTTCTCCGTCCTGTAGTTTTTGTTTGAACGCATCAGATACATTAATCAAGTGGATTCACCCCCTGCATGTTAAAAGATATTTTTGATACAAATTTTAAGTCTGGAGATATTTCTCCAATAGTTAGGCTTGCTTTTCCAACATAAAATGGGTCGGTTCTCCATGCCATGTGATAAAGCGACCAATGGTACAAATTGAAAGTTTTTCCTTTTGCGATAATTTTGAGAATTTTGTTTGCTTCTATAACTGGAACGTTTGATGCTTCATAGCTATACTGTTCGACTGTAAACAATGGAGTTAACAACGCTTTTCCGAACTGCGTACGGTTACTACCTTCTGAATAAGTTGTTTCGAGGTTATATCCCATATCTTTATCTGGCTGATAGATGGAAGCCCCATTCATCTTGTATCGTTCTGTTATGCCTTTTGGAATAGTTGCCACGCTTCCACCTCCTATGCCAGTTCAAACGGGTTTCTACCGCTTGTATCACGTCTTAACTTTGCTTCTTCGATAATTTCATCAAATACTGTTCTTCGGTTAATCTGAGCAGTAAAACGATAATTTCCACCACTCTGCTGTCCACCAGTTTCCTCACGAACAATTTTTCTGAGCAGTGCTTCTGGTGCTTCAATGTTATTACCCTGTTTCTGGTCTCCAAGGACAGCCAGAAATTCGCTTCTTGGTGGAATAACTGCACCTTTTGCCAGATATGGAATAGTCGGTACTCTTGGAAAGCTTGCGCTAAATCCGATCGTCTTAGAGCCGAATGGTGTAGGCACTTCCCACGGACCAAATGACATTGCAGATTCAATTCCACTGATCGCGCCGTTCACCGTACCGATTGCGCCATTTACGATACCGATAACTTTATTGAATATCTCTTTAACTTTGTTTTTAATACCCTCGAACGTATCAACAACCTTGTCTCTTGCACTTTTGAATTTATCAACGATTCCATCAACTATCCTCTTTACAACTTCTTTTATAGTGGACCATATAGCGCTCCACTTTTCTTTTGCACTTGATTTGATACCATTCCAAATAGAAACAATCTTTTCTGCCAAATCACTTAGTTTGGATTTTATTCCATCAACGAAAGCTATGGTTTTGTCTTTAATCCAACTCCATACCGCACCTGCAACTTCTTTTATTTTGTCCCAGTTTTTGTACAGCAATACACCAATCGCAATGCAAGCTGTTACTGCTGCTATAAAAATTCCGCCCGGTCCGACAGCTGTCGCAATGGCTTTGATTCCACCAATAATGCCGCCAGAGCCGGTCATGAGTGCAATAAGACCCTTAATGAAACTTGCTACTGTCGTTATACTTCCTGCGATTCTCGAAGCTAAGCCTGCAATCTTCGCTGCCGCAAATGCTCCGATCAGAGCTGCGCCAAATGCTTCAATGATTGATTGATGATCTGCAAAGAATCCAGCCAAATCAGACACTAGGTTAATCACTGTCGGAATTCCTGTTTCAATCAGCCATTTCAGCATTGGGAGAACAATATTGTTATAAATCCATTCAAGAACATTTCCGATAGATTCCAGAATTGGCGCAAAGGTACTGGTCAGGTTACTGATGGATTCTAGTAACGGATAAAAGTTCAAGTTCGCCGCCCATGTTGCTGTATCCTCTGCGATTTTTTCAACAAACTGCATAACCACCACAAGGGCGTCTGCAATGTTCTGTATGATCTGCGTTCCAACATTGTTCTTATTCCACGCATCCGCAAAACCGGATGCAATATTCCCGATAGTTTTAAGCACGTTCTGAGCAATCCTCAGCATGGTCGTAAGCATCGTTGTGCCTGTGCCATTTGTCCAGACCTCTACAAGGCTTTTACCTACACTTACAGCGAGCTTTTTGAGTCCATCAAGTGCGACTTTTGCTGCATTAATGGTATTCTTACCCTCTTTTTTCCATGCGTCCTGGAATGGTTTCCAGAGTTTCTTGAGCAGGTCAGCAAGTTTCTTTGCGGAATCGCTAATCTTGTCAAGTGCGGTTTCGCCTTCTGCGAGATTGCCGTAGTCCACATTACCAACTGAACTCGGAAGGCCACTGTTACCTGCTCCACCACTTCCACCAGATGAAGATGGTGTGGAAGATGAATTGCTGCCAGTAGATGTGACTTTGTGAACTTCATCAAGTGACGAAAGATAGTTTTTGGTTTCCTTATTCGCTTTTTTTGTTGCTTTTGCATTGTCGTTCGTGGCATCTGCCAGTTTCTCTGCATTATCTGCCGCCTGTCCATACTGGTCCGCTGTATCTGCGATCGCGTCTGTTCCGGCAAGACCCGCTCCACTTCCGCTCGTTTGACCGGAAGATTTCTTGCCAGTAATAAGCTCCGTGAATGACTTAAATGCGTTTGCCAGAGTCGCCAGTTTGCCGAGAAGAATATTGATTACTTTCAGAACAGGTGTAAAAATATTAATCAGCCCTTGTCCGACTGTTGCCTTGAGGGACTGCAACTGCAACTGCATCACTCGCACCTGGTTCGCCCAGCTGTCAGAAGTACGAATGAAGTCACCAGATGCGGCTGATAACTGTTCCTGCACAAAAGCAAAGCGGAGAGCAACTTTCTCCTGTTCAGTCATTGCAGATGTGGTCTTGCCGTAGCCATTTGCAAGTGCATATTGGTCAAGTGCCGACTGGGTCATTACCACGCCGAGGTCCTTGAGTGTTTCCGTTTCGCCCGTAAACACTGATTTCAGCTTAATATAAGCCAAGTCCTGACTGATGTTATAGAATGATGCTACGTCACCAGTCAACTGTGTTAGAGCCGTTGACATGTCGTAAGCCTGTGCTTCTGAGAATCCGAACGACTTAGACATTGCTCCGAACGTACCGACATACCTTTTTGCCATGGTTTCTGACAGTCCGGCTGAGGTCATGGCATTCTTTGCGAATTCGTTCACCTTATCCGACATGGTGGTAAATGTAACATCGACCACGTTCTGCACTTCTGCGAGGTCAGAGCCAAGTTCCACGCACTCTTTTCCAAACTGTACCAATTTACCAACAGCAAAAGCCCCACCAATTAACAGACCGATTTTTTTTACAGCACTTCCAAGGCCGTTAAATGACTGTTTTATAGCTGATACGCCATTTTGGACACCGGTTGTATCCATTCTGGTATCAATAATGACTGAGCCATCAGCAGCCATGCGTCCACCTCCTAACTATTTGAGGTTTAACATCTCATTCAGCGCATCTTTATACGCTTGCTCTTCTTCGCTGAGACGTGTTTTTATATCAATAATGTTCTTGTTTTCTTGATAGAATTTCTTTTCCCATTTATCAAGCTTTTCGCCCTTTGCTTTTTTCGACCGGATTCCAACGACCGTGTTGAACAGACATTCACCGGATTCCATGAAATATCCGAAGAATGTCCACCAGTGCATATACGGCACCGATCTGATTTCTTTACCAGTGACCTTGTTTACCGCCGGAACGATCATATCGCCATCCTGTTCCCAGTCCATCAAACGGGGCCTTGGGTGGTTTGGATTATCGTCTAACTGTCCGCAGTCGATGAATTCTGATGCTTTTTGACAGGCTTCAGATAAGTGTTCCGGCGGAATACTCTGCCAGTCCTCAAACAGAATCTGCAACATAACAACTGCTTTCGCCTGCTCGTCCAGTTCCGGGTCGTTCATAGCAATGAGAACGTCGATGATTGCTCGAAAATCCGTTCTAATAGAAAAATCCACCCCACTTATGTTAAGCGAGGTGGGAAGCTCATAGGCGGTCATTTTGTATATTTCTCCACGTACTTATTGACTGCCGTCTGCATTTTCTTTTTTCTCTTTTCGATTTCCGGTGCGATTGCTTCTGCGATCTTGTCAAGTACGATGTAGGCGAATACCTGACCATTGCCGAATACAGTAGTCGCTGTGATCGGCTCCTTGAACAGGTCTTTTGATGCTTCATATCCGAGCAGATAGTTGATTTTGTCTTCGATCTGTTTGTTCAGTTCTGCCACTTCCTTACCAGATGTGACTTTTTGAATAGAATTTTTAAGCTGGTCAAAGTACTCTCCCAGTTCCTCCGCACGTGCTGCTACATTGATATCAGTTGGATTCAGCTTGAAAGAAGAAAAAACTTCGTCTTCGTTATTGGTAAAAGTGAAAAGAAAAATTCCATCATCAATTTTTGTGTTAATTGTTTTTGCCATTTGGCGCGCCCTCCTTGTGTATGTGCTTATTCACTGTCAGCTGTGAATGTACCGGAACTGATATCAAATTTTCCTTTTGTGCGCTCGCCAACATAGTTGACTGTAAATGGAATCTGATAGCCGGATGTATCACCGCCGTAGGAGGTCGGCACAACGTAGCATTCCTGCTGATATGCTTCATATTTGCCAGATGTAGCTTCCGTCCAGAGATGAACCTCAACAGCTTTTGTTTTGAGGCTATCGTCTTTGAGACGTCCATCTACGATTTTCTGTAACGCCGTAAACAGATCAGAAGTAGTATCTGCATAGAACGGATCAGCGTCAGAAGAAACTTCGTAGCCGTTATGTTTGAATGTGGATTCTCCGAGAATGTTTTTAGATGTTTCAGTATCCGGATTGAGTTCTACATTGTACTCTTCCAGATCTTTTCCAAGACGCTCATATTTCGGTGTCAGTCCTCCACAGAGGGAACCTGCGTCGATGTAATGAGCCATATATTTACGGTCAATCTTGCCTGTAACTGCCATAGAAATGTCCTTTCTGCCTATAACTTTTAAAAGGCTGTGTAGGTTAGCGACTATCTCCGATTGATAGCCGGTTGTTACTTGTTATATTACTTCATAAGTGTTTTCGTAGCGTACCGATAATGGCAATAACCAGTCCTGTACGCCACTCTCCTGCGGTTCTAAACCATAGGAGTTATCACGGGTGATACGTTTTATCACTCGCCCCTGTGAAAGCTCTGGAAAAGCATTTAAGCGCGTCTCAGAGCCGTTTATAATAACTGGTTCTCGGCATATCCATTTACCGAGATTATCCAGGAACTTCTGAACAGATAACTTCTGCCGTTCCTTGTCGGATGCTGTTCGGTACACTACATAAAATGGGTACTGACAAATTTGGTGCATTACTCCACAAACATCTTCTTTTTCCGAATAAATCAAGGCCCCGTTGTCCGCTGAGAACGCAATTCCGGATTCTTTGCCGAGTTCCTCGAATTTGATTGTTTCATTTTCGTATAGTCCCGGATACTGGTTCAGAAGTGCTTTCATGGCATCTGTCAGAATCTCATATCCGGTCGCATCTTTACCAATAGGTTTATCCGCCATGTCTGCCACCTCCTGCCTGTGCTTTTACTTTGCGAATCCATGTACTGCCATATTGCCGTTTAGCGGCATCAAACCACTTTGCCTGTGCCCGTGGGTGAGCCTGTTTGGTGTATTCAAGATTTTCCTTTGCGGCTGTCCGACCAGAAAACTGACTAACGAGAACTTTCTTTGCTCCACGTCTCGCGTAGGGACTTCCGGTCAATTCATCAACCATTCCTTTTCCTTCGTACAGGAAGCGCCCATAAGGGGCCGCCGCCGCGCATACTTTCCCAGTTCCTTGCAAGGATGTACTCTCAACTCTCGTTCGATTAATGAAGTCCCCTGTAATCATCGGCATAAACGGCACCATACTATCCATGACCATTCCATCAAGGAGATACTGGGCTTCTTGATACTGTTTGGAGAACCTGTCCATATTCAGCTTGATTTTCATATCTCCGTCAACTATGGAGAATCCTTTGAAATGATGAATTTTACTCATATTACTTACCCAAAATCTCAAAATGTGGAATCAGCGTATACGGTCCGCCTACACTGGTAATCTTAAACACGTTATCCTTATTCTCGTTCATGTACTGGTAGAATCCGTTCCGATAGTCGCTGTCAGTTACCGTCCCACCAGTCCACTCGCCCTCCCAGAAGAACGATTCATCTGAGAATGTGATAGTATCCTCTAGAGCGTTGTTGATCTGCTGTTTCCACTCTTTAGGCGGCACCCATGGGAGAATCTTACCGTCTCTATCAGTAATGGTTATATCGCCATTCTGGACAGTGTAACGGATGTGCAACTGTGCGTTGTCTGTTGTATCTGGTCCGTACTTTTTAAGGATTGCCCCTTTGTCCGTAATGAGGTCAACGCCGGATAAAACATGAGGATACCAGTACGCATCTCTTGTCGTGGCTGATTCGTAATAATTAAAAACCGTCACCGTTTTTTCGTACATGATACCCTCTCCTTAATTATTCTTTCTGCATTGTCTGCTTGATAATCTGATTCACACCAGTGGCCGACAATCCATTAAACATACCGACTGCAACCGCCGTGATATAGTCTGTTGCCGGGAAATCCGGGATAATTCCCATTCCGACCGCTCCAAGAATCCCGCCAATAACCGCCATGATTACTGGAATCCATTCATCAGAGATTCTTTTTGATGCTTTACAGCCCATTCCTACGATGTAGCAAATCATAACGATTGCTACGCATGAGCCTAATGTTGAAATATCCATTATTTTTCACCTCACATTAATTTAAGTTCATTGAATACTTTAAAAATTTTCGGTGACTGAATAGCAAACCAGTCAACCGTAGTTTCGTCATGTCCGAACTGCTCTGTATGTTGCCAGTTGCACTGCAATCCGCTTTCCGACAAGAACGCATGAATAATTTCATGTCTCAACTGCTTTTTCTGTAAGGAATCAAAATCACCAACATTATTTGCGTTGTCTGTTCTGATAACAATTTCTTTTGATGTATTGTCTGTGTAGCCGTCAACATCTGCATTTTTTAATTCTTTTGGACTAATTTTGTAAACCGTCCCGAGAACATTAATATTACATTCCTGCATATAAAATTGGTACTCCTTCATCCGTCCTTACTCCCATCAGAAGCGGCAAAGCTGTCTTAAGAAGTAAGTCATTCGTTTTCTGTACATCCCCGGCGGCGGCATACACCGCACTCCATTCCTTTGCACTTGCTCCAATCTGCTGAGGTGTTGCGTAAGAGATGGATTCACTGCCAGAAGATACAGATGTTACAATGCCTGTCGTGCTACCACCAGACCCGATTGCAGTTGACGTACCGCTCACAGCGGCATTGGTAGCATTCTTCTCAGCAAGCTCAATCTGATACATTAATTCAGCCAGTGAACAGACCGCCTTTTTAATACGTTTCTGTGAACGCTTATCAGCTGGCACTCCGTCCACCAAATTATCAAATGTCAATGTATCAATAAAATCGCTGGCTCTGGCTGCCAGACGATCAAAGTCAGCTTCTGGCACGACATTGCCATAATAGGATTCTGTGTAAAAATCATAATCTGCATAAGCCATGCCAGTTACCTCCTACATTTATGATTTTGCTGTTACGCTTGCACTTCCGGCATTCAGTGCTTTATATGTTCCATCACACTCAACTACTGTAATCTTCTGTCCGGTTGCTGCCTTAATGTCAGCTTTTCCGTCCCATGTAGTCCAGTTTCTGAGATTCTGGCCATAAGTTACAGCTGTTTCAGATGCACCAACTTTGTACTTGTACACATTGTTAGCGTTTTCTTTAGCCGGGTTTACAGTGATTTTTGTATCACCAGTTGCTGTTCCTGCCTCAGATGATACTGTCAGAGTTCCGAGTGCCGGTGTATCGTCAATGGTAATTACTGCGATTGCGTCAATGTACTCCGCAAAAAGAGTAAGCCCCATAACCGCGAACGCTTCAGACACTGCTGTGTGGTAGTTGCCCTGTGTATGGAATCCGATCAGGTTTGTTTCTCCGGAAACGGTATACACCAGACCAGCTCTCGCAAAGTCAGATTCATTCGGGTCAACATAGTACAGGACGATGTTCTCAACAGGAGTTGCAATAACCTGCCCTCTTGGAATCTCACTGTCAGATAACAGGAAGATTGTGTTGAATCCCATGAAATCTTTCATGTACTGGAAACCGAACTGATTCTGAATAGTAATCTCAGCTGCTCCAAGGTATTCATATACGTCCAGAATATTGACAAATCCAACAACGCCAGTCACATTCCTGTGCATCTGTTTGAATTTGTTTTCTACTCGACCCTTGGCCATCGCCAGAGCCATCTGGAATGTTGTTTCTGTGGAAGTAAGTGTACCGGTTTTCAGATAATCGTAAAATCTGCCGGTAACGTCAGTCTGAAGCTGGAAAAGGAATTCATCATCGGTCATCTGAACGGCGTTCTCATAGCCGTGATCTTTGATCGCTTCGATAGATACAGCCTTTGCATACTTCTCAATACTCATTTCTGCATAGGGCTTTTCTTTTACAACGAATTTGCTGTAAGGGATTTCCTCGCCCTCACCAACATTTCCGTTCTGTAATGTACCCTCTGCATATTTTGATTTAAGAACCGCTCCGGGTGTCTTTTTGATTGGACGCATGATGCCAAGGATTTCACGTAAGTGTTCCCAGTTTCTTTCGAATCTGGTAACAAAGTCAATCTCACGTGCTGTAACCTGGATATCATTACTCATAATAAGATTAGCTTTTGCTGGCATAAAAAAATCCTTTCTACCCATAACTATTAAGGCGTTGGGTTAGCGGCTATACTCTGGCGTATAGTCGGTGTAAAAAATCACTGGAATAACTGGATATTCTGAGCAATTGCTGCCTGTCTCTCGGACGGGTCTTTGATTGCTTCGATATCTTTCTTTGTCATGTTCCCCGGTGTCTGCTGCTGTCCAACATGAGTAGTAAACCTTGCCTGATTCTGCTGAGCCTGTTGCTGAGATTCATCTACAAAAGCGGATGCGTCAGACTGCTTCATCTGTTCGATCAGATCGTTCAACCCAAGGATTTTGCCGTCTTTCAGCTTAAGACCTGCTTCTTTGATGTCTGCCATGACTGATTTCTTTGCCGCTTCGCTTGAAAATTTAACATCATCGAGTGCTGCTTTGAGTGCGTCTGAGAAATCACGGTCATAGATCTTTGCATTAAATTCTTTTTCTGCATCTTCCGCTTTCTGTTTCCAGGTCTCTAACTCACTTTTAACATTTGCCGGGTCAATACCGTCAAAGCCTTTTAAGGTTTCTTCTGCTGTTTCGGCACGTTCTTTCCAGTCATCACGTTCTCCCTCGACTTTTGACAGAGTTTTCGCTACTTCTTTTGCATTCTTATAATGCTCGGAGAGTGCCTTCTTTACGTCTGTCTGCTTGTCCTCTGGGATTTCAATTCCAAATGATTTAAGTGTGTCAATAAGTTTCTGCATATATATCCTCCTGGTCGTGTTTATTGACCTGCCGCCGCAGGTAAATGGATTAAGCCAGTTAGACCACTGGCAGGGTAACTGGAATAACAGGAATCGAACCTGTGACACTCTGATTAACAGTCAGATGCTCTACCAACTGAGCTATATCCCATTAACCCGGATTCCCGGGTTAGCAAGGTATTTTACGTGCTATGCCTAAACACGGGACGTTCGGGCTACGTCAACACCGCCTATACGGTCGCACACCTCTGCACGGGTTGGATTTCACTGTTCAGTTATATGTGCTAACGAGGAGGTATGCCGTCATGCACTAACGGCAATGGCGCGTGTCGGAAATTGCGTCCGCTTTTCAACCTCATGCTTCTTGTGTTGGATAAACACTGCATTTTCTATTAAGGACACGCACCCAAGAAAGGAGGAAAGCAATAAAAATGTCTATGTCAAGCATTTCTGCTTACAAATCTTCCCTACGAATATATTGTATCACAGAACCTTCAAAAGTTGTGGTACATGTTTTAGCCAATTAGAGCATATTCCTGAGCTTTTCCACGTATCTTTTAACAAGATCACGCTCTTCCCGGCACTCTGCATCCTTGGACATATCGCTCATTTCTGTAGTAAGCTCGTCAAGGTGTTCTTCCAATGCGGCGAGCATCTTCCTTTTGCAATCCTCAGATTTACCGGAACGATAGCTCTGTTTCTGTGTCATGTAGTCGTCATAAGCATCCCGTCCATCAGAACGGCTGTAATGTCCTCTGACATAATGCTCACCACGTCTGGCATAAGAACTGCCTCTGTCGTAATCTGGCATCATTCTGCCATCATTTGAGCTGTATCTCCCCATACTGTCACGTTTTCTTCCACGTTCGCTGTAATCGTCATTGTATCCGCCACGCATCTCGTCAAGGACAGTGTTGTAATACTCTACTTTCTTGTCCCAGTACTGAGTGTTCTTGATATCTTTGTACATATCAATCAGCTTGTATGTCATTTCCAGATTTCCAGTGTTTAGCCCATTATCAGCGATTTTGGACAGTTCATCTTCGATTCTTGCGCATAAGTCTTTAATATCTCTCATAATCACACCTCCTACGCTTCTCTGGTCACGATAATATTTGCGTTCGCAACAGAAATTGCCTGATCGCTTGTGTTCTCTACTGCGATATTAACGCAACATCCGCGAGGTACGTCGATATAGATACCAGAGGACACATTGTTATACTGATCTACTGCTGCCGGTGTGGAAATCATCTGTGAAGAAAGAACCGGCTCACCAGAAATTGCAATAGCCAGAGAAATAGCTCCGACAGTGCCGCCTGTTGGAATTGCGATATTACCAGAAAAATCCACGAAGAATCTCGCTTTGCACTGGTTAGTAAGTCCTCTCAGTGTAATAATTCCACTTCCCTCTCTGTGCTGAATACAGTTAGAACCTTTAACTGCTGTGTTTGAAAATACTACGTTTCCATTTGCTGCTACAGTCTGAGCAGCTACATTTGTAAATTCTGCCATAATTTTTGCTCCTTTCATATCACAAAAGGACAGGTCTCAGCCTGCCCCTCTGTGTAATACGGCATAAGCCGACATTCGAATCAATCGAAAGATACTCTCGATATGAAGTTATCAGCAATTACATCCAGTGTTGCATCCGCATCCGTAAAATGTGTTCGGATTAGGAACCTGATATGCCGGAATCGGTGCCGGATTAATCGCATTAATGAGCTGCTGTGTCTGTGAAGCCATTGCAGTTGTGAGAAGTGCGCTCTGGCGGTCCTGAGAAGCAGCACGTCTGAGGTCGTTATTTTCAGCCTGCAGGTTAGAAATCTTTTCATTGCAAAGATAGTCGAGAATGGCTCTTGTCCCAGCGTTCTGGCTGTCAATGATATCTCTTGTGTTGCTGTTCATGGTGTTCTGTAATGCACAGGTGTTCTGCGCCATATTGTAGTTTACGCCCTGAATTGCTTCTCTGGTTTCGCAGCAACAGTTCGCAAGCTGTGCCTGGAGTGCATTGGTATTCTGCATATTTGCTACAGTGTCAGCGTTAATAGCCTGCTGAATGCCGAAACCAGTCTGCATGATGTTTGTGTTGATTCCGTTGAATCCGGTAAGCATACCATTGTTCATTGAATAGAATCCGTCACAGAGACCGTTATTGATTCCGTCAAGTTTGCTAATCACAGCGGAATTGTCAAATCCTCTCTGGATATCTGCCTGAGTAGCTGCTGTGGCTGCATATCCGCCGCCATTGCCGTTATTGCCCCATCCGTTGTTTCCCCATCCGAAGAAAGCAAAAATGAATAAAACAATAATCCACCAGCTACCATCTCCGCCAAACATGCCGTCATTATTTCTACCGTTTCCAGTAGCAGCGGCAATATCTGCTAAGCTATAATTTCCATCCATAATATAATCTCCTTTTTGTGTATTTACATCAATCTGGCCAGATTGTAATGTACTATTTCATTCCTTTCAACATGTGCTGGAATTGTCCTGCCATCTGTTGAACTTGATTAAGTTGCTGCTGAGAAATCCGTCCAGACTGTAACATCTTCTGAACTTCTTCCTTCGGGTCTCCCTTGAAATTCTGCTTAAACTGCATAAACTGCTGTACCATCTGCATTGGTCCGTTTCCCTGCGGCATCCCACCACCGAGGGTGTTAAATAATGGATTACTCATCTGCATTTCCTCCCTTGGCTGCTGATTCCTGTACGGTATTAGCTCTAACAGGTTCAGAAAAAGAATTCAATCGGTTTATGATAGCTTCGTATTTGCCCTTTAAATCGTCGTATTCCTGTCTTGTGACGTATTTATTGTCCATGTTCTGAACAGGCTGTTTAGGTGGCATCTGAGTGCCTACCTCATGGTATTCAAACGTCCGTAATGGCTGTGGCATACCGGAAACGTCAGTGGATTTTATGTAGAACTTTTCGCTTTCACTGTCCATCAGCAAAACACTTGTCCCTGGCGCTACCAGATAGGATTTCGCACCTACTTCGCCAGATACCCACAGGATACCATTATTATTCTGTTGGGGTTGCTGTACTGGTTGAGCTGGCATCTGGACAGGCTGTTGCTGAAACTGGTTCATCTGTCCAGGAACGCCAAAACTATATTGATAAGGATTGCTATATAATGCCATCTTATACACCACCTTTCTGATTATATTTTTACATAGATATATCAATCTAAAAAGTTCGAAAAAGTGTCAAAAAAGTATTGACTTATCACGCATTGCGTGGTATTATAATATCAGAAAGAGGGAACGGAAATCATTCAGGAGGTAAGCATTATGAAGTACGATAAAAGAAACATCATGAGAAACGCATGGAATATTAAGAGAACAGCTAACGTGACAATGAGCGTTGCATTGAAAGCTGCATGGTCCATTGAAAAAGCCATGGTGGAAGCTGAAGAAATCGGGAAAGCTTCTGGATGGAATTACAAGGTATTCGCAAACGACTGGGCTAAATATGGTAAAAACCGTACATATATCGAAACAAGGATTTATACAAACGCTTGGAACTGTAAGAAAGAAATCAAGCTTGGGTATGTAGATAACCTTAGTGGAGTGTATGTTGCAGCATAAAAAAATAAAAGGAGAAAGAAAGAAATGAAAAAATTTACTCATTATGGCGTAGAAGTAATACATCAGTACATTGAACTGGAATTTCAGTTTGAAGACGCTCTTACGGAAAAAGGAATAGAATACATCTATCTTCCAATCAATCCAAATAACGACATCCGTAATAATGTGGTCAAGTACTTTATCGACGGGGATGCCAAATATGCTCTATTAATTGGCAACCATTGCATCATTACAACAGCAGTGCCAGAGGATGGCAATTGGTACAATCTCTATCTTGACGTTATAGATCAAATCAGCGGAGAGGATCCGCAAAAAATGAAATCGAAAGCTCGCATGATTATTGAAAAGGCGGAAAAATGGGCAAAGGAAGAGTTGATTGATAAAAATGATATCACGTCATTTTTAAAAACTCCTATTGTACATGATATCGGGATCAAATGCATAGCACTGGGATATGAGCCTGAAAGACTTTTAAAAATGCCACATGAAGATATTGCTAATGAATACTTGGAAGAATTAATAAAAGAAACGTATAGGAGATAAATATTATGAAGTAATTGAAGATATCGTGAGATATCGCGTTTTATAAAAGGGAGGAATATAACATGAAAATTAAAATTTATTGCAATTATGATGTTTTATCTGCCGAAAAAAGGAACGTATATACATACGGAGCGCCGCACAGCACAGCAACGTGTTGGGATGAAATGACAGTAGAAATTCCAGAAGGCTGGGAAACATTTGAAAATGCTATGGGGAATTTAATAGTAACGGCTCCCTGGGGATGGAACTATGAAATAAATGAAGTCCTTTCGGGTGATAAAAATCCTTGTTTTTATGCTCTGGATAACAATATGAGCGGCCACAGACAGTATTTAAAAGTTTTAGACTAAGGAGAACGCAATGACAATAAAAGAATTAAGATCACTTACCGGATTAAGTCAAAAGGCTTTTTCTGATAAGTACGAGATACCCAAGAGAACCATAGAAGACTGGGAGGCAGAAAGAAGAACTCCGCCAGAATATGTGATAAAACTACTTGAAAGGGTTGTAAAAGAAGATTTTTGTTAAAAAAATGGGAGAGGGTAAAAATATCCTCTCCTTACTTTTTTTAGCATACTTTAATTATTTTATTGTTTACCCGGCGGCTCAATCGTTTCGCCGTGGATATACTCACATTCATCTGTTCAGCACAGTACTCAAGAGTGCGTTCCTGGCATCTCAGCCGGAACAATTTTTCTTCGTCCGGCGTGAAATTACACTCTATCAAGAACCTGTCTATATCTTTCTTAGTGAACACATATAATTTCATGAGCATACCCCTTATTAATGCAATTAACGCTGATTCTGTGCAAGATACTCCGTGAGTTTCTGTTTTGTTTTTTTTAACTCCTCGACATTGTTCCCACTGATTTGGCTATCCAGCATAGTCGATAACACTTCCAGGATTAATGAGTCACGTTCTGCAATTCTCTGAAGACTTTCATAATCTCGCTTGTCATGTTCTTCCAGTGTCTCTACTCGCTTATTAAGTCTGAACGCCGGTGTAATCCACTTAAAGATTACGGCTGCCGCCCCTCCGACAATGGACACCCCTCCACAGATAGAGAGGAAAATCTGTACAAATTCTGATATGCTCATTTAGCTACTCCTTTTCCCAGTAATATACTGGAATCTCGTTGCCGGAATCCCATGTATCGAAATATTTGCCCTCTTGTACCGTCACCACATGACCATCTATGCAGAGAATATATGTGCCTGTCGGATGGTCTGTACAGAAGTCGTTGACCGTATAGATATATCGCTCTGACTGTTCTATCAGCTTACGTCTGTATCCGTGCTTATAGAGGTACGCACCCCAGACATAATTTGCACTTGGCATATCTGACAGAGCGCACGCCTGTATCATTAATCCGGTGAATACCGTTTCCCAGTCCTGCCCGGTTGCTTTGCATATTGCTCGGACAACGCAATCTCCGACTCGATTCCCGGCAGGATTCGGATTGTAATATTCCCATCTATCATCCATCAGTCAATCCCCTTTGCTGTCTTATATCGTTTTGCTGCTCCTCTGGCTTTTGCGGTGTTCTGACGGTTCCACTTCGCTATCATGAGCCGGTCTTGCAGTTCTCTCAGGTCATTCCGCTTGCAGTAATCTTTGTATGCAGCATTTTGTTTCTGTAAAAGATAAGACTTCCGGTCAAGGTCTTGTTGGAGGGCGAACCTTGCCTTTTCATTCGGTGCATTGTCAACTCCTGCTTGCAGTCCAAGAACTTCACGCTTTGTTTTGCGGATTCTTCGCTCATAAGTACGTTGCCGCTGTTCTTTTTCATACTGCTTTCCCTTGTTGGCTTTATCCTGCGCCGATAGTTCTGCGTAGGGATTAAATTCTCCATCACTTGCCCCAAAGCTATGCCGACAGTTGACCCCTGACAGTCCGCTTGCTGTTCCGTATCCAGTCAATGAGAACGGCGGAAATTTCTTGCTCTTGCCAGAACGAGAGTATATCTTTCCTTGCCACCACGAATGATTTCCAGGATTTTCTCCACCGTCCCCCGTTCTCGCTCCGATGTGTGCACTGACCAGAACTAAATCCCAGCCCATTTCTTCCATGCGCTTTAGGGATATGTCTCCCGTAGCCTGTGCCACACCAGTCCTGACAGAACGTGCAACCGCTGTTTCAATTGTATCTTTTCTGCCGGATGGATATGTTACCGTAACGCCATTGCTTACAACATTGTTAACTGCTTCTCTAATCGCTTGCGTATACCCAACCGCCCCAGTCATTACATGATTGTACGCAAGGTCGCACTGCTCAATATAGAGTCTTTGAGCGGCACTTGCAGTCGTTCTTGTAAAGTTCTTCCACTCACCCATAGTCGCAAGCATATTTCGCTCCATGAGTCTTATCATAGCTGGCGACTGTTCGAGTGGTACAGGGCTTAATCCTGCCGCCTTGTATATCTTATCATCATAATCGAGAGCAGTGATTCCGGCATCTTCAAACGCTTCAAGAAGTTCCTGCTGTTCGCGTTTGGTGTATCTGGATAATTCTGCCAGAATGTCCTCTAGCAGTTCACCCGATTCTTGTAGCGTTCTGATTCTCCACGCATCGGCATTGGTCAGAATATAATCCTCACCTCTTCCGATTCTTGCCATCATTCGAGATACAATCTCAGATATAATATACTGGTGTAACTCCTCAGCAATCTGTTCACTGCCTTCTGTGATTCTGCGCAAGTACTCTGGACTAAGCATATATTATTCCTCATCGCCGAACAAAGTCGGTTCGTCTGGCTGCGCTTCTTTGACCATTGCTTTCGCATCTTCCTCGGTCATTCCTTCAAATTTTACGAAAAACAGCCATGCTGGAACCTTTCCCTGTACAACATACTGCCACCATCTTGCACGGTCTTCTTCTCTGTTGTAGGTTATGTCTCCGAAGTCGTATGTTGTTTCATAAACGCCCACCGGAGTTAGATCGTACAGGTCGGCAAAAACATTGAGTGCATAAATTACGCCATTCAGACAATCCTCCAGCTTATCCCGAACGTCCTTAATAAACTGAATTGTCCGGCGGTCGTCCGCTTCCACCTGCGTAGCCGTCACCATTCCAGTTTTCTCGTTAAACACAAAATAACCACTGCTAAATCCACATTTGTAGCTAAGCTGTGACAGTAGCGCATTGATTCCGGCCAACCGTGCATCCGTGTTGAGCTGTGGATTGATTTCCTGATAAAACTCTTTTTCGTCCTGTCCGAACACGTTCTTGACATAATGCGGCAATTTCATCTCGTTTCGCCTGTTCTCCATACCTCGTGGTGACATGGCTGAAACATGTGTACCGCTTGGCATCAGTAGTCTATCATCTAACAGAGCAATCTTCTGAGAGTCTTTAATTTCCCCCGCGTTCCGACTATACGCAACATCAATGTCTCCCAGCTCCTCAATGCCTTCAGCAAAAACCGGCAAGCCCAGTGGTGTGCTAATATCCACATTGTTCGCCTGTGGCGTCCGTAGAACTCCGAAAAGCGGTCCGTCCAGCTTTTCTCCGTTTGCCTTGAGAATCGGTGGCGTATCTGCCATGAGATCAGCCCATTTGGTCTGTTTAAGGTCAATCTTATTGCCAATTGACTGAGGGGATTTTGATACATAGGCTCTATTAGAAACATAATATGGGTAAGTTGTCACGCCGTCCACGGTGGTTTCAACAAAACGATGATATTCAAGCCGTGTATAGTATTTTCGTCCAACAGTATAAGAATCCTTGAATATAATCCCTTTTATTTCCTGATTGTCATAATCCACAATCATCACATCTGCCGGAGTAAATACATCAAGGCTCTCACCGTTCGGCTTGATGAAAACCGTTCCATAGGCGCAACCGTACTCTACCCAGTGACGTATCTGAAAATATACCTTGTTAATCTGTTTCTGAAGCCATGTAGCCCTTGCGGAACCGCCGATCTGGATGCCGATTGCCAGCGTTGTGAGCCGTGCTGTCTCTGAGCAGACAGTTTTCGCGAAATTGATCGTCTTGATATTATCCTCATCATCCAGCCATTCCGGCGCACCCCTATAGATGTTCGCACACCGGTTAATCAGTGATTCCATCTCCGGGAATTCTGCCGCCTGGATATTAAAGTCCTCTTCGGCTTGTTTTTTGAAAAACATGTTAAACCACCTTTTTAGTGTTGTTATAAGTCCCATTTAGTCACCTGTCGCTATCTTCTTTCCACACATCGGACAATAATTAAGGTCAAACGGTCTGGAAGTAATGCTTCCTTTTCGGTCTTTCATGTACATGTACAACATGCATCCGTATATATATTTGTTCTTCTTGCGTTCTGGATTATCATAGTATTCTTTGTAAGAAGCTAAATTATCACAAAATTTACACATTATGCACTGTGCCCCCTTCTTCTCCACAACGATTCTGAGCCATACCGGACAGAATCTATCAAATGATTATCCTTGTCCGGATATCCACTGCAAATATTTCCATCTTTATCACGTTCGTATTCGTATTTCTTGAACTCTTTGCAAGCATTTGGCGTTCTTTTTGGGTCAAACACAAGCTTTCTTCTTTGCAGCCACTTCATAGAATACTCAATGCTTCCCGGTCCTTTGATTGCTCCTCTTGCTGGGAGTCCTGAATCTCTGTAATCATTGATTGATTTAGGCTCGGCAGAATCGCAAGTAATTTCGTAATCATCGTACTGTCTTCGCTTAATTTCATTCGCAGTCCATTCATTTGATTTTTTGTTTTCGTAAATCTCGTCAATAAAATAGATTGTTTCTCTGGCGGAATCATAATAGATTCTGGAAAAAGCATATTTATCCGGGTACCAGCCCCAGTCAACGCCCTGATAAATTCTGTCAAAGTGACTAATTTCTTCATCCGTGATAGTTCTTTCTTCGATGTATTCAAAGATATTTCCACCATTTCCGTTAGCATGGCCTAAATACTCATTGTCGTAAGCATCTGGATTTACTTCTTTTAGATGTTCGGCATCTGCAAGGAATACATCTCCAAGCCATTCCTGTTCGATTCCCAAATCAAGGTAAGTGCTATGCACAACCATTACATTTTCGTCTTTTTCTTCCGCTTCTGCCGTATACTCATTCGCCCAGTTATTCTTACTCCTAGGCGGGTTGAATGACTTGAATTTATATGCTTCATTACCACCACGAATAGCAGACTGTTGAATATTTCGGATTTCTTCTGGATTAGAAAACTGATCTAACTCCTCGAACCAGACAATACCGATATATCCAAACTCTGGCTTGATAGACTTAATCTTTAATGGATCGTCAGCACCACGAAAGTAAATCTTCTGTCCAGTAGGCTTATACGTAATCTCCATAGGAGATACCTTGCACACAAATTCCTCATTTAGATTTAATTTATCAATAGCCCATTTCATCTGAGCGTAAACAGAATCTTTGATAGTGTTTCCGACTTTTCGCAGAATCAGAGCGTGCATGTTCGGATTATTCTTCAGCAGTTCCGGTATAATCAGAGATATAGTTGAGGACTTCATGGAACCACGTCCACCAGGAAGAATGTATTCACTATGTTTCTTTGCTCGAATATCCCTAATCATTTTATGAAATACGTCCGGGACAATGTTCAGATCAATATGGTATTCACCTTGCAATCTAGCTTTTTCTTCTGCTTTCTGCTGTTCTTCTCTGGCTTCTTTTATGGCAAGCGTCTTTTCCAGATCATTCATGGATTTCAGCTGATCGGAGAAATCCGGAGCAAATCCGAATGAATCAGTCAGCTCACCTCTTGCGATCATGGAGCGGCGCTGCTGAATTTCTGCCAGAGACATGATGTCAGTGCCTTTTTGTTTTTCAATGAGAGACTGTTTTTCGGCTATATATGCGGAAATGCAACCTTTTTCCAACAGTTTTTTTGTCGCGTTTCTAATGATTCCATTAGAGTATCCAGCTTTCCTTGCGGCGTCAGATGCATTCCCGCCATTCTTTATATATTCAAGTGCAAACGCTTCCTGTTTAGGCGTTAAGTTCATCTAATCACCTCTGTCCATCCTCATTTTCTGACTGCCTCCCATATTTCTTTTAGGCACATGACTACATCATACTGGGATGCAGTTCGGAGTATTTCGTAATCACAATCTTTCCATTCACCACGTTTTGTTGGTCTAAACACTGGCGTTGATATAATTGTTACTGTTATCAATCGTTCCTGTTCATGGCTGTAGAATTGCGATGTTCCGATTTTTATGATTAATCCGGTGGATAATATAGCTTTTTGGAGTTTTCTTGTAACTAATTTTAAGTTCGCTATATCATCACCTCATTTCTGGCTATAAAATCCCATAGTAACACTTCTGAGTATATTTTATCACAGGTCAGTGGAAAAGTTGTGGTACATGTTTGAGGAATTTTGTGCTAAAAAAGAGCCGGTAAATACCGACTCTCTAATTTTATTCGTTGCTTTGTAATTTTCTGATTACCTCGCCCTGATCTCCCGGGCATCCCATGAAGCATTCCGGGCAATGCTCGTAAAATGCACATCTGATGCAATCATGTGGACTGATTGAGTTGCAATATTGATGTAGTACTGCAAATGCTGATATGGCGAGCTGAGGTGTTATTTCTGGTGGTTTAAACAAAGTGTAGGATTGTCCAACATGATTATCAACTCCTTCTCATTAATGTGCAAGTAATCCAACAAACAGCGGAAGAACTAATGCCATTAAGCATAATGGTTCTTTTGTATAACTGAGTGCCGCTATTACGGCAAATGATGTACTGGCCCATGCTACTGATTTCGCCATTGCTGTATTAAAATCCATTTAATCACTCCTCTCCCCAGTCAATTTTCTGCCCGCATTCAGAACAGTACTTGCTTATTTTTTTACCAATAACAGGTGTTCCGCATTTCGCACATTTTTGAGTGGAAAATATATTGTACGGAAAATCTGGAACATATTCTTCAGGTTTGCATGGAATCTGCTTTTCCAATGCTTTTGCTCCGGAATCACACGCCCATGCTTCCTTGAGATATTTTTTCTTCCATTCATCTTTGTTTTCAGAACTTTCAAGGAAACATAAATGCTGGTCTCTCATATCGGATAATATGTCTTTTGCTTCTTCTGGTTTCATGTTAATCCTCATTATCGTCCTCCTCAATACTGACAGTTTCCAGATCTTCGAAATCACAACCCATTGCGAATCCGTCAATTATTTTCTTTTTAACTCCAAATACCTCTATCATGTGAGAATTATTTTCCATGATTTTTATTACATCTGACTTTTTAACATATTCAGCCATTCTTCATCTCCTCCAACTTCTTCTCAGCTTCTTCACGAGTGAGGAATACCAAATCATTTAATTCTCCGAGCCATTCATCATGGTTTGCCCACAAAAACTGTTTACCATCTTTGCCGCATTCAATTCCACTTAACACGTTTTCCCGAATATCCATGCCGCATATGTCCCATACAGTTGTGCCAATAGGACACGGCAATCTCACAAGCAAGCCCTGTTCTTCTAAGTCTTCGTAATCACAAAGCTTTCGCGCCGCTGAAATATAATCGTGCTGTTTAACCCAGACATCTGATTCTCCGTCTGGCGTAATATCATATCTTTCTGTTAATCTCTCCATCTACTTCACCTCTTGAAATCTTCTCATAAAATGAGCTTTCCATGATTCGTCTACTTCCACAAAATTTTCTTTTTCATATTCCTTGATCATGTTTTCAAGTTTTAAAATTTCATCTTTAAAAAAATCGTTATGTCGTTCTAAAAACTTGTCTTTTTTAAATTTTCTGCAATACTGCTCATGCGACCTTGCCTTGGTTTTCATGGTATATTCACATATTCCTGTAGTAGATGCTAACTTCAAAACTTCTTTCGCATATTCGTAATTGTCTTTATCTACCCCTCTTGGCAAAGCCCATCCCATAAAAGAATCGCATTCACAACACTTTACTTTCTTGCTCATCTGCTCTACCTCTCATACAATCTCATCAATGCACTGATTTCGACCATCGACCATCCCGCGCTGATAATCCGTCATATCATTCTCGGTAGTACTTTTCTCCGGCAGTGGCTTCAATGGACACCAATTAGGGATTACATCATTGTTTGGAACTCTCCTACCATCCATTGCTCTGCACCAAAATCCGCTTATAAATTTACATTTTCCGCAATTCTCCGGTGTATCAATCACTAATACTGATTTACTCATTTTCTTCCTCCTTATCTTTCTCTGGCAAGTCCATAAGCGGACACCATTCAGGTCTTGATTTACTTTCACAATCATAATGTTCTTCTGTCATCAGAATTACATCATAATCTAAACAGTCAGCTAATTCACAATAACCCACATATTCAAGTTCGCCGCAGTATGCAGTTCCGAACGGGCAGTCATAGCAATTCTCCGGTGTATCAATCACTAATACTGATTTACTCATTCCGGCACCTCCTGTAATAGTTCTTTATTATCGAAAATATTTCCAACTACTTCCATTTCGCATCTTTCGATATAATATTCTGTCAATGGCATTGGCCAGCAGAATGGTTCACATCTGCTGATTGCATCTGTCGGAACAACCTCATAATGCCATCCGACAACTTTGTCTACTATGGAGCCGGTTTCAATATTTCTTACACCAAATTCTCCAAATGCCGCTTTTACAAGGTCTTTTGGGTTTCCATGACACATCAAAATGTCATTCTTCCAAATTTTCTTCCCGTTCTTGTCGCAAAGTCCTGCGAACTGGCAGATGGTTTCTGGATCAACTTCAAGCCACCTAATTAAAGGAGTACAAAAAACCTCAAATATATCGCTGTAAATGAATATATCAATGCCAATAAATGTCTTGCCATTACATTCCGTATAATATCCCTCAACCCACTCTCCATTATCAATCCGTTTTCCCTTGAAAAGAATTTCTCTCATTCAACTCCACCACATTCTAAGATTTTAATAGCATAATCTATAGCTCTGTTCCATTCCAAGTCCTCATCATTGGAAACAACACGAAATCTGTCCATAAGCGATTCCGTAACTTTTTCCGCATCAAATGCTGTCGGCTGCTCGTCAATCAACATTTGTGCCGCATTTCTTGTATCTTGTGCAAATTCACTTGCACCAACAAAAACTTCGTTAAAATCGATCTTATCTGCATCAATCAGTCTACTCATCTGTTTTGCCTTCTTTCTTGTCAAAATTCAAATCAACTCTGATCACATCTGTTTCTATTGCCGAAAGGCAGCTTATTTCAAAATCGTAAAATGGTTTCAGCAGCTTTGAACCGGCATTGAATGTATCGTAATCCTCCCAGCTTCTTCCAGGGTGACATATCTGAATTTTTATATCGCTTTCAGGATCGTCGTCAATTACTGCTATTAAATCAATTAACTTCATTTTTCACTCCTCTTCTCAATTGCTTTTGCAAGGTCAGAAATACAATCGCCAATATAGAATATTGCTATCATTGCAACATTAATATCTGATATTTTTGCACCTAAAATCCAACAAATAAATATAATCGCCAACCATACAAGACACATTTTTTTATTCCTCCTCCCACACTCCAAACAACCGCATTCTCTCATACAGTACAGCGACGGTCTTGCGCCTGTATCCGTAGAAGTCCTTTGGGTTCATCGGGATATATTTTTCTTTACTGATTTTCCTGTAACTTTTCCGGTGCAGGATATTCTCAATTACCATATCCGCTATCACCGTGTTTTTCGGGCAAGCTGACAAGGCAGCACTGGAAAGCAGGTATCCGTACTCTGCCGGGAAGTCTTTCAGCATCGTATTCAGTTTTTCAATATCCTCAGCCGGAATACCGTAGTCTTTCAGCTTTTTGTTCCTTGTCAGCATACCGTTCTCCTTTCTAATCGTCTGGGTGGTGCTTGTCGTACATGATCGCTGCACATGCAAGACCAACCACTCCGAATATGGTTCCAAGTGTAAGTCCTAATAAGAATGTAATCATGATTCGTCCTCCCTATAGCGCTCCGGCAATTCCATCCAGGCGTTGACATATAAATCATTACCTAAACAAGATATTAAATCGTCACCGGCGTAAAAAATGCCGTTGCCATCTTTATCTCTTTCACATCTTCCGATTATTGGGATTGAGTAATTCGCAAAAGAGAGAAGAATATAATCATCTGTTTCTGGCAATCTCTCACTGACCGGAATCCAACCATTTTCTTTCTCACCATCTATATTTTTGATGAAATCCATGATTTTTATCCCGAACTCATATGCAGTTCCATCGAAAGGTCTTCCGTAAGGATTTATTGTCCTTTTTATGTAATCGTATATTTTACGTTTATCGCTCATTCTTCCATCTCCTCATAAGTTTCTCTGAATATATCTGGCTTACACGGATAAAATTCACCGTGAACACCGCGGATGATATAATCACCGATATTTGCAAGATGTTCGCCCTCAAGTGTCCTAATAACCAATCCACCCGGAACCTTCCAATGGTCAATATAGAAATTCTTACCTTCTGCCGACATGTACTGGTCTGTACACTGATAGTCCGTCAGAAAATCGAACATTTCTCGATGATTTGTACCAGTCCACTGTACTGCATCAATTACAACTGGTTTCTTTCTGTATTTCATACTTCCACGCTCCCATCTTCTGGCATCTGAAATACCATTTTATTCATAAGCACTTCTCCAATAGCTTCAGCCAAAAGTTCATTTGCTTTTGATGCTGGCGCTTCTGTGAACATCTTTCCAATATTCGGAACTGCCATTGGAATTAACGCCGCATCTGCATAGGCTTCCTGAATCATATCCAGTACCTTTAAAGCTTTTTCTGCGGTAGAATACTCGCCTGCCGGATACAAATTATTAACATAAATCACAGCACCTTTTCCGTGCTCTCCAATATTGATGCATTGCGTGAAATTAAACAGTGTTTTATTATCCTGACTTCTGATTAACATTTTGTGTCCTCCTTAATATCTATCAAATTCAATATTTGTGTCTGAATAGAACCTGTATGAATCCTCTCTGATTTTATTAACTTCACGCATGACAACTTCTTTCGTTTTGCTGACAGCTTCCTCAAAATCCTCTGTTCCGAGATTGTGGTTGAGAATATCCAATGTACTGCAGTTGAGAAACAGTGCATCTCCACAACCAACGTATTTGTAGATAACGATTCCTAAAGAATTGTATTTCAAGGCGAAAATACTCCCGGTTTTGGGATCTTCGTTATACTTAGCATTACTTTTGAATTTCATTTTGTGCCCTCCTTGTTTGCTCTTTTATTCTATATTTCAACAGCTTCCTTTCAATCCCATGTGTCTGTGCAAAATGTTAATCCGCATTCACAGTGAATGGCTATTGGATTTCCCCCACTGTCAGGATCGTAAAAAGACGGTGCCCAGTCTCTTTCTGGAATGTATACATTTTTCTCTGTATCTATCTCTTTTCCGCAAAACGGAAAAGGTTTTAATTTCTTCATTTCCATCCTCACTTTCCCCATGTAAGCAACTACATGATTAATCAACAAAACTCCATCTGTCCATCATCAATAAACTTCTTTTTCTTCGGACTTAATTTATTGCCCTGCTGTTTCAATCTATCCACACGGGCTTTCTGGTTAAAGTTTGCCATATAATTATTGTCAACTTCTGGCGGTACTTTTAGAAAATATTCTTCTGGAAGTGGAAGATTGTGTTCTTTGCAATAATTTGCAATCTCATTTTTGTATGAAAGAATATGATTTCTTGTTAGATTCATATTGCATCCATCCGCCCAAAATGGATCATTACAGCCATTTTCGTTTATACGCTCCCAGATAACACGCTCGTATAATAGGTTTTCTCTTAACAGCTTTAATTCTTGTTCCGGCGTTTTCTGCTTCATTCTCATTTTCCTTTCGCCAATGGAAGCAACTGACACGCTATTGTACAGTCCTCCATGATTTTAATACTCAATAAAATCAGACAATTCCATCTGGCCATCTAAATCGTCATCATTCATCCACCACCTAAATACATCCTCTCCAGTCTCCCATTGGGTTTCTAATCCTTTTTCTTTTCGAGCATATAGCATTCTTTTAAAAGCTCTAATATAAGACTGTTTGTACTTAGGAAAATCTGCAAATTCTTTATACCTCTTTTTCCCGGCCATAGGACAGCCAATACAACCAACTCTGTCATATCCGCATTTGTACAGTTCGCAAGTTTCTATATGTTCTGAATTAATAAACTCCCATATATCAGAATCTTTCCAGTCAATGATTGGATTGACAACCATTTTCTTTTGTTGCATACAATGTTCGGTCATTCGGCGTTTTGCGTCGTTATCATTCATAAGCATAACCGTCGAAAAGAATTCTTTTGTTTTAATACTACTTCCTAATTTTTCAAATTCTGATCGCGATTGTCGCTTTGGGCTTTCCGCCCAGCGAACGCCTGTGGCAATATACCTATTAGGACATCCAGTTTCTTTTAATACCGCACAACAATATCTTGAAAATATCGTTGGTGGCATCAATTTTAATGGAATCAATTTCCACATCGTGATATGTTCGCCTTTATACTTCGGCATTTCTATTTCGCATTTAATTCCTTTTTCTTCCAGACTTTTAAATACCTTTCGTATATGTCGTACAGTTTGCGGTGCATCTGCTGTAGTATGGCTATTGTGTACTTCAAATGGTATACCGCTCCTGCGAAAGATTTCTAACATCACATCGGAGTCTTTTCCTCCGGAATATGTGCATACAAGTGGTTTTCCATAATGTTTCAACGAAAATCCAGATGCAAGTCGAATTCTCTCAATTGCTTTTTGCTCTAAATCCATTCTATACTCCCATCTTCTTAACCAGATTCTTATTCATCTCATCGAATCTTACATCTGTGTTCTCTTCGATGTCCTATATCATGCTCAGAACGCTCGCAAGGAACTGTCTCTGTTCTCCTGCTGCTTTTTTCTTTCGAATACCTTCCTCTGGCATTTGTAACTCTACACAGGTCTTGATGATCCGGTCTCTGGTCCTGGTGTCCACATTCAGATTATCGGTGCTCATGTTGGAAGTGTAAATTGTAATGTTTCCGTCCTCCATACGCTTGTTGATCAGACGGAACATTTCCTGTCGCTGCCATTCCTTGTCTGCCTGTGCGCCGATATCATCCAGAACAAGAAGTTTGCAATCCCGGTATACCTGACTGGGATCCTCTTCTCCGCGATCACGCTTGTAGCTGTCACCAACAGCGCTTATGTAGTCAGGTGCAGTCACGAAACGCATTTGCAGATCGTATTTCATCATCACCGATTTCGCCAGACAGCACGCCAAGAAGGTTTTTCCACTTCCCGGTGTCTTACTCCACAGATACAGTCCCTTTCCTGCCATTTCCCACTTCTGGAAATGGTTCAGAAAGGTGGTACACAAGTCTCTCAGTTTGCTCATGTCTCTCTGGTAAATATCAAAATCGAACTTGCCAAGATCTGCCTCATGGTACTCTTTTGGTACTCCGGTACGGTCCTGTGCTCTATAACCACCTTTGCACTTTGGACATCTGCGAGCATATTGAATTTCTTCTGGAAGTCCGTAATCATAGACCGTGGCATAATATGTCTCCCATCCAGTCCCATGGCACACAGGACACTCACCATAATCTGACTGAGTTAGTTGGTTCTGGTTCATCTTTTATCGCCTCTTTTCTCGCATCATAGTTTCCGTCAAGGACCTTTGCCATGTTGGAATCACTGACCAACCAGTCAAATGTTGCTGACCAGTTGCGTTTATTTTTTCCCTTCAGGAAGTCGGAAGCCTCTGCCTTTTCAAACAAAGTCTGGAAGTCATCAAGAGTGTAACCTGTCTTCATTCTGGCATTTATAGCCTTCTTCCTTGCCTCAGACATCTTTACCAGGCGGGGATACGACCCACAAACGGAATTGTACAATTCACGAATCGTGGCATAGATGCTGTTTTCAGGAGTTCCACTCTCATAATCTCCTTTAGGAGATTTATTATATTCTTCCTTTCTTTCCTTCTTCCCTTCTTCTATTGTTGTCACTTGACTGTCACTTGCTTGTCGATTGACTGTCACTTGTGTGTCGCCTGACTGATACCTGTCGTAGTTTTTTACCGTAATTACGCTGAATTTAACGTGTCGGTTGCTTGTCACTTCCCCCGTATTTTCCAGATGCTTTAGTGCAGTTCTTACATTCCTTACTGTAAGCCCTGTTTCTGCTGCAAGATTCTGCAAAGAAGTCACAAATGATCCTCTTGGTACTTCTACTCCCTGAAACCTTCCGTCTTTCCAGTTTGCTTTTAACAGGATGTGCAGGAACAGCACCTTGGTATTTGCATCTGTATACCATTCCCACTCAAGGATTTTCCTGCTGATCTTTACATAATCCATAACCAGCCTCCCATTCCCTGTATATCTTTATCCAGTCCTCCAATGGCATCGTAACAAGCCACTCAAAATGATTCTTCCGATGAAATACTGCTGGAAGTTCATCCGATTTTCTGTCTCTTTTTGCCTGATCTATAGCATCGTATATATTCAGCTTTTCCCTTCTCTTTACCTCTATATGTATACCAGGAAGACCGACCACATCTGCATCGCCATTAGCTCCGCTATACTGTTGACCTCTCCTTGCCTTGTACCCATATCCACGAAGGATACCGGCTACTTCTCTTTCACCGGCAGCACCTTTGTTTCTGCTGTTCATATTTCTCCTTTCCCTCCCAGGGAGCTATACAGGTCACACCCTGGGAGATGATCATGTGATATATCTATAGGATTTTAGTTACACCCGTATTTCTTATACACAAGTTCTTTAGAATCCCATCCGGGATATATCCGACTCATGTATTTTTCTATATAGGCCAGCATGTCCGGCCTTAATCCCTTTGCTCCGTTATCTAGGAGCTGGTGATGGTATTTACATCCGGTAACACCATTCTGTTCGATTCCAAGTCCGCCCTGCGACCGGTTGACGATATGCATGATCTCAATCTGCTTATATTGGAAATCTGATGCCGCATGCATGTAGAATCCGATCTGGCAGAAGATACAGCCGTTATCCCGGTCAAGAATCTTTCTTCTGGTCTTTGCATCAAACTGCAATGCCCTTGTTCGTCTGTTCATTCTCTCCACCTATTCCATACTGTTCCAAGAGTTTCTGTTTCTCAAATGGTGTCATAATCTCACTGTCCGGTATATCTGATTCTCGGCAGTCCTGGATCAGGCCTTTGATCAGATGTGCCATCTCTTCTGTGTTATATGTACTTGAACCTCTCAGGAGTATATATACCCTCTTAATCTCCCCATCACGTGTGCCTACTGTATTAGGAAGTGGTTTAAGGTGATATTCTACTTTGCTCAAGACATCCTTTTCTGTCTCTTCTGTATCTGGAAGATAAACAGCAATAAGATTTCCATCCACTCTTTCAATCTGTCCATACCGTCTCAAAAGGCGGTTGTGGGCTTCATCATTCGTCCATCCATGGACTTTGGCCAGCTTCGTGAGTAATACCCAATAGTAAGCATTTGCGTCCAAAGAACGCTTGTCCTTGTGCTGTTTAAGCCGAACATCCAGCTTATCACATCTTATAAGCTCACTGGCTTCATGTGCATCTTCATTCAATTCTACCTGCAGGTTCCATTTCTCTGTCACAAGATCTTTCGCCAATGATTTTATCTTTCCGGTAAATTCCATCTTACTCACCACAATTTCTTTGGAAATATTCAAGATTCTTTGGATCCGTTATCGCCTTTACATTTCCAATCGTCAGTTGGCTGATAGAAGTCAGGCGATACTTCTCAAGGACTTTCTTTTCATCCAGTCCATTTGTTTTCATGTATGATCTAAGGGCGGATATATCCGTATTGGACAGCTCATTGGATGCACTTCCTGTCTGATCATACTTTGTCTTTCCTTCTTTCCAATAAACGTCTGCTCCGATACCCAGATTTTTGCAGGCAACCGATAACGCATCTGTCGTGGCCATCTTGTAACATTCATCAGATACATAAACTCCTGACCGCTCTTTGGTTGCCAGTCTGCTTCCACCGGTTCCAGAGATTGGCTGAGACCACTTGCCATCGTACAACACATACAGCTCGATCATAACAAACGCACAGATCTCATCTCCTACTGTCTCCGTCCATTTCTCTACTGTTTTGTAGTACCATCCAATTCCACACGGTCCAAATTGCTCCGTCAGGCATTTGATGCGCCACATGGGATTAATATCTGTGAACCCTTTAATCCTTCCAGCGGATATCGTCTTTTTTGCATCCTGCGGAACTTCACGTACCTTGTTATATAATTCAAGGTTCTCCATACACCCTCCTACTTAATCTGGATACTCTGTGATGTTACCAATGTGATTCCAGGTAATATCTCGCCAGCTTTTAATGCTGCCTTTAAGCCAGTCTTGTCCGGTGTAGGTTCTGAATATTTAAGAAATTTATCCGGAACAACTGCTCCTTCTGCGATGTCTACAGAAGTACCTGTTCTGTAAGAGATAGAAACTTTCGCTGATTTATACTTTTCACCATCAAGATACTTCAAAAGATACGATTTCAACGATGCTGCTTTGTTTTCAGCAGCCTTCTGTCTTGCCGCAAGATTCTTCTTTTCCTTGTCCAGAGCATCCGCATCTGACAGAAGGTTCTTAATCCAGCAACCAATATTCTCAATCTTCTGGGCCCTTTCCATCTGGAGAGCATTCAGCTTTCCCATATCAATAATCTCTCCGGTCTCCATGTCTACGCAGTTCAATATCGCATTATCAATTTCGTACAAATTCATTTTTCTTCTCCTCTCGCTCTACAGCAGTATAATTATCTGCCTGTCTTTTATAAATTCCAGAATGCTTATGCCTTATAACTTCTAATTCCTTTTCAGAAATACTTCCATTCCCTGTCAGATTCATACCGAACACCTTCCTTCGTTCAAAATGCTGAGTAGATATTCATTAGCTTTATCGAAACTATAGATGTCTGGTTCGAACTCATAATGCTGCGACAGCATAAAGTGCTTTTCGATTGCACCATTGTGTCCAAAGACATACAAATAAACCATCGTTTCATCACCATCAATTTTGTAATCAAATGTTATGCGCCTGCTTGTCTCGTTAGAAATCCTGACACATAAATCAAAGATTTCTCTGACTTTCTCTTCGTTCATAATTTCCTCCTTGTATTGACTTTTGGTTTCTTTCCTTCTACAATGGAGAAGAAATATATTGTCTTGGATCCTTATTTGAGTTGCAGCTCTGAGGATCCTTTTTTAGTTGGCATGTCTAGCATGTCCATTCTTTCCACGTCCTTGCTATGTACACAGCTCCGATCAGTCCCAACGCTCCTATGATCTGGTCACGGCTGTTGTCCCAGGTCCAGAACGGAAGATACGTTGCTATCCCTCCAATCAGAATGGAGTCTATCCAATCTTTCATGTCAAAGCCTCCAATATTTCCTCGTTAGGGAAGTTCAATCGAATAAAAATATGCCGCAGTTCCGGATACGTGAATGTTTCCGGCTTATTTCGCTTTTTACGGAAAGTGTTTTCTGCCATTCCGGTAATTGCTGCCATCTGTGCATCACTTACTCGCTCGGCCTCCATCCTTTTTGCAATATTGCCTTTCAAAAGGATGTATTTCTTTTGCTCTGTGGTATATCTGATTGCCACAGTCTTTCCTCCTTTCTTACTTGATAAACATCCATGCAGCGTTTGAAAAAATTAATGCAATCATGGTTACAATCCATGCGCAGAACCATTTGTGAGTCTGCTTTTTTGCCTCTCTTACAACCTCAACTGCATAGAAAGTTTCGAACTCTTCAAAATTTGTCACTTTTTTATCCTCGGTTTTCTTCATAAAAAATCCTCCTGTTCTCTTGCGAAATACAGGAAGAAATGATATGATTATCCTGTAATCCGCTAGCGTGATTAGTGGTTTACAGCTCCGAGGCGAGAGGTTTCAGCTCTCCTTCGGAGCACTTTATTTTTCAAAATGATTTTCCATAAGGTCAGCAATCATCAGATACTCTTCTGCAATTTTCCCTTTTCTTGTATTTTTAACCTGTTCACGGAATTCTGGAATAGTCCCAAAGAAGCATCCGCATGCAACTCTGACCTTTTTATCTTTGCATCTAAAAAACGTAGTGGTACGGAATTGAGTACCAAATCCATGAATAGTTGTGTAATCTGCATTGCCGTACACCTCTGCATTGCCGTACACCCATGCATTGCCGTACACCTCTGCATTGCCGTACACCTCTGCATTGCCGGACACCCATGCATCGCCGGACACATCTGCATCGCCGGACACCTCTGCATCG
>ERZ1034984.461-NODE-461-length-45319-cov-26.134411_pt1 | contig 45319 bp, 33 predicted proteins | sample MGYA00520589_ERZ1034984 | MGnify/ENA primary metagenome ERZ1034984 (study PRJEB33766, sample SAMN09781790) | gut metagenome | biome: gut microbiome | host: Homo sapiens | place: Madagascar | study: EMG produced TPA metagenomics assembly of the PRJNA485056 data...
AGGGGGCGCAATCAGAAAATTACGCCGTTTTGAAAATTGTTAGGACAGGTGTGACGCAGGATAATAAGATTCACTTCATCCGGATTCCCGAATTTGGAGAATTTTCAGTAGAGAGCTTCAAACAGGAACATAAATAAAAGATTGGAAATAGCCGGAAGTATGTTTTCAGAAGTAAATTCCGGCTGTTTCGATCATTTTTTCAGAATTTTGCCGGAGTAAAGATGAAACAGGCGACCCTTTTTCCCCTGTCGGCGGTCCGGCTGCTGCCGGGCGTGCTGAAAGATCGGCAGGAAACCGACCGCCGGTATCTGGTCGAAGTGCTCGACCCGGAGCGGATGCTCGCGCCTTATTACGCGCAGGCCGAACTGCCGTCGCCGCCTCCCTACGGCGGCTGGGAATCCAAAGACATCGCCGGGCATTCCGGCGGCCACTATCTGTCGGCGCTGGCCGCCTGCCACGCCGCGACCGGCGACCGGCGCACGCTGGAACGGGCGGAACGGTTCGTCGCCGGTATCGGCCGCTGCCAGCAAAAGCACGGCGACGGCTACGCGGGCGCGATGGACAAAAGCTGTTTTGAAAAACTGCGCCGCGGCGAGATCGTCGCACACGGCTTCGCGCTGAACGGCATCTGGGTGCCGCTCTACAACCTCCACAAGCTGCTGGCCGGGCTGCGCGACGCCTATCGGCTCTGCGGCATCGCCGCCGCGTTGGAAATCGCCCGGAAACAGGCGGAATATCTTCTGGCCGTCTGGGAAAACCTGAACGACGCGCAGCTTCAGGAGATCCTGAAGTGCGAGCACGGCGGCATCGCCGAAACTCTGATTTCGCTCTCCGCCGACACCGGCGACCGCCGTTTCCTCGAACTGGCGAACCGCGCCTTTTCGCAGAAATCCGCGCTCGCCCCGCTGCGCGCCGAACGCGACGAGCTGGACGGGATGCACGGCAACACTCTGATTCCGAAGGTGATCGGCCTTGCCGAACTCTATGATGCTTCGGGGGATGAAAACGCCCGGCATGCGGCGGAGTTTTTCTTTGACCGCGTGGTGAATTTCCGCAGTTTCGCGAACGGCGGCCACGGCGAAAGCGAACACTTTTTTACCCCCGGCACGGAACCGGAGCACCTGACTCCGTTCACCGCCGAAACCTGTAACTCCTACAATATGGTCAAGCTGGCCGAACACCTTTTTGAATGGGAACCGCGTTCGCAGGTGATGGACTTCGTCGAACGGGTGCTGCTGAACCATATCGCGGCCAACATCGGCCGCAAGCCCGGAGAGTTCGGCTACTTCCTGTCGCTCGCCCCGGTCGCGGTAAAGGTGTTTTCAACGCCGGAGGACTCCTTCTGGTGCTGCGTCGGCACCGGCATGGAGAGTCCGATGCGTTACGGCCGGACTCTCTACGCCCATTCGGCGGACACGCTGTGGATCAACCACTATTTCCCCTCCGAACTGACGTGGAAGGAAAAGCAGTTCAAGCTGGCCATGACCGGCGGCTTCCCGGAAGCGGAAACGGTTGATCTGAAGCTCTCCCCGGCCGCCCCGACCCGGCTGGCGCTGAAATTCCGCCGACCCGGCTGGTGCGCAGCGATGAAGCTCGCGGTGAACGGCGAACCGGTTTTAACCGCCTGCGGCGGCGACGGTTATCTGATACTTGAACGACTCTGGCTCGACGGCGACCGCATCACCGTCGAGCTGCCGATGGCATACCGGAACGAACCTTTGCCCGGCTCCGATTATCAGGCGTTCTTCCACGGCCCGGTGCTGTTGGCCGGTGTGCTGCCGCCTGTTGAAACCGGCGACGATCCGGCGAAAGAGCGCTTCGGCGACCACCTGAAAGCGCGCGGCAAGACCGATGAATTTCCACCGCACCTGATCGCGGAACTGCCTGTCAAAGCCCCCCATGAGGCGGAAGTCGCGCCCGCGATGAAGCTCGACTGGATGCCGCTCTACCGGGTCTATGAGGAACATTACGGCGTCTATTTCCGGGTGATGGACCACCGCCGCTGGCAGGAGTGCGAGGCTGAACTGCGCCGCCATGCCGAATTGGAAAAGCAGCGGCGCGCCGCCACCACGGACGAAGTCGCCCCCGGCTTCCAGCAGTCCGAAGTCGAACACGGCCTGCGGGAGTCCTGCTCCGATACCGGCGATTTCCAGCTCCGCAAGTTCCGCCGGGCGCTGCCGGGCGGCGAATTCAGCTATGAACTTGAGATCGATCCAACGGCTCTGATGGTGCTCCAGCTCCGGTACTGGGGAGCGGAGTGGAGCGGCACCCAGCTTGGCATTCTGGTCGACGGCGTCACGGTCGCGGAGCAATCGATGCGCACCATCCATCCCGGTGAATGGTGCACGAGTTCCTATCCGCTTCCGCCGGAAACAACGAGAGGAAAACGGACGGTCCGCGTGACGGTCCGCCATCTCGAAGGCGGCGACGGCGGCCGAGTGTTTCATCTGCGCCTGATCAGAGAAAATGTAAGCGGGAGGAGAATATAGTACTGGAAATGATGGAAGAGATGACTTCAAACATGAAACCATATCAATTCAGGAGAGCAGAATGAGAAAATTATTATTCAGTCTGAGTATTGCACTGGGGATGGGGCTGGTATCGGCGGCGCATCCGGAGTTATACATTTCGGAAAAAACGCTTCCAGAAGTCAAGGCGAAGATAGAAAAGACCCCGTGGGGCGCGCAAGCCTTTGAGAAGATCCGCCGACAGGTCGACCCCTATGTGGAAAAGACGCAGAAAGAACCGGACTGGGTGGTTTCACGCCTGGCTATGTATTGGAAAGAGGGTGAGCGTTATACCCAGTGCTACATCGATAAAAGGCAGCATTGGGACCGCGGCGAAGGCAACGCGCCGGTGCCGACCGTGCGTCTGCCCGGCATGAGAAAATGGAACAACTACCGGATCGTTCCGCTGGAACAGCGCGAACCGTATAATGAAACCGGCGACATGCTGGGGATCGACCGTCAATATCCAGACCGGCCTCCGGTAAAGGTGCCGTACAAAGAGTCCGGCCACATGATCCGCTACAACAATGTTGAAATTCTGCAACTGGCGGAAAACGCCGCATTCCTTTATTATGTCACGAAAGACGAAAAATATGCCAAATTCGCGGCGGATATCTTCTGGGCCTGGCTGTTCGGCACTTATTATATGAATCCGGTACTCGATCCGGAAAAAACGACCGGCGGGCCGGGAGGATATGAGCCGGGCGGCATTCTCGGCTACTACGATTACGAACAGATTCATGACGACCTCCAGAGACATGCGGCACCGATTTACGACCTGCTCTTCGATTATCTGGAACGCAATCCGCACCCGCATCTCGGCGTGATCGGCAAAAGCCTGAAAGAGACGGCGGGAACCGTATTCAAACGTTTTCTCGATATCGGCTTCGTGCGCGGCGGCAAGTCCGGCAACTGGAATATCAACGGCTGGGGCATCATGTTTCCTTCCATGATCGTGCTTGAACCGAACAGTTTCTATCCGGACGGCAAAGGCCGCGAATACTATTTGCAGCATTTCATCGATATCACCACTCCGTATCACAATTCGCTGCCGGATATTCTTGCGCAATACGATCCTGTAACGGGACTCTGGCCGGAATCTCCGGGATATGCGCTGGGCACGGTGTTCTCTCTGCTGGAATTCGCGACGATTGTGCATCCGCTCGGAGTCGACCTGCTGAAGAAAAATCCGATCCTGCAGAAAGCGGCGGATGCGACGCTGGTCTGGCAGGATGAGCGCGGAAACCATCTGGTATTTGGTGACGCGCGCGGCGGTCGGGTCAATCCGGACATCTTTGAACGTCTCCTGACCTATTATACCCGTGTGGGAGACAAGGAGAATGCACTGCGGTGCGCTGCGGCCCTGAAAGCGACCGGCAATAACCGGGAGAACGCCGACTGGAGTTCGCTCTGCACGATGGTCGCCGAACTCCCTGACGCCAAGCCGCCCGCCGGATACCGGATCGCCTATTCCCCGTTTCACCGCCATATCATCCTGACCTCGCCCGCAGAAAAAGGCTACGGATTGATGGCCACACTCTACGGTGGCCGTAAGGGATGGCACCTGAACCGGACCGGACTTGCCTGGCAGTTCTATGCGGACGGCTGGGCCGTCGCTCCGGATGCGGCCGCTTATGAATCTTATTGGTCCGGGGATTTCGGTTATCATCAGGGGCCGACCGGCGTCAATACGATTCTGCCGGGGTATGTTTCCGGCCCGATCGTGTTGAATGGCTCCGAACCGAAGATTGCCGGAAATGAATTTTCCGTTGCCGGCGGTATCTGCGATGCGGTGACGTTCGCGGATGTGACCGCTTCGGAAAAACGGCGGTTGATCGCCCTGATTCGTTCCGGCAGAAACTCCGGCTACTACGTCGATGTTTTCCGCTCCCGGCAGGACCGGAACGACTATCTGCATCACACCATCGGCAAATGGGACTCCTGTTCCGTTCCGGTTGCGCCGGTCGCCGCGATCGAACCGAAGTATAATGACCGGTACGATTATTTCAAAAATATCCGGCAGGGCAGAACCGGCGACGATATTCAGGCTTCCTGGAACGTATCTTCCGAAATCAAGGTCGGAATGTGGATGGCCGGACAGCCAAACAGCACGGTTTTCCTGATGGATGCTCCTCCCACGACCTTTGTTTCGGAGATCGTGCCGGAAAAAGCGTCGCTGTCGCCCGCCTCCACTCCAGCGATGATCGTGCGCCGGAACGGGGACGGTTGGAAGAATCCGTTCGTTTCGGTTTTCTCGGCTGACGGCGTAAAACGGAAGTTCACCCGGCTGATTTCGGAAAAAACGGAATTTGCCGGAGTAAAGGTCGAAACTCCGGCATTGAACAACCGGACTGAAATCATACTTGCCGGCTCCGGTGACGATGGATATTCTCCGGAAAAAGGCACGTATGTCGAGGGAAATCTCGGAGTAATATGTTTTGATGACTCCGGCTTGCAATACCTTTTCCTCGGCAACGGCGAGGAAGTCAGCTGGAACGGCTATACGTTGAAAACGGCCGGAGATTGGACCAACGCCGTTCTTTACCGGAAGAACGGAGAACTGTATTACAGTTCCACTTTGCCCGTATGGATCGCCAAACCCGGCGAAAAACGGCGTGAGTATCCAGCTGGAATGGAACAAAAGCTGTAAGGTCATTCCGGCAATTCCACTGGGATATTTCCCGGGAATTGCCGGTCCCTGCCATTGGAAGTCGTTTCTGATGATATCATTATGCATTCTTTTCCGCACTCCGGCAGAATAATTGTATGATTGAATATGTCTTTTACATATTTGGACATTCTCGAATTTCTGTTTTTGAGGTATAATTAAAATACTGAACAATCGGGGAAATTGCAGTTCGGACAATATCCTGTAGTGGACGTAAAAAAGAAAAGCAGTCGGTAAAAACGGCTTATGGTGATTTTGTGGCGAATAGATCATTAAATTGCCGGATTACCGCCGGTCGGATAAGACCTGATTTGAAAACAACAGCACTTGCGGAAAGGCTCGAAAGTATGCAAAACCTCAGAAAAACAGTACGAAAATTTACTCTTATTGAGCTTCTAATCGTGATTGCTATTATCGCAATTTTGGCGGCGATGCTGCTTCCGGCTTTGAACAAAGCACGGGAATCCGGAAAAAAGGCAAAATGCGCCAATAATATGAAAACCTGCGGACTTGCCCATTCCATGTATATGAACGATTACAACGATTGGACTGTGGGAGCGAGTTGTTACCACAATAATGATTCCTGGGACTGTGCCCTGAATCCCTATCTGGGCCAACTGCAAAGAAACACTCACGCTTCAGCACTGCTGAATTGCCCTTCCAATCCATTCGGCACAATCAATACAGCCGGCAGGTTCCTGCGGGGGTATGGCGTCAACGCATATATTGCGACTCAGGATCAGCCTTGGACATTTGGAATCGAAGGCCGGAGGGGCGATAAGATCGGCAGGATGAGATCTCCCGGCAAAACAATCTGGCTGGCGGAACGTGTTCAGGATAATAACTGCATCTTTGATCAGAGCTGCCGCGATGTTGCACCGAGCGGAATCAATGATGCCCGCAATCTGTCGGTACATGCCGGTCGGAAGAACTATGGTTTTTATGACGGGCATATTGCCTCTTTCACTTTGCAGGGCACTATGGGGGAAAGTTCAGACTTCAACAAGCCCCTTGGATTCTGGATCGGACAATAGGCGGCAGGCCGATTCACTGTTCTCCGGATATTCCAAGAAATCCTGCGGACTTGAATCTGGATTTTGTATAATCGGGTCATAGAAAAGACGGAAGATTCCGGACTGGATAATTTCATAATAACAAATTCCACGGCAGATCCACCAGTGGAATTTTTTCGACGAAGAAGAATAAACGGAGTTCAGAGAATGTGTAAAACCGACTGGATGATGTACAATGGCCGGCATTGGCCGGATAATAACGGTATTCATATCAATGCGCATGGTGGTTGTATTCTCCAGCATGAGGATTGTTTTTATTGGTATGGCGAACATAAAACGGAAGGTCCGCGCGGAAATCTCGCCTGGTTTGGCGTTCATGTCTATCGTTCAGGCGATCTGGTCAGCTGGAATGATGCCGGATTGGCTTTCGATATCCGCAATGACCGGCAAACTGGGCTGAGGCCGGGTTGTGTAATAGAGCGTCCCAAGGTGGTGCGCAATCCTGAAGGAAAGTTCGTGATGTGGTTCCATCTGGAATCGGACAATACTTATTCCGATGCCATCCAGGGAACTGCAGTAAGCGATTCGCCCGAAGGCCCGTTCATGCTGATTCGGAAGGGGCGTCCAAATCCGGGCATATGGCCGCTCAACACTCCGGAGGAGCTGAAAGAGCCCGGCCGGATCGCTGCCGCAACGGCGGAACAAAAGCAGCTTCGCTGTGACAACAATCCGCGCACCCCTCAGGTCAGTGTATTGGGAATGGATTTCAAGCACGGTCAGCAGAGTCGCGATATGACCGTATTTGTCGATGATGATCAGACCGCTTATCTGATTTATTCCTCAGAGAAAAACAGTACGATCCATGTTGCGGAACTGGACGCCTCGTATACGGGCTTTACCGGTCGTTACTGGCGTATTTTTCCCTGGCGCTGGATGGAAGCTCCGGTTCTGTTCAAACATCATCAGAAATATTATTTTATCGGTTCCGACTGCACCGGCTGGGCCCCAAATGCAGCCCGCAGCGCCGTCGCTGATTCGATAACCGGCCCCTGGACAGAACTGGGAAATCCGGCAGTCGATGAAGGTGGTGAAACCACCTACGGCAGCCAGGGAACCTTTGCCTTGAAACTTTCGGAAGACCGGATCATTTTTATGGCCGACCAGTGGCGAAAAGAGAATGCCATTGACGGGCGTTATCTCTGGCTGCCGGTTGAATGGCTTGAGGGACGCCCGGTATTGCGCAAGGTCTGATCGAGCCGTTACGGCAGCGGCACCTCGTCAGGCGGCACCTTATCCGACGCAGCTTCTTCCCGGCGGAAATCACTGGGAGACCGGCCGAAATACTTTCGGAATGCTTTGGAAAATGAAAAAGCGTTGGCGTATCCGACCTGTTCTGCGATTGTTTTCAGGGAGGTATTATGCCACGTCAGAAGTGTAGCGGCAAGATCCATCCGCATTTTCTGGAGGATTTCCGGTGGCGTCAGATTATAAATTTCCTTGGTGGCCAGAAAGAAGTTGGACTGCGACATATTGACCTGGCGCGCCATTTCCGCCATTGTCCAAGGATGCGTAAGGTGGTTGCGCATCTGATGAAAGAACTGGTTGATCCGGTTATAATATCGGTGGGGCGACTCCTGCAGTTCGGTTTCCGCCTGCAGATATCCCAGCAGGGAGTTTGAGCTGATCGCAGCTTTTTCCGGATTGCTTCTTTCTTCAAGAGAGGATAGCTCCGACAACAGTTCCACTTCGCGCATAAAACGTGCCGGGCGCAGAAAATATCGCGAAGTGCCCTTGCCGGCCAGGACGGAGGAACGAATATGGAACCACAGCATCCGGAACGATTCCTGGCTGTAATAGTGATGCGAAATGGTTTTCGGTAAGAAAAGGACTTCACCCGGTCTCATGATCCGCGATTCATTTTCCAGTTTTACCGTCAGTTTCCCTGATTGCAGATAGATGATTTCGTGTGCATCGTAATTGTGCCGCTCCACACTGTAACCCGGCATAAGTTCACTGATGCCGCCGATCAGCAGTTGCTCCCGGTACCGGTTCTCCGTGAAATTGCCGAAGAAAAGAAAACGTTCCTGCGATCCCGGCGGGATAATTGCGAGATTGAATATATTTTTTACGTGTTTGGACATTGGAAAATCTCCGTGGTTGAAGTATAATTAAGATAACACCAACATAAAAAAAGACAAATGGATATTGAACGGGGATGTCGAATAAACCTCCGGGAATTGAATTGCCAGGTAAAAAGCAGTAGGATGGAGGCATTGCCGAAGTTACTTTTATGGGAATTCTCTCAGGAGCATTGGAATGCATATCATAATCCTGGAATAACATAAGGGAAAACAGAATGAAACTTTTTGCATACACTTCTCCTGCCGGGGGCTGCCGAACCGGTCTGCATTTTGCCTGGAGTGCTGATGGATTCCTCTGGAACCGGCTGGGGCCGGAGCGGGCTTATGCCTGCAGTATGTACGGAGCGCCCCGGACCGGGCGCCGGATCATCAGTCCTTTTTTATTCCGTGCTCCGGATGGGGTCTGGCATTGTGTCGCCCAGACCGGAGAATACGAAGGAACGATCATCCATTTTTCTGCGGACGATCTTTCCCATTGGAACCGTCAACGGATTCTGAACACCGGCTGTACTGCTTGCATTGATCCGGTTGTCGAACCGGCGGCAAACGGATTCGTCATGCATTTTCTGGAAAAAGATGGAACATGCAGGAAGACAAGCACATACGACTGGCTTAGCTTTTTCGGGACGGAAGCATGCGGAGAGTATTGTGATCCGCGACAGGAGATCAGGCTGGATAATGGGATCTTTCGCGGAATCGTAGTTGATGTTACCCGGCAGGAGTTGGAGCCGGTGATTGCGGAGTGTGAACTGTACAGTCTTCGCCGGCATCGGGAAGAGGAACTGATGCGGGATGATACCACCCGCTTTGCTGATCTGGTCACCATATCCGGTACATGGAAGATTGATGCGGCTTCCACGCGTGAAATCAGCCGTGACCTGATCGGCATTTTCTACGAGGATATCAATTATGCCGGGGATGGAGGAATTTATGCGGAATTGATCCAGAATCGCGATTTTGAACACTCGTATTACGAAGTCGATTATATCGACTTTGCTCAAAATCCTATCCCATGGTCTCCGAAACACGGCTGGGAATTGATCGGTGAAGGAACGGAATTTGAACTTGACACAAATCGGCCGATTCATAAAAACAGTCCGCACCATGCCGTATTGACGACACACCGGCCGGGGGCCGCTCTTGTAAACCGGGGATTCGGCGGAATCGCGCTGACCGGCGGTATTGTGCATTACTTCTCGCTGTTTTCCAGAAGCGGAGACGGAAAGGCATCCCGTGTGCGTATCCGGCTGGCGGAAAAAGGGCGTGAACTCTGTTCCATGGAGATTGATGTAACAACGGCGGATTGGGAAAAACGGGAATTCAAATTGATTCCGAAAACCGGGGCGACTGACGCGCAGTTGGAAATTATTCCGTTGAACGCGGGAGTCGTTGAGCTTGATTTCATTTCGCTGTTTCCGTCCGATACTTATAAGGGACGGCGGAACGGCATGCGTGCCGATCTGGTGGAAGCACTGATCGAGCTGAAACCGAAATTCATGCGTTTTCCGGGCGGCTGTATCGTCCATGGCAATAAATGTTACGATATGTATCACTGGAAAAACACGGTTGGTCCACTGGAAAGCCGCAAACCGCTTCCGAACCGCTGGGGGTATCATCAAAGTTTCGGATTGGGATTTTATGAATTTTTTCTGCTCTGCGAGGATATCGGCTGCAAACCGTTGCCGATCCTCCATTGCGGCGTAAGCTGTCAGTTCACAATTACGCAAACCGCAGTTCCGCTGCAGGAGATGGATGAGGTTATCGCCGAATATCTGGACCTGATCGAATTCGCAAACGGCGACATCACGACCCAATGGGGGGCCAAACGGGTGGAGGCAGGTCATCCGGCCCCATTTAACCTGACGATGATCGGCGTCGGAAACGAAGAGCTGATTTCGGACGATTTTGAAATCCGTTTTACGATGATCATGCAGGCGATCAAAATCCGTTATCCGGAAATCGAGGTCGTCGGTACGGCCGGTCCCGGGATTGACTGGATTGATTACCGCGAAGGTTGGAAGGTTGCAGATAAACTTGGTTTCGAGTATCTCGACATTCACTATTATGCCAAGCCGGGCTGGTTTATTCACAACCAGGATTTTTATGACCGCATGCCCCGTAACCGCAAGACAAAAATTTATGTCGGCGAATATGCATCACACAGGCCGGACCGGGCCGGTTGCGGAGAGAGTGCCCTGACAGAAGCCCTTCATCTTACCGCACTTGAACGAAATGCGGATATTGTGCGTATGAGCTCCTATGCCCCGCTGTTCGGTAAAGAGGGATTTTGCCAATGGAATCCCAATCTGATCTATTTCTCCAATGCCTCCGTATGCCGTACTCCCGGATATTATGTCCAGAAACTCTTTTCCGTGAATTGCGGTGACCGATACTGTTTTAATCAGTTGAATTTGGATGACGGCAACCGGGAGGCACACAAAAGAATTGCGGGTTCGGCAGTCATGGACAGTGAAACTGGAGAGCTGATCCTGAAACTGGCGAATCTGTTGCCGCGCGAATGCAAGATGCAAGTCAGGATCGACGGAGCCGAAATCGTCCCTCAGAAAGCGCCGCTTACCCTGCTGACGGTCTCGCCGGATCAGCTTCAGGTTGCCCCACAGGAGATTATGCAAGCTGTCGGGCCGGATTTTGAATTTCGACTTCCACCTTGTACTCTTGCCGTCATGCGTTTGAAAACAACACTGTCTCATATATTGTCCAAATAATAGAAAAGGAATTTCAAAATGGTAAATCTGAAGTTTCGGCTTGGCATCGGCTTTGCCGTTCTCTGTGCCGCCTTTTTATTCTCGGCGAATGGGTTCTGTGCCGAAAACGATATACCCGCGGTTACGGATAAAGTGAAAATTCTGTCGGAAACGCGCAATGGCTTTATTCATCCCGGAATCGGACTGACCCGGGAAATTCTGGAAGGTGTGCGTGAACAGTTGATGGCCGGCCGGGAGCCGTGGCTGTCGCATTTCCGCTGGCTTGCCCGGGAGCGGCGTTCTGAAAAAAATGTGGTTCCACGCAATGAGAGCCGTAAACATCCCGGTATGCCGGATACCGATGCCTGGGTGAACCGGAGCACGGCGATGCGGCTTGACAATGACGGCACGACCGCGTACAATCAGGCGCTGATGTACTTCTTCACCGGTGATGACGCCTATCGGCGCAATGCCCTGCGTTTTATACGCGTATGGAGTAAAATGAATCCGGAACGTTTCCGGAATTACGCCGACAGCCATATTCATTCCGCCGGTCCGCTTTATCATATGGTGCAGGCTGCCGAAATCATCCGGCACACGTCGACCGATAATCCGGAGCTGGCCTGGACCAGGGAGGATACCGAAACGTTGTCGCGGAATTTAATCCGGCCGGCAATCAGGAATTTCATGTACCAGAACGGCTGGTTCATGAACCAGAACAATTTTGCGCTGTGGGGGGCGATGTCCGGCTTTATCTTCATGGACGACCGCGACGGATATGAACAGCGCGTCGAATGGTTCACCGTCAACCGTGACGCCCCCGATCAGGGGTTCAGCGGTTCCATCAAGCAACTTGCCCGGCTCGTAACGCATGATGCGGCTTCCGGCAAGGCGGTTTCACCGCGGGTTCAACTGGCGGAAATGGGGCGCGATCAGGCCCATGCCGCCGAAGATGTAAATCTCTTTGTCATGATTTCGCAAATCATCATGGGTCAGAAAACTCCGGTCGATCCGGTCCGGGGAACGGTTTCCACAGCTCCGGATGCCGTTCCGGTCATGGAGTTTCTCGACGACCGCATTCTGAAAGCCGCCGATCATTTCTGCCGTTTCATGCTCGGATATGATACCCCTTGGACGACGATAGCCAGCAGTATCGATAAAAACGGCAAGGCGCAGTCATTCTATCGTGTGATTTCCGATAATTATCGCGGCCGCTGGACTACGTTCAACTTCTGGCCGCTCTGGTATTACTATACGTATGAGAAAGGAAGAAGCCTTGCCGAAGAGGCTCCATATCTTGACCGGGCGTTCCATCTCAGAATCAGTCCGGGCAACTGGCTGTTTATCCCGGTAAATGCCAAAGAAGAAGCTCTTCGGGTGGTATCGCCGGTTATTCCGCAGGATAAAATTCCGTTTGCCGACCGCGTGACGTTGCTGGACAATAAATCTTCCCTGCAGAATGAGGGCGGGCGGCGCTTTGTCCGTATTGCCGCCGACCATGAAGGAGCACGTCTTGCAATGCTCAGTTGTGCAACCGGAAGCCGCCGGATATCATTCCGCGTCCGAACCAACGGCATTGCGGAAGTCAAACTTTCCTATCTTTCGCCGGTCTGGACACTGCCGAATACACAAGGGGAATGGCGACAGGTATTCTATACGGTTCCCGAGCTTGAAAAAGTGGATAACTGCCATTTCCTGACTGTTACCGGAGAGCCCGGAACGGTGGCGGATATCGATCTATTTATTCCGGAAGCGGATAAGCTGATCAGGCCTCCGGTGCTGGAAGGTGGGGAAAATCGTATCAAGCTCATCGGCTGCGTCGGAATTCCGTTGAAATACCGGATTCATACAGAATCAGCCGGTGTGGCCTACCGCCTCTGGGGTGCTCCGAAAGAAGCGGCGGTCAATGCAGGCGGAAGCATTTCCCTGTCGACCGCTCAAGTTGGCCAATACCGTTTTTTCGCCGGAATTGACGATAATACTTCCATTGTAGCACGTGAATTTTCCGTCAGTATCGGCAAGAACCGCGCGGAGGCACTTCGGCTCGCTGCTGCCGGTTATTCGCCGGAACGGAAATATCGCCAGGCTACACTCAACCGTTTTCAGAAAATACGCGAGAAAGCGGAAGCTGCAGCACAAAATGGTTCCGACGAGGTATTCATGAAACAGCTTCAGGCGCTTGCCGAAGCGACGGAGACGCTGGAACCGCTGACTCCGCTTCTTTCGGATGGCAGCATGGACTATACCCGTCTCGTGCAGTCGGATGTCGGCGGGGAGATTTTCTGGCTGACCGACGGCAGGAAAGTAACCGCGCCCGCTTTTCAAAGCGGATTGGACCTGAATTACTGCTTCGATTTCGGACCGAACTACCGGGTTTCCGTGGAGTCCGTTTCGATGCTGGGCTGGCTGATTTTCGACAACCGCATGGCGGATGCAACGGTGTTTGCTTCCAATGACTTGCATCATTGGGACCGCATTACTCCCGGTGAAACCCAGCTGACAGAGGACTATGTGACGCTGGAGGTTGCCCCGGAATTTCGCAAACAGCAGTACCGTTATTTGAAATTCGCCAAACTCCATAAGAAACAGTCCCATATTTTCACGGTATCCGAGCTGCGTATTTTCGGCACACGTTACGAGTTGAACGGTGAAGTCGAATCGGTCAGCATCGCCTCGCCGGAGGCGCTTTGCGGACGCATTGTTCCCGGAGCGGCCGTACAACTTTCCGTCGGCCTCTGCGAGCCGGTGAAGGAGCCCAAGGTGAGCATACGCGGAATTCCGGCGAAAATCCGCAAAACGGATTCCGGCTTTACGGCGGCAGTCATTTTGCCGCGTGGCACGAAGCCTGGTAAAATCGACTTTTCCATTGAATACCGTGATAGAAACAACCGAAAAGTTCCGACTGTCGATTGGACGACCGATGGTTCCATGCTGATCCTGGCGGACGACTCTGAAGAACTTCGGAATTTTCTCGATAAAGTCAAACTGATCGATACCACTCCGAATCGTCCAGCCCGCGAAACCCGCAAACAGGTGGATAACCTGTTCGACGGCAAGCAGGAAACCGGTTCGGATTTCCGTTCCGTTCATGGCGGTCGTTCTTCCGGCATTACTTTCGATTTCGGTGACAGGCCGATAACCATCGAACGTATGGAACTGTTGCCGATCATGGGACGTTACGGCAGCCGCATTGCCGGTACGGTTCTTCAGGGATCACAGGACGGCAAGAACTGGAAAGATCTGACATTGCCGGCCCGAAATTCCACCGAATGGCAGAACTTCTTTACATCGCGTCCGGTGAAAGCGTACCGCTATTATCGACTGTTCAATCATAATGCCTGGTTCGGAAATCTGTCGGAAGTTCGTTTCCATACAGTAAAATAAAGATATACACATCAGAAAAACAATAGTTTCAGCAACTCGACGTGGGTATTGAAAAAATTTGTCAGTTGCATTGCTTTCACAAGCCGCTGTTGAAGCGGCTTTTTTCATAATCGGGTTCAAATCTGCACTTATTCGCAGGTTAAAACATCCTTGCTGTTTCCATTGCAAATCTATAATTTGTTTTCGCAAAACAACAAGTGATATCTCAAGAAAACAGAATCATTAATCGGCAGTGAATGTCGCGCGGAGTGCTGGTCTCTGGAAAGCGGCCCGCTTTGGCCCGGCCGCCGTTTCGAGGCGGCGCCGGTCTCCCGGTGATCAGGCGATGGAGTCGAAGATGAGGCCGGGGCGGAATTCGCCGTCGGCGTTGGCCGCCATCTCCGGCGTGGTGATGCCGGTCAGAACCAATGCGGAGGTGAAACCGGCCCGGTTTGCGCCGCGCACGTCGCTGGCGAGGGAGTCGCCGAGCATCAGGATGCATTCCGGTTCGGGCTCAACTCCGAACCGGCGCTTCAGTTCGTACAGGGTGTGTTCGTAGATCGCGGCATGGGGCTTGCCGAGGTAGATCGGTTCGATTTCGACTCCCATCTCCTTTAAGATCAGCTGGATGCAGCGGGCCTGTCCGCCCGCGCCGATCCCGAAGATGCCGCTGGAGGGGCTGGGCCAGTAGCCGTCCGGATTTGGCACGATGAACAGCCGCTCCGGGTGGCGGCGGAAGAAGTTCACGATCGCCTCCCAGTTGACCCGCCAGTCGTAGACCCCTTCGCTGAGGATTACTCCGGCACAGTGTTCAAGGCGGCCGAGGTCGCGTTCGAGTTTCACGCAACTGACCCGTTCGAGTTCGCCGAGTTTCCCGGCGGCGAAGAAGGTGCGCCCGACCCAGTCGTGCTTTTTCGCCTGCGATTCGAGGCCGGAAAGACAGTTTATGATCTCGTCCGGACGGGCGGTCAGCCCGGCGCGCACCAGAAACGAGCACTTCTGTTCGAGCGTGTGGTCGCCGTCGTTGGTCAGGAAAAAGAGCGGTTTCTTCTGAAGGCGCACTTCGCCGAGCAGTTCCGCGGCGCCCGACAGTTGGTGCGGGCCGCGCAGCAACGTGCCGTCGATGTCGAATACGATCGCCTGAAAACGATCCGCTTCCCGGCGCCAGAACTCCAGAAATTTCATGGTTTCTCCTCCTGTAAACAGTAATATAGCACCGAAATTGCCGATTTTCCACCGGAAAGACTTGATAAACTCCCCCGGTCCCGGTATCTTATAGCAAACGTAAACTTTTGGAGTCAAGTATCATGGAGTGGAAAACGCTTCTTTCGCCGCATCGGGTCGGCAGTTCGAAACCGGGCGTGATTTCGCAGGACCGGTCGCCGTTCCAGCGCGACTTCGACCGGATCGTCTTTTCCGGCTCGTTCCGCCGGCTGCAGGACAAAACCCAGGTGTTCCCGCTGGCCAAGACCGATTACGTGCGGACCCGCCTTACCCACAGTCTGGAAGCCAGTTCGATCGGCCGTTCGCTTGGAACCGCGGTCGGAGTCTTCATCTGCAGGGAGTTCGACACCGCCGGGGGACAGCCGAGCGACGTCGGCGCGGCGGTCGCCGCCGCCGCGCTCGCGCACGACATCGGCAACCCTCCGCTCGGCCATGCCGGGGAGGAGGCGATCCGTCACTGGTTCACCCATTCGCCGGTCGCGCAGCCGATGCGCAATATGATGAACGACGACGAAGCCGCCGACATTGAGCGTTACGAGGGCAATGCGCAGGGATTCCGGGTGCTGACCCGGCTGGAGATGCCCGACCAGCCCGGCGGGATGCAGCTGACCTGCGCGACGCTGGGGGCGTTTGCGAAGTATCCGTGCGCTTCGCGCGTGGAAACGAAACCCTCCGGCGTCGCGGGCAAGAAATTCAACTTCTTCCGGCTGGAACAGGAGTTTTTCAAGGAAGTCGCCGAAAGCACCGGGCTGGTGCAGGCCGGGCCGTGGGCGTGGCAGCGCCATCCGCTCTCCTATCTGGTGGAGGCGGCGGACGACATCGCCTACCGGATCGTGGATTTCGAGGACGGGCAGCGGCTCGGACTGATCGACTATTCCGAGCTGGAACGGCTTTTTCTGGAAATCATCGATTCTGAGCGTTCCGCCGAATACGTCGCGACGATCCGTTCCCCGATCCGGCGGGCGGAGTTTCTGCGCGCGCAGGTGATCGGGCGGCTGGTCCGGGAGGTGTCGCAGGTGTTCATCGACCATCACGACGAACTTCTGGCCGGAACGCTGCCGAAGCCGCTGCTCTCCTACGTCGGCTGTCAGGAGCCGCTGCGGCGGATCGAAAGCCGCAGCACCCGCGACATCTACAATCACCGCAAGGTGGCCGAAGTGATCGGGGCCGGTTTCGAGCTGGTTTCGGGTATGCTGGATATTTTTGTCCCGTGCGTGAACGAGATGGCGCTGGAAGCGGTCGGCGGCAAAACCGCCTCGTTCCGCAGCCGCCGCATTTCGGCGCTGATCCCGGATATGGAGGAGAACCTCGGTTGTGAGCAGTGGCGGCAGAGCGGCTACTGCCGGTTGATGCACGTGCTCGATTACGTCTCCGGCATGACCGACTCCTACGCGGTTTCGCTCTACCAGAAGCTCAAGGGGATTTCCCTTTGACGATACCCGATCCACGGGGGATTTCGCTCCGAAAGGAGCGAAATCCCCAAGGGGTTAGGGGAGGGCGAGCAGGGCGGCGAGGGTCAGGAGCTCCGCAAGTTCTTCGCAGGCTCCGATGGTGTCGCCGGTTGCTCCGCCGATTACGGTGCGGGTGATCCGGCTCCACGCCAGAGCGAAGATCAGCACCGCTGCGCCGGCGGCCGCGCCGGGAAGCCCGAAGCAGCCGAAGCCGATGCCGCAGGCGAACAGGAAGCCGAGCACCCATCCGGCGACCGGTTTGCGGCGGAACCAGATTGCGCCCATGCCGTCCTTGCGCGCGTAACTGCTGACGGCGATGTACCAGACGACCGCGCAGCGGCCGTTCAGCAGCGCCAGCGGCAGCGCGAGCGCCATCGCCGGGCGGTTCATCGACGCGAGCAGCGCGAATTTAAAGCCGAGCAGCATCACGATCGCCAGCACTCCCATCGTGCCGATGTGGCTGTCGCGCATGATTTCGAGCTTGCGTTCGCGGGGGCGGCTGCTCAGGAAGCCGTCGGCGGTGTCGGCGAGGCCGTCGAGGTGGAAGCCTTTGGTGAAGAGTTCGGGCAGCAGCGCGAGCGTCATCGCGGCGGCGAGCGGAGCGAAATGCCGCGCCGCAAGACAGCTGAACGGAAACGCGATCAGAGCGAACAGCAGCCCCGCGACCGGAAAGAAATTCGCGGCCCGTTCGAGGTCGCGCTCGGTCGGATTGAATTTGCCGAGCGGGATCACGCTCAGGGTGCCGATGGCGGCGAGCAGCGGCCTCATCTTACCGGACTCCTTCGCTGGTCACGTTGGCCGATTCAAAGGTGGCCATGCCGGTGAGTACTTCGCGGGCGGCGTCCAGAAGCGGCATCGCCAGCGCCGCGCCGGAGCCTTCGCCGAGGTGCAGGCCGAGGTCGAGCAACGGCTTTTTGCCGAGCAGCCGTGCCATCGTGCGGTGGCCCGGCTCGGAGCTGCCGTGGGCGAGGATCAGGTAATCCTTGACGGCCGGGGAGATCGCGGCGGCGATCAGGGCGCCGGCGCTTGAAATGAAGCCGTCCACCATCATCGGCTTGCGCAACGCCGCCGCGCCGAGGGCGAGGCCCGCGATGCCGCCGATTTCAAAGCCGCCGACCTTGGCGAGCACGTCGACGCCGTCGGCGGGATCGGGTTGGTTGAGCGCGATCCCGCGCCGGATCACTTCGGCCTTGTGGGCGAGGCGGGACTGGGGCAGCGCCGCGCCGGGACCGACCAGCGGGCCCGGGTCCTGCCGGGAGAGCACCGCGACGATCGCGGAACTCGGCGAGGTGTTGCCGATCCCCATTTCGCCGGAGCCGAACACATCGGTTTCGGGAGCGAGCCGGCGGGCCAGTCCGATGCCCGCCTCCAGCGACGCGACCGCCTGAAGCCGGGTCATCGCCGGGCCTTTCGCGAAGTTGCACGTGCCGGGCGCGACCTTGCAGTCGAAAATCTTCCCGGCGGAAACGAGGCCGGAGAGGTCCGCCGCGACGCCGAGGTCGGCCACCACCACCCGGGTTCCGGTGGAGCGGGCGACCGCGTTGATGCCCGCGCCGCCCGCGACGAAGTTGTGCACCATCTGCACGGTCACGCTTGACGGCTGGGGGGTGACCCCTTCGGCGACGATGCCGTGGTCGCCCGCCATCAGCACCACGGTTTTGCGCGCGACCGGAAATTCTAGGCTGCGGGTCATTCCGGCGAGATCGACCGCGAGGTCGAGCAGCCGTCCGAGCGCCCAGTGGGGCATGGTCAGTGATTCGATTCGGCGCGTGGCTTGTTCGCGGAATTCCGCGCTGGCCGGTTCGATGGAATTGAGGGTTTCGGTGAGCAGTTTCATGGTCATTTGATCCTTTGTGGAATGCCGCATACGACGAAATAAAGCTCGTCGGCTTCCGCCGCGACGAGTTGTCCGCACCGCCCGGAGAGGTCGCGGAAACGCCGTCCGAGCGGAGTTTCCGGCACCAGGCCGAGTCCGACTTCATTCAGCACCAGCACCGCCGGGCCGGGAAAACAGCGCATTCGCGGCAGGAGTTCCGCGAGCGTTTCGCGCATCCCCTGTTCGCTGAACTCCGGGTTGCGGTACAGCAGGTTGTTGATCCAGAGCGTCAGGCAGTCGACCAGCACGCCGTCGGCGCGCGCGGCTTCGGCGCGGTCGAAAGCGGCGGCGAGATCGGTCTCCTCCTCGACGGTGATCCAGTTGCCCGCTTCGCGGCGGGCGCGGTGGAGCCGGATGCGTTCGGCGGTCTCCGCGTCGAGCACCGGACAGGTCGCGACGTAGGCGGGGCGGCGGCAGCTTTCGAGGATCAGCCGCTCGGAGAACGAGCTTTTGCCGCTGCGCGCCCCCCCCGTGACCAGAATCAGCTTTGAATCCATAGAACCTCCGTGATTGCAAGCAAAATCAACGTGAAAAACAACGTGGCGGCGACCGCCAGCAGTTCGGCGCGGCAAAGATCGCCCGGCGTCAGTTCGGCGCGGCCGTCGCCCCAGTACGGATAAGGCTCCGACACGCCGTCGTAGACGGTGGGGCCGCCGAGGCGGATGCGCAGCGCCCCCGCGAAACCGGCCATCCCGTAACAGGAGTTCGGGCTGGGGTGGTCGTGGCGGTGGCGGAGTGCCGTCAGGAACGTCCGCCCGAAACTGCCGCGCAGCAGCAGCGCCGCCAGCGCGATCGCGGGCACGGTCAGCCGGGCCGGGATGAAGTGGGCCGCGTCGTCGATCCGGGCGGCGGCCCGGCCAAAGGCGAGGTAGCGTTCATTTTTATAGCCCCAGCCGGCGTCGAGGGTGTTCACCGCGCGGAGCAGCACCGCCGCGCCCGCCGCGCCCGCCGCGCCTCCGGCGAGATAGCCCGCCACGGCCCAGAAAAGGGCGCTGGTCACCGCATCGATCAGGTTTTCGGCGATGGATTCAATGCCGCCGCGCACGATTTCGGACCGGTCGAGGCCGGCGGTGTCGCGGCTGACGATCATCGACAACGCCTGGCGGGCGGACACAAGGTCATCGGCGGCCAGCGGCCTGCGGATCGCCTCGGCGTGCTGCACGAGACTGCGCAGCGCGATGGTCATATAGAGCCAGACTCCGGCGGCGGCAGCGGCGGCGTGAGGACCGAATCCGCGCCGGACCAGCAGGACGCTTCCCGCGGCGAACAGCGCCGGGGGCAGCGCGGCCAGGCACCAGCCGAGGAACCCCGCTCCGACCGTGGAGCCGAACCGGTGGCGGGCGAAGGCTTCGACTTTCGCCGCATAGTTGCCGAAGAGCGCCACCGGATGCAGCGGCGAATGGGGATCGCCGATCAGCAGGTCGAGCGCGAAGGCGACGCCGAGAAGCAGCAGCAGATCGTTCATTTCAGCGCCTCCGCGAATGCGTCCGGCACCGCCGGGTTGGACGCAAAGTGAAGGTGCATATAGCTGCCCGCGACGTTCCCGGCCGCGCAGCCGGCGGCGGAGGGGACGGCTTCGCCCCGGAGATTGCGCGCCGCGAAAAGCGGGGAGGCCCCGGACGGCAGCTCCGCGCTCGAATAGTGGAACTCATGGCCGCGCAGCCGGGTCCCGGCGGGGCCGAAACAGGAGGGCATGCGGGTTTCAAGCTCGCGGTAGCCGAGGGCGGCGAGTTTGCGGTTCATCTTTGCGCGGCCGGGCAGCACTCCGGCGAGCGCGTGGCACCTGCCGTCGAAATCGGTCAGTTCTTCGAGCAGGTACAGCAGCCCCCCGCATTCGCCCCAGACCGGGCGGCCGGAGGCGGCGAACTCCCGCACGGCGTCGAGCATCGCGCGGTTGGCGGCGAGGCGCTCCGCGTAAAGTTCCGGGAAGCCGCCGCCGAAGTACAGCCCGCCGAGGCCGGACGGCAGGGCGGAGTCGGCGAGCGGCGAAAAGGGGACAAGTTCCACTCCGCGCGCTTCGAGCATCGCCAGATTGTCGGCGTAGTAGAACTGAAACGCCGCGTCGCGGGCGATGCCGAGCCGGGCACGGACCGGGACCGGAGGCGCCGCCGCCGGTCCCGCCGGGACGGGCCGCCGGGTGAGGTCGAGGAGGCGGTCGAGATCAAGTTCGCGTTCGACCTTGTCGGCGGTCCGTTCGATCAGCCCGTCCGCTTCGGCGTCGGTCGCAAGTCCGAGATGGCGTTCGGGGAGCGCCACGGCTTCGTCGCGGGTCAGCGCGCCGAGCAGCGGGGGAAGCCCGGCGAGGCGCAGGCTTTCGGCCAGCAGTTCGCCGTGGCGGGCGCTGCCGGTGAAATTCGCGATCACCCCGGCGATGCACAGGCGCGGATTCCAGTCGCAAAAACCCCTGACCAGTGGAGCGATGGAGCCGGAGAGACCGCGCGCGTTGACGGTCAGCAGCACCGGCAGCTCCAGCAGCTCCGCAAGCTCGGCGCTGCTGCCCGCCGCCGAACCGGGGCGGCTGCCGTCGAAAAGCCCCATCACCCCTTCGGCCACGGCGGCGTCCGCCGCGGCCGCGTTGCGCCGGAAGGAGTCCCGCACCCCGTCGCCCCCCATCAGAAAGGTGTCGAGGTTGTGCGAATCGCGCCTCGCCGCGATGCGGTGGAACAGCGGATCGATGTAGTCCGGCCCGCATTTGAAGGGAGCGACCGCCAGCCCGCGCCGGGCGAGGGCGCGCAGCAGCCCGAGCGTGACGGTGGTTTTGCCGCTGCCCGAATTGACTCCCGCGATCAGGAATGCCGACTGCTCACTTTTCAAGGCCGTATTTCTCCTTGTAGCCGCGCCGCACGTAGAGTTTGCCGTCGCGGGCAATGGTTTCGGAGTTGCCGACGATCACGACGGTGGTCATCTGCACTTCGGCGAACGGAAATTCATCGAGCGTGACCAGTTTCACCGACTGCCCGTCGCGGTAGGCGTCGCGGACCAGCGCCGCCGGCAGGTTGCCGCCGTGGCTGCGGAAGATCTCCACCGCCCGCTCCGGCAGTTCCCGGCGTCTGGTGCTGGCGGGGTTGTAGAGCACGGTCACGAGGTCCGCCGCCGCGACTTTTTCCAGCCGGTTCAGGATCACTTCGCGCGGCGTCATCAGGTCGGAGAGGCTCAGGACCGCGAAGTCGTTCATCAGCGGCGCCCCCGCCAGCGCCGCCGCCGCGACCGCCGCGGTGATGCCGGGCGCCACTTCGATTGCGATATGGCGGTAACGGTCGAGTTCGGTCAGCTCGTAGAGCAGCCCGGCCATGCCGTAGATGCCCGCGTCGCCGGAGCCGATCACCGCGACCCGTTCGCCTTCGAGCGCCGCGTCGAGCGCCCGGCGGCAGCGGTCGAGTTCGCCGCGCATCGCTCCGGCGATCAGCTTCTTGCCCGCAACCAGCGGGGCGATCAGGTCGAGATAGAGCTTGTAGCCGGCGACGACGGTGCAGCTTTCCAATACCTGCCGCGCCTGCGGGGTCAGGAGTTCGGGGCTGCCGGGGCCGATGCCGACGGCGTAGACGATCGGGGGATTCATGATTTCACCTCCGCGATGGCGACGGTTGCCTGTGAGTGAATTTGTTTGTCGAGGACGAGTTGTGCGCCGGGACCGGCGGCCAGCAGCGCGGCGGCCTCCGAAACGGAATTGACGCCGAGCTTCTCGCGCGCGGCGAGCGACGGATGGGGGACTTCGATCCGGTTCAGTTCGGCGGCAGTGAAGAACCGCACCGTCTTTCCGGCATTTTTCGCGGCTTCGAGCAGCCCCGCTTCATCCTGCTTGAGGTCGATGGAGGCGAAACAGTCGATGTCGTCGTAGACCAGCCCCGCCGTTTCGAGCGCGGCGTCGACGGCGGCGGCGATCTCCTCCGCCGGGGCGTTGCGGCGGCAGCCGACGCCGACGGCGTAGCGGAGTTTTTCCAGGCGCAGGACGGTGTCGCTCGCGGCGTGGCGGACCTGAATCGCGCCGTCGGGAGAGGCGCCCTGATAACGGAACTCCGGGTTGTCCGCGTAGAAGTTCTGGAACAGCGCGGGCGGCATGGTCAGCTCCAGCGCTTCGCCGTCGAGCATCGCGGTCGCGATCCTGACCAGCGCTTTCGGATTCAGCAGCCGGTAGCGGAAACGGGCGGCGAGTTCGTCGAACGCCATTAACTTGCGCACATCGGTCGCGGTGGTGATCACCGGTTTGCCCCCGGTGATCCCGGCGATCGCCCGCGCGAGGCGGTTCGCGCCGCCGAGATGGCCGGAGAGCAGGCTGACCGCATAGTCGCCCGCCTCGTCGCAGACCACCACCGCCGGATCGTGCAGCTTGCTGCGGCAGAGTTTTGCCGCGTGGCGCACCACGATCCCGGCGGCCATCACCATCACCAGCGCGTCAAATCTCTTCCATGCGCCGGTGTAGGTGTCGGCGAAGCCCCCCTCCGGGTAGGTTTCGAGGCGTGCGCAGGGGACGAGGTGTGCGTGTTTTTCCGGCACGAACACCTTCGCTTCGTCGCCCAGCCCCGCCGCGATTTCGACGGCCTTGCAGGTCCCTTGGGCGCTCAGCGCGAACAGCGCGCAGCGCCCGTGGAAGCCGTCGCGCGGATCGGCGGTGCGGTAGCCGTGCGCGAAGTGCTTGTTGTACAGACTGGAAAGTTCGCCGCTCCGTTCGAGCACCTCGCCGACGATGATGATCGACTGGCGCTTGATTCCGGCGGCCTCGACCTTGCCGGCGATGTCGGCGACGGTGCCGCGCACCACGATTTCGTTGGGCCAGCTGGCGCGGTAGACCACCGCCGCCGGGGTCTGCGGCGAACGGCCCGCCGCGAGGAGTTTCTGCGTCAGCTGCCGGATTCCGGCCACGCTCAGGAAGATGCAGAGCGTGCAACCGCAGGCGGCGAGTTTTTCGAGCGCCTCGCCGTCCGGCACCGGGGTGCGCCCGGCGTCGCGGGTCAGGATCGCGCTCTGGCTCAGGCCGGGCATGGTGAATTCGGTTTTCAACGCCGCCGCCGCCGCGAATACGCTGCTGACGCCGGGGACGACGCTGTAAGGCAGCCCGAGGCGGTCGAGTTCGCGGTACTGCTCGGCGACCGCGCCGTACATCGCCGGGTCGCCGGTGTGGAGCCGCACCACGGCCTTGCCCGTTTCATAGGCGGCCTTGATTTCGGCGATCACGGCGGTGAAGTCGAGTCCGGCGCTGTTGACCCGGCGCGCGGCGGGAGGGGCGTAGTCGAGCAATTGCTCATTGACCAGCGACCCCGCGTAGATCACGAGGTCGGCGCGTTTCAGGGCTTCGACGCCGCGAAGCGTGATCAGGTCAGGCGCGCCCGGCCCGGCTCCGACGAAAGTGATGGTTCCTGCCATTTATGGATTCTCCGGTTTGCGGTAGACCGCGATGGCGATCGGGTTTTCCGCCTTGAAATATTCCTGTGAACCGAGCGGCAGCGCCCGGCTGAGATTCAACATTACAAGCTCGGTGCGGTATTCGGCCAGCTCGGTCGACAGCACCGCGACGGTTTCGACCAGCACGCCGGTGGCGGCCAGCACGCCGCCCGGCTTCAGCCGGGAGAAGGCGGTCCGCAGGATGACGGGCAGCTCCGCGCCGCCTCCGCCCGCGAAAATCCGGTCGGGGGAGGGGAGTGACGGCTCGATTTCGAGGAAGCCGCCGCAGTGGGGGTGATGTCCCGGCACTCCGGCGGCGGCGCGGTTGGCTTCGAGGTCGGCGAACCGCTCCGCGTCCTTTTCGACGGCGTGGACTTCGAGGCCCGGACACAGTTCCGCCGCTTCAAGACCGACCGAACCGCTGCCCGCGCCGATGTCCCACAGCACGCCCGGCGCCAGGCGGAGCTTCGCCAGCACCACAGCGCGCACCTCGGGGTGGGTGATCATATTCTTATGGTGGCGGTAGGCTTCGTCGGGCAGTCCGAGCGGCAGTTCGGGCCGCTGCGGGCCGGGCAGGAGCGCCAGCACCGAAAGCGGACGCGCGGCGGCGGCATCCTCCGCCAGCTCGCCGAGCGTCGCAATTTTCACATATTCGCCGGTTTCTCCGAGGTCGCAGCCGACCGCGGCGGGACGCGCCGCCGCTTCCGGGAACCGTTCGGCCAGCTCCTCCGCCAGCGCGCGCGCCGGACGGCGGTGGTCGCCGTAGACCGCCGCGAGCGGGGCCGCCAGAATCCGCCGCCACGGCAGCGGAGCGCCGCTGCCGTGCACGCTGAAAAGCCGCGCCTCCTCCCACGGCTGCCCGAGGCGGGCGAAGAGCTGCTGGAACGCGGTCGGGGCGGGGTGGATCACCAGTTCCTCCGGCGCGAATCTGCGGCGCAGCGTGCCGCCGATCCCGCAGTAGAGCGGGTCGCCGGAGGCGAGAAATACGGTATGCCCGCGCCGGGCGCGTTCCGCCACCGCGTCGAAGTCGGCCAGCAGCGCCGCATCGAGGACGATCCGCTCCGCGCGGCAGTCGCCGGGCAGCCGTTCGAGCAGCCGCCTGCCGCCGCAGACGGTGTCGGCGGCGCGCAGCAGGCCGAGCGCGATTTCGTTCCACGGCGTGCCGTCGACGCCGATGACATGGATGGGATTCACAGCCGTTCTCCTTTCTCATTGTAGAGCGCGAGTTCGACCGGCAGCGCGCCGCCCCAGCCGCGCAGAACCCGGAGCGCGAGGGGCTTCAGGGCCTCCAGCGCCGCCCGGTACGCTTCGGGCGCGAGCGCGGCTTTGAGTTCGCCCATGCTTTCGAAGCGGGCCGGATCGACTCCGGCGGGCAGCGGCACATTCAGTTCGGCGAGGCGGCCCATCAGCAGCCGGTTTTTGTGGGCGTGGGTGTTCTTTTCGCCGCACGCATACTTGAAGAGCTTGCCCGGCATGCAGCCGACGATCAGTTTTTCCAGTCCGGCGGAAGCGGCGGCGCGGACCGCGACATGGATGAAATCGGCGATTTCAACCACGCTTTGAGGCGCAAGCTCCGGGTAGTCGCGGCGCAGCGCGGCGGCGGTGCGGCTGCCGGTCGCGGTCGCTCCGACGGTGAACCCGCTGGCGGCGAGACTGCGGAACTGCAGCGCGACGGTCGCCGCGTAGGCGGCGTTGGAGTAGGGGCGCACGATCCCCGAAGTGCCGAGGATCGAAATGCCTCCCTTGACGCCGAGCGTCGGATTCAATGTTTCGGCGGCGAGCGCCTCTCCGTCCGGCACCGACACCGTGATCCGCATCCGGCGCTCCGGGCGGAGGTTGTCGCGCAGCATCCGGCGCGGGCCGGGATTGATCGCCCATTTGCCGACCGGCACCGCCAGCCCCGGACGGGTCGCGACGCCGACGCCGCTCCCGGCGGTCAGCACCAGGTTGCCGTCGGAGTAATCACGCGGGTCGGGAACGCCGTCAAAGGGTTCGACCGCGACTTCGACGCGGTGGCCGGTGGTTACGTCGGGATCGTCGCCGCCGTCCTTGACCACCGCCGCGAAGCCGGGGCGCACTTCGGCGACCGGGACGGCCAGCGTGCCGCCGCCCGGCAATCGCAGTTCGATCGACGCGGGGCGCTCCGCCGTTTTCAGCGCGCGGTATGCGGCGCAGGCGGCGGCGGTCATGCAGCTCCCGGTGGTGTAGCCGTTTCTAAGCATTTTCGATGATCCCGTGCAATGTGGCGACCGCGAGCGGGCTGCCGCCGCGCCGCCCGGCCAGCGTGATGTATTCGAGGTCGGTCTCCATCAGGTACTCCTTGGATTCGACCACGTTCACGAAGCCGACCGGCATGCCGACCGCTAGCGCCGGGCGGATGCCGCGTTCAAGCGCCAGCTTCACCATGCCCGCCAGCGCCAGCGGGGCGTTGCCGCACAGGAAGATCGCGCCGTCGAGCCGTTCGGCGTGAAGCTCGACCGCCGCCAGCGCGCGGGTGATCGACCGTTCGGCGGCGAGCCTGGCGGTGGCCGGATCGGCGACCGGGCACAGGATCGCGTCGCGGGTGTAGCCGGGGTGGAATTTCTGCAGTTTCGGCACCGAAAGCCCCGACTTGATCATATTGGAGTCGGTGTAGATCAAGGCGCCGCGCCGCAGCGCCGCCAGCCCCGATTCCACCGCGCCCGGGGTGAATTTCAGAAAGTCGAGAATGCCGAAGTCGGCGGTGGTGTGCACCAGCCGCCGCGCGACATGCCACTCGGCGGCGGTGAAGCGCGCCCGTTGCTCCGGCGCGGCTTCGGCGTCGATCCAGCGGAAGCTCTCCGCCTCGATTTCGGGGCCGGTCAGGTCCCACAACAGTCGGTGTTCCATCAGTAGTCCAATCCTTTCCGCGCCGGGATGCCGCGCCGGTAGGGGTGCTTGACCTCGCGGATTTCGGAGACGAGGTCGGAGAGTTCGACCAGCTCCGGCGGCGCATACCGCCCGGTCACGATCACATTCAGCTCCTCCCGGCGGCGTTTCAGCGCATCGAGTGCTTCGTCGAGGTCGACGAAGCCGTGGGTGAGCGCATTGTTGAGTTCGTCGAGCACCAGCAGTTCGCCGGGAAACTCCGCGAGCAGTTCCCGGGCGCGCGCCCAGCCGCGCTGCGCCATCCCGGCGTGGTCGCCGGGACGGGAGAGCAGGCCCAGCCCGTACTGTTCGAAGATCATCTCCGGAAAACGGGTGCGGAAAAAGCTGCGCTCCCCGGTCTCCCGGTCTCCTTTCATGAACTGCACCACCGCGACGCGCCAGCCCCAGCCGAGCGCCCGCACCGTCATGCCGAGCGCCCCCGAAGTCTTGCCTTTGCCGTCGCCGGTCAGGTTGAGCAGCAGCCCGGCGTCGCGGTCTTTTTCGTTCAGCATCACTTCAACCCCATCTGTTGATAGATATACTTCATATCGAACCGGCTGCGGACATGGTCGGCGAGCCGGTTCAGCGCCTCCTCGGTGCCGTAGCGGGCGGTCACGCCGCCGAGCGGCCGCCAGCCCCGGCCGAGCCGCACCCGGTCGAGGAAGCGGCGGCGGAACGCGTCGTCGTCGAAGACGCCGTGCAGATAGCTGGTGAAGATCCGCCCCTTCTCAAAGCCGATCGCGCTGCCGTCGGGCGCGCGCCGCACCGTGACGGCGGGGTCGCGCGATCCGGTTTCGCCGTGGTGGATTTCATAGCCGGAGAACTCGCCCGCACGGGTGCGGCACAGCCGCTTGGCAGGGCGCATCACGGTCACGAGGTCGAGCAGTCCGAGCGGTTCGGCGCGGGTCACCTCGGATTCGACCTTCTCCGGGTCGAGGAACTCCCGCCCCGCCAGCTGCAGTCCGCCGCAGATGCCGACAAAGTGGCAGCCGCGCGCCACAAGTTCGCGGATCAGGGGGCGGAATCCTCCGCGGTCGAGCATCGCGAGGTCGGCGGCGACGCTCTTGCTGCCGGGCAGGACGAGGATATCCGGTCCGCCCAGCTCGGAGGCATGGCGGATTTTGCGCACCGTCACATCCGGCTCCAGTTCGAACGGCACGAAATCGGTGAAATTCGCGATATGGCCGAGCTGGATCAGCGCGAGGTCGAGCGTCCGGTCGTGTTTCGGCGCGGGGCGGATGAAGGAGAAATTCACCGAATCCTCCTCCGGCAGCCCGAGATCCGGCTGCCAGTCCACCACGCCGAGAACCGGCTTGCCGGTGGTCCGCTCCAGATAGCTGTGCGCGTCGGCCAGCAGCGACGGGTCGCCCCGGAACTTGTTGACTGCGAAACCCGCGAGCAGTTCGCGTTCGGCGGGCGTCAGCGTCGCATAGGTGCCGAGAAACGAGGCGTATACGCCGCCCCGGTCGATGTCCCCGGCCAGCAGCACCTTTGCCCCGGCGTGGGCGGCCATGTTCATATTCACGATGTCGTTGGCCTTGAGGTTCACCTCGCCGGGGCTGCCCGCGCCTTCGAGCACGATCGCGTCGTATTCGGCGGCAAGGCTGTCGTAGCAGCTTTTGACGGTCTGCCACAGCCGGGGCTTGTTCGCGTAATATTCGCGCACTTTCATGTGGCCGATCGCGCGCCCCTTCACGATCACCTGGCTGCCGAGGTCGCTTTCGGGCTTGAGCAGGATCGGATTCATCCGCACGTCGGGATCAAGGCGGCACGCTTCGGCCTGTACCGCCTGCGCCCGGCCGATCTCACCGCCGTCGGGCGTCACATAGGAGTTGAGCGCCATATTCTGCGCCTTGAACGGGGCGACGCGCCGGCCGTCCTGCAGCAGAATCCGGCAGAACGCGGCGGTCAGGATGCTCTTGCCCGCGTTGGAGCAGGTCCCCTGCAGCATCAAGGCGGGGGTGCGGCGGCGGGGCAGCGCGAAGGTTTTCGGGGCGAGTGCGCCGAGCAGCCGGTCCTGTTCCTTGGCGGGCCGTACCGCGACGCGCACATACTCCGGCCCCAGCCCCGGATAGTTCGCGCAGCAGCGCACTGCGATCCGGTGTTCGCGAAGTAGCCGTTCCGCGAGGCCGGGACGATCGGTTTCGAGCAGCAGGAAATTCGCGTCCGACAAATGGACCGCAATTCCGGGAAGCGCGGCGAGTTTAGCGGCGAACCGTTCGCGCAGTTTCGCGGTTTCGCGGCGGGAGTTTTCGCCCCATTCCGGCGGCAATCCGAGCAGGAACTTCGCCATCTCGATCGCGGGTGTCGCGGTGCTCCAGACCCCCTGCCGGGCGCGGAGCTTCGCGATCAGCGGTGCGGGGCCGGTCAGGAATCCCATCCGCAGCCCCGGCAGTGCGTAAAATTTGGTCAGCGAACGGCTGACCAGCAGATTCGGCAGCCGCACCGCCGCGAGCGATTCCGTTTCGGGGACGAAGTCGATGAACGCCTCGTCGATCAGGAACAGCGCCTGCGGATTCGCCTCGATCACCGGCAGGAGTCCGGCGCGCGGCGTGAGCTGCCCGGTCGGATTGTTGGGATTGCCGAGCAGCACCAGGTCGCCCGGCCGAACCGCCGCCGCCAGTTGTGCCGGATCAAGCCGGAAGCCGTCGGCACGGGTGAGCCGCAGCTCCTCGGCCGGGACGTGCGCCTTTTCGCAGGCGCGCGCATATTCGAGATAGCCCGGCGTCACGACCAGCGCCCGCGGCGGCGCGAACGCCTCCGGCGCAAGTCCGAGCAGTTCATTCGAGCCGTTTCCGGCGATCACCTCGGCGGCGGGGCGGTCGAGCTTCGCGGCGATCAGCCGCACCAGGCTCTCCGCGTGCGGTTCGGGATAGCGGTTCAGCAGGTCGAAGCTGCGGAAGTAGCACTCGAACGCTCCCGGCGGCGGACCCGCCGGATTCAGGTTCACGCTGAAATCGGCGAGTTCGGCCGGGGCGCAGTTCGCCCTGCGGGCGAGTTCGGCGAGGTCGCCGCCGTGTTGAATATCAGGATTCATAATGGATCACCACCATGGTTATACCCAGCGCAATCAGAGTCATCCCCACGCGCAGCGCAGTCGAAATCGTTGCAATCAACATCCCGTCCGCACCCGGATAGATGCCGAGCGAAACCGGGATGCCCCGCCGCAGCGTGCGGATGACCCCATTGATAATATTACCCGCCAACAGCACCAATACCAGCTGCGGAGTCGATAAAAGCTGCTGTTTGAGCAATTCCGCCGCCGCGCCCGCCGCGCTGAGCATCCCGCCGAAACGGGCGGCGAAGACCGTCCACGCGGCGGGCGGCAGGTAGTCGCGCACTCCGGCGGGCAGTTTGCCGGTGAAGTCGAAAACGCCGTGCTGCACCGCCGCCGCCGTCCACAGCAGGACCGGCATGGTCAGCAGCGCGACCCGCAGCAGGAATCTGCCGGTGCGCGCGAGACCGTGCCGGAACGCCTGCGGCCACGGGGCAACTTCGGCTCCGGCGGCGGCGTATTCCGGCGGGACGCCCCGGCACGGCGCGGTCAGCCGGGCGGTGCACAGTACGCAAAGCAGCATCGCCGCCAGCGACAGATAGCTGGCGAGATAGTACCACATCCCCGCCGTTTTCAGGATCGCCAGCACCGGGAACATGACCGTCAGGTTGAACATGAAAATCGACACCGGCGAACAGGCCAGCGCGCCGTAGATCATGTCGCGTCGGCCGAGCTTCCCTTCTTCGCGGGCGTCGGCGAGCATCAGCGCGGCGGCCGAACCTGACGCCAGTGCCGCGGTCATCGCCGCCGCGACGGAGGCGGGCAGCCGGCTGAACCGCACCAGCGGCGCGAAAACAATCCCGATCCGGCGCAGGAGTCCCCGCGCCTCCAGCACCGCCGCTGCCAGCGTCAGCGCCCCGACTTCGACGAGGATGTGCAGAACCGTATTCAAATTGGCTCCGAGCGTGCCGGGCTTGAGGCAGGAGGCCGCACCGAGCGTGGCCGCGGCGGAAACCGCTGCGGCTGCGAGCAGGCGCAAAGGCCGTTTTTTCCGGTGCTTACCCAAGACGTTCCACTTCCTCCGCGAAATACCGGGCGACGGCGGGATAAGCGGCGAGCCCGCGCAGTTCAACGGTACATTCGATGCCCGCCGCTTCCAGCTGCGACTTCCATGAACCCGGTTCCGCTCCGGCGAGGTCGTTTACCGCGTGGTCGCCCGCGACCAGCAGAAAGGGACGCAATTCAAGCCGGCGCACTCCGGCTTTTTTCAGCTCCGGCAGCAGCGTGTCGAGCGAACGGCCCCCTTCGACGCAGCCGAGACGCCAGGCCGGATTGTACTTCACCAGCTCCGCCGCTGCCGCATCGTACTGGAAATCGCTGCGGCCGTCGGCGTGGCCGTGGCCCATGAACAGCACCGGAGCATCCGGCAGCTTCGCCGTGACCGCATCGAGGAAACGGCGCAGCCGCTCCGGCGTGGACAGCGGCGGCGCGGTGACCGACAGCGAATCGAAGCCGGTCAGCGGATTGCGGAACGCTTCGAGGTCGGAGCGCAGCAGCTCGTATTCCTCGCCCGCCGCGAGCAGCCCCGCCAGCACTTTGACATGGCGCACGCCGTCGAGGTAAAGCCGCTGCAGGGCGCCGGGCAGCGACGGGACTTCACCGCCGAGCTTGCGGCGCACGAAGCGCGAGGTGTAGGCGCGGAGCGGCTTGACGGGAAGCTGCGACTCGGCGAGGTCATACGCTTCGCGCGCGGCATCGACGGCGGTGCCGAACCATGCGGCGACCAGCGCCTTTTTGCCGTCATGCGGCGGCGGAACCGCTTTGGCGAGCGCCGCTTTGAATAATTGTTGCGCGCGGGAGAGGTCATCCGCGTCGGGATGTCCGGCGGCGGCGGCGACCCGGACGGCGCGCTCCTCGTCCCAGCCGTGGACGCTTCCCGCCGGGCGGGCCTTCATGCGTTCGACCATGCCGGGAGCGTAGGCGCCGTGGCAGGCGAGCTTGGCCAGCACCTTCGAGGCCGGAAGCATTCCCTCGGCGCGGGCAAGGCAGACTTGCGCGTGTTCGGAATCCGGGTACGCGCCGAGCGTCAGGAAGATCCCGGCGTACCGCGGCTTCGCGCGGAGCATGTAGCTGCGCAGCTCCCCGTCCGGCCAGCCCCGGTAGACACCGAAGCCGAAGGCGATGAAGTCGAATTTCTCCGGCGGCGGCGCGTCTTCGGCGCGGCTCAGGGTGCAATCGGGGCCGAGCGCACCGGCGATCGCGCAGGCGAGTTTTTCGGTATTGCCGGTGCGGCTGGAGTAGACGACAAGGGTTTTCATGGGCGGCCCTCCTGTGGGTTGCGGGCGGTTCCGGTCGGGATGAAGTACGGGACGCCGTCTTTCCCGGTGGTGATTTCGGCTTCGATTTCAAAGATTTCGCGGAGAATCTCCGGGCGGAGGATCTCCTGCGGCGTTCCGGCATGGCGGACCTTGCGGTCCTTCAGGGTGACCAGCCGGTCCGAACAGCGCGCCGCGAGGTTCAGGTCGTGCAGCACCATCAGCACGGTCAGCCCGAGCCGCCGGTTCAGGTCGCGCACCAGCTCGATGATCTCGAACTGGCAGCGGATGTCGAGAAAAGTGGTCGGCTCGTCGAGCAGCAGCAGTTGCGGCTGCTGCGCGAGGGTCATCGCGATCCACGCCCGCTGCCGCTCGCCGCCGGAGAGGGTTGCGATGCGGCGGTTCCGCAGTTCGGTCAGCCGGGTCATCCGGAGCACCTCGGCGACTACCTCGCGGTCGTGCGCATTCATCACGCCAAGCCCGGTGCGGTGCGGGAAGCGCCCGAAACCGACCAGTTCATTGACTGTGATTTCACCGGAGGCGTGGTGCAGCTGCGGCAGGATCGCCATCCGGCGCGCCAGCGCGGCGGTGTCGCAGGCGTGGACCGCCTTGCCGTCGAGCAGCACATTGCCGGATTTCGGCTTCAGCAGCCGTCCGATCACCTTGAGCAGGGTGGATTTACCGCAGCCGTTGGGACCGAGCAGCGTGACGATGCTCCCTTCGGGGACGGTAAGCCCGACGCCGTCGAGCACCAGCTTGGCGCCGTACCCGGCGCGGAGCTCCTGTACTTCAAGCTTCATAGTTGTGCCTCCTCAGCAGCCACAGGAAAAACGGCGGCCCCAGCAGCGACATGATGACTCCGACCGGCAGTTCCGACGGGTCCATCGCCATGCGCCCGACGGTGTCGCATGCGACGACCATCAGCGCGCCGAAGAGCGCCGCCCCGGGCAGCAGATAGCGGTTGTCTGAACCGATCAGGATGCGCACGATGTGCGGCGCGATCAGCCCGACGAAGCCGAGCAGCCCCGCGACGCTGACTGAAGCCGCCGCCAGCAGCGCGGCGGTCGCCAGTAGCAGAAGGCGGATGCGTTCGACCCGCATCCCCAGCCCGGTCGCGACTTCGTCGCCGAGCGCGAGGATGTTGAGCTTGTTGGACATCAGCAGCGCGGCGGCGAATCCGGCGGCCATGTAGAGCCAGACCTGTTCGATCTGCGGCCAGCTCCGGGCGGACAAGGTGCCGATTGAGAAATCCAATACGCCGCCCGCCTTGTCCGCATTCAACAGCAGAATGGTGCTGCTGAATGCGCCGAGCATCCCGGCCACCGCGACGCCGGAGAGGATCAGCCGGACCGGGTTCACGCCGCGCTTCCACGCGAGCAGATACACCAGCACCGCCGTGGCCAGCGCGCCGGCGAAGGCCGCCGGCACCAGCAGATGCCCGAATTGCGGCAGCGCCAGCATCACCAGAATGCCCGCCAGTCCGCCGCCCGCCGATACGCCGATGATGCCGGGCGCGGCCAGCGGGTTGCGCATCACCCCCTGCAGGATCGCGCCGGAAACGGCAAGGCTGCCGCCGACCAGCGCTCCCAGGAGGATGCGCGGCAGCCGGATGTTGAAGATGATCTGGTAGGGGATATCCCCCGAACGGCACCACAGCGTTTCGAGGATCTGCCCGAAGCCGAGCCGCAGCGACCCGAAGCGCAGACTGACCAGCACCGCAAGACAGAGCAGCGCCAGCAGCGCGAAATTGATGGAGATCCGTCCCGCGTGGGAACGGGAAAAGGTTTTGAAACTCATTCGATAAACTCCTGATCGGGATAAAGCAGTTTCGCAAGATGCCGGAACGCCTCCGGGAAACGGCTTCCCGGCAAATAGAGGAACAGGTCCGGCGGCAGGAAGTGGACCCGGTTGTTTTTCACCGCCCGCAGCGATTTCCACTCCGGCCGCGCCTCGAACTCCTTTCGGAATACCTCGCGCGCCCCGGCGACGTTCCCGGTGGTCACCAGAAAGATCACGTCGGGATCGCGCAGCAGCAGTTGTTCATAGCTGAACGGCCCGCGCGACGATCTGCCGGGCGGCACGATGTTCCTGCCGCCGAGCAGCGCCGCCATGCAGGCCGCGTTGGCGCGGTCGGTTTCGGCGCGGATGCCGACGCCGATGTAGATCGACGCAAATGCCGGGGAGGGGAGCCTCCGGGCCTGCGCGCACAGCGCATCCACCTTGCCGGTGATCGCGTCGGCGCTGGCGCCGGAACCGTTCAGGCGGCGGAACAATTCAAAAATCTCCCGGAAATCCCGGTAGTTGCGGTAGTCGATGCAGGCCGCCGGAATATTCAGCTCTGCCAGCGTCCGGCGCAACTGACGGTGGCCGGGCAGCTTGTCGTTCAGCAGCACGAGATCGGGACGGTGCATCATGATTTTTTCGGCGCTCATGGTGTTGTGCGTGCCGAGCTGCGGCAGGCCGCGGGCGGCCTCGGGCAGGGTGTCCCGCGTCGGGACCGCCGGAATCGCAACGGCGGTTCCCCCCGCCGCATACCAGACCTGCACCAGCGAACTGTAGCAGATCACGGTAGAGCCGGGACGCTTGGGCAATATTACTTCTGTGCCGTCATTCTGGCGGAACGTCAGGGAATTTTCATCCTCCGAAACAATACCGGGCTCCGCCGCGCCGCAGAACGGCGCGGAAATCAACAGCAGCAGAATCGCCGCCAGGCGGAATCCGGCATATCGTTTCATCTGGCGAACTCCCTGCCGGGGTAGAGCAGCTGCGCGAGATGGAGGAACGCCTCCGGGAAGCGCGGCCCCGCCAGATAGAGATAGAGGTCGGAGGGTAGAAAATGTACCCGGCCGGTCTCGTGGGCGCGCAGTTTTTGCCACGCCTTCTGTCCCATGATCTCCTTGCGGAACTTTTCCTCCAATGCTTTGGCGTTGCCCATCATTACCACGAAGATCACATCGGGGTTGTCGAGCAGCAATTGTTCGATGCTGAAACCGGTGCGCAGTCCGTCGGAGGGCGGCACGGTGTTTTTTCCGCCGAGCATCGACAGCATGCAGCTGGTGTTGGCAAGGTCGGTTTCCACGCGGAAGCCGGAAGCCTGCGCGAATACGGTGGTGAAACGGGGGGCCGGAAGCCCTCTGGTCCGGGCGATGACCCGGTTCACTCCTTCCGTGACCGTGCGGGCGGCTTCACACCGTTCGGGATCGGTATTGTTCAACCGGCAGAAAAGGTCGAGCAATGCCTCGAAGTCGCGGTAGTTGTCGTACTTGACCGTGAAGGCCGGAATCTTCATCGTCGCAAGCAGTTCGCGCAGCCGCACGTGGCTGCCGATCTTGCCCATCAGCACGACCAGGTCCGGCTTGAGCTCAAGGATCTTTTCGGTGTTCAGCGAACTGAAGAAACCGACGGAGGGGAGGTCGCGGGCCTCCGGGGGCAGGGCGGTTTTGGAGTGGATGTCCGGAATTGCGGCCGCTGTCCCTCCGGCGCAATACCAGACCGGCACCAGCGAACCGTAGCCGATCACCACCCGCTTCGGATGTTTCGGCAGGGTGACTTCGAGGCCGTCCGGCTGGCGGTAGCGGATGGCCGCCGCCGTCTCCGACACGACACCCGGCTCGACGGCGTGGAGCGCGGGCAATGCGAACAATAATGATGTCAACAAATAAAACAGAATTTTCATTCCGATTCTTTCTCCCAACATTTGGCGACGGCTTCCATCAGGCGGCTGCCGACCGGGTAACAGCGGAACCGGCCCATTCGGGTCAGTTGCCAACTGCCGTAAGCTGTGGCGGCGGTCAATCCTTCGCGTTCCAGCTCGGAGAGCTGTTCGCACAGCACCCGGCGGACCGCTTTGGCGAGTTCCGGCGGCGCAGCCGCGGCGGTGAAACCCGGATCGACCGTCATGCGACTGTTCAACTGTCCTGCCAGCCGGAATGTGACCGGATGATCCGGCGGCAGCTTTCCGGCCCGCTCCAACGGTTTTTCTCCGGCTTCGACCCGGGAGCGGTACGACTCCGGGTCTCCGGTCTGCTTGAACTGGTATGCGCCGAGCCGTCCTCCCGCATTCAGGCCGAAGGGCAGGCAGGGCACTTTCCACGCCGAAGTCTCGTTGGAGAGGTTGCGTTCGCGCGGATCGAAGGAGAAATGCTTGAAACTGAGCCGTTTCGCCCCCACCGCGTTCAGCCGCTCTTCGGCCAGCTCGTAGAGCCGGTAAATCGCCTCCTCCGGCGGAATCGGCGGCATGGTTGCCGCCGCAATCTGGCCGGCCAGCACCGATGACGGATGCACGTTCAGCCGGTAGAAAGAGAGGCCGGAAACACCCGATTGGAGCAGGGTTTCGAGATCGGCCAGCAACAGTTCCGGCGTCTGGCCGGGCAGCCCGTAGAGCAGGTCGACCGCGACGGAAGCCTGATTCCGGGCCACTAGCCGTCCGAGCGTATCCAATACCGTCCCGCGGTCCGAAACCCGTCCGAGCCTGCGGCGCAGTTCCGTGTCGAAGGTCTGCACGCCGAGTGAGAAACGGTTCACGCCGTTCGCAATGGCCGCGTCGATTTTCCGGTCGGTGAGGCCGTTCAACCGGCTTTCAAGGGTGATTTCGCAGTCGTTCGCGAGCGGATAGCGGCTCCGCAGGATGCCGAGCAGCAGCTCCATCTCCTGCGGGGCCAGATCGCTCGGCGTGCCGCCGCCGAAGTAGACCGCGTTGATCGGTGACGGCGGAAGCCGTTCCGCACAGTCGTTCAGCTCTTTGGCGAGCAGCCGCACGTAACCGGCCCGTTCGGAATCGGTCGCGGAACCGGAGTAAAACAAACAGAAACTGCACCGGCTCCGGCAGAACGGGATGTGCAGATAAAGAGTCCGCCGCCCGCCGTCGTCATCGGCGAGCGCCTCCGCCCACACCGCCTGCGGATTTTCCTGCGGCTCCGACGGAAACCCCATCAGGCCGCGTCTGGCAATGACTGTTCTCATTGTTTCTCCATCTCCGCAAGGTTGACGTCGGTAATGAGCAATTGCGATCCGCCGTTCCATACAGTGACTGCCAATGGCGGAGTCCCTGAGTCTTCAAGTACTACGGATATTAGTTTTGGATTGGAGGCAAAACGATAGGCGCAAACAGCTTGTGGAGATTTTACCGGATGTTCTTTCAGCAGTTGCACTGCACTTTGGTACACATCTCCGCGACTTTGCCAAAGGCGGGAAAACTTATTAAGTTGTCCGGGAACCAATACGACTGCCTTTTGGGCAAATTCAACTTCTTTTGCATATTCGGTGAGTTCCAGATTTTCCCGTTGACGACTTGGCAGAGGCTGCGAACGGCAACTGTTTGCAAAAATACAGGCGGCAACTGCAATGAGGATGAGTAAAAGAAGCAGCGATTTTTTCATGATGAGTGATGCCTCTTATTCAAACGGATTAGCACGACCGTAGGTATCATAATAAGTATGATCCTCATTCAGAGAACTGCCCGGTGGATAAATATTGCCGACGTCAATATTGCCGAGTAAGGCTATATTGTATTTCCCGCCGGTTTGAGCGAAAGAACAGCGTTCGGATGATACATGTCCATCAACCCAAGCGATATTGGCCTGTCCGGAATGACGGAAATGGATGTAGGAATAAGAGTCCGGACCGTAAATGCGGTCGATGGCTTTCAGCTTGGTGACGGTTCCCATGCCGCCTGCATTGACCGTATCTCCGAATATGATTAATTGGGAAGGTTTTTTTACCTGCGTGTCTTTGACGGACAGGCCATATTTGTCAGTCGGAGTTGTACTCTTTCCTCCGGAAAGCAACTGATAACCGATGCCTCCCACTCCATTGGCGTTGTAGCCGTAACTTCCTCCAGTTCCGGAGGAAGCCATATCCACATATGGCAAACCTGTCTGGCAAAGCAGTACTTTACGGCTGTTGCTGAGATATGCAGAAAGATAACCGTCTTCGTTGAATTTGATGGTATTTCCCTTATCTTCCGTCCCTCCCCACCAGAGCGAATAGACATTGGGACGGGAGGCACGACCGGAATAAGCTGCGTAAGGAGCAAAGAAACCGTCACAATTACCGGCATAAAGCTGATTGGCGGCTCCGAGTTGTTTGAGATTGGCTGCACAAGTAATGGCACGTCCTTTTTCTCTGGCCTGATTCAGTGCCGGGAGCAGCATCCCCGCCAGGATCGCGATGATGGCGATCACCACGAGCAGCTCAATGAGGGTGAACCTGACGGTTCGTCGGTGGATGATAGGGCGGCGTTCGAGTGAGATTTTTTTCTGCATTTTTTTTCCTTCTTGTGTTACGCGCACAATTTGGAATCCCGGCGTTCGCTTTGCGCCGGAACCGGTTGAAAATTCGACCTCAGCGCGGGATCCGACTATACGGTTGCGCGACAGCCACGGAATTTCACCATGATTCACCTGCTGTGGTCCTTGAGGATCTATAATATACTGCCGGAACCCGGTTTTACAAAGGAAAAACACCGGAAAAAGCACTCAATCCGCCAGGGTACTTGGGGAAAACGGGGAAAAAACAGGACTCCCCCGCTGGGTAAGCCGGAGGAGTCAGAGCGGCGTTTCGTGAAGTCTGATTCCGCCGCTTTGCGGGATCGCTGATTGAGGGATTATGCTTCCCGCGGGGTGTCGCCGCCGCGCCCGGCGTAGAAGTCGCGGGCGAAATCAATTGCGATCAACAGCAGATTGAACAGAACCCAGATCCCGAACGTGAACACGACCAGCTTCAGCGGGGAAAGCAGACGGGCCTTCTGCAGCGAAACCTGGCTGATCGGGCTGTAAAACTCAAGACTGGAGAGATAATCCCTGGTGAGCAGCTGCTTGAAGTTGCTGATCTTGGCGCTGGTGGCGATCAGGTTGTTCACCATCTTCACGAACTCCTGGTTGAACAGCTCGACATTATCCGCGGTGTTCTTGGAGCGTTCCAGATCGCCGAGTATCTGCTGGTAATACAGCAGCCTGGCCTGAAGGCGGGCGATATCCTGGCCGAGAGTGACGTTCAGGTCGGCCAGTTTCCGGCGGGTCTCGTTGCTGGCGTCGCTCCGCACCAGATCGGCAATCTGGGCGAAGACGGTCGAATCGAGGCTGACTTGCTGGGGAACGCCGTCGTTTTTGGCCGCGGCCGCGCTCCGGACGGGCGCCTGCACGATGGAAAGCGATTTGCCGATGCTGTCATATTGCGCCTGGCGCGAGGTGAGTTCCTGCTGCAGATATTGAATCTGGCTCTTGATGAAGTAGAGGTCGAGATCGCTGCGCAGATTGCTGCTGGTCAGTATCATCTGGCGCAGCAGGTCAAGCTGATATTTGCGGATGCACTGCAGCGATTCGACCAGATCGCTGAGATATTCGCCGGAGGCGAGGCTGATGTTGCGGTTTTCCAGCAGCGGCTGCAGGGTGCCGCACAGCTTCAGCAGCTGATCGTTGTAGTAGGTGGCGCGGTCGAGCGCGATCAGGCGGCTGGTCTGAAGTTCGGTGCGCAGTTTCTTTTCAAAATTGGTGTCGAAGTCGGTCTGCGGGAGCTTGTCGCCTTCCATCTTCCGGTACAGGGTCATCCAGGTCTGCGGGATGGCGGCGAGAATCTGGACGGATTTCTCATTGGTCAGGTGGATGCTCGGCTCCATATTGATCCGGTAAGTCGATTTGTCCAGTGCCGCCAATTTCTTATTATAAGAGGCTTCCAGCCGGTTGAGATCGACGACGGAGAGGTTGCGTTTGGCCAACTTCTGGTCGAAGTCGGCATCCAGCAGCGCCAGTTTCCGGGAATAGCTGACGATGGAGAACAGATTCTGGAACTTGTCGAACGGAATGACCGAGGCGAGGTTCTGATCGGTATAGACCTGCTTGAGCACTGCCGGACTGATGATATCGAGCTGGTTGAAGGTCTTGCCGCTCGGATAGGTGATGGTGCTGCCGTTGTTGGTACTGTTGAGCTGAATGCGGATTTTCTGGGAAAAGACCCGGTCGGAGGGCAGCAATAACAATGCCAGCAGACAGATCAGGAACAGTACGCAGAAACTGATGATTGCCGTAAAGAGGATCCGGTGCCGCTTCCGCTTGAGGAAGTCGAAGATGTAAGCGGGAGTGATGAGCTTCTCTGTCTGTGCCAAAATGATACCTCAAAGTGTTTGCAATAGCCGTTGAAATACAAATTCGATATCCATTTAATATAACACCCGAACGGACTTTTGCAACCGGCGGGCCGGGATGGGGGCGGAGAAAAAAGCGCAATACGGCAGGGAGAGGAACGATTCAACTTGACTTGAGCCGCGAATGGCAATATATTGTAACGCGTCTGCAAATCATAACGCTGAAACGAAACGTTTAGGGGAAGGGACGGTTTCGCCGTCAGCCGGGAGGTGGTTTTTCATAAATGCCGCCGTTTCCCGGAATAATAAGAAATTATGCTGAGTTTTTTTGAACATTATGCCGGATTGTTCATTTTTCCGGTGATGGCGCTGTTCCTGTCGCTGGTATTTACCGGCATCTGTATCCGGCTGCTGCCGAAACTCGGCTACATCGATAAACCGGGCGGCCGCCATATCCATGCCAAACCCATCCCGCGCGGCGGCGGGATTGCGGTGATTCTGGCGTTTTTCATCACCTTGTTCTTTTTCGCGCTGGACAGCAAACTGGCTGAAGGCGGCATGAAGCTGTTCGCGCGTCTGGCGGTTCCGGCAACGGTGCTGGGCATTCTGGGAATGCTGGATGACCGGTTTGAGCTGAAATCGATGGTCAAGCTGCTGGTGCAGATTCTGGTGGCCGGAATCATCTGGTTCAGCGGGGATGAATTGCGTTACGTGGTCTGCGGGATCGAGCTGCCGTGGTTCGTGTCATTGATTCTGTGCGCGGTGTGGGTGATCGGGATCATCAACGCCTTCAACCTGATCGATGGGCTGGACGGGCTGGCCGCCGGTTTGGCTATTGTTTCATCCTGTTGCATGGCGATCTGGTTCCTGATCGGCGGCGGGAATCCGGCCGGAGCGGTCTGCATGTTGATCATGGCCGGGGCCTGCCTCGGTTTTCTGCGGTACAATTTTCATCCGGCCAGAATTTTTCTCGGCGATACCGGGAGCACGTTCATCGGGCTGATTTTCGCGGTGATCGGGCTTTCCACCATTGACCGGGTGGTGACGTTCACCTCGCTTTTGCTGCCGCTGCTGGCGGTCGGCGTGCCGCTTTTCGACGTCTGTCTGGCGATCTGGCGGCGCAGTACGCGCAAGCTGCTGAATCCGGAGGCGGGCGGCATCATGGACGGCGACCAGGATCACCTGCACCACCGGCTGCTGCGGCAGACCCGCAAGCAGACCACGGCGGCGCTGATGATGTATCTGCTGGCCTGCCTCTTTTCCGCGGTGGCGCTGGCGTTCCTGCTGCTGCGGGATTCGGCTCCGGCGATCGCGTATATGATCCTGCTCGTGGCGGTGGTGATCTGCGTGCGCCGCCTGGCGGTGGTGGAGCTTTACGACTCGGCGGAGCTGATCAAGCGCGGTTTGTCGAAGCCGCACCGGGGGGTGCTGATGACGATGACGCATCCGTTCATCGACTTTCTGATCGTGACCTGTTCGGCGCTGGTCAGTTGCTTTTTCATGACCCGGACGCTGCCGACGTTCCAGTTGTTTTTGTTTTTCTTCGTGCCGGTGGCGGTGACACTGTGCTGCTCCAAGACCTACCGGGTCTACTGGCTGCGGGCCGGATTGTACAACTACTGGCATCTGGCGATCATGCTGGGGATGGGATCGGTGGTGTCGATTCTGTTGTTGTACGTGTTCAAATTCCCTTATCTGGTGAATGATTACGGCACGAATCACACCCGGTTCGTCAGCGGGGCGATGCTGTTCGTGCTGTTCAATATCGTACTGGTCGAGCTGGAGCGTTTCATGCTGAATTATGCGGAGAACTTCCTGTTCCGGAAGCTCTATCTGCAATACCAGCCGGTGGACCGGGTGCTGAAAACGCTGGTGTACGGCGGAGGGCTGAACTGCCGGCTCTACATCGGTTATCTGTTCAGCCATGCGTGGGGAGAGCGGCCGGAGGAGCTGGTCGGAATGCTCGACGACGATCCGGCCTTGCAGGGCTTCTACGTCTACGGCGTCAAGGTGATGGGCGGCGTTCAGGATTTGGAGGAAATTTACCGGAAAACTCCGTTCGACAAGGTGATCATCGCCACCGACCTCGCTTCGCGGGAGAAGGTGGACCGCCTTTCCGCGTTCTGCCGGGAGCATAAGATCGAAATCACGAAGTTCTGTCTGGCGGAGAGCAGTGATCCTTCGATGTTCTGCCCGATTGCGGAACACCGGGATTTCGTGCCGGGCCAGATCGTGCCGTCGACCGCCGTTTCGGCAAGCGCTGCGGAACCGGCCTGTCTGAGCACGAAAAAGCCGGAGGCATAATTCCCTGACGCGAAGCGTCTTTAGAAAGCGGAGATGAATCTCCGCACTCCAAGGTTGCGTCGCTGCTTTTTTACGGCCGCGGTTTCTTTCAGTCGGTTGCGGTAAGTTCGATTTCATGCCAGCCGGCTGCCGGCAGTTCCCAGATTCCATTGCTGCGGCGGAGCGTCACGGTTTTGCCGGCGGCTTCGCGGGGACGGGTGATCCGTCCCGTCCAGAAGTCGCCGGAGAGGCCGGTCAGGGTGAAAACGCCGTCGTCAGCCTCCTTGCCCTGCGCGTCGAGGGTGGTGCGGCTCAGCAGCAGCGATTCGCTTTGCGTGAGGCTGCGGCCGTCGGCGCTGACCAGCAGGAAGGTCACGAAACCGGGCTGGCCCCGGTAACCGAGCACCGGCAGCGCGACGGAGCCGGATTCGCCGGATTCGCCGCCGAAACCGTTGGCGAACGGTGTTTTCACCAGCAGTTGACGCCGCTTCAAATCCCGGATGATTTCGCCGGTGTCGGAGACGAGCGGCTCCGGCGGATTTTCCGTTGAAATCCTGTTCATCGCGGCGGCGTCGGCGGCGGGAGTTGGTTTGCCGAATACCTTATGGATGGCGTGGATGCTCTGCCAGCCGGGTTTGTAGCCGGTCCGGCCGCGCATCAGCCCGTGATAGTCGCGGACCGGCGGGATGTCGTCGAGGTGCCGGCGGACGGGGGAAGCACTGGGGCGGACCATGCCGTTTTTGAACAGCAGCCCGGCGGTGCGCAGGTGGTCGAGGGTCATGCCGTCCTCGACGAGGTTGCCGAGCGAGGAGACGCGCCCCTCGCGTCTGGCCCAGCCGTCGGTGCCGACCGCGCCGCCGCCGTGACACCAGGCGAACCAGACGATGCCGGACCACTCCTGAAACGCGGCGTTGGCGGCGGCGGCCAGCGGCAGCATCGCGCGTTTCCGCTTCTGGTCGTCGAGGTCGCGGCCTCCCTCGCTGTGGTTGAATTCGCCGAGGATATAGGGCTTGCCGGCGACTTTGGTGAGGGTTTTCTGGTGGACGAAATCCTTCGGATCGAGGTAGACGCGCGGGTCGGCGTAACAGTGATCCTCGATGGAGCCGTTGAGTTCGGCGTTGAGGCGGGCGGCGGGTTCGCCTTCCCACAGGTTGGAAAAGAGGATGGAGCCGCGGTAGCCGCACTCGCGGATCACCTTTTCCAGCCGCCGGAAATAGCGGGTCTGGGTTTCGCGCATGAAATCGGCGCGCAGCCTGACCTGTTCCGGCGCTCTGACGGTGTAGAAGTCGCAGGGGGCCGCACCGTGTTTTTTCAGGTAGGCCTCCCATTGGGCGGTGAGTTCACGGTGCTGGTACTCCGGCAGGCGGTTGTTGCAGATCACCACATAGTCGAGCGCAAATTCATTCAGGAGTTCGACGGTCAGCAGTTGCGGATCGTCGGCGAATTTGCGGCCGGAATAGGGATTGACCGCGGTGAGCAGCCGCCGGGCGTAGTTTTCGACCACGCGGGCGGCGCGTTCGTCGAAGAGCGGCATCATTTTGCGGGCGTCGATCGCCTCTTTCCAGTGGCGCCGGTTCATCTCCTCGACGGATTTCCGCCACGCGAGGTTGTCCGCTTCGCCGCCGTCGAGCACCTTCACGTCGTCCGGGCGGTAATGGCGGGTGTCGCCGACGGAAAGCAGCAGGTAAATGCCGTTTTTGCGCAGTTCGTTCGTCAGGAAAAAGAACCGGTCCCACGCTTCGGGGGCGGGGGTCATCGAATCGCTGCGGTAATCCATCAGCGCGCCGCTGGCCATGCCGGGATTCCAGTCGCCGGAAGGGCGCAGCATGTGGTGGGGGCGGGCGCAGTTGATGCCGAGCGACGCGAGGTTTTTCGCGGTCGCCGCCGCCGTCGGGCGGTCCGGGTAGAACGCGACGAGGTTGACGCCCCAGAGTTTCACGGGCTTGCCGGCGGGATCGACGAAATTGTCGCCCTGCGCCTTCAATGGAACCGGTTCCGCCGCCGCGGCGGCGAGCGTCGCGGCGAGCATCAGCCCGCCTAACAGATGGGTAGAGAAAATACGCATATCGTTGTTCCTTTCGCTGTTGTCTGTCAAAAATCCGGGTCATCGGGAAGCCATGCCGCTTTCGCGGCAGGCGGGTCTTGCGGCCTTACGGCCTCCAGACCTTGTGCGCTACGCGGCCTGATTTGCAATCAGGCTCCGGTAGCTGGGCGCAGTAGCGCACAAGTTACCTCCGGTGGCAAGGGCGCTTCGCCCCTTGACCCCGACCGGCAACATGCCGGTGCGGTAAACCGTTTATAGACCCGACACAACCCACTATTAATACCCCCGGTTTTGAGATTTTTGCGTAGCAAAAAGCTCGAAACCGAACCCGGCACCGGCACCTTGCCGGTCGGGGGGACCGGGGGGCGAAGCGCCCCCGGCCGCCGGAG